>Ga0123353_10000071_pt1 | contig 111768 bp, 117 predicted proteins | sample TergutLab28metaG_3_FD_92763 | JGI IMG/M metagenome (GOLD analysis project Ga0123353, IMG submission 92763) | Labiotermes labralis P3 segment gut microbial communities from Petit-Saut dam, French Guiana - Lab288 P3 | ecosystem: Host-associated > Arthropoda: Insects > Digestive system > Gut ...
AATAATTATTATAGAATAACCGGCGTATGCGCTTTGGCGTAAGTCGGGGCGCATTCGCGCCCGTTTTTTATGCAAGGAACAACAATGAGAGACAGTATGCAAATCATTATCCGAGACGCCGTGCCCGAAGACGCGCCGGATATTGCGCGCATCCATGCCGACGGATGGGAATATGCATACCGCGGGATTTTCGGCGACGCATTTCTTGACGCCAAAATCGAAGAGAAGCGCAATGCTGTGGAAAAAAGAAGGGCGATAATTTCCGAAGGCACGACGGACAGTATTCATATCGTCGCAACGGACGCAGACGGTAAAGTCGTCGGATACGTGCTTGGCGGGAAGATGAGCTTTTCCGAAATGCCGGAAATTGGCAAAGTATGGCGGCCAGGGGCGATTTATCTTGACCCGGCTTATATCGGTCGCGGCGTTGGACGCACGCTTATGCGTGAATTTGCGCGCCGCGTTGCGGATGCCGGCGGCACAAGATTCATGGCCGCATGCACAACTACGAACAAAGCGTACGGGTTTTATAAAAAACTTGGCGGGCGGGTAATAAAAGAAATCGACGCTGTAAAAATTCTTGATAACACGCCGATGACTATCTTTGAATTTGATGTTAATGACAAGGAGCTGACCAAATGACATACCCAAAAACCGAACCAAAGGCTAATTTTCCGGAACTTGAACATCAAGTCCTGTCCTTTTGGCGCAAAAACAAGATTTTTCATAAATCGCTGGAACAGACCAAAAACGGCGCGCCGTTCACATTCTATGACGGGCCGCCTTTTGGCAACGGCCTTCCGCATTGGGGGCACTTGGGTGTGTCTGCGATAAAAGATATGGTGTCGCGGTACCAGACCATGTCGGGAAAACATGTTGTTCGGGAACTTGGGTGGGATTGCCACGGGCTGCCTGCGGAAAATTCTGTTGAAAAAGCGACGGGACGCGCCGCCAAAGACATTGTGGCGGATGAAGGCATGGCCACATTTTGCGATATGTGCCGCGTTGATGTGCAGACATATGTAAAAGAATGGGAGCGGTTTATCGAACGCATCGGCCGCTGGGTCGATATTGGCGCCGACAAGGGTTACCGCACCATGGACCTTGATTATATGGAATCCATGCTTTGGACGGTAAAAGAACTGCACGAACGCGGGTTGCTTTATAAAGATTATCGCGTCAATCCCTTTGATTGGAAGATGGGGACGGTTTTATCCAATTCCGAAGCGTCAAGCGATTATCGCGAAGTTGTCGACGATGCAATCACCGTTTGGTTTGAATTGGCAAGCGGCCGACGCATTCTTGCATGGACCACGACGCCGTGGACTTTGCCGGGGAACAGCGCGCTTGCCGTAAATCCAAAATTGACCTATGCGGTGATGAAAGATGAAGACGGGCATGAATATATCATCGCGGAATCGCGTCTTGCCGCGTATAAAAAACAATTTACAAAAGCCGCCAAGGCCTGTGAAATAAAGGGTGCGGAACTTGTCGGGCTTTCGTACAAGCCGTTGTTCGATTATTACAATGATGAAAAGTTATACCGCGTCGTTGCGGGCGATTTTGTGTCGGATGATTCCGGAACCGGCATAGTCCATCTTGCGCCTGCGTTCGGAGAGGACGATTTTTGGGCACTGAAAGAGGGCGACCCGGAATTCCCGATTATCGTCAATGTGGATAATTACGGGAATTTTGATGAAACCGTGGAAGATTTCGTTGGAATGAATATCTTCGAAGCCGACCCGCGCATCACAGAAAAGCTTAAAAAGGCCGGTAATTTGGTCAAAAAAGAGCAATTCAAGCACAGCTATCCGTACGGCGACCGGTCAAAGGAAAAGCTTATCTATCGCGCGACGGAATCCTGGTATATCAATGTCCCGAAAATCAAGGACAGGCTGCTTGCGAACAATGAACAGGTCTGGTGGACATCCGCGGGAGAGCGCTTCCGCGACTGGATTGCAAACGCGCGGCCGTGGTCGATTTCGCGCAACCGGTTTTGGGGCGTGCCGCTGCCCATCTGGGTGCGCGGCGATGAATACAAGGTTTTCGGCAGCATCGCCGAATTGGAAAAATTCTTTGGCGTTAAAATCGACGATTTGCATCGCCCGACTTTGGACGCGCTTACCAAAGACGGATGGACGCGGATTCCGGACGTTCTGGATTGCTGGGTCGAGAGCGGCGCGATGCCGTGGGCGTCTTTGCATTATCCGTTCAACCCGTCGTCGCACAGCGGTGCCGAGGCCGGCCTGCCTAAAAATTTTCCCGGCGACTATATAATCGAGGGTCAGGACCAGACCCGCGGATGGTTTTATTCTTTGATGGTTTTGGCAACGGCATTGTTTGACAAGCCGGCGTTCAAAGTCGTGTCGGCAAACGGAATGATGGTGGACGAACATAAAAAGAAATTTTCAAAATCGGTGGGCAATTTCGTAAATCCGGAAGCGCAGATAGAACAATTCGGCGCGGACGCCGTGCGGTTGTTCATCCTTGGGTCCAACTTCATGAAAGCCGAACCGGTGCCGATGGACATGGAGGGCAAAGTTTTTGTTGAGCCTTCCAAAAACATCCTTGTCCCGCTTTGGAACGCGTACCACTTCTTTACGCTGTATGCGAATGCGGGGGGCGTGACTGCGACTGACAACGAACAACTGACAACCGGCAACTCTAATATTCTGGACCAATATGTGTTGGCGGAACTTGACGATTTGGCCGGCGTGGTGCGCGGCGCCTTGGACGATTACAAACCGGAAGTCGCGATACGCGAATTCACACGGTTTTTGGAAGTCTTGAATAATTGGTACGTGCGCCTGAACCGACAGCGATTTTGGGATGAAGAGCAGGGTGCATTCGACACGCTGTATTTTGTGCTTTCGAAATTATGCAAACTGCTTGCGCCGTTCGCACCGTTTGTATCTGAATATGTCTTCCGCGCGCTTACCGGGAAAGAGTCGGTGCATTTGGAAAGATTTCCGGCACAAGGCGGCATGAAAATCCCAGAACTGCTGACAAACATGCGGCGCGTGCAACAAGTGGTGGCGACGGGAAAGATGCTGCGCGAGAATGCGGGATTGCGCAATCGTTTGCCGCTTGCGCAACTGACCATCGCCGCAGGGGCGTGTGGAAACACACACCTGCAAGATTTCACAGGTATAATCAAAGACGAACTGAACGTGAAAACAGTTGAATTCACAAGCGACATCTCGTCCGTTGCGGATTCGTTTGTGTATCTTATCACTCCGAAAATCGGGGCGCGGTTGGGTGCAGGATTAAAAGAAATTATGGCGGCGGCGAAACAACCCGGATTTAATCCGGCGGACTTTGGCCTGTTGCCGGATGAATTCGAAACCCGCCTTACCGTTAAACCCGGTGTCACCGGCGCGGCGCTTTCGGACAATACCGCGGTCATAGTGCTGGACACCAATATTACAAAGGAATTAAGGTTGGAAGGCCTTGCGCGCGACGCGTTGCGATTTATCCAGGATTCGCGGAAAGAGGCGGGGCTTGACGTGTCCGACCGCATTGTTTTGGAATATGCCGCCGATGGCGAGCTTCTTGCCGCCATAGGGGTGCACGCAGAAATGATAAAGGAGAACGCACTGGTCACGGATTTGCAGGCAGGCGCGGCGGCCGAATTTTCGACAGAAATCGAAGGCCACAAATTAGGAATCAAGATAACAAAAGGATAAAAAATGAGCATGACAACCAATGTATGTAAAAACACCCGCGGTTATTGTTCTGCCTGGGGCGGAATTGAACATTGTCCATACTTCAAAAATATCAGGAAGAAATTAACCGCGGAAACAATCGAATCCGAATACAAACTGTTCATCGGCCGGCCGCGTGTTGATTCATGCTTGCTTGGATACTGGCATAATCTTCCTTCGTCCAATCATCTGCATTTTGTGGCGAACAAAGTCATAAGCAAGGTGAAATAGATGCCGGTAATTATACAAAAAGCGACTCTCCAGAATTTGCAGGATATTCAGAATCTGAACAACAAATTGTTCGATTTGGAACTTTCGAATTCCGACCCGGACTTAATTCCGGGATGGCCGCTTTCATTGGCGGGCGAGGCTTATTTCAAAGACATGATTGAAAGCCACTTTGTTCTGATTGCCCGCGATAACGATGAGACCGTCGGCTATTTTGCCGGAACCATCGGGATTAAAGAGGTTTATTCCACAGGAGAACTTGCGGAAATCGACAACATGTTTATCTTGGAATCACATCGCGGACGCGGTATCGGCAAAATGTTTTTTGATGCGTTCCGGACGGAATGCGCCGCGCACGGCACCACGGATATCCGGGTCACGGCGTCGGCGAAAAACATTGACGCCGTACGCTCTTATGAAAAATGGGGCTTTACGCCAAAGAATGTCACGCTGAATTATAAAATATGAGACTGACGCCTGCAATTTATTTCCGTGAAGTGCCGCCGGAATTGGACCGGCTTGTCGGACGAAGCCTTGGCGAAGTCCGGTCGGAATTGTATTCAACGAACGAGTTTACTTTTGCGGTGGCCGTAATACTTTCGGCGCAAGCCACGGACAAGAAAGTCAACGAAGTCACGCCGGCATTGTTCAAAGCCGCCGACACACCGGAAAAGATGTTGAAGTTGGGGGAAGCGGGCCTTAAAAAACACATCAAAGTCATTTCGTTTTTTAATAACAAGGCGCGGAATATCATCGGCCTTGCGCGCGCTTTGCGCGGCGGCGCGGCGTTGCCGCGGACGCGCGAAAAATTGATGAAATTGCCGGGAATAGGGCAAAAGACCGCGAACGTAATCATGAACGTCCTTTGGAATGCGCCGATGATTGGCGTGGATACTCATTTGCTCAGATTGTCACATCGGTTCGGTTGGGCGGGTGCTGCGGATAATACTCCCGAAAAAGTCGAAAAGAAATTATTAAAATTAATTCCGAAGAAATATCACGAAACGGTCAATCATGTGATGGTTTTGCACGGGCGGTATGTTTGCAAAGCTCTGCGACCAAAATGCGCCGAATGCCCGGTTGCGAAATGGTGCAATGCGCCGGACAGGGTTATATAAAATCCCCCGATAAAACGGGGGATTCTTCATAAGGAGTTCATATGCCTAGAACATATACCGTGCACCAAGCAATACGGAATACGCGTTAAACGACGTCTTCCAAGGACCATCATCCAACATTATTTGCTCTGTATAGCGCAGGCCAAGGTCAGCTGACAACCTGTCGGTCACAGCATACGCAGCGCCGATTGTAAAATTATAATTCAGGCCGCCGTATCTTTTGTCGTTCCAAGCTTTCCATTCATAGCTGTCATCAAAGTCTGCGTATTTCAGTCCTGCCAAGCCATAGCCAAGCCCGGCGCCGATATACGGCACCAACCTGTCGGTCGCACGCCAATCAAAATACAGATTCACGCCAAACGCCGGATTCAGCATACTGATGTCCACGGGACCCTCGCCCGGGGCGTCCTTGAATTTCGCGTAATTGAATGCGAATTCACCTTCGGCACGGACCGCGAACATATCGTTGATGTCGAACGATGCGCCAACTGCAAAGGCGCCGCCGGTCAAGAGGCTGCTTTTGGATTTCAAGGTTTCAGCACCAGATACTTCCATGTGCGCTTTTGTTTGACCAAGGTTCAGTTTCGCAGACACGTATGGAGTTATACCAATGGCGTTTGCGGACGTCATAACACCCATGCAGAGCGCGGATGTTAAAAGTACTTTTTTCATGTTTCTTCCTCTCTTGTTGTTGTATAAGCGAAATTTGACGCGCTGTGCGCGTATTTCAATGCAATTCTACCCCCCCCCACGAAAAGTCAAGGGATTAATTCATAAGCCATAAAAAACCGGCCTTTTGGTCGGTTTTTTATTTTAGAAACTCTTCCAAATCGTCCACAAATTCTTGCAATTTTCGCATCCGGTCCGTTCCGGTGTCAATGAATCTTATGCCAAGCTTTTTACATTGCGCTTGAAATCTTTTGCTTTTTTCCGTGCCATGGTCGCGAAGCTCCCACAATAAATCTTCATCGCTTGCCTTTGCCGACCAATCTTTGCTTTTATCGTTTTTCCGAACCGCTGCAAGCATTTCATCGGGCAAGGCATTCGGATAGCCCAAGACTATTATTTTTGTATTGTTATGGTCGATTTTATCAAACGCCGTTTGGATATACATATGGACGCCCTCCATAACATATTTTCCGTCCCCGCCGGAATATTTTGCAAGGGTTTCAAACCAATGGAAAATAAACGGGGCAAGGCGCTCTTCCGACCCCGGAATCCAGCCGCCAATGCCAAGGCCCGGAAAAACCTTTTTGAAAGCGTCCACAAGCGAATCAAGCTCTATTTTGGAAAAGCCGTATCTCTTGCGCACCATTTCGGCAAGCGTGCTTTTGCCGCTGCGCGTGGGGCCAATGATAATAAGGTTTTTCATGTCTATTGGCTCCTTATCTTCGCGGCGAATTTGCCCTCGACTTCGGCGATAATTTTGGCCTGGAATTCGGTCAGGTCCGCGTCGGACATATTGCTTGCCGGCTGCAGTACCAGTTCGAATGCCACGGATTTCTGTCCGTTCCCCATATCGAACACATCGAACACATTGGTTTCATAGACAATCGGATTGGCGGTGGCAATTGCGGCCGTTATGTCTTCCGGCGAAACCTTGTTATCCACAATAAACGCAAAATCGCGGGTGATAAGCGGAAAGTCGGGGAAGTCGTTGGTCGAGTTTTGAGTGCTGAGTGTTGAGTTTTGAGCTATTTCTTGCTCTGGTATTACAGACGCATCATCAACCAAGCCAATCACGACCTTCGTTTTTATTCCGAATTTTTTGGCGATGGCCGGATGCAGTTCGGCGAACTGCGCGACTGTTTTGCCGCTGGCAATGATTTTTCCAGCACGGAACGGATGGCTCCATTTCGGCGGACTGTCATCGTTTTGGGCAGTTGCGCCGGGGAACAGCGCCAACAAATCCGCGCGGACATCGTATATTTCAACCGGGCGGCCATGCTTGACCCCTATGTTTCCGCCGGCTATGCCTGTTCTGGCGATTATCAATTGGTCATGCTGCTCTCCCGGCCTATTGCCGTCGAATACCGCGCCCATTTCGAACAGATTCAAATTGGAACGCTTGAACCGGTCGTTGTTCGCGATTACGTCAAGCATGCCCTGGACCAAGCCATTCCGCACCGTATCAAACGTGTCGATAATCGGATTCAAAATGCGGATTTGCGGCCGGTCGGATAACAGCGCTTCCTTTTTCGAATCACCGAATTTATACGACACCAATTCGTTAAGCCCGCGCGACGCCAAAAGCAATTTATGGTTGTTGATTTTTATTTCGACTTTCGGCTTTTTACTTTCGACTTCCGACTTTATGTTTTCATATCCATAAATACGTATCAGTTCCGAAACTATGTTTTCAGGAATGACTATATCGACGCGCGCCGGTGTTGGAACAATTGTCCATGTATCGCCATTTTGTTCAACGCCAAAACCCAAATTTTCCAGAATTTCGCGCTGGCGCTCCACAGACAGTTCTATGCCCGTTTTTTGTGCAAAAAGGCCGGGATTGTATTCCAGCCTGCGCGGGTCTTGCAGAAATGCGTATTCCTGTTTTGAATATTGGCCCGGTTCGATTTTGTCCAAAAATGACACCGCTGGATTATCCTTATCCATATCACGAAAAGGTTGACGCACTTCGCCGCCACAGGCGTCTGTGATTATTGTCGCCGCCATGACGATCCCTTGAAATGCAATCGTCGGGTCGATGCCGCGTTCGAAACGATAGGACGCGTCTGTCGACACACCGATGCGTTTGGCGGTCTTGCGAACCGTAACCGGGTCGAAATACGCGGATTCCAAAATTATGTTTTTTGTTTTGTCCGTGGTGCTGCCACGTGCGCCACCAATGACGCCGGCCAGTACAAGGATTCCGTCGCTATCGGCAATTACTAAATCTGTATCGACCAAGGCATGCTCTGCTCCGAACAGGTCGGTGAATTTTTCACCCGGCCGTGCATTGCGTATAATTATGTCGCCTTTGACTTCATCGGCGTCAAAGCAGTGCATCGGCTGGCCAATGTCATAACAGACATAATTCGTCGCGTCTATGCACGCGTTTTTCGGATTAATTCCAATGGCAGACAGGCGCCCGGTTATTTTCGAATTCGACGGCGCCATTTTGACGTCACTTATTTCACACAGGAAATAAACCGGACAAGCAGAATAGTCTTCGATTTTTGCTTTGCGTTTTCCCACCGGCATTTCGCCAAACCGGCTGTAATCGAATTCTTCTTTGAATTCCCCAAGGCCCGCCGCGGCAAGGTCCCGGGCGATTCCGCGCACCGAAAGATAGTCCGGACGGTTGGGGGTGATGCCGGCGGTAAAAACAGGCACTGGGCACTGGGCACTGGGCACTGGTTGCCCGATTTGAACATCCGTCGGCAGTTCCACGATTCCATCGTGGTCGTCGCCAAGGCCAAGCTCGCGTTCGCTGCACATCATGCCGTCGGACAGGACTCCGCGGATTTTGCCGCTTTTGATTTCCATATCGCCGATTTTACAACCGGGCAGCGCAAGCGCCGACACCAATCCCACGCGAACATTATTCGCGCCGCATACGACTTGGCGAAGTTTGCCCGTGCCGTCGTCGACTTGCAAGACGTGCAGATGGTCGCTTCCTTCCACCGGACCGCATTCGACGACCTTCGCCGCAATCGGAACCAGCGGAGTTTCGATGTCTTCGACTTCCAGTCCTATGCGTGTCAGCATGCTTGAAATTTCGTCCGCCGACGCATCAGTTTCCAAATAATCTTTCACCCAATCATAAGTCCACTTCATTTTATACTCCGTTCGCTTTTATCCATCTGATGTCGCCTTCGAAAAACTTGCGGCCGTCCGGCAGTCCGTATTTCAACATAGCCATACGGTCAAGCCCAAGCCCAAATGCAAATCCTTGGTATTTGTCCGGGTCTGCCTCCACATTGCACAGGACATTCGGGTGGACCATGCCGCCGGGAACTATTTCCAGCCAGTCTCCACCTTGGCCCAATTTGCCGGCCTTTTTATCCCATTTTATGTCTATTTCCACAGACGGCTCTGTAAACGGAAAGTATGACGGGCGAATCCGCAACGGCACATCGTCCAACCCGAAATACAGCGACAAGAATGTTTTAAGGTCTTTGACCAAGTCTGAGAGAGTAATGTCCGAACCAATAACAAGTCCTTCGATTTGATGAAACATTGGAAAGTGCGTCGCATCCATATCAACCCGGTATGTGGCGCCAGGACAGAATATTTTTATCGGAACGCCTTCTTTTTCCATCGCGCGAATCTGTCCAGCCGATGTATGGGTGCGCAACAAGTTGCCGCCTTCGACAAAAAAGGTGTCCTGCATATCGCGGGCAGGGTGGTGCAGCGGAACATTCAGCGCGGCAAAATTATGCCAATCGTCTTCTATCTCTGGTCCCACGCGCATGCCATAACCCATATGTTTGAAAATCGCACCAAGATCGGACAGCGCCATAGTAAGCGGGTGCAGGCGCCCCGCACCAAAATCCGCAGGCGCATCAAACGGCGCCGCCGCATCAAGTTTCTGTGTTTCCAACGCGGCCATCATGGCAACGGTTTCAAGGTCGTCCTGGGCGACCCGAAACGCATCGCGCAAAGCGGAGGCTTCGGCATTCAATGCGGCGCGTGCATCGCCCGCCAGATTCTTCATATCCTTCAGACGCGCCGTCATGGTGCCGTTCTTGCCGAAAGTATCCGAATGCAGTTTTTGCAATTCTTCCAAAGTTTTAATTTGCTTTATTTCTTTTATCATTCCTATCTCGTTTATTCTCTGGGCGCGTTTCCACGCGCCCCTACGACAATAAAACCGCCCGTGGGCGGTTTTATTGTTGCACAAGCACCGATAAATCGCCACCGAATTATTTAGATTCCGGCGTGATAAATCGTTTCGCTTGCTCCACCAGTTTGGTGAAATTCGCGTCATTCGCATAGGCCATTTCGGCCAAGACTTTTCTGTCCAATTCTATGCCGGCTTTTTTAAGACCGCTCATGAATTTGGAATAGGTAAGTCCCGCAGAACGCACGGCCGCATTGATGCGGATAATCCACAAAGACCGGAATTCGCGTTTTTTTACGCGGCGGTCGCGGTATGCGTACTGTCCGGCTTTTTCGGTTTTTTCGCGCGCGGCGCGGTATGTCGTGCTGTGCCGGCCAAGGTATCCCTTTGCCCGGTCCAGTATTTTTTTATGTTTTTGTTTTACGGTTGTCCCGCGTTTTACACGTGCCATGATTCGCCCCCTTTTATTTCAGACCGTACGGAGCCATCAGTTTGACCTGATGTTCGTGGCTTTCGTCCAGATAGTTGACTTTGGCGCCTTCTTTGTTGGCACGTTTGGATTTTTGACGCAGAAAGTGGTTGTGTCCGCTGCGCCCGGTTTTAATTTTTCCGGTCGCGGTCATGGACATGCGTTTTTTCACGCCTGACTTTGTTTTCATTTTTGGCATTTCAAGCTCCTTGCTAGCCGCAGAGATTAGAGACTAGAGATTAGTAATCAGAACCCTGACGGTATGCCTATACCGGTTCGGGCCTGCTCATTATCGCATGAAAAATCCAAATTGCAAGAAAATTTGTATTTATAGATTGATATTTCAAAAATAGTGTATAAAATCACAGCCTGAATTTCATGCGAGCAGGTGAAGAATGGCAACAAAGTCAACGACAAGAAAAATTTCAAGCCGCGTGGCAGAAATGATACGGGCCGCGACGGTCGCGTCCCTGCTTCCCATATTTTTCCTGTATGTTCTGTTGGACAAGCCGGATTACAAGATTATGAACGCCGTCCAATTTATCGTCGTTCCGACGGCGCGCGTAATCGGCGACGGTCTTTCTTGGCCTTTGCGCGCAACCGGGCGGTTTGCCGACAATTTCCGGGCGCATACCCGGGCGCTTCGCGAAAATGAAGAATTGCGCGTGCGGCTTGACGCGGCGCTTGCAAACAGGGCGGCATGCGACATCGCGATTCTGGAAAACCAGCGGCTTGAGCGGCTTCTTGAAATCTCGCGCGAGGGGCCCTTAAAAACCGTGGTCGCGCGCGTTGTTCTTGAACACTCGGTTTTTCGCCATGCGGCGCTTACCATCAACAGGGGCACGAAAGACGGCATCCACCAAGGTCAGGCGGTCGTGTCCATGGACGGCAACCTTGTCGGAATCGTAACGGACGTTTTCGACGGAATGGCAAAGGTGCGCGGACTTGAAGACACGCGGTCAAACATTCCCGTGCGCGTCGCCGGGACCGGCGTTTACGGATTCCTGCGCGGCACCGGAACAAGCGCGCCGGTGTTTGAATTCTTCAGCGACCAAGAGTTTGTCCCCGCGCGCGGCATGCGGCTTGTGTCAAGCGGTGTGCGCGGAAACCTTCCGAACGGAATTTTTGTCGGAATCGTCGACCGCGAAGGGCAACTCTCCGCTCGTGTAAGGCTTGGCGCGCGCATTGGCGAAGTGCACGAAGTCATGATATTGATGTTTGACGGAACGGACGGGTACAGAAATTAACAATTATGAAAAATTTGAAACAGATTTTTGACACGATATTCCCGTTCGCCATAACCATCCTGTTATGGCGGTTGGCGGCTCCGGTCCTTAATCCCGGCGGAATTCTTGCAGCGATTCCAATTTTTTACTATTCGTTCATGCGGCCGCGGGCGGAGTTTCTGCCGATGGCCATCGTCGGGTGTCTTTTGCTTGATTATAATTTCGGCACCATGCTGTTCTGGACGGGTATGTTCTGCGCGGCGTACGCCGTGCATTATATGCAGACAATAAGCCGGCCGATGCTTTTGATTCACGACGGGCTTGCCGTGTTTTCGATGTTTATCGGAGGGGGGCTTTTGATATTAAGCGCGTGGGCGTTCTCATTTTCCGCAATCTTCACCGCGGCATGGATGTTCGCGGTCTCCGCGGTCGGGTATCTTGTCTGGATTAAACTGGCAAGGAAGTTCTGATGATGGACAAACACGTATCTTCGATGTTCGACAGACGGTCCGCCATGGTCATCACCGGCGGGGTGATAATGACATCCGTGCTTGTTATGCGCATGCTGCAGATGCAGGTCTTTCAACACAGAAGATACAGAACGCTTGCCGAAAACAACGCGTCAAGATTCCGCATCAATCTTCCCGAACGCGGGCGAATAATGTCGGACGACGGCGTCGCGCTTGCCCGCGACGAATCCATATTCCGAATTTACATAGTCCCGGAAGAAACGAATGATTTGCAGGGACTTCTTAAAATCGTCCAGAAAGAATTGTCCCTTCGCCCGCGGGATATGGAGCGCATAGAGCGCCGCATCGCGCGACAGCGCAGATTCCAGCCAACGATTGTAAGAGAGGCCGCAACTTGGGAGCAACTTGCCGCGCTTCGCATAAGCGGGCTTAAGGGATTGCATATCGAACGCGGATTCTCGCGCCGTTATCCGGGCGGAAAACTTGCGGCGCATGTCATCGGATATGTCGGCGGACTTGAGAGCGCGCGGCACGACCGGCGCGCCGCGATAACAAGCCCGTTCTTTATGACGGGTCAGGCGGGGTTGGAGCGCAGTTTTGACTCCATCCTGTCCGGCGTGCCCGGACGGTCCGTGATAAATGTCGACGCGACCGGAAGAATCGTCGGCGAAGACGTATCGCGCGAAGTGCCGGCAATAAACGGATGGGACATCCGCGCGACAATCGTCGAATCAATTCAAAAGAAGATGGAGGACGCGCTTGAAGGGCATCGCGCCGGGTGCAGCGTCGCCATAGAAATCGAAACCGGAAACATAGTCGCCATGGCGTCGACGCCAAGCTTTAACCCGGACAGCTTCCGTCGCGACGACGGCGCGGAAATCATGGACGAATTGCGGCGCAATCCCATGAAGCCGTTCATGAACAAAGCCATTGAAGGATTGTATCCGCCGGGCTCGACATTCAAAATCGTTGTCGCGCTTGCCGCGTTGGAATCCGGCGCGGTCCTTGCGAACGAAAGGATATTCTGTCCCGGACATTGGGAATACGGCCGGCATGTCTATCACTGTTGGGAACGGCACGGGCATGGCAACGTCGACTTCGAAAGGGCGATGGCCACATCGTGCGACGTCTATTATTATCAGATTGCATTGCGCATCGGCATCGATGCGATACGGAACATGGCGATGCGCCTTGGGCTTTCGCAACGGATTCTGGAAGACCTTCCGCGCGAGGCGGTCGGAGTCGTGCCATACAGAAGATGGAAAGAAAGGAATATCGGAAGCAGCTGGCTTCACGGTGACACCATCATCACCGGAATCGGGCAGGGCTTTGTTCTGTCCAGCTGTCTGCAGCTTGCCGTTATGACCGCGCGGGCCGTATCGAACAAGAAAGTCATCCCGCGCATCGTAATCAATCCGGACGACCCGGGGCCGCGGGAATTCGAATCCATGGGATTCCAGGCAAGCAATGTGCGCATTCTTATGAACAGCCTTGAAAAAGTTATGCAGACCGGCGGAACCGCGGTCTGGTCCGCCGTTAATGTCGGCGGCCGGCGCATGGCCGGAAAAACCGGAACTTCACAGGTGCGGCGAATTTCGGCGGAAGAGCGCGCAACGGGGATAAGAACCAACGAACAGCTGCCGTGGCACCTGCGCAACCACGGTCTGTTCGTAGGATACGCGCCTTGGAATAATCCGACGTACGCCGTCGCGACGATAATCGAACACGTCGGAGGCTCCGGACCCGCCGCGCAAACAACCGCGGCGATTATGAGAGAATTGTTAAAGTCGTGATTCGCGGCTTGCGCTGGTGATTCGTGATTTAGAACTTATGGGAAATTGTCCCCATAAGCACATACTACGAGCCACCGGCACGGGCCACCAACACGAAAAACCAAAGGTTTTTATTGTGTCCAGACAGATAAGGATTTCACGCAGCGAAAACATGCCGCTTGGCGAAAAGCTTCGCCGGTTCAGTTGGATGATGTTCGCGCTTATGGTCATTGTCCTTGCGCTTTCCATAATGACATTATATTCCGCTGGAACGGCCGATTGCCCCGACGTCATGGAGGCATGCAACCGGTTCGGTTCGTGGCGGCCCTTTGCGCTTGCGCAACTAAGCAGGATTGGCGTCGGCATGATAGTGTTCTTTATCGCCGCATTTTCCGACATTAAAATCTGGCTTCGGTCTTCTTATCTGCTTTATGCGGGCGCGCTTCTTCTTATCATACTTGTGACGCTTGTGGGGCATACCGGCATGGGCGCGACGCGGTGGCTTAACCTTGGCTTTATTACCGTACAGCCGTCCGAATTTATAAAAATCGGCCTTGTGCTTGTGCTTGCGCGGTATTTCGCGTGGATGAATTCGGTCGAGCTTGAACAGTTCCGGAACTATCTGCTTCCGGCCGCATTCGTTGCCGTGCCGTTCATGTTGATTGTCGCCCAGCCCGACCTTGGCACCGCGCTGTCCATCGCGTTCATATCAATCGGATTTTTATATATCGTCGGCGCAAAGCGCCAATGGTTCATAATCGGTGCGATAATCGCGGCAATCGCCGCACCCGCCGTATGGTCGTTCGGGCTTCACGGATACCAGAAACAGCGCATAATGACATTCATACAGCCCGGAACCGCCGACCCGGCCGGCGCGGGATACCAAATAGCCCAGGCGAAGATAGCATTCGGTTCCGGCGGGTTTACCGGCAAAGGGTATATGCAGGGAACACAATCGCAATTGGCGTTCCTTCCCGAAAAGCATACCGATTTCATATTCACGATGTTCGGCGAAGAGCTTGGCTTTATCGGCGGGTTTCTGCTTGTAACACTTTATTCCATTATGACCGGAATTATGTTCTGGTGGTCCAAGACGACACGGAATAGATTCGGCCAACTTGTCTGTTTCGGATTTATGTTGAATTTCTTTGTCTATTACTTTATAAATATCGCCATGGTTCTTGGCCTTATGCCGACGGTCGGCGTGCCTCTGCCCCTTATGTCTTTTGGCGGAAGCTCTTTGTTGTCGCTTTTATTCGGATTCGGCCTTGTCCAGAATGCAAGAATTCACAGGGATGTTCAATTATCCGCCAAAGGCGGGTAACAGGCGACAGGAAATAGGAAATAAATTATGAATCTTTTGATAGTCGAGTCACCGGCAAAAGCAAAAACAATTGAAAAATATCTTGGGTCCGGATGGCGCGTCGTGGCTTCCGTCGGTCATGTCCGCGACCTTGTGCCCGAAGACGGAAGCGTCGATACGGAGAAAGATTTCGCGATGAAATGGGCGATTATGTCCGGCAAGGAAAAGCATATCAAAGCCATCCTTGACGAAGTTAAAAGGTCGGACGCCATATACCTTGCATCCGACCCGGACCGCGAGGGGGAGGCAATCGCGTGGCACGTGCTTGAAATACTTCATGATAAAAAAGCGTTAAAGGACAAGCCGGTATACCGCGTCGTGTTCAACGAAATCACAAAAAACGCCGTTGCAGGCGCGCTTCAACATCCGCGCGAAATAGACCAGAATCTTGTCGATGCGTACCTTGTGCGGCGCGCACTTGATTATTTAATCGGATTCAAATTGTCGCCTGTTCTGTGGCGCAAAAACCTTGGGAAATCCGCCGGGCGCGTGCAATCCGTCGCCGTTGCGCTTGTCGTCGACCGCGAACGCGAAATCGAAGCGTTCAGAGCACAGGAATATTGGTCGCTTTCCGCGACATGCGCGAAAAAGGAATCCTCTTTTTCCGCAAAACTTATACAATTCAACAAAGAAAAGATTGAAAAAATGACCATCGGCTCAAAAGAGCAGATGGACAAGATTTTATCGGTTCTGGGCGAACCGGCAATCAACGCCGAAGTCATAAGCGTTGAAAAGAAAAAATCATCGCGAAAGCCCGCCGCGCCGTTTATCACATCTACGCTTCAACAAGAGGCCGCGCGGAAATTATACTTTTCCGCAAAGCGCACAAGCGCCGCCGCGCAAAAACTTTACGAAGCGGGATTGATAACATACATCCGCACCGATTCCACAAACTTGTCCGCGGATGCCGTCGCATCCATCCGCGAATTTATCGGTGCGCAGTACGGCGACCCGTTCCTTCCCAAAGGTCCCATCGCATACGCAACCAAATCCAAAAACGCGCAAGAAGCGCACGAAGCCATACGGCCGACAAATGTCGGCGCAAGCGCCGGTATCAGCGGGGACGAGGAAAAGCTCTACGACCTTATATGGAAACGCACGGTCGCGTGCCAGATGACGAACGCCGAATTCGATTCCGTCGTCGTCGATGTAAAAACAAATAAAACCGGCGCCGTGTTCCATGCCGTCGGAACAACGCGCACTTTTGACGGATTTATGAAGGTTTATATCGAAGACAAAGACGATGCGGACGACGACGATAATGAAACGAAACTTCCGCCGCTTGCCGTCGGCGACAAAATAGACATCAAAGAACTGCTTCCGGACCAGCATTTCACCGCACCGCCGCCGCGATATTCCGAAGCGTCATTAATCAAAAAATTGGAGGAACTTGGCATCGGCCGGCCGTCGACATACGCATCAATCATGTCCACAATCGTCGACCGGGAATATGTGAAAAATGAAAACAAGCGGTTCTATCCGACGCCAAGCGGATGGCTTATATCCGCATTCCTTGCAAAGTATTTTGCGAATATTGTCGATGTCAATTTCACCGCGAAAACCGAAGACACCCTTGACGACGTGTCGAACGGCGCACAGAAAAGACTTCCCGCGCTTAATAATTTCTGGGGCGCGTTTTCACCCCTTGTCGCCGCCGCGCAGGGCGTGCCGACGCCGGAAGTTATGGGGGAAATCAACAAAGCGCTTGAATCGCATCTGTTCCCGGACGGCGATAACAAATGCCCGGAATGCGCGGTGGCGCTTTCGCTTCGCGTTTCCAAATTCGGGCCGTTTATTTCATGCGCGAATTACCCGAAATGCAAGTATATTAAAAACCTTGACGCGAATCCCGTAACAGGCGACGGAAAGCCCGCGGGCGGCAATAACATTGATTTGGGTGATGGGATATTTTACAAAGTCGGACGGTTCGGCCCCTATGTGACCGACGGGTCCAAGAATGCGTCTGCAAAAAAATATTCTGCGGAACAGATTACACTTGAAATCGCCAAAGAATTATTGTCGGACGAAAAAAAGAAGGCCGAGCCCATCGAAATCGGAACAAACCCCACAACCGGAAAGATGATTTACTTTTATCCGGACGGACGGTTCGGGCCGTATCTTTCATCCAACAAGGTGAATGTGTCGGTAAAGGAACAGCCGGATTTGGAAACCGCCGCCGGCCTTATCAACAATAAAAAGCCAAGCGCAAAGAAGGGATGGGGCCGGCGGAAATAATTACAACGTCATGCTCACAAGCTGGCCTATGCCGAACGCGATAACCGAAACGCCGGCGCACACCGCAATCATTTCAAGAAAACTCTTCGCGAACGGCCGGTTCTGCACGACGGAAACGTACCCGCTGAAGGTCGCGATAATAAGCACCGCAATCGCAAACATAAGCGCAAGCGCCCGGACCATATTCGTTCCGGAAAACATAACGAACGGGGCGACAAGAAGCGCCACCGTTATAACATACGCCATACCGGTATAGATTCCCGCCTTTACGGCGTCGGGGTTTCCGTCCGCTTTCTGTGCAAGATAGTTTGATGCGCCCATCGACATGCTTGCCGTTATTCCGGCGATTATCACGGTCACAAGGACAAGGCGGCTGTCCGCCAGGGCGAACGTCAATCCGACTATCATCCCGATAAATTCGACAAGCGCGTCGTGCATCCCAAGAATCATCGCGCCGGTATATTTTTTATCTTTGTTCATGTGGCCAATTCTACACAATATTTTCGCAAATTCCAGAAAAAATAAACCTGTACATCCGGAAAATCGTGGCTATAATTCCGTCATGCCCGGATATTCCAACAATTTTAACGACGAACTACGCGCAAGGCTGTCTATTGTCGACGTGGTCGGACGGCGGGTGCCTTTGACCAAGCGCGGGAAAGATTTTTGGGGGTGCTGTCCTTTTCATAACGAAAAAACACCTTCGTTCAAAGTGAATGAAGAAATGGGAAGATTCTATTGTTTCGGATGCGGCGAAAAGGGCGACATTATTTCGTTCACTATGAAGACCCAGAATATGCAGTATCCGGATGCCATACGCGAATTGGCAAATATGGCGGGATTAAAGGTTCCGGAATACAAACCAAAAGACGCGGCAACGGTCGAGAGGGAACAAAATTATTTCGATATTATGGAGAACGCGGCAAAGCTTTACGCCGACCGACTGGATTCGCCGGACGGGGAGTTTGCGCTTTCATATATTCGCGGCCGCGGGTTTTCGGACGCCGATATAAAAAAATACCGCATAGGTTTTGCGCCGAATGGAAATACCATCGCCGCGAAGTTTGGAAATGTGAAATTGGCGAACCTTATTGCGACCGGTCTGGTGCGGGAATCAAAGACACCGGGCGGCGCGCCGTATGATTTCTTTCGCAATAAATTGATGTTTCCGATTTTTAATCCCGCGGGACAGATTGTTGCGTTCAGCGGACGGTCGCTTGACGGAACAGAGCCGAAATATATCAATTCAGCGGAAACGGAGTTTTTCAAAAAACGTTTGACCGTATTCGGATTGAACTTTGCACGAAATGAAATTTACAAGGCCAATCGGTCCATTGTCGTCGAAGGCGCAATAGATGCAATCAAGATGCAAATTAACGGATTCGGCGAAACGGTCGCGCCGCTTGGCACCGCATTATCCGAAGAACATTTACAGGTTCTTAACAAATCGAACCGCAATATCACCTTTTGCTTTGACGGCGACAAGGCGGGACAAAAAGCCGCCGCGCGGGCAATGTCGGTCGCCATGCCATTGCTGCGCCCGGAATCCGACGTGCGGTTTGCGTTTGTCATCGGCGGGTCGGACCCGGACGACATCCTTAAACAAAAAGACGGACGCGAACAGATGAAACGCATTGTCGATTCCGCCATGTCTTTGGAACGGTTTTTGTGGGATATTGCGTGCAAAAATCATCTTGTTTCAACACCGCGCGGTCAGGCGATGGCGGAAAAGTTCTTTATGGGCGAGGTTGAAAAGATTCAGGACTTTTCATTAAAAAGCCGGTTCAAACAATTCTTTTTCGATATGCGGCGGGAAAATTGGAAATTCACGCGCCGGGCTTCAATCCTGCCGGTGCCGGAAATCGGAGCGCTTGAACAAAAAACACTATCAGAAATTGCGGCGAATTTCCCGGAAACAGTCGAAAAGCATTCGGAATTTTTGCTTAAAATCGGGGCGGATTTGGGGCACGAAGGCCGGGAATCCGGAACCGGTATTTCGGCGGCGGATGCGGAAAGATTCATTGTATCGCTTAAATTGAAACATTATCTGGAAATATTGCAAAAAGAGAAAAAAGAACTTACTGCAAGAATGCTCGACCCCTTAAATCTACAGGGACAGGCTGATTCGACGCGTATGGCGGAGCTTGATGGAGAGATAAGAAAAACCACCGAAAACATACAAAAGATTTCGGAAATATAGGAGTTTTTATCTATGAACATCAAAAAACAAGGCGACCTGTGGGCGCCGGATTCTCGGTCGCTTTATTCGTCGTCAACAGAAATTAAACAACAGGACGGGTTTTCGGTGGTAAGCGGCCCCGTCGCAGTTGGCAAAGGCACCCTGTGCGACATGGTGATAACAAAGGCACAGGGCAAAGTAAAACGTACGGTGTCGTATACGACCCGCGCCCCATTAAAGGGTGAAAAACACGGCGAACATTATTACTTTGTAGACCGTGAAATATTCGAGGATATGATTTCGCTCAATCTCTTTCTGGAATATGCGCTTGTCCACGGCAACTATTACGGAACAGTGACAAAGCAGATTGAAAAAGCGCAAAAAATCGGCAAAGACGTTTTGTTGGAAATAGACGTCCAAGGGGCAATGAAGGTGAAGGAAAAAATACCGTACGCCACGTATATATTTATCATGCCGCCATCAATGGATGTCTTGAAAGACCGTCTTATCAGACGGAAAAGGGGCGACACAGATATTGAATTGCGCCTTGCCAATGCAAAAAAAGAAATAGCGCAAGCCGAACTGTACGATTATATTGTGATAAACGATGACCTGGACACGGCGTTTCGTGAACTTTATGGTATTATAATGACGCCCGATAAAACCAGATAGATGGCATTTGCTTTTTGCCGGCCTTTTTGATAAAAAAGTGTAAAAAGGCCGGGAATTAAAAAGGGGAAATCATGGGATTTAATTGCGGGATTGTCGGGCTTCCGAATGTCGGAAAATCGACTTTGTTTAATGCTTTGACGGCGACGGTCGCCGCCGACGCGCAGAATTATCCGTTCTGTACCATAGAACCGAATACCGGGCGCGTCATCGTGCCGGACGATATTTTGTTAAAGCTTGCCGATATTGCCAAATCACAGAAAGTCATTCCGACGCAACTTGAAATCGTCGATATCGCGGGACTTGTCAAGGGCGCATCCGCGGGCGAAGGGCTTGGCAACAAATTCCTTGGCCATATACAAGCGGTTGACGCAATCATTCATGTCGTCCGGTGTTTTGAAAACGACGACATAACGCACGTGTCGGGGCGGATAAATCCGTTGGATGATATTTCGGTCATTGAAACGGAACTTATGCTTGCCGATTTGGAATCAATTGAAAAACAAATTGCGAACCTTACCAAAAAAGCGCGCGGGCTGGACAAGGATGCGATTAAGCAACTGGATGCCGCCGAACAAATTCGCAAAGGCCTGACCGAAGGTATTCCGGTAAGGAATCAAGGGGCTGTTGCCGGAAACCTGTTTAATATGCTTACCGCGAAACCGGTTTTATATGTATGCAATGTCGACGAGTCTTCCGCCGCAACCGGGAATGAATTTTCCAAAAAGGTTATCAAAGAATACTACGCGGCCGCACCGGTGCTTGTTATATCAACCAAGATAGAACAAGAAATATCCGCCCTTATCAATCCCGACGAACGCGCAATGTTTTTAAGTGATTTAGGCTTGGAAGAATCGGGGCTTTCCAAAGTTATCAAAGCCGGGTATAAATTATTGGGGCTTCAGACATTCTATACCGCGGGCCCCAAAGAAGCGCGCGCATGGACAATTACATCCGGCATGACCGCGCCGCAGGCCGCGGGCAAAATTCACACGGATTTCGAAAAAGGATTCATCCGCGCGGAAATCATCCGGCCCGACGATTACATAGGATTTGGCGGGGAAGTCGCGGTAAAGGAAGCCGGAAAAATGAAACTTGTCGGCCGCGATTATATAATGCAGCCGGAAGACATATGTCATTTCTTGTGCAACAGTTGAAAGGGCTTTATCATGGACAGCAAACAATATCTTGGTCAAATCGTGAATGTTAAAATGGACCGACAGCTTGGAACCAAGCATCCAAAACACGGCTTTGTCTATCAAACAAATTATGGATTCATTCCGAATACTGTGTCCGGCGATGGTGAAGAATTGGATGCTTATGTTCTTGGTGTCGACAAACCGTTGGAAAGATTTACAGGCCGCTGTATCGCGATAATTCACAGAACGGACGATAATGACGACAAGCTTGTCGTCGTGCCGGATGGAATGAAGTTATCCGACTCCCAAATAGACGCGGCAACCGCATATCAGGAAAAATGGTTCAAGCATGTCATAGTAAGATAAAACCGGCTTTCGCCGGTTTAATTTTCGCGCCGCATGGCGGATTACTTTTTACGAAAGCCCTGTTTGGCTTTGAATTTTGGTTTATCAGGGTCGATTAACACAACCTGTTTGCCGCGGCGAATCTGTTTTATATTGCCGCGTTTTTTCCATGCTTTAAGGGAACTTAAAAATTTCATTGCATCCTCGCTTTGTCTTTTACCGGTCGATTCTATATGTTTTATTTGCAAAATCAAGTTATTTTTGAAATCAACAAATTCATAAAAAATCAAAATCCATATATATATTATTGTTGTTTTTGTTATACCGGTTTGGATTGTTGAAAACCGTTTTTACAGGTTACTAACACTGTTTTCAACAGAAAAAGCCATAAATTTTACCAGTTTTGTGAAATTGTTAAAAAAACTGCGCGAAAATAAACATGTTGAAAAAGATGTCGTTTTTAAGGTTTTCAACATACGGCATCCCGTTTATTTTGTTGTTGTTAAGAATTGTGGAAATGTCTATAATTCCATGTAAAGGAGAGAGAATCTTTTGCGTCAGCACGTATTAAAAGCTTTGGCAAATCCGGCGCGCATATTTTATGTGCCTTATTCTGTCGCGGTTTTGAACTTCTTCATCCAGTTTTCCGTCTGGATAGTGGCGTTTATGACAGAGCTTGCCATAGTCAACGAAGTGGTGATAACAAACCCGCTGTATTTTCTTTTATCCGTCATTACGGCGCATTTCGTTTTAATCGGGTTTTGCAAAAGGGAACCGCAGCTTGCCAACATAATAAACGCAAAGATACAGTTGTTCCGGCAAGACATGCCGGACAGTTTGGTGGTGTAACAGCATGGAACACATACTTCATCATTTTGTTAACGACAACCTTCCCATGACGCCGCTTATACTTGGCGCCGTGCTTCTTCTTTTGTTCATAATTCTTTTGATGTATTCCGGACTTATTTCCAAAGTTATCTTTCCGGCGTTCGGATACAAAAAGTATTTCCAGTATCTGCCTTTTGATTCGATACTTGCCGACGGCGTGACGATAAGGCTTCGCAACGGAACGATGGTCCGCGCGTTCAAATTCGAAGGAATCCAAACATCGATGAAGGACGACAAGGAAAAGGAAAAGCTTCTTGACCTTCGCGCGCAGCTGTTGAACCAGATACGCGACCCGCACGCGATATTGCGGTTTCTTGCCATCCGCGACAAGGAATCCGACAAGACCGATTACGAATTCGACCAGCCGACATTGCAAAAAATATACAACCGATGGAACAACCAGGGACTTAAAATTTTCCGGAACAACTATTACCTTGTCCTGTCGGTAAGCGGGTCGGGCGCGCTTGAAAAATTAAACCAGTATACGAACTATGTCGAATCCATCCTTGCCGCGTATCGGGCAAAGCTTTTGCGGCATGTTGACAGGGATAATTTCGCAAACCTTTTCGCGCGCATTCTGTCGCCTGTGACAAAGCCGCGCATCGCGCGCGCGGATGCGCGAATGAACGACATGATGACGGTGGATTCTGTCGAATTTCTTGATTCCGGTTTTGTGCGGTATTCAAGCGGGGGCGATAAAAGAATTGCCGCGCTTTGTTCGTTCAAGACCGCGCCGGATTATATGGACGAAACCTTTTTCGACGAAGTGAATACCATACGGGCGGAAATCATAACCATGAATTCGTTCCAAGTCCTTGGAATCGCAGGGACAGAGACCGCGGTACGCCAATCTCTTTCGGGCGCGGATTCCAACAATTCGAACGAAGGCGTCATCGCGGCGCAATTGGGCGAAGCGGTGCACGCGATGGACGAAAACATATCCGGCAACCAATCGCTTGTTAATTATTATCCGCTGTTTATTGTGTTTGGGGAAAGCGAAGACGCGCTTGCCGCGTCGGTTGCGGAATTCAAAAAGATTTGCGCCGGGCACGGCATATCGCCCGTTATCGAAAATTTTGCGACCAAGGTTTCATGGTTTGCCCAGATTCCGGGATTCGATGTATTTCCGCGCGTATTCAAGCTGCTCTCGAAAACTGCGGCGATATCGACGCCGATGTCAAGTGTTCCCGTTGGCATTCCCAATTCCGATTGGGGCCCCGGTCCGCTTGTCGTGTTTCCGACGGCCCAAGGCACCCCGTATCAGTTCCAGTTCCATGTATCAGAGGCCCAGGGCGCCGTGGCGCATACTTTGACTATCGGCCCGACGGGCGGCGGAAAGACGTCACTGTTCTCATTCCTTATCGCGCAGTCTTTGCGGCATCCGCGGTTAAAGGCGTTCTTTTTCGACCGGAATCGCGGTGCGGAAATATTCACGCTTGCCACCGGCGGAAAATACATGACGTTCCAGGGCAAGTCGAAAGATTCCGACGTCATAGGCGTCGGCGCACAGGTACAGCTTAATCCGTTAAAGATGGAAGACTCTGTAAGCAACCGGGCATTTTTACGGCGCTGGCTTTCCATGATTTCGGGGCAATCGGACCCGGCGTCTTTGGACGAAATCGCGCGCGCGGTGTCCGTCAATTTCGACTATCTGGATATAAAGGACAGAAAGCTTTCCAATCTTTGGACAAGCTGTTTCTCGTCAGACGGCGCGATGCGCCCGGCGCTTAAAAAATGGGCCGACCCGTTGCAGTTCGGTTCCGTGTTTAATGAAAACCGCGACACGCTTGATTTGTTTTCGCGTCTTACCACTTTTGATTTCACAGAAATTTTGGCGGACGATACTTTGGCGCCGGCGGTGATGTCGTATCTTATCCATCGGATTAACCAGATTACCGTGGCGAACGGCCATCCGTCGCTTATCATGATTGACGAGACCGCGCCGATGCTTCAAAACAAAATGTTCCGCGACAACTTTATCACGGGACTGCAAGAAGGTCGCAAAAACCGACAAGCGTACATGGCCGCGTTCCAACGCGCGAATATCCTTGACAAGCTTGGCATCGGCGACGTTGTACGCGGTCAGGCCCAGACGATTATATTCTTTCGCAATCCCGCGGCGGATACGGCGGATTACGAGCACTGGCGCCTGAACCCGCTTGAGATGGCGTTTATCCAGGGCAAGGCGTATCCGAATCTTAAATATGCGGTATTGCTGTCACGGCCGGTGAACGGCGAGTCCGTGGTTTTGCATACCGACCTTATCGGGCTTGGCCCGTATATGCGCCTTTTCGAATCCGGACGGTCAAGCGTCCTTTTGGCCGAAGAATTGTACAAACAATACGGCACGGAATTCGTTGAAGAGTATTTGAAAAAACAGAACGTGTAATTATGTCATAAGGCATAGGGCATAATGATATGAAATTGTTAAAAATAATTCCCACTAAAACAAGACTGATATGCCTTATGCCTTACGTCTTATGCCTTGTTTGCGCGATGCCTGCAAACGCAAGCGATTGCATTCAGTTCAAGAAAACCCCGACCGTGAATATCTCCGCGCCGATCTGGAACAAGTCCGTCGTACAGCCGCTTGCACCGATGGATTTATTGCACGGCGTGGTTATCGCGACTTTCAGTGAAGAATATTCTTTGACCATCGAAGCCAACCCGGTGTCCGGCGGATATTGCGTCGTGCTTTCGGCGGTTGATGCGAATGTCGGATATACGGAATTCCTTGTAAAGATTGATTCACGAAACAGGCCCGGGTCGTGCGCTTATGATGCTATCCTTGCGCATGAACAGATGCATATATCCGCGCATCTGTCCGTGCTTGATGATTCAGGGCAAGACATAATGCGGTCCGTCGCCGCGGCGGCGAATTCCATCATGCCGATTTTTGTACCGGCGGGCGACGGGTTTGACCGGGCGCTTGATCTTATGCAGCGGGGGATGCAGGCGCACCCGGATATAGTTTTGATGAAACGTAAAATCAACGCGGAGAACGAAATCCGCAACCGGCGGATAGACATGCAGGACGACGGCCGCGCGGTACGGGCGTGTTTGGAAAAGTAAGCGCACGTCGTCGATGGCATGTCGTGCAAGCTCCGATTTTGGGCGGTTTTATTTTATTGCTTTTATAAACAAGAGGTCCCCGCCTTCGCGGGGACACTCGTTTTTTAATTTAGTTATCACTTGATAACGAAAAATGGCGGTTGGCGGAACTGAGCAGGCTCATAGCCAACGACTTCAAGGAATTTATAAAACTGTCCCGGAATATAAGGGTTTTCAATAAAAGCTATTTATCAGATTAAAAACTTTCGTCCGTAGAATCGGCGGCATCAAGAAAGAATTGTGGTGCCGCAACAGTCTTTAAATTTGCAAAATCTTTTTCGGGTATATACTGTTTCAGTATTGGCATACATTCATCCAGATCGTTATTTCTTTTTCCAACCTTTTTATCTGTTATCAGACGAAATCCAAAATCAGAATAAAGCTTTATCGCGCGATAGCTGGACGGATGAGTATGCAAGAAAACAGGATAGTCAGATTCTGCCAAATTTTTCATTACATGTGTGGTAAGCGCGCGACCAATGCCACGACCCTCATAGGCCTCGCCAACCTTGAACCAACCCAGGGTGTTGAATTTACCATATGATTTCCAAATGACGCAAGCTCCTGCAAATTTATCGTCTTTATCGCAAACCACAACACATTTGTTAAAAAACAAATCGCCTTCTGGCTCATAAGCATTTTTATAATATTCGTCCAGCACCTTGTGATATGCCGCGCGATGTTCCATATTGTCAATGCATTGCAAATCTTTCCATTTTTCGAATTCATCAGTTCGCAGACTTCTGAAATAATACCCGTCTGGCAATAACTCAGAAAAAGCATCTTTGTTTAACTCTTCACACATCATAAAAAGGTCTTTTGACGGTATATCTGACATTCGTTTATCCTATTAACTTAGAATAGTTATAAAACAAAAGCTTCAGGATTGGTATAAAAAATTCAAAATTTAATCCTGCGCCGGATGTGGGGCAACGTCGGTATATAAAAACCGCCCATACGGACGGTTTTGTTTATTTTGGTTGCGGGAGTTGGATTTGAACCAACGACCTTCAGGTTATGAGCCTGACGAGCTACCGGGCTGCTCTATCCCGCGGTGGTTTTGGCATTCTACATCTATCCGCTTGATTGTCAAGGAAAAATAGCCGCGGGCATCAGTTCCCTTGAAAAAGTATAAATCTTTTGCTATACATGTCCCCATGGATATCAGAGTTATAAAAGACGCTTGGAAAAAAACAAGACGTTGGATTTTTTCCCTCTCTGCGGTGCAATGGACAATCGCCGTTGTCATTGTCGCGCTTATATGGTGCGCGTTCCTTACATGCCGCGCGAAATACCGCGGCGCGAACAATCTTAAAAAACTTAAAGGCAAGCCGTGCATCGCGGCATTTTGGCACGGACGGTCCATGATGCTGTCGCCGGTCGCCATGCATTTGGGACTTCGCGGGTACGGCGTGTTCAGCAGAAGCCGCGACGGACGCATGATGGCAAAGCTTCAACGGCTGTTCGGAATTCGCGGAATATACGGTTCTACCGGCAAACACGGCGCGGTAAGCGTCCTTATCGAAGGTGTGAAGATTTTGAGGCAAGGCAATATGATAATCCTGTCGCCCGACGGTCCGCGCGGTCCGCGGATGCGCGTGCACGACGGCGTGCTGTTTTTCGCAAAGATGTCCGGAGCGCCGATTGTGCCCATTTGCTTTTCTGCAAAGCACGCGTGGTTTCTTAACAATTGGGACCGGTATCTTATCGTGCGCCCTTTTAACAAAATGGTGTTCGAGGCGGGCGAGCCTTTTTATATCGGCAAAAAAGACGATATAGAAGCGGCGCGCGCAAAACTTGAACAAATAATGACAAAACAATTACAAGACCTGGACGCTGAATTCGGTCATCCGAAAATAGAGCCGGGAGAGGTGAAACAAAAATGAAGACTCCATCCTGGTTCCAGAAAAGAAATGCTGCGGCGCTTGCCCTTTTGCCGGCGGCGGTTATATATGGCGCGGTATCAAAGCTGTATTATAATTACCGGCTTTTTTGGCAAAAAACATCAAAAATACCGGTAATTTGTGTCGGCGGAGTATTTGTCGGCGGCACCGGAAAAACCCCCATAGTCCGTGAAATTGCATCGAAATTGCCGGGTTCTGTCGTAATAACGCGCGGATACAAAGGCGGGGACGAGGCAAAAATGCTTGAAGCAGCCGGGATTCCGGTCATCATCGGCGGAAATCGTCAAAAAAGCATAAAAGAAGCCGAAAAGGCCGGGTTTAAGCACGCCGTAATGGACGACGGGTTTCAAAATCCGACGATAAAAAAGGATATATCTATCCTTGTATTTGATGGAAAAATCGGTGTTGGGAACGGATTCTTGCTTCCTGCCGGGCCGCTTCGCGAATCTCTTTGCCACGGTATACGCAAAGCGGACGCGGTCATCATAATAAACGGTGAGAACAGAAAAATAAAAAGCGTTGCGGCCAGATATAAAAAGCCGGTGTTTTTGGCAAAAAGCCGGTCGGTCAATCCAGGCTTTTTCGGGCGGGCGTTTGCTTTTGCCGGAATCGGATACCCGGAAAAGTTTTTTGATTCCATAAAGGCAATCGGTATAAAACCAATCGATACAATCGGATTCCCAGACCATTACCAATACACCGCGGGGGATGTTGAAGAAATAGTCAAGGGAGCGTGGAATATGGGCGCGGACCATATCATCACTACGGAAAAAGATTGGGTGCGGCTGGCGCCGGAATATCAAGAAATGATTGATTTTATCCCGCTTGAAACAACAATAGAAAAGGGGTTTTGGACATGGCTTCTGTCAAAAAAGAAATAAAATTTTCCGGCGTCGGGATTCATTCCGGCATAAAGACTAAAATCGTCATAAAACCCGGCACGGGCGCCGGCATATTCTTCAAGCGCACGGATATAAAGGGCGCGAAGCCAATCCCCGCGTCATACGAAAACGTTTTCGACATTACCAAATTCAACACGACCATAGGCGAATATCCGAACCAGGCCCAAACCATCGAGCATCTTATGGCGGCATTGTTCATCGCCGGGATTGATTCCGCAATCATAGAAATCGACGGGCCGGAGATGCCGATAATGGACGGCAGCGCAAAGGAATTTACGGATGCGATTCTTGCGGTGCAAAAGGCCGCCGCGGTTTCGAAAAAGATAATCGTAAAAAAAGAAATCGTCGCGCATCGGCGCGAAATCACAAGAATGCTTCCGCTTTTGCCGCGCATCATGCTTTGGCTTCATAATTTGAAAATCGGCCGCCGCGAAAACGGATATGTAAAGCTGTCCCCGAATCCGGACGGCCTGTTGATAAAGGCGACGCTTGATTATCCGGATAAAATAATCGGAATACAGTCTGCGGAATTTTTCTTTGACGGTACCGGCGCCACCCGTAAAAAATTTATAAAAGACTTTGCGCGGTCGCGCACTTTCGGCCGCATCTGGGAATGGGAATATTTGAAAAAGCGCGGGATGGGGCTTGGCGCCAATCTTGACAACGTAATCGCAATCGACCAGACGGGCGCGGGAACGATAAACAAACTTTATTCTCCGGATGAATTCGTGCGCCACAAAATTGTCGATGCGATTGGCGATATGTTTACAAGCAAGGGATTTATTTCCGGCACGCTTGAATCGTACAAGGGGTCGCACGGGCTTAACAACCTTGTCCTGCGGAAACTCTTTTCGAATCCGGATAATTACGAAATCGTCAATAATAAATAAACGCGGCGAAAAAAAGAACCCCAAGAAGAATCCCAAGATTCATTCCCATTGAAAACGTCGAAAACTTTTTGTGTCGCGCGTACGGCATATCGGCGTAATTATATAACCGCAATGCACAATTTTCGTATCGGAAGCTTTACCTATCCGTCCGCATCGCGGGCGAACTTTATGCTTGTTATGCCTTAACTTTTCGCGCTATAATCCCCTGTACAAGGAAGCGAAAGAGAATGACTTCGCAGGTTATAAATATCGAACGCAGGAAATACGCCACAGGATTGTTTTGGCAACCGGTGGCCGGCGGGCAGAATGCCCGCGTTTTGGCGCGCAACCTTTCCAAATTCATCCCCGGTCACACCGGCAAGTATTTCATGGAATACCGGTCGATGGTCGGCGTGGGCGGCCGGGCGATGGGACATCGCCGCCGGATGCCGTCCGCCGCCGCGGAAGTTATGGAGGCGTTCGCCGATTATAATTCCTTCCTTGCCGCGTTTGCCGTGCGACAGGGATTCTATATAGTCGCCGCACGCAACGGAATAATAATCCAGGACAGGTTGATACCGGACGAAGCATCCGCAAAGGAAGTGTATGAACAGTTTGCAGGTCTTCCGGATTGGGGTCGAATTGTCGCGCCGGGACATTGGGATATTCCGCGCTCTGAAGAAGGCGTCATATCCGAAACCGTATCGGGCGAAGCGAGATATTACCTTGCCCCTATAAGCAAATTGGGCGGCATCGTTTTTTCAGCTGTGATTATAATAGCGCTTTTTATAGGAATTTTTTACGTTTTCCGCGAGCCGATTATGAATATGACAAAGGCAAGAAGAATCGCCGCAATCGACGCCGAAGCAGCCGAGGCGAAAAGGGAAGAGCAGAGAAGAAAAATGGAAGAGCGCGACACCATGCTTACCGCCGCAAGAATCGTGCCGGCCATCGCGCCCGCCCGGGTCGTCATGCCGTACGACAATATACCGGACCTTGTCCAGCGCGCGGAACAATGCCATGAGGCGATGGTATCGCTTATGCAGATTATCCCAGGATGGACCCAGGTCGACGTCGAATGCGGCGATGGGTATGCAACAGCGCACCTGCACAGAAGGTTCGGCGTCATTACGGACGTATACACGATTGTTGCGGACAGGATGCATGGCGTGGAGATAACGGAGAATTCCGATTCCGACCTTACGCTTGTGCTTGAACTTGATGAATTGCCCGGGCAAAGCCGCATGTCGGAACAGGATGTCGAAACCGCGGTGCGCAATATAAATTCCGCGTTCCAGCGTATGGGGCACGCCGCCGCCGTGCGGCGGTCGGTCGAAACAGTTCGCGGCGGCGGAACGACAGCCGTGGACGTTGTCCTTGTCAGTGCGGCAAGCGCCATGCAGCCGCGCGAATTTGTTGAAATTTTTGCAGATTACGACGGCGCGGTGTTATCGTCCGTGCGATGGAACGCCGCTTCGCGCAAATGGAACTATGAGGTGAAAATCTATGTTAAACAACCGTAAACATTTAATCGCGGCGCTTTGCGCCGCCCTGTTCGCAATGCCGGCGTCCGCCGAATTTGACTTTGACGATTTTCTTGACGTCGATGTGTTGGCGGGACCGACGGTTCCCGTATTTCAACAAATCGCCGACCTTGAACAGGAAAGAATCCTGTTACAGCTTGAAAAAGAAAAAATGCAGCTTGTGCTTGACCTTGACCGGATGGCGGTCGAACAGGCGCGGCTTCGTGCGGATGAAGACAGGCTTTCCGGACACGCGGACGAAGAGGTCCGCCGGCTTGAAATCGAAAATCAAAGGATAACGCGCGAAAAAGAACGCCTTGTCGACCAGAATGAAAGACTTGAAGAAAGGCTGAGGGAGGCAAGGGAACAACGGCAGGAACCCCGGGAACAACCGGTCGCCGCCGCAAGGCAAGCCGAAGCCGAAGAAACCGAACGCGTTCCGATTGCGCAACGATTCAGATTGCTTGAAATCGTCGGCGCGGGACGCCAATTACAGGCGACGGTCGAAGACCTCTCCAACGGACAAAGACGCCGGGTTTGGGTCGGCCGCGGAATCGACGGGTATGACATTAAATCCGTATCGCTTGACGACGGCGTCGTGTTTGTAAAAGACGGCGTTGCGGAAAGCCTTACCATGGCAAGCGGAAGATAACCGATGGCAAAGACAGAAAACAAATTTACCGACACAGGTGCGAAATCCATTCCGGACGGGTTGGCGCTTGCCACTCAAAAGGATATTTCCGATTATCTGTTTTCCAACAACAACAGGCTTTTGACCGCGATGGGCGCGGAATTGGAGGTGTCCAAAGACACTCAAAACCTGCTTGCGTATTTTTCCGGCGGCGAAGTCATCGTGTCGCGCACACATCGGTATGACGGCCGCGTGCTTGCGTTCCTTGAATTGCTTGCGCGCGAGGGGCGCAAGCATTTACAGCCGTTTTATTCCGACCTTGGGCTTCTTTCCGCGATATACAAAGCGTACGAAGCGCGCATTTCCGGCACAGGCGTGCGGTCGCGCCTTGATTACGACAACCAGATGCAAAAGGATTTCGTCGACATCATTGCCCGCGCGGCAAGCATGAAGGCGTCGGACGTCCATATCGAAGTCGCGGACCAGACAACCGTATACTTTCGCATAGACGGAAGCATACAGCCGGTACTTGAATACAATTCCGGATGGGGCGAATCATTCGTCCGCGCTGCGTTCGCGTCAAGTGACCAGTCCAATTCCAATTACGCCCAAAACGAATACCAGGCCGCGCAGAAAGACGGCCGCACACCGCTTCGCGGGACCCGCGACCTTTATCTTCCCACCGGCGTTATGGGCATTCGTATGCAGTTTGACCCAATCGCGTTCGGTTCGCGGTATGTCGTCATGCGCCTGTTGTATGACAATCCGGCGGACGGCATAAAAACGGAACAGGAATTCGGAGAATACGAACAGCGGCAATTATTGCGCCTTCGCGCGTATCCGACCGGGCTTGTTGTGGTTGCGGGGCCGACCGGTTCCGGAAAATCAACAACGCTTTTCCATAATATGTCGCTTTTGCTTAAAGAACATAATTACGAAATCAACCTTATCACCGTTGAAGACCCTGCGGAAAGAAAGATATTTGGCGCGCGCCAGATTCCCGTTACAAACGCGAACAACGAAGAACAACGCGAAGAAAAATTCACCGAAGCGCTTGCGGCCGCTCTGCGCTCTGACCCGGATGCCCTTATGGTCGGCGAAATCCGGACGCTGTCCGCGGCACAGCTTACCGTAAAAGCCGCTTTGTCCGGCAATTCCGTGTGGACCACCCTGCATGCGAATTCCGCGATGGCGGCGCTTACACGCCTTTTGGACATAGGGGTGGAGGCGTTTAAGTTGAAAGACGAAACGATGATGCGCGGCCTTGTTTCGATGCGATTGTTTCGGACGTTGTGCCCGAAATGCAAGATGCGACTTTCCGACAATATGAATCATCCGGCGTACGGACGCGTTGTGGACGCGCTTGGCGAACCCGGCGCGCGACAGGTTTTCGTTCGCGGCCACGGGTGCGAAACGTGCGACAAGAAAGGCTTTGCGGGACGCATAAAGGCTGGCGAAATTATCATAACCGACAACGAATTTTTGCGGCGCGCGCTTGATGGCGACCATAACGGCGCCGTGAAGTATTGGCTTGAGGAGCTTAACGGGCGCACACTTAAAGAATCGGCGATGGAGCTTATGCTTAAAGGCATTATCGACCCGTCGGAACTTGAGCGCTGGGTGGGATTGTTGGACCAGGTTAGTATTTATTAATCCGTGGCTTGTGGTTCGTGCTGGTGGTTCGGGATTTAGATTTCTGAACAGTACTGCCCACAATTTTATACTACGAGCACGAACCGCGAACACGAACGATGACCAAACTTGATATTCTTTATTCCAAATGGTATTTCCGCCTGTCCAGTGCAAAGCGGATGGACATGTATCGCAAACTGTCGTCGATGCTGCGCAACGACTTCACGCTTATGGACGCGCTTGACAGGATATGGCAAGTTGAATCGAGAAACGGACAAAAGCCCAACGAACCGTTCGCAATCGCATTGCGCGCCATTCAGGCGAATCTTGAACGCGGCCTTTCATTTCCGGACAGCATGCGCGGATGGGCGCCCGCGAACGAAACGCTTATGCTTTCCGTCGGAGACATATCCAAGCTTTCCATCGCGCTTGACAATGTGGTCCGCGTGGGAGAGGGCACGGCCCGGATAACGTCCGCCATGCGCGACGCGGCGACGTACCCGCTGTTTCTTTTGACGCTTACATTTATTATCGTCATTGCGGTCGGCGTATACCTTGTTCCGCCGCTTACCGAAGCGGCCGGAGGCGATATGGCGTGGCGCGGCGTCGCAGCCCAGCTTGTCTGGGTGTCGGGCATGTCCAATCAATATTGGCCCGTTGTTGTGTTCGTCGCGCTGTTTTCGTTCTTTATGGTGTGGTATTCGTTCGCAAACTGGGCCGGCCGGACGCGGTATATTTTCGACAGGATGCCGCCGTGGTCCATGTACAAGATTTCCATATCCGTCGGATGGATGATGACGCTTGCCGCGATGGTCGCATCGGGAAGCTCTATACCCGTCGCGATGAAGGCGCTTTCCGACAATGCCAATCCGTATTTGCGCCGGATTCTTGAACAGACAAACCGGTTTATCACAAACGGCGACAATTTGGGCCGCGCGCTTGTCAACACGAACAGCAATTTTCCGAATGACGAAATAACCGGCGACCTTGCCATATACGCCGATATGACCGGGTTTGACCAGAATCTTTCCAAAATCGCAAACGACTATCTTGACGATTCCGTGCGTCGGATGGAGCGCGCGTCGGCCCTTATGAACGGTGCGGGCATCATCCTTGTTTCCGCCATTATCGCATGGGTGGTGTTTGGCACGTTTGAAATGCAGGACCAGATTACGTTGGCATTATCATAAATCAATTATAACGGCACACCTGCTTTGCGTTTCCTGGTTTTTACGCGTACGTAAATCCAGCAAAAATCAGCTGGATTTTTCGACGTTTTTAAGCACTATTTTCTTGCAATTTTGGGGCGGATTTGCTATATTTTCAGGGCAAAAACAGCAATTCAAAACAATCCGAAATCAGCAATAAAAAGGTATCAAAAAATGTCTGTTAACAAAGAATATTCCGCCGACTCTATCAAAGTATTAAAAGGTCTGGAGGCGGTCAAAAAACGCCCCGGAATGTACATCGGCGACGTGGGCGACGGGTCCGGCCTTCACCACATGATTTACGAAGTGGTCAACAACTCTATCGACGAAGCCATGGCCGGCTATGCCGACGAAGTGTACGTATCGCTCAACCCCGACGGGTCCGCGACCATACGCGACAACGGCCGCGGAATTCCGTTTGCGATTAATACCGAAACGGGCCGGTCGGCGGCGGAACTTATCATGTGCGAACTGCACGCCGGCGGAAAATTCGACAACGAAGGCGCGGGCGCGTACAAGGTATCCGGCGGATTGCATGGCGTCGGCGTATCCGTGGTGAACGCGCTTTCGACATGGCTTGAACTTCGCATTTGGCGCGATGGCAAGGAAGTCATGCTTAAATTCGCAGACGGCGCGCCTGTCGGAGAGCTTGTCGTCGTCAATGAGAATATTGGCGACAAAAGCGGCACGGAAATCACATTTTTGCCAAGTCCGACAACTTTCACGTTCACGGAATTCTCGTTCGATACGCTTGAAATCTGGCTTCGCGAACAATCGTTCCTTAACGCCAATGTTAGAATCATATTCGAAGATTTGCGCGGCGCGGAAAAGAAATCGCTTGAATTCCATTCCACGGACGGTCTTCGCGGATTTGCAAAGTATCTTGACAAGGCAAAGGAAAAACTTACGCCCGAACCGATTCATATCATCCGGCAAATCGACGACACTTATGTCGAAGCCGTGCTTGAATGGACGACGGCGTACAACGAAACGTCTTTGTGTTTTACCAACAACATCCCGAACCGCGACGGCGGAACGCACCTTGCGGGATTTCGCGCCGGGCTTACCCGCGCGCTTAACAAATACATCGCCGAAAAGAATACAAAGAAAGACATCGCGCTTACGGGTGAAGATTTCAGAGAAGGCCTTACCAACATCATATCGGTCAAGATTCCGGACCCGAAATTCTCATCACAGACCAAGGATAAACTGGTGTCGTCAGAGGTCCGCCCACTGGTCGAATCCGCCGTGTCCGATTTGCTGTACCAATATCTTGATGAAAATCCGACCGTTGGAAAGGTCATCATCGACAAGATTATCGAAGCCGCGACCGCAAGAGAAGCCGCGCGCAAAGCGCGCGAATTATCGCGCAAGAAAAACGGTCCCGACCTTAACGTCATTTCCGGAAAGCTTGCCCAATGTTCCGAACGCGACCCGGCGAAATCCGAACTGTTTATCGTCGAAGGAGATTCGGCCGGCGGCACCGCGAAACAGGGCCGCGACCGGAAATTTCAGGCTATATTACCGCTTCGCGGAAAAATACTTAATGTCGAGCGCGTGCGATTCGACCGCATGCTTGGGTCCGAGACCATCGGCACAATGATAAGCGCGCTTGGCGCGGGAATCGGTGCGGACGATTTCGATATCGACAAGATGCGCTATCATAAAGTCATCATCATGACCGACGCGGACGTCGACGGGTCGCATATACAGACGCTGCTTCTCACCTTCTTTTACCGCCATATGCCGGAAGCCATCGACAAAGGGTACATATATGTTGCAAAGCCGCCGCTGTACCGCGTTTCCAAAGGAAAACAGGAAAGATACCTTCAAAACCAGCGCGAAATGGACGACTATCTTATGGATGCAATCGCGTCCGACGGCGCGCTATCGCTTGCCGATGGGGCGCAGATTACGGGCCATGATATAAAGCGCGTTCTTGGGCTTTGCATGACGGCGCGAAATACCCTTAACCCGCTTTCGTCCGTGATGCCGCTTCGTTTTGTTGAAGCGCTTGCGCTTAATGGCGCGCTGTCCGGCGGCGAATGGAGGGCGGAGGCTGTCGAAAAACTTCTTGATTCCCAAGAAATGGAGTTCGAGCGCGGATGGAAAGTTGTTCAGACCGGAAACGGCATCGAAGTTTCGCGCACGCTGCGAAGCGTGTCGGAATCTTATTTCCTTTCCCGCGACAAACTTGATTCGCCGGAAGTCCACGCATGGGAACGCATGGTCGGCCGCGATGAATTAATCGACATGTTCAAGTCACCGGTATTGCTTCGCGTGAAAAGCAAAGAGCAAAAAATCGCCACCGCGACACAGCTTTTGGACACCGCGTTCGAATATGCGAAAACAGGGCTTTCCATCCAGCGGTACAAAGGTCTTGGCGAGATGAACGCGGAACAATTGTGGGAAACCACGATGGACCCGAATAACCGCGCGCTGTTCCAGGTTCGGATTTCCGACGCCGGCAAAGCGGACGAGGTCTTCTCAACGCTTATGGGCGATGTAGTGGAACCGCGCCGTGATTTCATCGTGAACAACGCGCTTAACGCGAATGTGGATATTTGAATCAACGAAGCAAGCGGCAAATAACAAAGCGTGTACAACAAAGGAGTAGAATATGAAGTTCAAACTTTTATATTTAGGAGAGTTGCGCACGAACCCGAAAAAGCGGGCCCAGCATATAACCGACATCCGTATGAAGTTTCATCCACAGTTGAAAAAACTTGTGGAGCATTCGCCGTGGACAAACCTTCGCAAATATATGATGCCGAATCCGGCAAAATCGCCGGTTGTGACAAAGCATATCGGTGGTGTCGATTTCAACCCAATAATCACGCCGAATCTTAAACTTATCGCGGAGATAGACATACAGTTATTGCATCCGGAAATCGTCGGCGTTGCGCGCGCGGATGTCGACAACCGGGTCAAGACGCTTCTTGACGCGCTGCGCTGTCCGCAGAACGAACATGAAATCGGCGAAAATCAGCCAAAGAATATCGGGCCGATTTATACTCTTCTTGACGACGACCATTTGGTGACCAAACTTTCGGTGAACACATCGCACTTTCTTGCGCCTCAAATGTTTGATTGCGAAAAAACGGCAGAGCCGGCAAACGCGGATGAAGAACGAATGTTCCTTATGATTGATGTGAATGTAAGGCTGAGCGAGGGCACCCTTGAAAATCTTCCCTTTATGGTTTAGGTAAGGTACGGATATGATGCTTGATAAAAATCAAATTGAAATCGTCAAAAAAATACAAGCGGGGCGCGAAGACGGCGCCCAGTTCGCCGCATACAAATTGGGCGAAGAATTGGCCGAATTAACCAAAGAACTTTTCAAACAATTCAATGTGGGGAAAGAGCGCCGCGAAGGCGTAATAGAAGAAATGGGCGACGTTATATGCAATATGGAATTCGTAATGGTGTCAATGGGTATTTCCAAAGAAGATATAAAGCGACGCGTGGACGAAAAATTTGAAAGCATTGTGGACAAGGCCCGCCGGCAAGGCATAGACGTATAATAGAAATGAATCTATCCCGCGAAGTCTTTTTTGAACTGGAGCGGCGCTTAAAAAATGCCGGGCTGGATTCAGACGCGGAAACTTTTGATGTTATAAAAGAGCGTTTATCGTCTCCGATGCCGGTCGATGCGGACGGTTTTGCGGCGCATGCCATATATGTGATTCTTGCCGGCGGGTTTTCCCAAAAAACGGCAAAAAATAAGCACTCCGAAATTGTAAAATATATCAAAAAGGCCGGTAATTTGGCAAATACTGACGATTTGTTGAAGATTTTTAATAACAAGAATAAAATGGCCGCGATTCTTAAAATTTGGCAAAATCGGTACACGTATCGTGACGAATATTATAAACTTTCCGATTGGGATTCAAAACTTTCGTATTTGGCGGCGTTGCCCCATATCGGAAAAATTACAGCAAACCACCTTGCGCGGAATCTTGGCGAAAATGTCGTAAAATATGATATATGGATTCAGAGGCTCGGTTGTGCCTTTGCGGGGCGTGATGAATTGAAATCAAAAATCGATAATGGCAAACTGGGGCCGGATGTGAAATCCGCATGCGACGAGATGTTTTCGCATCTTGAACGCGAAACCGGTCTGCCCCGCGGGTATGTTGATGTCGTGCTGTTCAGGGCGTGCCAAAACGGACTGATAAAATTGTAAGGGTCGAATATCTTCGGCCCCTTTGGGCGCAAGATGTTGCGCCCCCTGCCAAGGGAGCAAACAATGAACGTAAAAATTGAAGAATCTTGGAAGAATGCTTTGGGTGGCGAATTCGACAAGCCGTATTTCATCCAGTTGACCGACTTTGTACGCGATGCGTATAACAAATGGGCGACCGGCGGCCCCGCGATTTATCCGAAACCGGCCGAGATTTTTAATGCGTTCAATCTGTGCCCGCTGGACAAAGTCAAAGTCGTCATAATCGGACAAGACCCGTATCACGGGCCGGGACAGGCGCACGGCCTTTGCTTTTCAGTGCGCGACGGAACGCAATTTCCGCCGTCTTTGCAGAATATTTATAAAGAAATTGCAAGCGACTTGGGTAGGCCGTCTGCAACGCGTGGTGATTTGACGCGGTGGGCAGAGCAGGGCGTGCTGCTCTTGAATTCATCACTGACTGTTCAGGCACATGTCGCCGCCTCGCATTCAAGCAAAGGGTGGGAGCAATTTACAGACGCATGCATCCGCGCATTGTCGGCGCGCGACGGCATCGTTTATATCTTGTGGGGCAGTTATGCACAGAAAAAGGCAGAATTCGTCGACCCCTTGCGCAACCTGGTCTTGAAGTCCGTTCACCCGTCGCCGCTTTCGGCGTCGCGCGGATTTTTCGGCAACAAACATTTTTCCCGCACGAACGAATACCTGGCAAACAAAGGGGCAGAGCCGATAGAGTGGTAAATCTCTACTTGACAAATTAACAGGGAAAGATAGAATGTGTATATAAAAGCCAAAGGAGGCGGATATGTTTGGTTTAAGCAAAAAAGAACGCGAAGAAAAGAAGCTCGCCGAAGAACAATTGGCGGCAGATGTCAAGAAGTTCCTTGAACACGACATGGCGGTGGCGCAACAAATCCATGATCAAGATATGGCGCGGATAAAAGAAGTCGGCGGGCAACTTAAAAGTGCATACGACCGAGTTCTGACAAAGCAAGAACATTCCATTAATGAAAAACTTCAGGCGCAGCGGGATGCTATAAATAAAGACAGCATCGAAAGAATGCTAAAGACAATTAAGGATGCGTACGAAATGCATTTGAAGGACACGAAAGAGTATGACAAATTCAAAGGCAGCATGGTGTATGAGAGAGCTGTGGAGCAGCACAATAAAAGCTTGCCCCAGTCTATAGGGTTTACGCTGAAGTTGCACAAGGTTGGCACCGAGATAAAACATCCGTTCTTGGAACAATTGTTGGCGTTGATAGAGAATAAAAACGGCCTTGGCGCCGCAGACCTTGCGAATGCCATTATAGAGGCTTGCAGAAATTATTTTTCACCAATGGGTGATGCCAACCCAGGTATCCCGGTCGGCAAAGGAAGCCGTTAACAAAAACCCGCCTTGGCGGGTTTTTGTTTAATGTTTTTTGGAAAAATATGCGGATTTCATCTTGCTGAAAGCAAGATTGCCGTTATCGCTGCCAAAGTGGCGGATATGCTCCTGTCGCAGTTCTTCGTCCAGGTTATAACCCATGCTTTTGGAAATCTTTACCGATACTTCGTTTTTGGCATCGCAGAAACGCGTTGCTCGGTTCACTTTCAATTGTTCAAAAGCAATGCGTTCCAGCGCCTGCATTGTCTCTTTGGCAAAGCCGCGTCCGCGCGCCGATTTGATAAACCATACATCGCAGAATGCGAATGAATCGGTGGCTTTGTTAATCCCAACCCGGCGGTATCCGACAAGCTTGTCGTCATGGAAAATATATAGAGAAAGCCCGTTGGTGGCACTGCGGTCATTGTCGAATTTCATCTGTGCCTGCATTTCTTGGGCGGACGATGGTAGCGGGCGCGGATACACGACGGGCGCGTATTTGTAATCCGTCGGGTCTTCATTTTTCACAGCATCGAAAACCATCCGGGCGTTTTCAAGCGTCGCGTCCAGCGGCCGCATTTCCAGGCGGCCGGTTTTGATAATCTTGTTAAAGTCTTGTATTGTTGGCATGGGTTATAAAAAATGGTGCGGGTCAATAGGCGACTATCTGACCAACGACCTCGCTGGTTTCTTAACATTATCAATGAATATTCAAGCATTCACTCAAAATAATTATTCACTTTGAGAAATTTCATCAAACGAAAAGTCTTCATCGAACCAATGTTTTTTCATTTGCACTAGAAATTCTTTTGTTATTGGATATCCGCTACTCTCACTTATCACAGAATCAATTCCGCAGTAAGGACACATTGCTGTTGTTTCGTTAGGTATCCACTCATTGATTTCATCAGGGTTAAAAATTTCACAACAATAAAAACAGCCACATATCTTGTCCTTTGCAAGCGCTTCTTTATTATTGCAATAGGCATGCGCCTTAATTATGTCTTCTGGCATGTCTTTTTCCCAAAATTTATCTTCCAACGCCATCACATATCCTTTCTGGCCTATTATGTTTCCTTTGTTTCCTAATAATTATAACAATCTATTTTAGCAAATAAAGCAAAATTGTCGGACTTATACCAAGGGTTTGAGTTTGCTGCCTTTCCCTAAAAATAGTCCGGAAACATCAAAAAGGAAAAATGGTGCGCGACGCTGTGCAGTTATCGGACTAGCAATCCCGCTGATTTCTTGAATTTATCAAAGAAAATTCAGAGTTTCAAGCAAATGTATTTAAATAATTCGCTTTGAATCCGATGCTATCAATTTCTCCGCTTTGTTTTTGTGATAACAGCAATGTAAAAAATGCTTATCATTATTCGTAATATATATTCTTATATTCTTTTTACGGCAATATTCTGGAGTTACTATATCAGTATGTGATATTGGAACTGGGTTTAGAGATACGTATTCAGGCCATGAGATTGCTTGCTTTCCGGATTCCAAATTTTGGTTGTATATTTCATCCCATCGCGCAAATAGAGATTGTTTGCACAAGGTATAAACATAGCCAATAAAATCCATTTTTTTCGGCATTTCTGAACCAAACATTACTATGCCATCATCAATGGGAAAACTCATCAGGTCATCGACAAAATTACGCAGCGCATACTGCAACGCATAATCAAAATCACTTGTGGCAAATACACCTTTAATTCCTGTATACCACGTTTCAATATACGGGTTAATAGTGTCATGCGTATCAATCTTAGTTGTAGAACCATGATAAAGCGGAATATCGTAATTTTTGTACAACTCTAAACGCGTGCTAAGAATTTCATTTATGTCTTTCATACCATAAGCATAACAACTAATTTGGCCCGATAAAACTAAAATTATCGGATTCAGCACAAAAGCCTTGGTTTTGCTCTTTTTTCCTAAAAAGAGTCCGATAATTAGTAAAAAACTTGTCCTTTATAAAGGACAACAATCGGACTAGCCCAAAGCCAAGGCCACCTTAATAAAAAGACCCGTTTTCACGAGTCTTGTAATACCTGGTGCCCGTAGCAAGAATCGGACTTGCGCCTCGTCCTTACCAAGGACGTGTTCTACCACTATACTATACGGGCATATAAATTGATTATAACGGCGCATCTGTCTTGCGTTTCGCAGGCTGTTTGCGCGGGTCGTGTACATCAAAGTACACTCCGTCGCGTCAAAAATCTGCGAATACGCGACATCTGCACCATTTTAATCAATTTCTATCCGGGTATTATAACAATCCAAACTTGAAAATCAACTTGATTTTTGGGAAAAGGGGGCTATAATCCGGTCGTTGGACCGATTTTGCGATGATGTGACTGACAACCACGGAGCAGGCGGTAAGACAAAAGAGAATAAAGCAAGGTGGCACCGCGCCGACAGGCGCCCTTGCGCTTTTATCAACCCCGGGTGCCGAAATTTCAAAATATTTTACGCGCCTGGTAAACAAAAAAGGTGTTGTCATGAAAGACAGAATCCATATAGGTGCGCTGCCGCTTGAGGCGGACGCAAAGGTCAAAATCGCCGGCCATGCCCAGGTCATACGCGCGCAAAGCGCCGTCATATTCATTATCCTGCGCGATATTACCGGCACGATTCAATGCGTGATTGATAAATCCAATCCCTTGTTCGAATTGGCCGAGAGTATCACAACGGAATCCGTTTTGGAAATTAACGGCGCGATTGCGACGACGAAAGTAACAAACAGCACGCCGGCCGGAATCGAAATCCAAGTTGAAACGCTGAAAATCATATCGCTTGCCGATGCTTTGCCGATACCCGTTGTCGAAAAGGGCGATGTGGAGGTAACGACGGAAAAGCGCCAGGATTGGCGATTCCTGACCCTTCGCCGCGAACGCGACGCGACAATTCAGAAAGTGTTCTCGGCGCTTGACCGCGGGTATTCGGAATACCTTTTATCCCAGGGATTCATAGGGGTACACACGCCGAAAATTATGCCGACCGCATCGGAATCGCGCGCGGATTTGTTCGAATTCGACCATTTCGGAAATAAAGCATATCTCGCGCAAAGTCCGCAATTGTACAAGCAGATGGCGATTGCCGCAGGGCTGGAGCGCGTGTTTGAAATCACCCCGTTGTTTCGCGCCGACAAATCCATGACCAACCGGCATTCCACGGAATTCATCGGCCACGACGTCGAAATGGGATATATAGACGACTTTGCCGATGTTATGGACATGCTTGAAAACACGGTTGCGGCGATGTTGGACGAAATCCATAAATCATGCGGCGATGCGATTGAAAAGCATTTCGGCTTTGGTGATTTTCGTCTTAAAAAACCGATGCTTCGCATAACTATACACAAGGCGCGCGAAATTCTTAAAAGCCGCGGCGTACAGACGGACGACGGAGGCGACCTTACCACCGCCGAAGAAAAAGCAATCGGTGAATGGGCAAAAGAAGCGCACGACAACGATTTTGTCTTCGTGACGGAATATCCGTGGGCGGCGCGTCCGTTCTATCACAAAAAGGGCGTATCAAGCGACACGGGCGAGGCGATTTCGGTAAGTGCGGACCTTTTGTACAAAGGGGTCGAGCTTGTGACCACCGCGCAGCGCGAAGAAAATTATGACAAGCTTGTCGCGCAATGCCTTGACAAAGGCCTTGGTCAGGAAGAGCTTCAATGGTATCTTGACTGCTTCAGATTCGGCATGCCGCCGCACGGCGGATGGGGAATGGGCGGCGCGCGTTTTATAAAACAGCTGCTTGACCTTGATTCAATCCGAGAAGTGATGTTCTTGTTCCGCGGACCAAGCAGGATGTCGCCGTAACAAATAAAACCCGCCTTGGCGGGTTTTACTTTCCTGTGAACTTGTTCTTATGGAACAAGTTTTTGTTTTGTTTATGATTAAGCCATGAACAAGACACAGATTGAACAGCTTTCGGAACGGATGGGACTGTCGCCTTATCAGTCCTATATTCTTGCCATAAACGGGCACAAATACAAACTTGATTCGCTTGTGAAGCGCGGCGATGTTTTGTATGCGCCTTATTATTGCGAACTGACCCGCGATGCGCGCGACTATTTTGGAAAAATCCTTTACGGGCCGCGCGCCGACCTGATCGGGCCCGACCGCATGCTTGTCATCGGACAGCGGGGGATAAAGCTTTACGGAACCGGATTTTATAAAGCGACGGACGATGTCGGAGAACAGTATTACGCGGACTCTATGGGACGGCGTATCGCACGGTCGGTGTTCAACAGGTTCTTTGGGATTTACGACCGTTAGAATCTTGGATTTATTCTTGTAAACTCCCGCATGAAATCGGCGTCGAACGTCCTCATGATTTCAGACAGCGAATATTCGCGCTCTCCGCCGGGCTGCAACACAAACCTTATGGGCACGGGCACCGGCGATGTCCCGCGAAGCAGTATTTGCAAACGCGCCGATGTGCGGCCGCGGCGTATCTGTACGTCACCCGCGTATTCGGCATGCCGCGTCGCGGCGGTAAGCGGTGTCGTTGTCCGGAACAGTCCGTCTTCATACCGTCCCGCGATATGCAAAAAGCGAAGCGCGGACGTTCCGCCCGAAAGCGCGTTCGCAATCGCAAATTCCGCGTTCATCCGCGTAATCCCCGCCGCATTGTCGTAAAACCCGTCGAAATCGAATCCTATGAGCGTGCCGCCGTCGAACGTCATGTCTATGTCGCCCGATATGTTCCGCCAGAAATCACTCGCCGTAAATCCATTTGTGGAAAGCGATGCGCGCGCGGTAAGCATCGTATCCGCGACGTTAAACCTTGACGTTGCCGGAAGGATGGCGCCCAGGATTTCAAACCGGTTCGATTGCACAAGTATGTTGTATCCGGCGCGGCGCCGGTCCATTGTGGCAAGCAGGCTTCCCTTTGCGCTGTCCGTTATCGACATCCTCTGGCCCTGCGGATTCAAGGAATAGACGAATCTTTCGTACATTTCGCCGCCAAATCTTATCCGGTCCGCGGTAAGCGAAAGCGAAAGATTAAGCGCGAACGGAAACGTCAAAGGCTCCGCCGTTACGAATCTTTCCGCGTCATAATTTTCGATAAATGCCGGATTTATCAAGTCGTCCAAATCCAGAAAACCTGTGTGCAAATCAAATGCGCGCCCGTCGAAATTGCCGGTGAATTCCATATCGCCAAGACGGACGGACATGCCGGACAGGAACGGCCGCCTGTATATCCCCGCAACGTTTACGCGAAGGTCGGGGCGGATAAATTTCATATCCGCGTTCGGCGCGAATGCCGCGACAAGGAAATGTGCGTCGCCCTGTAATTCCAGTCCGCCGTTTTCCGACAGCGCAAGCACGAACCATTGGTTTTGCCGTCCCGTGTGTTCGAATTCCAGAGATTGCAACTCTCTGTTTCTTATCTTTGCATGACGGACCGTGCCGGATGCGCGCCGCATGGATTCCGGTATCAATGAAAGCGCCGGATGCGCCGCCGCAATGCTTTCAAGAGTCGCGCCGGCATGCCCGCGGTATTCTATTGCAAAATTTCGGCCGGTCACAGACGCCGTACCATGGACACCGTCTTTCAGATTGAATCGCACAGTGCCGTTGTCGCGGCGAAAATGCGCGCGAATTGCCGACAGCTGGGCGCCGACATCCAGCGCAGAGAAATCATAATTATCGGAATTGAATTCAAGGTCGAACGAATCCGCGCCGACGGACAGTGTTCCGATGGCGGAGAATCCTCTATCCCTGTAACTCCAACGGGCACAGCGGAATTCGTCCCTTGTCCCGGACATAAGGCAATGCACTTCGGCATTTGCGCCCTGCATGGTTATTTCAAGGTTGTCCGCGGTCATATCCCGCACCCGGCCGCGCGCGGATATTGCCATGTCGCGCGTGCCCGCAACAAAGTTCCGGACGATTATGGTGTCGTCGTCGGCCATAGTTGACAGCCCTATGCGCTGGAACTCATGATTGCCGAACCGAAAGCGGCCGTTTCCGGAAAACCTTATATCGGAATTCATCAAAAAGGCCGGGTTTTCCTGTAAAAACGACAAATCCATGCGGACGTTATTTGCGACAAGATTTATTCTCTTCCGGTCATTCCCGAACTCCATATCCCCGGAAAAATCTCCGCCCAAAGTTTCGCCCGATATATTTTGAAACCGTACAATTCCGTTTGCCCATTCGAATTCAGACCGGAAGCGTACACGGGAATTTATCCGCGGGGTCTCGAACCCAAAAAAACGGTTCGCGTTCGATGTTTCAAGGCTTATGTTTCCGTTTGCCGCGATATTGCCGCGTTCGTCCGTCGACAATTGTCCGCGCAGATGCAACCTTGCGTTCGGATTGGTTATGGTGAAATAATTTCCAGAAGTTGAAATCGTATATCTGTGTTCCGCCGCGCGGACCGTTCCGTTAAAGGTGTTGTTTCGGAACACGCCGTTTATATTTTTGTATGTTTCGTTCCCGAAAATGACCGTGCCGTTGTTAAAGACTATGCGGCCGGGGATTTGCGGCGGCGAAAGACTTGTGATTTCCAGACGCGCATTGTCAAGGACCGCCGTGCCGTATGTCGCCACCATATTCGGACGGAATGCGGCGCGGAACGGAATCCGGAAAGACACAGCGTCCGCAAAGCCGGAATATGCCGGAATCTGTAGATTGCGCGCGCCGATTGTCGCGCGGCCAAGCAAGGATATGCGGACAGAACCGTGAATCTTTATATCGACGCCGAATTGGCTCTGTACGGCGCTTTCTATGGTCGGGCGAAGATGGTCAAGATTTATAAAAGGCGGCACGGCAATCGCCGCAACGCATGCGGAAAGCAGAGCGCCGACGGCGACCCAAAACACTATGCGGCGGTTTTTGGCTTTCATAAACTCTCTCTTGTAATCCGATTATAATGTGCTTATATGGGGATAGCAAATGAAAAACAAGATATTCGGCCTTCAATCAGACTATAAACCCACCGGTGACCAGCCGGATGCAATCGCGGAATTGGTGGACGGATTGAATGCGGGCGAAAAGAATCAGGTGCTTCTTGGCGTCACGGGGTCCGGCAAGACTTTCACGATGGCGAATATTATCGCAGAGACCGGCCGGCCCGCGCTTATCATGGCGCATAACAAGATACTTGCCGCGCAATTATACGCAGAAATGAAACAATTCTTTCCAAACAACCATGTCGAATATTTCGTGTCTTATTACGATTATTACCAGCCGGAGGCATATGTTCCCGTAACCGACACGTACATAGACAAAGACGCGTCCATAAACGACCAGTTGGACCGCATGCGGCATGCGGCGACGCGCGCCATGCTTGATTTTCGCGACACCATTGTCATATCAAGCGTGTCGTCCATATATGGACTTGGTTCGCCCGAAACATATTCCGATATGAAATTCGTTGTTAATGCGGGCGACAAGATTCCCATGAAATCGGTTGTAGACGAACTTGTCCGGCTTCAATACCGGCGGAACGACATCGGATTCAATCGCGGCGAGTTTCGCGTGCGCGGCGACTTCCTTGATATATTTCCGTCATATTCCCAAGACACCGGGATTAAAATCGCGTTCTTTGGCGAAGATGTGGAAGAGATTTGGGAATTCGACACGCTTACCGGGAAAAAGAAAAGACAGCTTGACCGGGCGGCGATATACCCGAACACTCACTATGCGACGCCGATGCCAAGCATTTTGCAAGCCATCGCGGAAATTCGAAAAGACCTTGCGCCCAGATTGGAGTATTTCAAAAACAATATGAAATATGTCGAGGAACAGCGCCTGTCATCGCGCACCAATTTCGATATAGAGATGATGCAGACAACCGGAACGTGCAGCGGTATCGAAAACTATTCGCGTTATCTGTCCGGGCGTCTGCCGGGCGAGCCGCCGCCGACACTGTTCGAATACCTTCCAAAAGATGCGATTTTATTCGTCGATGAAAGTCATGTGACGGTGCCACAAATCGGCGCAATGTCAAGGGGAGATAGGGCCAGAAAGGGAACGCTTTCCGAATATGGGTTCAGATTGCCATCTGCTTTGGACAATCGCCCGCTTACGTTTGAAGAGTGGAATCAGTTCCGCCCGCAGACAATCTTTGTGTCCGCAACACCGAATGATTGGGAAATCGAACAGTCGCGCGGAATCGTCGCGGAACAGGTTATACGTCCGACGGGCCTTCTTGACCCCGAATGCGATGTCCGCCCGACAACGCACCAGGTGGATGATTTGTTGAATGAAGTGCGGAAAATATCCGGACGCGTTCTTGTCACAACGCTTACCAAGAAAATGGCGGAACAGCTTACCGATTATCTTGTCGAAAACGATGTGCGGGCAAAGTATCTTCACAGCGACATCGAGACTCTTGAGCGCATTGAATTATTGCGCGAATTGCGGATGGGGAAATTCGACGTTCTTGTCGGCATAAACTTGCTTCGCGAAGGGCTTGATATTCCCGAATGCGAATTGGTCGCAATCATGGACGCGGACAAGGAAGGATTCCTTCGCAGCGCGCGTTCCTTGATTCAGACAATCGGCCGCGCCGCCCGAAACGAAAGGGGCAGAGTGATTTTATATGCCGACAAGATTACCGATTCCATGCGCGGCGCCTTGGACGAAACCGCGCGGCGCCGCGCGAAACAAACGGCGTATAATGCCAAGCATGGCATCGTTCCAAAATCTGTTGCAAAGGCCGTGTACGGCGAAGTCAAAACACAGGAAGTCAAAACCGACAAAGCGCGAAAATTCGTTTATAATGAAACAGGCGTGATGGATAAAGAAAGCCTGCAGAAAGAAATCGTAAAACTTGCCAAACAAATGCGCCGCGCGGCCGAAGACCTTGAATTCGAAAAGGCCGGTGAGATCCGCGACCTTGTGCGCAGGTTGGAAGACGACCTTTTATTATTAGAGTAAGAGATGAAAGAATACATATTAAAAGATATCAATGAAACGCAGGCATGGGCGCGGGAATTTGCGCGGACGTTGCGCGCGCCGGTTGCGGTCGCGCTACACGGCGATTTGGGTATGGGGAAATCGTTTATTGCGCGGACGATTATTCAAGAGCTTTGCGGCGCGGACACCGTCGTGCCAAGCCCTACGTTTACATTGGTGCAAAGCTATGAAGTTGTAAAGCGTGAGACACAAGATGACGGGCCGCTTCAACGCCTTGCGTCTTGCGGTTTTCGAATATCTCACTTTGACTTGTATCGGATAACCGACCCGGCGGAACTTGAAGAAATCGGGCTTTCCCACGCATGCGCGAATGATATTACTTTAATTGAATGGCCGGAAATCGCGGCGCATATTTTGCCGGCAGACACTATTCATCTTCATCTTGAACAAGAAGGCGAGGGGCGGATATTAAGGATGTCGACATGAAAATCAGACAGATTGAAAATTTGAGTGAACTGGACAAGGCGATTTCTTTCATCAAAGAAACCCTGTCGCCGTATGCGCTGGACCGCGACGCATTGATGCGTGAAATGAAGCAGAATCCGAATTTATTGCTATATATGGCTGATATGGACAAAATCGCGGCCGCGGTTTTCGGCACGGCCGAGAATAATAAATCCAAAATAGATTACGTGTGCACGGACAAAGCGTATCGCCGGCAAGGTTTTGCGAAAAAACTTATGGAAGAAATGCTTCACAGACTTCGCGTGCGCGGATTTGAAAGTGTCGCACTTGGCGCATCGGAGATGGGTGAAAAATTTTATGAGGAGATGGGGTTTGTCGGAAAACTTCTGATTCAGTCCGAACGTCATTCGGTGGAAGAGTTGCTGTCATTAAAAACGAAATATCCGGTCGCGTCGTCGGGCATTTGGAAACAATCACCGGAATCGCCACCGGTCAGCCAAGTCGTCCTTTCCCTGTCGCAAGTTGACCGCGATTTGCAACGTCTATATGAAAAGAAATTCCCGGATTGTTCGACCCAAATGATATATACCATGCAGTTATCGCGGCAATAAGTCTTGGACCGCGGCGGGAAAATCCGCCGCGCGGGCAAGGTAGTTTCCGGACACCACAAAATCCGCGCCGGCGGCCCAGCATTGCGGGGCCGTTTCCGGATTAATTCCGCCGTCGACCGAAATTTTGAAGTTCAGTTTGTATTTCTTCCGCGTGGCGGCAAGCGCCGCGATGCGCGCCGCGGCGTCCGGCATGAATTCTTGGCCGCCCGCGCCGGGCGCGACCGACATCACAAGCACTTCGTCAATATCGCGAAGAACGGGTTTCAAGATTGTAAGCGGACTGTCCGGGCTTATGGCGATTCCGGCGCGCTTGCCAAGCGCCCGTATTTCAGTAAGCGCCGCGCGAACGCCGTAAGTTCCGGTTGATACTATGACAGTATCCGCGCCGGCCGCGGCGGCGGATGCCGCCCAGGTAAGCGGACTTTCGGTCATGAGATGCACATGCAGATGCGTGTCCGAATGTTTTCGTATAATTTTCAATTCCTCAATCCCGCCGGTCATTTTGGACGTATAAAGCCCGTCCATTATGTCGACATGAATCATGGATATACCGCCCGCCCGAAATCTTGCGTATGTCGCCATGTCGCGCATATTGAACGCAAGCGTCGACGGCATCACCGGAACAAACCGTCGCCTTCTTTTTGGTGCGGATAATTTTTTAAGCACGCCGAATATGAATGAAGCGCCCGCCCGCCGCTTTTCGTTCCGCGCGGCAATCGCCATCGCCCGCGGCTTCATCCGCGTCCATATATGCGCCGCGCATGCGCCCGCGCCCGCGCCGGGCCCCAGGACTTCGACATCGATTCCAAAAAGTCCCCGTATGTAATCGCCGATGCCCGATATGTCCGCGCCGCCGCCGCAGAGATATATTTTGGACGGCGTGTATTTTTCGCGCCCCGCCGCCGATTCATCGTGCGCCTTGTCTATTATTTCATGCAGTATCGGAATTGCGATGTCATTGACATCGGCGCGCGAAAAGTCATGCTTTTTACTTGCCGGTGTAAACCGGTCCATATCGCCGCCCGAAAGGGCAAGGTTGTCGCGCTTTATCTTTTCGGCAACCGCCCACTTAAGGCCGAAATTGCGCGCAAGCGCGTCGGTAATCGAAGACATGCCGACCGGAATTCTTTTGATGGACATCGGCCCGCGCGAAGTCCATATCGATGTCGTCGTCTGCGATGCGCCAAGGTCCAGGATAAGCGAAGATTCTTTTTGCGGCCGCGCCGTTTGGGCAATCAGATAATGCGTATCAAAAAATTCTCGCCCCATTATATGCGCGGCGCGAAGACATTCGCGTGTGCGCGACATTCCGCCGGGGTTTGCGGAAATAATACCGAACATGGCGGAAAGGTTGGGCGACGTTTGGCCCACAGGTGTAGACACATTTGGGAAATCATCCAAATCGTACCGCAGCGGAATAATATGCAAAGGCATGAAAGCGCGCCCGGATTCCTGTATCCCGGACGCCATCGCCGCAAGGTCCGCGTCGGATATTTTATGCGGCCGGCCCCAGTCTTTGCGTCGCCTTGCAATCACGTGTTCGATTTCGCCAAAGTTTCCGGTCACGAAAGCGGCGTCGAACCGCGTATGAAGCGCGTCGTCAAGAGTGTCCGCAACCTGTTTTATGGCGCGCGGAATATCCGGCCCGTCGGCCGCTGCAACATGCTGGGCGCACAGGCGGCCGTTCGATATCCGGCACGCCATCCCACGGACGCCGCATGTTCCGATGTCAAGGCACAGATAAGATGAGTCAAACAGGTTCATTATTATGGTTGATGGCCCGTGAGTTTGGTTTGTTGTAAAATTCTTCCCACAGATTCATACTTTGGGCCACCAGCACGAGCCACTAGCGACCAGTCGTTTTTACCAATGTTCTGTCCGCGTCCCTCATATCCAATGTGGATATTCTGCGGTCAAGCACCCGGTCCTGGGCCTGCATTCGGACAAGTCTTTGAAGCGCGGCCTCCATCCCCGATTCCGGAAGCATGACGATGATGCCTGATTTCGTATGTATGTTCCACCGTCGGCCCTCTATCCATTCCATGCGACCGATAAGCGGCACAAGGCCGGGAATGCCGCGGACCGTCCGCACGACGTCTTTCAGATTTTCGGGAAGCGTTCCCGAAAACACCACCCACCCGTCGGGCGCGGCGGCAAGCGCGCGGTCAAACCGATGTCCGTCGGAAGAAAGGGGAAAAAAATTCGCACCGTCCGTCCATGCGGCGATGACTTCGCGCTGCTCTACCTTTATCGCAATTCTTCCCGACGGCATGCGCCGCACGCCCGCCCGCCGTACGGCCGACAACCCGGATATGTTGGAAAGCATTTCATTTATATCAACGGCGTGCGCGGATTGTCCCGGCTGCAAACCCGACGTGCGGTGGATGTCTTGCGCGGATAAAGGCCCGCGCCCGGGGTCTATGGAGACCGCCCGTACAATCGACGCGCCGTCCATTCCGATTACGGATATTGATATGCGCGCCGCAAAATATACCGATACAAGTATCGCGATTGCAAACGAGATCCAGAATAAGACAGTTTTGTTCATGGCAGTCATTATATCACAACGGCTGACGGCTAACAACTAACAACTAATGGCGGGTTCAGCTTCCAGCGGTCAGTTTTTTTATCGTCTTTTCCACGTCGAATTTTTTCGCCGTCTGCAGATTCTGTTTCTCTATTCTGGTGCGTTCCGACGGCGAAAGGTTCATCGCGCGCCCAAGCGCCGCCGCGATGTTTTGCGGGTTTGCCGCGGATTTAAGCCGGATGTTGGGCGCAACGCCGTGTTCGCTTTCATGCCATATTGCGGGCCGGCCCATGGCAACCGCCGACATCAAAAGCGCCGGGTCGGCATTACCCAAAGACAAAACGGCGTACGAAGAACGCAAAACGGTCGCCGCATCATAGTCGGGGCCCGCACAGACAATATGGCGTCCGGACTTTTCAATGCGCGCGGAAAGCCGTGCCGCGATTTTCCGGCTGTTCACGCCGAAAAGCGCGACGACCAAATCTGTAGAATCCAGAATATCCATAGCGCGCACCAAAGGTTCGATATTGAAGCCGGGCGGGCTTATCACCGCAACAAGTTTTTGGTGCGGCGCAATATTAAAGTCCGACAGGAATCGCGATTGCAAAAGCGTTGCGACGGATGTCGGATTAAAAACGGATAAATCAATGCCGAATTCGGGCGCGCGGTCGTCGAATTCAAGCCGGCGCGCCCGGCATAAATCGCGCGCGGCGCGGTCAAGCGCATGAATCCGCGGTTTTGTCGCCGCCACGGCATCACGAAAGGATTTGCCGGAGAATAAAAACGTGCGGCTGAAAATCTGGATTCTGCGAAGCCGAAGGTGTCGTATTCGAAGGCGCGCGGTTTCGGCCGGCCGCGCCGGCGCGGCGACCAGGACCGGGATTCCTTTGCGCTGCATAGTTGTCGCAAGGGTTATCAGCCCGCGCGAAAGATTGGATGCGATGAAGAGATATGGTTGTGCGTTCATTGTTATTGTTCGTAAGACGGAGCATGGATTATTTTATTATAATAAAAAGAAATAGCAAATCTTTTTGTCCGTGCAACCGACCGCGTCTTGCGCTTCACGCCTTGCGTCTTCGCGATTTATGCCGCCCGCAACAAATAGCCCCGCCGGAACATACATTTGCGGTACGAACCGATGGATGCCGAAGCCGTGTTCGGCGGCACGGAAAGCAGCAGGCGCTGACCCACGTCGCGATGTTCGTTCGATTGGAATGTCACCCAAAGGCCGTCCCATTGCGGCATCTGGGACGCGGAATTCGGCATGATGAGTTTCGCCGCGCGGGAACGTGGCATATGGGCCGGCCGCGTGATTCCAAGACAGGATCTGTGGTCGCGGACGAATTGTTCAAGCGTCACCTTTTCGTTTTCCCAGTTCAAAATGGTCGCGTTGTCGATGGTGCCCCTGTTCGCGCTTGAACAAGCGGCAAGGACAAGGCATAGGGCATAGGGCATAAGACACACGAGTTTTTTGCCCAGATAAGTTGTTTTTATCAGTTTCATGCTTTATTATGCCCTGTGCCTTATTGCTTATGACTTATAGTATAATTCATTTGCATAACACGGGCAATAGTTTTTATAATAGGCGAAAGGCGGAGGCACCCCATGACCAGAATCGAAAAATTCGACGAACTTGCGGCGTTTTACGAACAGATGAAAACCGTCATGGCCGCCGTCTGTGTGCGAAAGGGCGGGGTTCCCATCGAAAGCTATACGGGAAGATTTTTTGCCGCGGACGTATTGGAGATGCTTGTCAGCATGGGCGGAAAAGAGCGTGCCGGGAAATACGCCAATGAATTGGCCGCCGCAAAAGAACTTGTCACGCCGTCGGTCAAGCCGATGCACGAGATGACGCTTGAAGAATTTGAAAAGGTTATGAATATCTAGAGCATAGGGCATAGAGCATAGAGCATGGATTATTGCTTTGATGCTTTAACTTTTATGCTTACAATAAAGTACAAAGGTTATAGTAAATGAAAAAATCTATGCTCTATGCTCTATGCTCTATGCTTTTGCTTGCGTGCGCGCAGCCGCCGCAATTCGACAACATCCTTGTCATCGACACGCTTGTCGCGGATGAAAGGTCGGTTCCGATTTATCCGCGCAAAGCGGCGCTTACCACCGATGCGGCGCGACGGTTTGCGATTGATTTGCCGAAACGGTGCGCGGTCGATTGGGATAACCAGCGCGTGTTCTCGGTACTGCCCGAAGAATTCGTCGAAATGATACGGCTTGACATCGGCGACCCTCTGCCGCCTTTTGGTGTTGAAAATTACGTGTTCGAAAGACAGACCGTCGCGGAAGTATTAACCCGGCTGTTCGAAGGAACGGGCATCGCCGTCATAGATGAAGACAGCGTGGGTGACCATATATCCGGGTCCATACAGTCCGGCGAGCTTTCGGACGCGACCGAACTTATCGCGCGGCTTGGCCGGGCGTATTTTTCGTTCGATGCGGATTTGCGCGAACTGCGCATACGCCGGCGCGCGCGCTGGCTTGTCCGGATGCCGCAAGACCAGAACGTAATCATGGCGCTTGTCGATGCGATGCGCGGAGCGGATATGCGGAACCTTATGGTCAACTGGGCCGACAATACGATGATTATCGAAGGCAATCACCAGACCGAACGCGAAGCGCGGCAAATCATCGCCGACCTTGGCGCGCAGAAATACATAATCGCGTGGGACATCGACGTATACCGCGTTTATCCGCGCACCCACAACCCGATAATATGGATGAACATGCTTCCCGCGTTCGGACAGAAAAATGTAAAGATGTCGATACCGGGCGTGGTCGGCCGCCTTCTTGTCACAAGTCCGGAAATCAATACCAAGACCTTGCAAAGATTCCTTGCCCAGCAATCGAACGTCGTCCTTATATCCCAGGGAACGTTTTCTATCCCCAACGGATGGCAGGCGCGTTTCGACATAGGTCAATGCACCCGCGAAGAGCGGCTTGAAACCGACCTTGTCATCGGTGCGACCGGACGGTTCGGCGATTGGGCGGGCATGCAAAAGATAGATGCGAAAATCGCGCTTCGCACGCGAGGCGGCGAAATAGCATCGTTCAATGTCCCGACATCGCTTGGCGATAATTATGTAATCATCGGAATACCGACGCATTCGTTTGTGGAGACGCCGGAGACGCTGATTTCGCCGTTCGCGGAACTTGTGGTATTTATGAGCCCGCGGATAATAGAAATAAGAAGGAATTAGCGGTTGGTGGCTGGTATATAGCCGCGACCCACGAACCACCAGCACGAAGGTTTTTATTTTGTTCACCAGATTAGAAAAAAAAATAGCATTCCGATATTTGCGCGCAAAGCGCAAAGAAGGGTTTGTGTCCGTCATATCGTGGGTGTCGCTTCTTGGCATCATGCTTGGCGTTGCGACGCTTATCGTCGTGATGTCCGTAATGTCCGGATTCCATCATACTTTGCTTTCGCGCATCGTTGGAATGAACGGCCATGTCGTCATATATCACCAGGATGGGACGATAACCGATTTCGATTTTCTTATCGAACGGATTAAACAGAACAAGGTCGTCTCGTCGAACATACAGGGAATCATACCGGTCATGGAGGGCCAGGTGATGGCAAGCGCGAACGGCATCAATTCCGGAGCCATGCTTCGCGGAATCCGGATGTCCGATTTGGCGGCTATAACGGCGCACGGTACAAAGCTTTTCGGAAACACCTTGAATGAGATTCGTGACGGCGAATTGGTGATGGGACAGGTCCTTGCACGCAACCTTCGCCTTACCATGAGCGACCCGGTAACGCTTATCGCTGCGAATGCAAGCACGCCGACCGCGTTCGGAACCATGCCGCGCATAATGGCGTATCCGGTCAAATCCACATTCCTTATGGGCATGTTCGAATACGATTCCGGATTTATATTCATGCCTTTGGAAACCGCGCAGAGATACCTTAATTCTCCCGACGCCGTGTCGCACATTGATTTGCGCCTTAAAAACGCGAATGCAACGAACGCCGTGCGCGATGCGCTTCGCGGGGTTTTGCCGCACGGGTTCATCGTCCGCGACTGGCGCGAATTGAACCAGGGGTTCGTCGGCGCGCTTCAGGTCGAACGGAACGTGATGTTCCTTATCCTTATGCTTATTATAATCGTCGCGGCGTTTAATATCGTATCCAGCCTTGTCATGCTTGTCAAAGACAAGTCGCGCGACATCGCGGTCCTTCGCACCATAGGGGTAAGCCGGAATTCAATGATGAAAATCTTTATGATTGCGGGAACAAGTATCGGAATCCTTGGCGCGATTATGGGGGTGGCGCTTGGCCTTGCTGTTGCGATATATATCGAAGACATACGACAGTTCATACAGATGCTGACCGGGCGCAATTTGTTCCCGCCGGAACTGTATTTCCTGTCCGAATTGCCGTCGCGCATCGACCCGTTGTCGGTTGCCGGAATTGCGATTGTCGCGGTATTGCTGTCGTTCCTTGCCACGCTGTATCCGGCGTGGAAGGCGTCGAAAATGGACCCGGTTGAAGTGTTAAGGTATGAATAACGCGCCCGAACGGTTTGATGTATATGATTTGGATGGCAAGAAAACCGGGCGTGTTGCGACTTTGGATGAAATTGTGGCGGAAGAATTGCCGATTATGACGGTGGCGGCCTGGCTTGTAAACAGGCGGGGACAAATCCTTGTGCATAAGGATGGAAAGCACGAATACAACACTTTTGGGGAATGGCGGATTTCGATTGCGGGAAAGGTAAAGGCCGGGGAGGACAGCGTCGCGGCGGTGCGAAGGGAGGCTTTGGAGGAATTGGGGCTTGATATTTCAAAGGACAGGTTTCAATTCATAAAAACGGTATTCTATAACGGTCCGCGGTATCCGGCGTTTTTCAGCGATATTTACGTTGTCTTCACAGACACCGAAATATCGGAAATGACGCCCGATGCGGAAGAGATTGCCGGCCTTAAATGGTTCGGGCGCGACAAGCTTTTGAATCAAATAAAAGACGGTTTGAATGTAAGCCGGAATTTCGAATCAAGGCTGTATTTGTTATTCGAGTTTCTGGATAAAAAGAGTTAAAAAATGACAGGCATATTGAAATCTTTATCAAAACCGAAAACGCGCGAAGTCGTGATGAGCGTCCGCGAAATCGGAAAAACTTTTATCGAAGGCGGGCAGCCGCTTGCAATACTTCGCGGCGGCGGATTCGATTTGCATCGGGGCGAAATCATCGCGCTTGTCGGTCCGTCCGGTTGCGGCAAATCCACTTTGCTTCAATGCGTGGGATTATTGGAACAACCGACAAAGGGACATATATTCATAGGTGCTTCGGCGGCGCATAAAATGACCGAAGAGCAGCGCACGATGACGCGCCGCGACAAGCTTGGCTTTGTCTATCAGCGGCATAATTTGTTGGAAGATTTTTCCGCCATTGAAAACGTAATGCTGCCCATGCAGGCGGCGGGTGTGTCGGAAGACACCGCGGTATTGCGTGCAAAGAAATTATTAAAGTCTGTGAATATTCTGCATCGCGCGCTGCACAGGCCTGCGGAAATGTCCGGCGGAGAGCAACAGCGGACGGCGGTCGCGCGCGCGCTTGCCAACACTCCCGATATAATTTTGGCGGACGAGCCGACAGGCTCGCTTGACCCGAAACATGCCGGCGCGGTGTTCGATTTATTGTTGTCGCAAGCGCGGTCGCATAAAACGGCGATGCTGTTCGTGACGCATGACATGAATCTTGCCCAGCGGGCGGACAAAATTATAACCATCAAAAACGGTATAGTAGGATAAGCAAAACCCAAAGGAGGGAAGTATGAGACAATTTTTAATTATAGCCGGCATCATTGCGGTTTTCGCCGGTGGGATATATTTGGGGCAATCGGGCCGGCTGGATAACCTTTCCGGGTTTATTAAAAGAACCGCCGCGACAGAAGCAGCCGCGCCAGAGGTGCCCGCGGCGCCCGTCATGGTAGAGCCGCAAAGACTGCCCGACCGCACGTGTGAAGCGATAGAGGTGCAATTGCTTAACAGGATTGTGCCGGAGGACGAAATAAACAGCCAGGACAATTTCGCCTCGGAAATGTTTATGCACAATTCCAGAATATATTCCGATTTGATGAGGGTCGGTTGTCCGGAAAATTCGGAAAGATTCCGCGACCTTGCCAGGCGACAGCTTGACATAGCGTCCGCCCTTTTGGGAGAAATAAGATTGGACGACGGCGGTCATATTCAAGAAGAACACCGCCATATAAGACGTATGCGCATAGCCAGAGAAGTGCAGGAAGAAACCGAATTTGTGCGCGAAGCGCGCAGGATTATGGAACGGGCCAGCCGTCTGGGCGAGCCGGCGTTATGGTTTATCGGGGAAATCGAACGCGTTTTTATGGAGTAAACAAATGAAAAAATTATTACCTTTGCTTTTTCTTGCCGGATGCGCCGCGGTCGTACAGCCGGCATTGCCACCGCCGTATGACAGCGAACCGGAAATGCGCCTTGGGCAAAGCGAGCATATTGATTATTCAAAGCTGTTCGATGAATACGGATGCATGGATACCGAGGCGGCGGGCATAACGGAGAATGATATGCCGTGTCTTGACCTTAACAACGACGGGTGCGTCACGCGCGAAAACTGGGATTTGTTCATGCATTTTTGGAGCATACACACGCCGGAACCGGATGTGCCGTTGTGCCAACAGATGTGATGGTTATATCCTGTGGGGCGCATACTTGCGCCCCTGTGCAACTATCTGCTGAAATACGCCGTGCATGAGAGCAGGTTGTCGCCAAATTCTTGGCGTTGGAATGGATTGTTATATTGCACCTTGAACGATTTTGATTCGCAGCGGCCGGCCATGCGCATACTTTTTTCAAGGACGGCCGTAATCTCCGTGCTGTTTTTAATATGTCCAAATTCGATGGTAAACACGCGCACTTGCCGTTTTGTTATCTGCAAATGCGTTGCTATATCGAATTCGCTTTCGACCTTTTGGTCCAATGCGAAAAATGTATCGTCATCTTCATCCAGGCCAAGGGAACCGCTGGCGACTGGCGGTAGACCGACTTGTTCGAATAGACCCTTTACATGGTCCGTATTGTTTTTTTCCAAAAATGCCAAGAGTCTCGGGTTGTACCACGTGCCCCGGCATTTGACGACCACAGCCTGATACAGGATGTCCGCGGCGGCTTTATTGAATGCGTATGTGTTTTTTACATGGTATGGCGCAATCATTTTATTCTCCGTTTGTAAAATTATTTTCTTCTGTCGAACCATTTGTGCGTTCCGCGTTTAACTTCGTCGCCGTATTGTTTTTGATTGTTAAAAAGGCTCAGTATATAATCTTCGAAATGTTTTGCGGAACTTAACGGGTTTTCGTACGTTTTGATAGCCCCGTTCGCATGACGGACAACGTTTTCCAATTTTTTGTTTGTAATGTTGTAAAGCCGTCCCTCTGTGTAAAAAATCGGTTTGCCGCCCAGATGCGCCTTGGTGTCCAAAAAGAGCGCGTGTCTGTCCAAATCAACAATCGAAAAACCCGCGTTGAGAATCGAATGGTTCGTGTCCGCGCGCTTTATGCATATAATCGACGGTTCAATAGATTTGTCTTTCGTGTCCAGATTCGGGAATATTTGTTTCAATTGTTCGTGCGTAAAAATGTCCGCGGCGTCGCCGACGTACGATGAATACACCTCTGTCGGTGAAAGCTCTATCGTCATGCCGTGGTCGGTGACAATCTTGACATGGGCAAGAATGTTGATGTGGAATAAACGGTGAAACATGCTTTTTTGAATGGCATTAAACAAATCGGCCGCGGATTCAAACATTTCACCTGTGGATGAATTGAACACGCTTGTCAATTCACCCTGGCTTATCTCCAAAGAATCACGGATATGGGCGCGAACTCTTGAGAGTTCATAGCTGAAAATCTGGCGTGCCGAAATTTGGGCGTTCATGATGTAGTCTTTTCGTTATGCCTCTCTCGCTCCTGAATCTTGGCATTATCTTAAACCAAGGCTTCTTGGAAAGCAACTAAAAGTGCCTATGCCCAAGGTAAAAACTTGCAATCTGGAAAAATCCAGCTATAATGAACGTCCGTTGCGAGTATAGTACAAGGGCTAGTATGCCAGCCTTCCAAGCTGGAGATGAGGGTTCGAATCCCTCTACTCGCACCATCGGGTGCGCGCCGGAGTCGGAGAGCCGGGGCAGACTGTAAATCTGTTGTCTTAAGACTGAGATGGTTCGAATCTATCCGCACCCACCACCCTTCGCCTCTGCGGGGCTTCGGGTAGCAGGCCAGAATAAACAAACGCACTCAAAAGGTGCGTTCTTTTATTAGATTTTTAAGCCTTTCAGCGGGTTCGAATCTAAGAAACCCCAAAATGCTGATTTTCACTATAGGTTCGAACTCTTTGTTAGATTTCCAAGGCTTTCGGTGAATTCGAATGTTGTCTAATATATTAGACAGGTATTATTTTACTTTATTTTAACAAATTAAAAACCTATGATTATAACATGAAAAAACTTTGTATCTTTCGACATGGCCAGACGGACTGGAATCGTGAAGGTCGTAATATGGGTTGGGCCGATATTCCGTTGAATGGTACTGGTCGTGAACAGGCCAATAAGCTGGCCGAAGACCTACAAAATGTAGGGCTGGAAGTTATTTATTCTTCGCCATCGTCCAGATGTATTGAAACTGCACAAATTGTGGCAAAATTTAACAATGTGAAAATAATAATGGACAATTCATTGCAAGAAAGAAATATCTCCGGAGGCGAAAGCATGACTCGGCACGAGCAACGTGTGATTCCTGCGATAAATAACATAATCAAAACAAGCGCACATAATATCATGGGAATTTCCACCAGCAACGGGACTGCGTTGTGGATATTGGAAAATGTTCTGGGCAGGGAATTGCCGCCTTTTAATATTCCAAATGCCGGATATTATTGTTTGGATTGGGATGGAGAAAATTTGAAACTTTCCGAAGTTCCAGAATGGCTTGCTCCTCACCTAATCAATCGTAGTTCATAGCCCGAAAGCTGTCTGCCGGCTCCCACCACCCTTCGCCTCTGCGGGGTTTCGGGCAGCAGGCCAGAATAAACGCCTCGCCCGAAAAGGGCGAATTTTTCATGGTGGCCCTATCTTTCAACGAATTCGAATGTTGTCCTTTATAAAGGACAAGTTTTTATGATGCTTTCGATTAGTTCTAAAATTTTTATAGATTTTAAGGCGCAGTTTGTTAGAATCAGAAAAAGGATAAAAGGTGGATATTTCAAACAGAGAATTTATTGAAATGGCGGCATCTGTCATAAAACCCAAACAGGTGGGCAATTGTCATTTGATTGGGGATGTCGGCGCCGCACTTTTGGCAAATAATGGAAAAGTTTATTTAGGGGTTTGCGCGGACATTGGTGTCCAGTCATTTTGTGCCGAAACGAACGCTATTGGTGCGATGCTTACTGATGGAGAATGCTTAATTAAAAGAATAGTCGCAACATGGAAAGATAAAAACGGGGATGTCTATGTTATTCCGCCATGCGGCCACTGTCGTGAGTTTATGTGTCAAGTAAACATAGAAAATCTAGATAATACAGAAGTCGTATTAGACCAAAATAAAGTTGTGAAATTAAAAGACCTCTACCCATACCATGGGCGTGGAAATTTCAAAAAGCGAATTTTTAATTAATAGCCCGAAAGCTGTCTGCCGACTCCCACCACCCTTCGCCTCTGCGGGGCTTCGGGTAGCAGGCCAGAATAAATAAACCGGCCTTTTGGCCGGTTTTTATCTTTCAACCACTGTTACGCTTTCGACCAGCTGCCGGTCGATAGTGTCAAGCGGTATCGGTTGAAAATACGGGTCGATTTCAATCACCGCGTCGGAATCGTCTTCGGGGATAACCGTTTCAATCGGTGTAAAGCGCGCGGCGTCCAATGCTTCTTCGCTTGCGCCGGACAATCTGAACGTCTGGGACCGGTATTGCCAATACAGATGCGCCGGCATTGATATATAATCAAGCGCGTTAAAGCCGTCCGACGGTTCTATTTCGCGAAGCCGCGATGCGCGCGGAGACCCAATCTGGTACAATGGTGTAAGGAAGTTTCGCGCGGGCTGTGTCCTTATCCGTGGAGCGCCGGAGCCGTTAAGGCGCATAATCTGCAACGCGCGTTCGTTCGTGCCGTTCGGGCGAAGCCGCACCAGGCCGTCAAGTCCCCTGTATCCGGACGGGTCAAGAAGATGCGCCGCGGGCGGACGCCCCCCCGAAAGCGCGCCGATGGCAAGCATCGCCGCGTCATACCCCATCGAATTCATACGGTTCGGTTCGCGGCCGTGAAGCGCGGAATATATGCGCACGAATTCCGGCGATATTGCGGGAAGGGCGGAATATTCGGCACCGCTCATCGTCAAATCCCGCCACATAGAGCTTGTATCCCAGACCGCCGTGCCAAGAAAGCGCACGCTTGCCGCCGGGACGTCAAAGTACCGCAGGAACGACGCAAGGGATTTGGAATCGCCCGGACTGCCAAGAAGCAAGACCGCATCGTACGGCGGATTTCCGATAGTGTCGGCGCGGTTCAGCCGGGTCAGTTGGGCGTCCATGTTTTCATGCTCTTCTTCGGTAAGGTTTTGGGTCGTAAGCGCGTCGGAAAGGATTTCGCGCGCCCGTGTCAATGCCTGTTGCCGAGGGCGGAACATTGCGGCGCGTTCGGCCACGGCCTTTTGCGATGTCATATCGTTTTCTTTGTAATAATAAAGTCCCGCCACGCTTACCCCGTGAATCCGCGCGGAATCAAGCGCCGCATTGGCAAGCATGTGCCCCGCGCGTGTGTCCGGCGCAAGTATCATCATCCGGCTTGCGCCCGTGGCCGCAGTGTTTTGGACGATGGCCTCCACGCTCTGCACGGGCATAAGCGCGAATGTAAACACCCCGTCGCCAAGGACATTCGTGTCCGAAGTGAATGTAAGCGCGGGCGTCGCAATGTCTTTAAGGTTTTTAAGCATCGCGACGTCTTCGCTGAAAATCGGGCCGATTATCAAATCGGGATTGCGATTAAGCGCGGCGCGCATCCGTTCAAGCCGTTCGCTTTGCGTGCCGGAAATATCGTTAAACAAAACAATTATGTTCGTAGGCTGTTTCTGCAAAAAGGCGATTTCAATCGAATGCTGAATCCCCATGCCAAGCGCGGCGTTCGTCCCGGAAAGCGGCAAAAGCACCGAAATCGTCCTTACATTTTCGTCCATTGCGGGTATCGCGCGCGGCGTCCCGAAATCAAAACCGCCGTATTCAAGCGTATGAAATCCCGGCGCCATTTCCAACGGCGCGGCGGATGCGGGGATTTCTCCGTATTCCCTGTGCCAGTCGCGGGGCGGCATCTGTCTTGCACAGCCGGCCAAAAAGCCAAGACATAGAACAAAAAGCGATATTCTTTTGATAATCATTGAAATTTCTCTCCGGTAAGGTTATCATTCTATTATTAAAAATCAAATTATAAAAGAAGAAAAAATGACAGCCGGACTTTATATCGTCGGAACTCCTATCGGAAACCTGTCCGACATGTCGCCGCGCGCGATTGAAACTTTGCGCCGCGCGGATTTAATCGCCTGTGAGGATACGCGGACAACCGGCAAACTTGCCGCGCATTTTGATATAAAAACCCGGCGCATAGCATTCCATGAACATAACGAACGGGATATGGCGGACGAACTTGTCGCAAAGATTCTGGATGGCGCGGCGGTCGCGCTTGTATCCGATTCCGGAATGCCGGGGATAAGCGACCCGGGGTTTCGTTTAATCCGCGCGGCGCGCGCCGCCGCCGCGCCCGTATTCGTCGTGCCGGGGCCGACCGCGTTTGCGGCGGCGCTTGTCCTTTCGGGATTTCCGACCGACCGGTTTACGTTTTGCGGGTTCTTCAAAGATGAAAAACACCTTCGTGAAGATAACAAGATTCGGCATACTATCATCTATTATGAATCGCCGAACCGCGCCCGCGAAACCATTGCAATAATGGCGCGCATAATGCCGGAACGACGCGTTGCCATAATTCGGGAAATCACGAAGATTCACGAAGAAACGATTATCGGGTATCCGGCGGAGCTTGCCGGCGGCGCGCCATTAAAGGGCGAGATTGTGTTGGTTATAGAGCCCGCGCCGGAACAAAAAATGTCGGATTCAGAAATCAACGAGATTGTGCGCGAAGTTGTCGCCGCCGGACACAAGACCAAAGACGCCGCCGCAGAAATTGCACAGCGGACGGGTATAAACAAACGTGACGCATACGAAAAGGTGATAAGACATGATTAAGTTCATAGGTTCATTTGACACAGTAGAATCGCTGCCGCGCTGCCGCGCTGCCGAATACGCGTTTATCGGGCGGTCCAATGTCGGAAAATCGTCGCTGCTTAACGCGCTTGTCGGTTCGCGCGCCGCGCGGACGTCGAATACTCCCGGCCGGACCCAGATGATAAACCTGTTCGATTGGCGTGGCGTCACGCTTGCCGATTTGCCGGGATACGGATATGCAAAGGCATCCAAAACCGACAGGGAAAAATGGGCGGCACGTTTGGAAAAATATCTGCTTTCGCGCGAACAGTTAGAGGTGCTTTTCATCCTTGTAGATTCGCGGCACGGGCTTAAAGATTCCGATATTGAAATGATGGATTTTTGCGACGCGAATGCAATCCGGTACCAGGTTGTCCTTACCAAAGTCGATAAAATATCGAAAACAGCCGCCGCGGAATGCAAGACGCAAGTGGAGGCCGAAGTCGCAAAACGCGGCGCATCCTTTGGCGCGGTCATCGCGACAAGCGCGGAAAAAAAGACAGGTATCGAAGAATTGCGCGATGAAATCGTAAGGTGTGAAGCGCCTGTCGCGGCGCAGCGGAACGAAGACGGATGAAGCGGAAAGCGAATATCTTTTGTGCGTCGAATCCTGCGAAACTTGCCGATGCGTTATGGGCGATTCTACCTTTCGGCGATTTATCCAATCTTGTTATTTTCCTTCCAAGTCGGCGCGCGGTCCGCACAGTTGAACGCATGATTGCCGATAAAAAGGGTGGGGCGGCGATACTTCCGAAACTTGTCGCACTTGGCGAAGCGAACGACGAAGAATGCGATGACCCGTCCGCTGATGCGGCCAAGGCTAATACGCCGGGCACGGTGTCCAATCTTGAACGGACGATTGTTTTATCAAAAATGTTATCTGCGGCGAACGGCTTCGGCATCGGTGCAAACATTACAGTTGCGAAAGATTTAATCCGGATGACGGATTATTTGGAGAATGAAAAAACAGAGAACAAAAGAATAGAGTGGCAGTCTTTGGTTGACGACAAATATGCCGAACATTTCAGAGAAAAAGCAAAATTTTTTGATTTGGCTCAGAATGCTCTGCCCCTTGTATTTACAGGGCGCGAGACAGTCGCAGAGCGCCGCAACAAGGATATTCGGTCGTGGATTGGCGCCCTTGAAGCGTACGACAAAGTCATCGTTTGCGGGTCCACGGCATCCGTTCCCGCGACGGCGGATCTGATGAAATATATCGCATGGCTTGACAACGGATACATTATTCTGCCCGGCGATGTAAGGCATAAGATTACGGCGCACAACGCGTGCGACCCTTATGATGCCGAATTGAAATTTTTGGAAAGCGTAAGCGTCCGTCCGGCGGATGTGCGGTTGATAAATGTCGGCGAAAGCGCGATTGGTTTTTTGAACGGCGCGTTTGATAATCCCATGTCTTTCCGGAATGACGCAGAATTCGTGCGCATTGATTGCGCGCGCGAAGCGGAAGAAGCGGAAGTGGTCGCGGAAATCGCAACCGAAAAATCGGCGGCGGGAAAGTCGGTGTTAATCGTGTCACCGGACATTTCCGCCGCGCAAAGGCTTTCCGAATCATTGCTTTGCCGCGGCGCGTCATTTGATTTTTCCGGCGGAACCAAAGGCGGTTCGACACAGGTCGGACGGTTCATTTTGAACCTTCTTGACGGCGACAATGATTTCGGTTTTCACAACGAATACAAAAAATCGGGTTTGTTTGACGCGGTTGTGAAAGTTGCGGAAGAATTCACCGACGAAGAATCAATAACGGTGATAGAGGCCGTGCGCGACCTTTCCGACATTCTGTCCGCGAACGGTTTGGAATTATCGCCGGGCGATTTGCGTGCGGCGATCGCCGAATGTCTGAACGGTGTGTCAATCCGGGGCCCGCGGAACGAAGGTGCGCTTATCTCCATCGTCGGCACGATTGAATCGCGCATGCAGACCGCGGATGTCGTGATACTTGCCGGGCTTAACGAAGGCATGTTTCCCGCAACAGGGTATGAGAACCCTTGGCTTCCGCGCCGCGCGGCGGAAGCCATCGGATTGCCCGCGCCGGAACGCAAGGTTTCTCTTATGGCGCTTGATTTCATCAATTTGTCATGCGGACCGGAGGTTTATTGGACCCGTTCGAAAATGTCCGGCGGCGCGGATACGACCGAGTCGCGGTTTCTTTCCAGAGTTAGCGTGGCCGAAAAGTGTGCAGTGTGCAGTGTGCAGTGTGAAGTTGATGATAAAGATGGAAATCTAAATGCCGGCGAAGGTGACACAATAACTGCACACTGCACACTGCACACTGCACACTATTGGTTAAACAAGGTTCGCGCGCTGGACAATATTCCGTACGAACCGTTGGACGCATCGCCGCCGCGGCCGCCTTCGACCAATGACGATGTGTATGTTACGGGATTGGAATTATTGATACACAATCCTTATGCTTTTTATGCGCGGCATATATTAAAGCTTCGCCTCAAAGACGACCCGGAGCGCGAGGCGGACGCACGCGATTTCGGGATATTGGCGCATGAGGCGATTGAGCGACTGGCAACCAACAACGAACAGCTGACAACTGATAAAATTGTCGCTGATTTGGATGCGCGTGCGAAAAAAAAACTTGGCGACAATTCCGTTCTGTTTCATTTCTGGCATAAACGGTTTCAAGAGATTGCGCCGGCGGTTACGGCATTGTTGCAGCAGAGCATAGAGCATAAAGCAAAGGGCGCAAATGATTTGTCCGGCATCGAGGTTCCGTTGAATTGCGTCATAGCGGGCCGCACTGTCCGTGCGCGGGCGGATATGATTATCGGCGATGTAGTTTTGGATATTAAAACCGGTTCTGCGCCAAGCAGAAAGCAATTGGAAGAAGGCAATATGCCGCAACTGCCGTTGGAAGCGTATATGCTTGGCACGACCGTCATGCGGTTCCTGCAATTAAAGAACAGGGATATCCGAACGATTGAGTACAAGGGTAAAGAGGCGGCGGCGATGATTGGCGCCGCGGTACAGAAAGCGTCCGAGTTATTCGGCCGATATGCAAAGGATTTCGAGCCCTATGAACACAGGGTAACGTCCGATGAAAAATATAAAGAATACGACGACCTTGCGCGGGTCGCATAAATAATCAAGCCGTTTTCCGCTTTTTTAACCGTGCCGTTTATGGTATAATGTTCATACAAAAGGGGAAAGAAATGAAATACTTCGTTATAATTATGTCGTTGGTTCTTGTTGTCCCGGCGTTTGCCGACCAAGAGGCCGAACTTGCAGAAATGACCGCCATTCGCGACCAATTGCGCGCCGACGTCGCGCATATGCAGCGCGAACACGAACGCTGTCGCCAGGCGCGGCGCAATTGGGAAGCCGCGACATGGGTCGGCGCCGTCGGTACTGTTGCCGCCGGCACGGGAGTGATTATCCAAGGCCGCCGTGTACGCGCGGCGGGTGCGGCGCAACGTGATGCGGAAGCCGCGGCAAGAGCAACAAGATAACAGTAAACCGGAACACAATATAAAAAGGTGCCGATATGAAAAAACTTTTAACCATTGCGCTGGCATTTGCGTTTGTCACGGGCGGCGCCCGTGCGGACAACCTTGACATTCAAATAGAAATAATGGCAAGGGAGATTACGCAACTTGAACAGGAATTGCGCGACCGAAAAGCCCAAGTGGACAGATGCTCAAGCCAGGTTTCTACGTTCCGGGTTACCGGTATATCTCTTATCGGCCTTACCGTAATCGGCGGCGGAACGATGATATATCAGCAAAGCCTGATACGCAACCGCAGAACGGCGACGGCAGGCTTCCTTGGCGAAGCGTGCACAAACACTGGCGGAACATGGGCCAATAACAGTTGTGCATGTCCCGCGGACAAGAATATAAGATTCGATGACGACGCCAATGTGCGGGCGTGCGTATGTATGGACGGGTTTGCTTGGAAAGAAAACAGGGCGGAAGGATGCGCGCGTCCGGACGGAACCTTGCGCCGGCCCGAGCCGCGGCAAGAACAACCCAGAGTGTCGGGCGATTCATGGGAAACCAAAGTGGAATGTGACGCTGTGCGCGAAAGAAGGTCGAACGCCGATGAATTGGAATGCGAGCTTGGCGAAGATGGCAGATGGCGGATAGTGCCTATAGAGGAAGACGATGCCGATGATAATGAAGAGGGTGCCGAAGTGCCATACTCGAATTGTGTGGGGACGGTGGATTGGAGAGCAGGGGACCAGCATTTCAATGTGTGCCTTCGCTTTGCCGACGGAACGTTCCGGAAAGGCGGATTCCGTGAAGGCATCGTATGCCGCGGGTCCGATGACGCAAGGACAACTCACGTTGACTATGCGACGGCAAAGGCCGCGGGACGCGACAGTCGTCAATGCCCGACCATGCGGTCGACCAATTTCAGACAGCTGTGCCGTCCGAATGGCACCAATTGGATACAACCCGGTGACCCGGGCGCAGGCAGCACGGGCTGTTGGGCAAGAGCTTGCGACGATGGGTTTGAATGGGACCCGACAGTGGGGAATGGAAATGTAGCATGCAGACGTATTGGTGGAGCTGGTGCTGGCGCCGGAGTAACGCCCGCCCCGGGTGAGATTGATACCAGTGGCGAAGTGGGCGACCCAGTCGCCATTGCGAGGGTGGAGAGCCAGTTGGCTGCCGCCGCCGGACCGCTGGCGATTGCCGAGGCTAACTTTGCGCAGGCAGGCAGGGCTTATGATGCTGCCATAGAGGCCAGAACCGCCGCGGGAACCGCACAGGCGGGCGCGCCTGGGGCTGTCATTGCGGCAGAAGCCATAGTGAATACGGCAAGGACAGCTCGTGATGAGGCGCAAGAAGCGCTTTATACCAAAACCAGAGAACTTACAGGATTGCAAGGCGCGGACGAGCCGGACCAAACAGCCATCGCGACCAAGCAACGCGAAGTTAATACTGCGCAGGGAGAACTGACAACCGCTCAACTTAACCTCAGCCAGGCGGAAACCGGGTTGACACAAGCGCGTGCCACCATAGGTGCCGCCGGTACGGCTTGGACCGCAGCAGATGCGGAAGTTGCCCGGACCAGAAACGAAAGGGACAGACTTGAAGTTATTCGTGATGCAGCGCAAAAGACATTTGATGACCTTGAAGTCGAACTTAAAAGACTTAAAGAGCCGCAGGGTTAAATCAAACAATAACAAAACACCCGCCCCGGCGGGTGTTTTTTAATATGGCAATATGATATAATTCAACCATGCCATACGACAAAGGCGTTCATCATCGGCGGAGTGTTCGTTTGCCGGGATACGATTATTCCGCGAAAATCATAATTCGTAGGGGCGCCCCTACAATTAAGGGCGCAAGCACCCCTATATTTTCATTTCCAAAACAAGGCCGCAATGGTCGGTTGGTTTATCCGCTGTGCGCGGGCGCATGTCTATATGACAATCTTTTATTAATTTTGCGGCCGTGCGGTTTGCCAAAAAGTAATCAAGGCGAAGGCCGTGGTCCTTTTCAATCGACCCGCCGCGGTATCCTATCCATGTCCATGCGTTCGGTTTGTCCGGATTAAATCTTCGATAACAATCTTCCCACCCCGCATCCAGCCATTCCCGCATTATCCGTCGCGCGGCTGGGGCGGAAATCGAACTTCCCTCGTATTGTTTCGGATTCCAAACATCGCGGTCTTCAATCGCGACATTAAAATCGCCGCCGATAATTACCGCCTCGTCGCTGTGCAAATATGGCGCGATATGTTTTGAAAAATGGTTCATCCATTCGATTTTCGGCGGGAATTTCGGGCTGTCCTCGCTTTCTCCGTTCGGCATATAAACATTGATTATTCGAACGCGGCCGTCAATCACGCACTCCATCATCCGCGCCGAAGGCTCCGGGCAGCACGGCAGGCCGCGCGACACATCTTCCAAAGAAAATTTGGAAAATACCGCAACGCCGTTCCACGATTTCTGACCAAATGTTTTTATATTATATCCAAGATGTTCGAACAATATGTGCGGAAACGCGTGGTCTTCGACCTTGGTCTCTTGAAGCAAAACCACGTCCGGATTAATCGCACGAAGGCTTTCAAGAAAACTTTCCGCATGCGCGCGGATGGAATTGATGTTCAGGGATAAAATCTTCATTTTTTATTTGCCCCTTTGTCTTTTGTTTATTATAATAGCCGTCGTCCAATATAAAAACAACAAGAGATTGCGATTATGAATATGTACAAGCTGCTTGAAAAGGCGGCACAGACCTGGCCGGAAGATGTCTTCATCGTCCGCGAAGGAATAAAATACCCGGACTTTGCCAAAATGGTGAAAGCGCGCGCGACAACCCTGCGCGACTTGGGCGTCGAAAAAGGCGCCGTCGTCGGCATCCTTTCGCGCAATATAATGGAATTCCCGCTTACTATGTTTGCGGTATGGTATTTGGGCGGACGCGTTCTTTTGCTTGACACCAACCTTACACCTTTTGAATACGACAATATGACGCGGCTTACCGATTGTCGTCTTGTCATCGCGGAAAAGTCGTTCTTTTACAAAGCGGCGGATTTCAAGTTCCAGGATATACAGGCAAAAGACGACGAAGCCGACCCGGACCTTAAACCCGCTTCGGTGGAATCGCTTGACATCGCGACGCTGTCGTTTACATCCGGTTCTACGGGCAATCCGAAAATCGTGCCGCTTTCGCACTTTAATATAACCGAATGTGCCGCGTCCCTTTCCGATATGCAGGAATTCATCACCAACGGCGACATAATGTACGGGTTTTTGCCGCTGTACCATATATTCGGATTCGCGATTGGAATATGCGCGCCGCTTAATTTCGGCGCAGGAATCCTGTTACAGCCGACGGTCGACCCAAAGGCCATTCTGGCGGACTTCAAAGATTTTCGCCCGCATATCATCCCGGCCGTGCCGCGTGTGTTCGAATTGTTCCGCGCGAAAATCATCGACGGAATGAAGCAAAGGAAAGTATGGGACATCGCGCGCGTCGTGCTTAAATACAACAAAGTCTTGCGCGCGGGCGGTCTTGGATGGCTTGTCGACAGGATTCAAAAACCGGTTCTGGAAGTGTTCGGCGGACGGGCGCGCCTTCTTATCGCCGGCGGCGCCGCGACAAAGCCGGAAGTCGAAACGTTTTATAACAACCTTGGGCTTGTTTTCATCCAGGGATACGGCCTTACCGAAACTGTCGGTCCGATTTGCATCTCGTATCCGTGCGAAGCGCGCATGCCGTTTTCCATCGGAAGAGCCGTCACAAACAACGAATTCGAAATTCGTGAAAAGAACGCGGACGGCGTCGGCGTGCTTTGGCTTCGCGGACATCAGGTGTTCGGAGGATACCTTGACAATCCGACCGCGAACGCGGAAGTATTCGACGACCGCGGATTCTTTAACACAGGAGACCTTGTGTCCATAGACACGAACGGAGAACTTCATTTCCACGGCCGCAAAAAACAAATCATCGTTTTGGATTCCGGCAAGAACGTATATCCGGACGAGTTGGAAGGATTGTTCATCGAAATCCCGGGCGTGAAAAACGTCGCGGTGTTCGAACACGGCGTCAAGGGCAAGACCGTCGCGTACGGCGTGTTCCAAGTCGAAGACGGCATGACCATGAAAGAGCTTGCCGCCGGCGTCGCGGCCGCGAATAAAAAAGTGGCAAGCTATAAATGGGTCACCCATTTTGCAATCACTACGGACGAGCTTCCTCTGACCTCTACCAAAAAGGTAAAGCATCATATCGTGCGTGAAAAACTTATGGCCGGGGAATATCCGGTACGGAAAGAATAAAAGACGGCGCGTATGCGCCGTCTTTTTATCCTATGTTTATCCGGGTCAAAAAATGATATAATACAGGGTATGGCGGCCGTGCCGCACAAACAAAAAGGAACAAACATGAAAGATAAAAAAATGGATGCAAAAGACATCAAAGATATGATGCGCCATAAACTGTGTAAGCTGCGCATCCGACGCAACGTAAGCCTTCGCGGGTTTTTGATAAACTATGTTTCGGTTTTCGTCTTGTGGATTATATCCATGACGCCGCTTTATGCGGGACTGCTTGCGCATTTCGCATCGCACCAGTCGGCCGCCGCCATGGAAATGTACATGCTTGCCGTATTCGGCGCGTGGAAAATACTTGCCGTTGTGTTATTCCTTGTCCCTGCTTTGGCGATGTGGTGGGAGATGAACTGGCTTAAACGTGAGCATAATCTGTAAGGAGAAAAAAATGAAATATATGAGAATGACAAAAGAGATGCGGGAAGAAATCGAACACAAATACTGGAAGCTGCATACGACGCGCGGGATTTTGTTTCGCGCGTTCGCGATAAACTATGTCAGCGTTTTCGCCGCATGGCTTGTGTCGATGACGGGGTTTTTCGATTGGTCGATACGCATGTTCACGCGCTTTAACCCGGCGGACTCGTACGAGTTCATGATGAACTGTCTTGCCATTTGGCAAATCTTGGGCGTGGCGTTATTCCTTGTCCCCGCGCTTGCGGTTTGGTGGCAGATGTGTGCGATAAGAAAATGGATGGAGTAAAAAAATCCCGCCAAAGGCGGGATTTTTATGGATTATTTTTTAATCGTTATTTTTGCAACCGCGTCGTAACCGAAATATTTATTTACCAAGCGGATGATTTCGTCTTTGCGATAGGACAGGGCAAGCGCGCCGGCGGGGTTGAGAGATTTTATTGTGAGGGTTCGTGAAGCGCGAGGCGCAAGGCGCGAGGCGGGTTTTGATATTCCGACAAGGATTGCCTGACTTGCGATATCTGCGCCGACTATTTCATCCCACCTTGCGGACAGGTCGGCATCGGATGCCGAGCGTCCAAACGCGCGAAGCAGATTTCCAAACGCGCCGCCAAGCGATGTCGGGCGGGAGACTCTTTTAGAAAGGTCAGGTTTTTTATCCATAGTTCGTAAGGCGCAAGGCGTGAGGCAATGTTCGTCTTACGCCTCATGCTTTACGGCGTTATCGTCTGACATGCGGTTTCGGTTTGAAGATATATTTGCTGCCTTGGGCATGCTGGCCCTTTGCAAACTGGAATGCCTCGTCGCCTTCGCCGAAATACAGGTCAACGCGTATCCATCCGCGTATCGCGCCGCCCGTATCCTGAGCAATCGTAAGGCGTCTGAACCGCTGTCCGTTCGACAATGTCGTATCCACCCATACCGGAAGCCCAAGAGAATAAATCGTATTGTCGATTGCAATTGAACGGATTCTGGAAAGCGGCACGCTCATCGCGCCGATGACATCGCGGCTTTCCGCGACCCTGAAAAACACGTACCGCGGATTGTTGTTTATAACTTCGCGCGCAAGCCCGGGGTTTTGTTTCAAGTGCTCCCAAACTGCGTCGGCGGACATTCCGCCCGCGGGTCTTATTCCCCTTTCGCGCAATTGTTCGCCGATGGAACGGAACGGCATGTCGTTGACGCCCGCAAAGTTAAGCTTTACAAGAGAGCCGTCTTCAAGCCGTATAGTGCCGGAACCCTGAATCTGGATATTCTGAACATCGACGATATTCGCCCAGAACAAAGGCCTTCCGATTTGCCGACGCACGATTTCTTCGCGCGGGATGCCGCGGAAATTGCCGTCTGCAGGTGGTGCCATCAAAGGTTCGTTACATTCGGCCGTACGTTGCCGGCATGCCGGGATAATCGGAGAATAGTATCCGGTAAACAGGCCTTGGGCGCTTCCATTCGGACAGCGGACCTTGTACGGCTGAAAGTGCGCTTCGAACCAATTGCGCACGGTTGCGACATCCGCCGAAGAAGGGGGCATCAGGCGGCATTTTTCTTCCAGCAATGCGCGGTCCGCAACAACTTGGCCGGAATAATTTATCGTCGCGCGGCATGTTTGGCGGAACGCCTGCAACGCGTACCGGACGTCGTCGTCGCGCCATCCGGGAAGGTCGCGGAACGCAACGGGCGTGAAATGGTGCGGGCGCCGTGCGGTCGTTTCACGCTGTACCGTGCCGGTCGGAGGCGGTTGTTGGGTCGAATCGGGGCATCCGGTCAAAAACAGGGGCAAAAACAAAACGGCCAAAAATTTATTATTCATAATTTATCATCCATGGCTTGAAAAAGTGATTCCTGTGCGCTATATTACACAAGACGCCAAAATAAAAAAAGGATAAAATCATGGCAAACTTCAATATTATCTCTCAATTCTTAAAGGACTTTTCATTCGAATCGCCGAACGTGCCAGAACTGTTTTTCAAACAGGAAAACGGACAGGCGAAGATGGAAATCAATATTGACCTTCAGGTCAAGGGCGCCGAAGGCGGACTGTACATGACCGATTTAATCGTCAAACTGCATTCCAAATTGGAAGAAGGTGACAAAACGATATTCATGATTGATTGCACTTTCACCGGACTTGCCCAAATGGAAAAGGACGCGTCCGAAGATGCCGTCAAAAAGGCGACGCTTATCGACGTTCCGACATTGCTGTTCCCGCATGTGCGCGCGCTGGTCGGCCGCATCACTTCGGAATCGGGATTCCCGCCGTTCACGATGCAGACCGTGGATTTCAAGGAAATGTACGAACAAAAGAACGCGAAATAAAAAACAGTTCCGCGTGAATTGTAAAGCCCGCAGATTCAAACGGTCTGCGGGAGATTTTTTCAAGTGCGGAATCCCATGTCCGATACACGTCCTTTACAGGTCCCATTCGGCTTTCCATTCGATGCCAAATCGTATAAATTCATTTTTTAATTCGGCGCGAACCTGATTTATAATAGGGTTCATTTCAGGAAGCCAACCGTATCCTTTCATGGAATGCCTGGCCACCGCTTCCGGGGATTTGAAATTCTTCACCCCCATGTCAATCATATGGTATGCGCATTCCAATTTGTCCATAATTTTAACAAATTTCGCCTCTTGGGTTTTATTTTCGGAATATTCCAACCACAGGTCGAAAATTTCTTCGCCCAATTCCGGCGGCAAGATAGAAACCAGTTTTCGCATGGCAATCGGTTCGGCGCGTTCTTTTTGCAGCAACAGTTCCGGCCTGTTGATAATCTTGTCGAACGCGATGTCCCGGGTTAATCCTTCGGGCAAATCGTGGACCAAAGACATCTTTATGCATTTGTCTTTGTCCAGTCCAATATTTAATTCGTGTGCCAGCAAATAAACAGCCACAGTCGTCCGCCAAGAATGCGCCGCGACATTGTCGGCTTTGTCCGGCGCCAATTCCGAATCATCGTCTGTGTCCGGGCGCGCGCCGCGAAATCTCGATTCGAACTTTAATTGGTTTATTGTTTTTATAAATTCAAGAATTTTTACAAAATTTTCCATTTTTTCACACTGTGGCGGATTTTTATTTAAGCATAGGATTAGTATTGCTGTGCGCAAGCGCGATTGCAAGCGCGTCGGATTCGTCCGCAGATTTCGGCGCGGCGGCGGGAAGTAAAATCTTCACCATCCGCGCGACCTGTTCCTTGTCCGCATGCCCCGCGCATGCGATTGCTTTTTTTATCATCGTCGGTTCGTATTCGTATGTGGGGATATTCTTATGACCGGCCGCCACCATCGCCGCCGCCCGCGCATGGCCAAGCAACAGAGTGCTTGTCGGATTTTTATTCACAAAAGTAATTTCCATAGCGCATTCTGTCGGCGCCCAAGTATCACAGATTTCTGAAATCCCGTCGAATATGACGGCAAGCCGGGCGGAGAGGGCGGCCTTTGCCGGCGGGCGGATTACGCCGGATGTTATGTATCGGCGCTGGGAACCTGTGGACTCTATTATCGCCCATCCGGTGTGCAGCAATCCGGGGTCAATGCCAAGGATTCGTTTCATGCGGACATTATATGGGATAAATTATAAAAAAACAATCCCGAGATTTAATCCCGGGATTGTTGGTTTTTTGACATAGCCGTTACGGCGTAAGCACCGGGCAGAATCCACCAGAGCATGGATTGCTGGGGCCGACGATTATCGTGCCGCCTCCCGGGTCTCTGAACTCGACCGGGGTGCCGCCTACCGATGTGCTCACCTGATGAACCGCGTCCGCTACAGCCCCAATCTGGTTGAGCAAATGAGTCTGCAGCGCAAGGATGCTTTGCGTTGTCGCCAGTCCGGACGTCGCGTTGCTTATGGCCGTGTTCATGGCGTTTGTCGTCGCCAGCCCGGACGTCGCGTTGCTTATGGCCGTGTTCATGGCGCCTGTCGTCGCCAACCCTGATGTCGCATTGCTTATGGCGGTGCTCATCGCCGCATTTGTCACCAGGTTCTGCGTAGCGTTGGTGACTCTTTGGTCCACCTGGTTCAAGGTTACGATTTCAAGTTGTCCAATCTTGGCGTCAACCCTTTGGTCCAGCTGGTTTGAGGTTACGATGTCAAGTTGTCCAATCTTGGTGTCAATCCTTTGGTCCACCTGAGCGGGGGTCATGATGTCAAGTTGGTTGAACCTGTTCTCCATTTGACCCGAAGTTACAAGGTCATGCTGATTCAATCTTTGGTCGAACTTATTGTTGAATTCGCTATCCCTCAGGAAGTCCTGTTGATTCAGTCTTTGGTCGAACCTTGTGTTGAATTCGCTGTCCCTCAGGAAGTCCTGTTGATTCAGTCTTTGGTCGAACCTTGTGTCGAAATCGCTGTCTTTGAAGAATTCTCCAAGTTCAAGCGTGACGCATCTGCTGGCCGGGATGTTGGCAATGTTTGAAGACATATCCAAGAATCCGTCGGCATTGCGCGGTCTTGTATTAACCGCAAACTGCATCGCGGCTGAATCGTTCGACCGCAAGACAAGCGTTCCAACATTTCTGTTATTGTCGATGCACGGCACCACAATCTCTTCATCTTCCACGATACAGTCCGCGGCGGCTATGCCGACCGCGCTGAGCCCGGATGCCGCCATATTGACGCGGCCCGTGTTTGCGTTGCGCGCGGACAGAAGGGCGTTATGTTGGGAAGTGGTCGCGTGAACGACGGACAGCGTGCCCTGGCGCGTACGGCCGTGTATCACCCTGTCGCATGGGAACGTGATGTGCGGAGGGTCGGAAATCAGTTCGACTTCCAATCTATTGCAACGGCAATTCCGCGCCAAGCCGGTCGTGCCGTCTATGGTACAGGTTATTCCTTCGGTTGCGATACAGTTTGCCATCGGGCATCCGCCGACAGATATCGCCACGTTCGAATAGTTAATGCCAAGATGGATTCCGTTATGCGCCATGTTTCCGTTGCAGTTGGCGAACCTCATTTCGAAATCCGTCACAACGCATCTGTTGTTTGCGGAAACGTGAGAGGATGTCGTCAATCCAAGAACGCCTTCGTTCGATATGTTGGCCCTTGTAAGACCGGCCTGAAGCCCGTCGGTTGCGACAAACATCGTGCCTTCGCGCGAAACGGTGTTATTGCCCGCGCTTCTGTCGATACGGCACGGTATGCTTACGGCGTTACAAGAGCAATTCGTCGCAAGGCCGTTCGCCCCGATAATCGTGCATGTGATGGACGCCGGGCAGTTGGTCGGACAGACCTGACCGACGGCCATTCCCGTGCTTATCGCCATTACTTCTATACAGTTTTCAAAGCTCATCGTTATGGTCGGCCGCTGCGGCTCGTCGATAAGCACGCAATGATTGGCGGTTATGCCGACGGCGCTTAATCCCGCCGCCGCCATGTCCACGACGCCCGTGCTTGCGTTGCGCGCGTTATGCACGGCGTTCCGCTGGGCCGCGTTTGCCGCGATAATCGACAAGTTGCCTTGCCGCGAAGCCCCGCTTACAGCCCTTACGCAGGGAAGCGCGATGTCCGGGTCCGGGCCCGTTGTGCAAAGTCCGCGCTGCGTGGCAAGAGAATTCGGATTATTGCAGTCGATGTCCGGGTCACGCACCATTTGGGCAATTCTTGCGTCCACAATATTTTCCACTTGGGGAACCGTTGTGCGCGATACAAGGGCGTCTTCGCCGACAAAGCCGGCGCTTTCAAGCGCTCCTGTTATTTGTGTCGCCACTTCGGTCTGGGTGCGAAAGCCCCTTGTGTTAATCTGTGTGTCTATCATCGCGGGAACAGTGGTGTCAACCCGGGCGTCTATGGCCGCGGGAAGTTCGTTCTGACGCACGACGCCGCCAAGCCATTCGTCCACATCAATCATGTCTTCGAAAATTTCCATGGCTTCGGCTTTCGTTATGGCATTGGCGATGATGGTGTCTTCCACTTCGTCGATGCGAACGTTAAGGCCGGTCTCCACTCTGTTCAAATCGCCGTGTGTGGCGAATGCGGACAAATCGACCGGCGGCATGGTTGTTATCGGCCTGTTGCCGGCAAGAGCGACGCTTCGCACGCCCGCGGCGCGTGCCGCGGTGCCGGGGGCGGCCGGCTGGGCCGCGGGTGTTGCCGCGCCGGCAGAGGCCGCGCGCGCCTGGTCGGCGACGGTGCCGGTCCTTATCACTGCGGCGGCTTGCGCCGCGCCGACCGCCAACGCAAATATTGCAAAAACAGAAAGTATTGTTTTCATAATTCCCTCCTATGAAATTATCAAAAACCGGCCTGTCTTTTAAGACAAGTCGCGATTACACCCGTAATTATATCAAAAATCGTAAATTATAAAAAGCCCAAAAACTTAAGCCGCCGCAGTGATGACTTTCTGGACATCGTCGTTGGCTTCAAGCGCATCGACAAGCTTTTCCAGTTTTATATAGGTATCGTCGTCCAAATCCATCGGCATATTCGGTATCCATGTCAATTCCGCCCTCTCCGGTTCGCCAAGTTTATCAGACAGCGTTTTCTGGACCGCCATGAAGTCGTCCGGCTTTGTCCTTGTTATATAACCGTCCGCGCTTGACTCTAAATCATCCGCGCCGGCGTCCATTATTATTTCGGTCATGGCGTCTTCGTCCGTTGCGGCGCCAATCGGATAGAATATAAGCCCCGCGCGCGTAAACATAAACAGCACCGAATTTTCGCCGCCCATTTCGCCGCCGTTCTTTGCGAACGCCGCGCGGATTTCCGGGACCGTCCGGCGCGGGTTGTCCGTTAATGCTTCGACAATCACCGGAACGTTGCCGGGGCCGTATCCTTCGTACCGGACGGCTGTAAAGCTTTCCGTGTTTTTATCGGCCGCCTTATCAATCGCGCGCTTTATATTGTCGTTCGGCATGGAATTCTTGCGCGCGTTCATTATCGCGACACGCAGACGCGGATTGTTTTCAGGATTCGAATCACCCATTTTGGCCGCAACCGTGATTTCCCGCGCAAGTTTGGTGAACATGCCGCTGCGCGCGGCGTCCGTCGCCGCCTTTTTGTGTTTGATATTGTGCCACTTTGAATGTCCCGCCATTTTAATTGCCTATTTGTGATTTATGATTTATGATTTGTGAAAAGGATAGCAAATGATAGGCAAATTGCAAGGCATAGTTGACCATGTCGGGGATGGTTGGGTGATTCTGGATGTGAACGGTGTCGGGTATAAAGTATTCACGCCCGACATGCCGCAAGCCACGGGCCACGAGTCACAGGTCACAATGTGGATTGAAACCGTCGTGCGGGAAGATTCCATCCGGCTGTTCGGGTTTGCAACACAGGCTGGGCTTGAGCTGTTTAATCAGCTGACCACAGTGTCGGGCGTCGGGCCGAAGGTTGCGCTTGCCATACTTTCCACATTAAAGCCGGATGTATTATTGCCGGCGATTGCCACGGGAGACAGCAAGACCATTTCGTCCGCGCCCGGCGTCGGCAAAAAAGTCGCGGAAAAGATTATTGTGGAATTGAAGGGCAAGACGGTGGCCGGTGGTTCGTGGCTGGTGGCTGGTGATGATAAAGGTTCAGCATTATCAGACTTATTATCCGCATTGGAGTCATTGGGGTATCGGCGTGCGGATTCTGCAGAGATGGCGCAGACGCTTGTCCGCGATAATCCGGATGCGGACGTCGGGACCTTGGTCCGGTTGGCGTTAAAGGATATTTCAAAATGACCGACGCTGTCTTCGCATTGTCATCGGGGCGGGGAAGGGCGGGTGTCGCGGTTGTCCGCGCAAGCGGACAATCTTTGCAAGATATTCTTGCAACGATTGTAAGGCATAAGGCATATGGCATAAGGCAAATAGAACCACGGGTTGCGACTTTGGCGAATCTGGTTGACAACACCGGCGAAATCATCGACCGCGCTATTGTAATCCATTTCCCGGCGCCGGGGTCCTTTACCGGCGAAGATGTGATTGAATTTCATGTTCATGGTTCGGACGCTGTGATTCAGAAATTGTTCGACGTGCTGCGCGGGCTTGGCGCAAGAATGGCGATGCCCGGAGAATTCGCAAGGCGGGCCTTTGGCAACGGCAAAATGAATCTGATAGAGGCCGAAGGTTTGGCGGCGCTGATTGATTCGCGCACCGAACGTCAAAGGCGCGCGGCCATGCGGACGGCGGCCGGCGCGGACAGCGCCGTATACATGCGCTGGCGCGATTCGATGATTGAAATCGCGGCGTATGCGGCGGCAATGCTTGATTATCCGGCCGAAGAATTGCCGGCGAATATAGGCGAAACATTGTTAACGCGGACACAGGCGTTGCACGACGAAATTGCGGCGGCGCTTGCGCGCGCATTTGCCGCAAGGGCGGTTCGTTCTGGATTTAACATAGCATTGGTCGGCAAGGTTAATGCGGGCAAGTCGTCTTTGTTCAACCGTCTTGTCGGCGAATCGCGGGCGATTGTGTCCGACATCCCCGGCACTACGCGCGATGTGGTGTCGGCGGAAATTGATATTGACGGATACCTTGTCCGGATTCTTGATACCGCCGGACTTCGAGATACAGATGACGCGGTCGAAAATCTTGGCATTGAAAGAACGCATGCGGAGATAGAAAATGCGGATTTGGTGGTCCGTGTTTTGAATGCTGAATGTGGAATGCTGAACGTTGAATCGAAGGACAATGAAATATTTGCCCTTAATAAATCGGATTTATTAAAAGATAACTCCATACTTCACACTCCACACTTCACACTTGTTTCAACATTGACCGGTAAGGGTATTCCGGAATTGCTTGAAATTATAAAACGCGAAGTGCATTCGCGGCTTGATGGCACGGAATCGGAAGTCGTTGTAAATGAACGGACGAAAATATTGCTGGAAGATGCGCTGCATGAATTAAAAACAGCAATTACGGGCCGCAAGCCACAAGCCACAAGCCACGAAATATTCGCCGAACATATCCGCGCGGCGGCGGATAAAATTGGCCAATCCCTTGGAGTTATAGGGGCAGATGAAATCATGGATTCCGTGTTCGGACAACTTTGCTTGGGGAAATAAAATGAAAGAAGTATATTTGAAAGTGCCGGAATTGAACGAAATCTGGTTCAGAAAACAGATGCTTGCCTGTTCGGAGACGATGTCGTACAACGCCCGGTCCGGCGATGGCGGCGGCACCATAGATTTTAATGAATCGATGTGGGATTCATGGTACGCAAAATGGATAGGGAATAAGAATCCGAAATTCTTTTATGCCTATGTTTATGATAAAGACACAAAGGAACCGGTCGGGCACGCGTCGTATAGATTCAAAGACAAGTCCGGTTGTGCGGAGTTGGGGCTCAATATCTATGCGCCGCACAGAAAGTCCGGTTATGCAAAACCCGCCCTGTGCGCGTTGGTTGAAACAGCGTTCGAAAACGGATATGACGAATTGCGGGATGTAATATGGGACGACCAGGTGGGCGCGCACGCGTTGTTTGAAAAAGTCGGATTCAAACGCGTGGCTTATACAGACGGCGCTTATGATTATCGATTGACTTCGAAAGAGTATAAGGATAAAAAATGAAAACAGGATTTCGCCCGCTTCAATTAAATGAATCAAAATGGGTTTACGATATGTTTCAATCAATACCGGCGGAGGAAAACGGCTTCAAGAATAGTGCCGCGGGGCTTTCAGAATCCGAATTCGCCGAATGGATAAAGAATAAGATAAACGAATCCAATGGCATCGGCCTGTCTAAAGGATACGTTCCGCAGACAATATATCTGCTGTTCGTCTCCGATGTTCCGGTTGGGTTCGGAAAGTTGCGTCATCACCTTACCCCGGCATTGGAAAAACTTGGCGGACATATCGCCGTCGGCATCGCGCCGGCATACCGTGACAAGGGGTATGCGAAAATAATCTTTACGGAATTATTAAAACAGGCGCGCGTCATGGGGATTGAAAAGATTCTTGCGACCCGCGACGGCAGGGGCGCCCAAAGCCACGAGATGTCCGTCCGCGCCGATGGTACTCTTAAAAAAATCGAAAATAACGAAAGATATTATTGGATAAATACTTAGCCGTTCTGGTTCTTTTTCAGTAAGTGTTGGACAAGCTCTTCTTGCGGGATTATAGTGAATTCAAACTTATCCGGATCGCCGCCGGTGGACATGTTCATCCCCCTTTCGTACGAGGTTACATTATTGAACCGGTATTCCGGTGTGGTGACTGCCACGATAAGATATGGCGGGTGGCCGCTTACAGCTTTGATGCGATTTCCGACTTTTACTTTACCGTCTATGAACATTATTTCGTTCTTGCGTTTTCCGTCGGGCATTTTTATGGATTCCAAACGACCAGGTTCAAACGCGCGTAATGTCCCATCAGGCATTTTGACCGCCATAAGCTGGTGCCCGTTCATATGTGTATCTTTGGTATACGGTTCCGCGCCCATTGCAAACCTTGCCCGCGCCCGTACCCAGTCTGTCCAAACTTTGGTTGATACGACAGAAAGAAGGTCTTGCAGGCCAAGCTGTTTAGCGAAATAATAAAATGCTTGTGAAACGCCGTTACAACCTGCAACGGGCCCGGTTATATCTTCATTGTTTATTATTTCTTCGGCGGTAATGGACCAGAACTTTCGTTTGTATTTTCGTTCCCAAATGCCGCGTTCGCCCGCGTCAACCTTTGCCTTGTCGCCGGCTTGCCTGTAACTTTCGAGAATGGCATCATACTGCCCATGGCGAGAGCCAAACAATTTTTGCGTTTGTTTTATGGCCAGTTTAATTTTATCTTGGATTTCTTGTTCTGTCATGCGGACATTATATCATAAAAAGATGTCGCGTTAAAGCCGCGACGGCATAATGCGACCGGGTCGCCCTTGATTTCAAAAGTCTGCCCGTCGCCGTTAACGAAATCCGTCCCGCCCCGCAAGCGGGGCAGGAGAATCATAAATCAGAAATAGGAACAAATTCTTGTGTATAAAAACGGCCGGCGGGGTATAATGGGCGTGTCAGTTCCTTAAAAAAACTGGCTGTCGGAAAGGTCAAACACGCTTGGTCTTTCCGATTATTTTTTATAATGCTTTTCCAAGGTTTTATACGCCGTCGAAATCTCCGCGAATTTTTCCGCCGCGGATTTCGCATTCAGGCTTGAAGCCGTATCGGGGTGGTATAGTTTGGCAAGCCGGCGGTATGCCGCGCGCACGTCGCGAAGCGTAGCTGTCGGCGAAAGCTCAAGCGTTTTCAACGCGGCGACAATGCCGCGTGTCGCGGCCGCCGGGCGCTTCGGCGCGCGGTCGAAATCGCCGCGGCCGGTTAAAAAACCGTTAAGGAAATTAAGATAATCCGCCGTGTCGATTTGCGCCGCCGTCTTGTCCTTTAATGGCGTGCCGAAGACGGTGCGTTCCCAGTCCGCCTCTACTTCGTCATTTGTCATGCCTTGGTAAAAATTCCAATTCTTGTTATATTCCGCGGCGTGTTCGCGGCAGAAAAAATGATACTCTTTCAAATCGCGCGACTTTGGCGCCCGGCAAATGCCGGCTTTATCACAGCCTTGAAAATCACATTTTTTAATCATTTCTTTGCAAGCGGATGGTGTTGCATTACCGCGTCCACAAGGGCGGCCGGTTGCACGTGGGTGTATACTTGAGTCGTCGCAATGTCTTCGTGGCCAAGCATAGCCTGAATCGCGCGAAGGTTCGCGCCGCCCGCAAGCAGGTGCGAAGCAAACGAATGACGAAGTACGTGCGGGCTTACCCTTTCCGGCGATATGCCGGCAAGCACCGCGCATTTTTTTATCAGTTTGAAAAATCCGAATCTTGTTAGATGGCCGTCGGCGCCGGTGCCGGGAAAGACGTATTTGTGACTGGTGGGGCGTAGCGGTGATTGGTGGCGGATGAATTTATCACGGACTTTCATATATTCATCCAATGTCTTTTTTGCCGTATCGTGAATCGGGACAAGGCGTTCTTTCGCGCCCTTGCCGCGGACAAGAATCTTGTCGCCAAGCAATTGCCCCATCTGCAATTCGCAAAGTTCCGAAACGCGAAGCCCCGACGCGTACAATAATTCCAACATCGCGCGCATGCGGATTTTATAACGCAATTCGCCCGCGCATGAAATCAAAGATTCTATTTCGTCGGCGGTCAGATACTTTGGAATTTTTTTGGAGAGCTTCGGAAGCTCCAGAGATTTTGCCGGATTTTTTGATATGATTTTTTCAAGTGCAAGAAACTTGTAAAACTGACGAAACACGGATGTCTTGCGCGCGATGGTTCCCGCCCCAATCCCTTGTTTTGATAGGGCGGCAAGGTATTCTTGAATCCGGTCGCCAGAGGTTTCCGAAAGCGGCCCCAATTCTTTTTCCGCCAATTCCAGGTCCGAGCGGTACGATGCGACCGTCTTTGCGGCGCGGCCTTTTTCCGCAACCATGGCTTCCAAAAAAATGTCGATATAGCCCGGCATTATGGGAACAGCACGACTTCCATTATATGTTGATTCGGTTCAAAATACATGACCAAAAGCGCAACGAATATCGCCAAGACTGCGACGACGATGGCAGTGTTTCTTGCTGTATTTTTCTTTTTTAACGGCATGCTGCCCCCCCTTATAAAGTATCAAATGAAACAATAAATATCGCGGCGCCGAACAGCACTATCAAAGGTGGCGCCGCAACGGCAAGTATCGGCGGCAGCGCCCCGCTTACCCCAAGCGCTCCGAATACATTAATTACGAAATAGAGTATAAAACAGGTCAGGACCCCGGCGCTGAATTTCGGGCTGAATCTGAAATTGCGTCTTTGCCGGGTTTGGGAAAACGCGGTGCCAAGCGTCGTCATCGCAACAAGCGTAAGCGGAAGGAAAAGCAACGTCCAAAGCTGTATCTTGTGTCCCCGTGAATTAAGACCCATCTGGTTCATGTTTCGTATAAAGCCGGGCAGCCGCCAGACGGACACCTGTGTCGGGCGAAGGTGTCTTTCCAAAACGCTTTCCGGCGTCATAAGGGAATTAAGCGTCCAGCTTTGCCGAATCCTTGATTGTCCGTCCGGCGAGAATATCAGGACGTTCCGCCCGCTGAAGCCCTGAGGAGAAAGGATTGCCCGCTCTGCCTCAACCCTTGATACGAATCGTGATTCGCTGTCAAGCAGGAACCCGGTCGCGTCCTTGAATACAAGGTAATCGCCCGCACCGCGCGACATGCCGGTCGCCCGCATAGTAAATGTCCGGCCGCCGATGGTTTCGCGAAGCCATATCGCGTCGTCGGTTAATTCTATGTATTCATGCATCCGGTCCCGGTGGGCGACGGACACTGCATAAGGGTTAAGAGCGCCGACCGCGAAAACACCCACAAGGAACGCCGCGATTAAAAACGGCCGCGTGCTTTGATACGGCGACAGGCCCGCGCCGGAAATTATAACGCTTTCAGAAGAGCGGGTCAGATTGTAATAAGCGACCAGGGTCCCCATAAACGTCACAAGCGGAAGAAACAGCGGAATATATTGCAAAAGCAAAACCCAGCTTGTCCAAAGCGCGTCGGTCGTCGTCGGCGCCCCCGGCATCTTTTCAACAAAGGTGATGGAGAATATCACGCTGCAGACAATCAACAGCACAAGCCCAAGGCCGGATAAGAACCGACGCATCAAAAACCGGGTTAAAATCTTGGGCTTTACTTGCATGATTTCTCCATTATAATGGGGAAAAGGACGATTTGCAACTATGGATAAAAGACCAATCTCGCGCGCCGGGTTCGACGCGCTTGCCAAAGAATTAAGAGAGCTTAAAGAAGTGGAGCGGCCGGCAATCCTGCGCGCCGTCCAGACCGCGCGTGAATTGGGCGACCTTTCCGAAAATGCGGACTATTCGGCCGCCAGAGAGCGTCAGCGCCATATAGACAAACGCATCGGATATATCGAAAGCGTCATAGGGAACGCCGAAATCATAGATATAGGCAGCCTGTCGGGCACCAAAGTTGTTTTCGGCGCCCATGTCACCGTTGAAGACGAAGACGGGCATAGGATACAATGCCAATTGCTTTCCGATATAGAAGCGGACGGCAAAACAATCGTTGCGTGCACGTCCCCTTTTGGCCGCGCGATAATCGGAAAGTGCAAGGGCGACAGCTGTACGATTCGGACGCCGTCCGGCGAAAAAGAATATGAAATTTTGGAAGTGGAATTTAAGCCATAAGGCACAGGACATAAGGCATGTCGGTAAGGATTTTACCCAATAACTTGATAGACCAGATTGCCGCCGGAGAGGTGGTCGAAAGACCTGCGTCGGTTGTCAAAGAATTAATCGAAAATGCGCTTGACGCCGGGGCGGACCAGATTGTCATAGACGTCGCCGACGGCGGGCGCACATTAATCAATATTGTCGACAATGGCGGCGGGATGAGCCGCGACGATTTGCAAAAATGCATCCAAAGGCATGCGACGTCAAAACTTCCGGATGATGATTTGCTTGCCATAAACTCCATGGGCTTTCGCGGCGAAGCATTGCCAAGTATCGCAAGCGTCGGCGACATGACCATTGATACGAATGGAATGCAGCTTGATTGCTCAACCGGCGAAATAAAGCCCAGCGCGTGGGAAGGCGGAACGCGCGTTCGCGTAGAGAATCTTTTTTCCAAAACCCCGGCGCGATTGAAGTTTTTGCGAACCGACAGGGCGGAAATGATGAGCGTTGTCGAGGTGGTGAAAAAGCTTGCCCTTGCGCGGCCGGATGTCGGATTCATCCTTAACAACAAATGGCGGTATCCGAAAGGCCGGCCAATAATGGACCGCATTGTTGCAGTAATGGGCGACGATGCCTGTGAAAGAATGTTGAATGTTGAATGCAGAGTGTTGAATGACGGGGAAAACAATATTAAAAATTCAACATTGAAACTGACAGGGTTCATATCGGAGCCAACCTTGCGCCGTGCATCAAGCATCGACCAGTATCTGTTCGTGAACGGCCGGCCGGTAAAAGACAAGGTTTTGGTTGGGGCGCTCCGCGCGGCATATATGGATGTCATGAGCGCGCGGGAATTCCCATTGTGCGTTTTGTATCTGGAAGTGCCGCCGCGCGAAGTCGATGTCAACGTGTCTCCGGCAAAGACCGAAGTGCATTTCCTTGAACCTTCAAGGGTGCGCGCGTTTATTATAAAGACTTTGCGCGATGCGCTGGCGGTGCCGATGGCGCGAAACGCAGAGCATAGAGAACGGTTGTGGCAGCAACCGACTGAACAGAGCTTTAATTCAAATAATGATATTTTGAAAGTTTGCGAACAGGCAATAGGTATTCGGTATTCGGATCCGGCATTCGGGCAGGGTCCGGATTCCGAATACCGAATACCGTATCCGGATGCCGATGAACAACCATTGGGCCGCGTTATCGGACAGGTTGGAAACAAATATATCATTGCGGAATCGGCAAAGGGCATGGTCGTCGTCGACCAGCATGCCGCGCATGAAAGAATCGTATATGAAAAATTAAAAAACCGTGAAATAAAAACACAGCCTCTGCTTTCGCCAATTGTTGTAAAATTAAAACCGGAAGAAGTTCAGGCCCTTGAAACCATAGGGGCAGAGCTTTCCGCGTCCGGATTAAAAGTTTCCGAATTCGGGCCCGATGCGGTTGCAATTTATGAAAAACCGGCGGATTGGGACATGGATTGGGCGGCGCTGTTTCGCGACATCGCAAGCGAGGTTTTGTCACATGGGCATTCGTCGAAGCTTTCCGAAAAACTGCATTTGAAATTGGCGAACCACGCGTGCCATTATTCCGTTCGCGCGGGTCAGAAATTGGATTTGTGTTCTATGGACGCGCTGCTTCGCGATATTGAAAAAACAGAGCGCGCGGGGTCTTGCAATCACGGCCGCCCGGTGTATAAAATCATCCAGATTTCGGAAATTGACAGTTGGTTCGAGAGACTGTAAAAAAATCCGCACCTGGGCGCGGATTTTTTATGAATCTGTTCTTTGCCTTGCCTGGTCGGTCAGTTTTTGCTGTTCCGCGGAATATACTTTTGTACACATTCGGAAGATTTCCAGAACCGCTTCTTCATCCATGCTTGCGGAAATGTCGACCACGTTATAACTTGTGCTTTTTTTGTCCGAATTGGTTTTGTAATGCAGATGGAACCTTTTTGCCGATGAATTGAAAATTGGCGTCAAGATGTATGTAGGTTGAAAAGTACGGTAAAATTGCAGAAGCGACGGATGATTTTTGAGCGCGCCTTCAACAAGCTGTATCATTTTCAGCCCGTTGTCGCATTTGTTTGTGGATATTTCCTGCGAGTTGTCCATGGTTTGCCTCTTATTGATATTGATGTTGAGTGTCAAGAAGGTCGTGAATAAACTTTGTATTCATGGGTACAGCCTTTTGTTGCGTTCCGCATTTTAATTGCCAAGATTTTGTTTGTCAAATTATTGTTTGGATTATTTACTTGCGAAAATGGGGTCTAATTGCTATAAATTCCGGGAAATCAAAGGAGAAATCGATGGAAATTGTCGACAAGATTACAGACGTCGCCGCCGCCCCGCAGGGTGATATGATGAGCACGCTTATTTTTATCGGCGCTATGTTCGCAATTGTGTATTTCATGATGATTATGCCGAACAGAAAGCGAATGAAAGAATACAGGGCGATGCTTGAAAAGTTAACGGTCGGAAGCAAGATATTGATGGCCGGCGGAATCTACGGCGTCGTTCGGAAAATCGACGACAAGGATTTGGAAGTAGAAATCGCCAAAGGCGTCATCGTTAAAATCCCGCGCAGCGCGGTCGCGAATATTGAATAGGTGGTTGGTGCTGGTGTCTCGTAGTATGCATTTTGTGGGTGTTGTTGTCCCGGAATCAAAACCACGAGCCGCCGGCACGGGTCACCGCCCACGAAAACCGAAGGTTTAATTAATGTTAAAAAAAGCTATTATAATATCTGTCGCAATCATAGGATGCGTTTTGGCCGTGCCGACTTTTTTCCCAAGCGCGGCGCCAAGTTTTCCATCGTTCATACAGCCTATCAATTTGGGTCTTGACCTTAAGGGCGGGGCGCAGTTGTTGCTTGAAGTCGATACAAACGCGATGTTTCGGGAAAAGACCGTGCAATTGTACGAAACCACGCGCGCGGCGCTTTTGTCGCGCAGTCGCGGTCTCATCCGGTTTTCAGACCTTCGCGTCAGCGGAGAGCGGGTATCTGTCGTCATACGCGACCCGGCCGATGTGTCGCGCGCGCGGGGCCGTCTTCGCTCTGAATTCGGAGACGCGGTCGATATAAGCGTAAGCGGGAACACATTAACCGTTTCGTATTCCGACCGGCAAAAAGCGACGCTTGTCGACGATGCGTTAAGCCGGTCTGTGGAAATCGTGCGACGGCGCATTGATGCGCTTGGCACGCGCGACCCTTCGATAAATACACAAGGCGGCCGTTTCATAATGGTGCAGCTGCCCGGCGTTGATAATCCAGAGCGTATAAAAGAGCTTATCGGGCAGACCGCAAAGATGACTTTCCATCTTGTGAACGAAAATATCACGCCGGAACAGATGATGACCGGCCGGCCGCCGGCGGGAACGGAATTCCTTCCGATGATGGACGACCCGGCGCGGCTTATCCCCATCTTTACGCGTGTCGAGGTTTCCGGCGAAAATCTTCGGGATTCACAGGCGACGTTCGACCAGAATCATATGCCCGCCGTGACGCAAGTCTTCGATTCCGTCGGCGCGCGCCGGTTTGCGCGGCTTACCGCCGAACATGTCAACGAAAGATTCGCGATAGTATTGGACGGCAAGGTTTTGTCCGCCCCGGTAATACGCGAACCCATACCGGGCGGCCGCGGCCAGATTACCGGAAACTTTACGGTGCAAGAGGCGAACGACCTTGCCGTGCTACTTCGCAGCGGAGCCTTGCCGGCGCCACTTACCGTCATTGAAGAACGCACGGTCGGCGCGGGGCTTGGCGCGGATACCATACGCGCAGGCTCAATCGGTTCCGCCGTCGGCGTTTTGTTCCTTATCCTTGCCATGCTTGCCGTTTACAAGGGATTCGGCATCATCGCGAATATCGCGTTAATCGTCAATATGATGATGATTATCGGCATATCCGCATTGCTTGGCGCAACGCTTACGCTTCCGGGAATTGCCGGTATTGCATTGACGCTTGGCATGGCGGTTGACGCGAACGTGCTGCAATTCGAACGATTGCGGGAAGAGCTTCGCGGCGGGTCAAGTCCGCTTCGCGCCATAGACGCCGGGTTCGATCGCGCGCTTAAAACCGTTATCGACGCGAACCTTACCACGCTTATATGCGCGCTTGTTCTGTTCCAGTTCGGCGCGGGGCCGATACGCGGGTTTGCCGTCACGCTTTCCATCGGAATCCTTACCACGCTGTTCACTTGCATCCTGTTGTCGCGGACGATGGTTGATTTGTATATGGGCGGAAAGAATAGGAAAATTGGGTTTGTAAAGATTTAAGAGTCAGCGCACGGCGCGAGCAAGCAAATAAAAAGGTTTATATCATGCAATTAAAGTTTATGAAATATCGCAAATTATCGTACGCCGCTGCGATTGTGGTGGTCGCGCTGTCGGTTTTATCTTTGGGACTTCGCGGGCTTAATTACGGAATTGATTTCGCGGGCGGAATATCGATGGAGGTCGCGCCGGTAAGCGCCGATTTCACAATCGACAAGATGCGTTACGACCTTGCCGCGTTTTCGCCGGAAATACAGGAATTCGTCGAAACAAGGACCGTGCTTATCCGCGTGGGACTTCAAAGAGACGCCACAGAGGAACAGCAGAATCAGGCGACGCGCGAAATCCGCGAGATACTTGGCGACCGCGTGACATACCGACAGATACAGATAGTCGGCCCGAAAATCGGCGGCGAACTTATCCGCGGCGGAATCATGGCGACAATATTCGCGTTCATTCTTATGGCCATATACATCTGGATACGGTACAAGGGAGGGTATGCCGTCGGCGCGTTCATAACCCTTATACTGGACTTCATCATAATGTTCGGGTTCTTTTCGCTTGTCGGGCTTGAATTCAATCAGACGGCCATCGCCGTCATATTGATGGCAATCGGGTATTCGACCAACGACAAGGTTGTGAATTACGACCGGATTGAAGAGAATGCGAAAAAATACCACAAGATGCCGATGCCGGACCTTGTCGATTTGTCCATAAACGAAATGCTTGGCCGTACTGTTATAACATCGACGACGACGGCGCTTGTCATGCTTGGCTTGTACCTGTTCGGCGGGATGGTGCTTCGCGAATTCTCGCTTGCCATGATGTTTGGCATACTGCTTGGCACCACTACGTCGATGTTTATATCCAACGCGCTTCTTTTGAACTTTAATTTAAGGGAAGAGAAATAATAGAGCAAAGAGAATAGATAAATGTTGAGAGAGAAAGACAATTTCACAGTTCTTAAAAAGGCATCCATACTCTGTGCTTTGTGTTCTATGCTCTTGTTTGCGCCCGCGGTGCAGGCATCGCAACTGTTCGACCCGCGGTATCCGGTTCAGGACAATCTTGACGTTTTTGAAATGTCCCGAACATTTGCCGAGATATTTGAACGGCTTGACACGGTACAGTGGGGCGGCCGCGATATTCGCGTCGCCCTTGAATCTTTGGAAGCAATCGACCGACATGCGCATATAGCATTGACGGACAATCGCGCGGTCCTTGTCTGGCGCGAAGACATCATCGGAAACTGGCCGCGCCCGCGCGCCCGCGATTGGACGGCGTACGGCGAAATCACGACCGCGATGATTATAAAGCTTCGCGAACAGATGCCGCTGCTTCGTCGTCTTGACGAAGGGTCGCTTTACGAAGTCATTGTAAGCGCGCTTATGCGCGGCATTGATGAAAACGGCCGGTATGTCCATTCGCGCCGCGCCGAAATTATGAACGACGGCCGCCTTCTTACGTCCGCCGGGGTCGAAGGCATTGTCGACGAACGCGGCAATTTCCGGATAACGGGCGTGTACAAAGGGTCGCTTGCCGCCGATAACGATATTCGCGCGGGCGATTTGATTTTCGAAATAAACGGACGCCGCGTGACCGAAATGAAAGAGGGCGAAATAGCGGCCGAACTTGCCGGATTCAATTCCGGGACGGTGCGGATGGTCGTCGGGTCAGAGGCGGGGATGCGCAACGTGACCCTGCGCCGTGCGACGGTAATCATAGCCGATGCCGACGTGATTTGGAAAGACGGCATTTTGGAAATCGTGGTGACAAGGGTGTCAAGTTCCGCGGCGAATATTATCAACGAAGCGCTGGCAAGGTTTCCGGCGACGGGCATAATCCTTGACCTTCGGGCGGCAAAGGGCGACGACGAACGCGCGGCGGCAAAGATTGCCGGCTTGTTCCTTGGGCGCGTGCCGGTATTGCGTTCCGTGGAAACCGCAAAGGAAGAAACAGAAGTCACCCCGGGCGGCGACAAGGTTACCGACGCCAACATGGTTGTCGTCGTATCCGGCGGGACAAGCGGCACGGGCGAAGCAATCGCCGCCGCGATGCATGAAAACAAACGCGGAATTCTTATCGGCACGCCGACCGCGGGCCGCGCGCGTTTGGCGACGCGCCTTGACCTGTCCACAGGGGGGCAATTGGAAGTCCTTAACCGCACCATAAAGACGGGGCTTGGCCGCGAACTTCACGACCGCGGAGTGTTTCCGGTGGTATGCCTTTCCAATATCCGCAACACGGCACAGCAGAACGCATTCTTTATAAATGTCCTTAACGGTCAATTCGGTGCGCGCGATTTTAACGCCGAAGATGTCGACTCTGCGGCAATCCGTCGCGGTTGCCCGGCGATAAGGTCCGGCGCGGACGAAGATGCCGTCGCATTGGCGGTGGCGACGAAATTGTTGACGGACGAACAGTTGTACAATCGGTTAATGGAATAATCGGTATCCGGTATTCGGATACGGTATTCGGGTCAATAAGGGCGCCGTATCCGTATACCGAATCCGAATGCCGACGCGAACGAAGCGAGCAGACGTGTCAGACAAATACATTTCCATGCATCAAAAACTGTCCGGGTTTTCGTTCGCGAACCTTGGCATATTCACCGGTCTGGCAAGCGGCATCATCGGGGCGGTGTATTCGCTTGTCCTGCTTGACATTCTTAAAAACCCCGCGCTTGTCGGCGTGTATGTTTCGGCGTATTTCGCATTCGCAATGGCGATAAGCCTGTTTGCGGGCGAAATATTCAAACGCATATCGAAGGCGCGGCTTTTTTATATCTGTTTGCTTGCCGCCGCGATAATATACGCGATGATGGGGTTTTCCATCCGTCCGGCGACGTTTATCACGCTTGACTTTACCGGCGGAATTTTCCAGGTGCTTATCGGTTTGCTTATCCCGCTTTTCATGGCCGATTTTTCCAGAGAAGTCGGGATGGAAAAACTTAACGCGCGGTATTGGTTTTGGATTAATGTCGGCGCGCTAATTGCGCCGCTTTTGTCGCTTACCGTTGCGGATTATTTCGGAATCCGCGCGCCGTTCTTTGTCGTGGCGGTCATTTACGCCATCGGGCTTTTGGTGTTTTCAAGCATGAGGATAATCCAAGAAGACAAAAAGGCGGCCGTCATACAAGCCCGCCGGACGTTAAGGTATCTTTGGCGCGCCGTCCTTGTATTCTTTCGGCGCAAAAGCTTCGCGCGGGCGTACGCCGTGCTTTTTGGAAATTATGCCATGGTTGCGCTGCGCGGCATTTATGTGCCGATTATAGTGATGGAAAACGGTTTTTCAAAAGAAACGCTTGGGCTTGTCTTGACGCTTGGCATAATTCCGTACGTAATCCTGTCGCAACCGATGGGGTGGCTTGCCAAGAAATACGGCAAGAAATTATGGCTGTCCATCGGGTTCTTTTCGTTCGCGGCGCTTGCATTCTGGGCATCCGTGGCAAGCGGATGGACCGTGCTTCTTATATTCGTGCTTTGGCAGATTCCCGGCGCGTTTATCGAACCGCTTCGTGATTTGCTGTTTTTTGATGCTGCAAAAAAAGAAGAGCGCGCGCGGTTTATGGGCATATTCAGAACGGCAAGCGCAATCGCAAGAATCGTAATCCCGATGGTCGCCGCCATTGTGATATTTGCGTTCGGCGCGACTTCATCTGTGTGGATTGTGGCGGGGATTATGGCCGCCGCTACCGGTCTTTTGCTGTTAAAGAAATAGCAAAATCTTTTGCCGTAATTTTGGGAACCGTCCATTTTCTGTCGGATTTTTTCCGGCACACCACAATATCCGGAAGATTGCCCGAACGCTCTATCTTTCGGATATTATCGGCGCACCGCCGATTGAATTCCGTCTTGTCATTCGGCAGGAATATGTGCGCGCCGCAATATATGCCTTCGCGTATGTACCAGTCTTGATTGCCGCCGCATTTGACGGACAAATCGGCGGCTTTTGCGACAGCCTTGATTATTCTGGTGCCTGTTATAAAAAAGCGATTTATAAAGCTTCGCGTCACAAGATTGCGCCCCATAACATACGACAGGTTTTTCGCCATCGGAAATATTCGGACGATTCCACCGGGCTTTGTAACATACATGGCGCGATATACGGACAGCCTTACCGCGTCCATGGTTTCGCAGTATATAGGCAGCGAGCGCTCCATCCAAACCTGGTCTGCGGAATCCGGCGGGATGTCGGATTTTACAAAATCGCCCTGTATGGAAGTGACCTTTTGTCGGTAATTCTTCTCTTCTTTGTGGAAATGCCATCTGTTGCTTGGGTGTTTTTCTTCCGCGGTGCCTATGCCTTCGGCGCCTGTGCATAAATCCATATTTATGAAGTACGTGTCGGGGAACGACGCGGACAAATGGAACATTCTTTCATAGCTTCCGCCGCCGGGGAGCAGAATCGTTTGGCCGCGCAAATCATCATCGGCGGAAATTTGCAAATCCGCCATGTGTTCGTGCAATCCTTCGAAACGTTCCGGTCCGTATAGATATATCATAGAGCGATTATTATACGCATGGCTAGATTTGTCAATTACAAAACTGTGGGCCTGTTGAGGTGCGTTTTTATCAGCGGGCCGTGTAATTACCAAAATACCCGTTGATAAAATTTGCCGGACTTGCTATGGTTGGCGTACCAACCAAAGGATAAAAATCATGCCAAAAAAGACAGAAGAAAAAGTGGTCGCAAAGGTAAGCGGCGCGAAAAGCGCGGCGCTTGAATCCGCATTGGCCCAGATTAAAAAAGAATTCGGCAAAGACGCGATCATGTCCATGGGCGACGGCGCGGTTCAGAATATCGAAGCGATTTCGACCGGATCGCTTGGGCTTGACATTGCGCTTGGCATCGGCGGATATCCGCGCGGACGCATCGTCGAAATATACGGTCCGGAATCAAGTGGCAAAACGACGCTTGCTCTGCATGCCTGTGCCGAAGCGCAAAAGAAAGGCGGAACGGTCGCATATATAGATGTGGAAAACGCCCTTGACCCGTCGTATATGAAAAAGCTTGGCGTTAATGTTCAAGACGTGATTATTTCCCAACCGGAATCCGGCGAACAGGCGTTGGAAATCGCCGACACGCTTATCAAGTCCGGCGCGGTAGATGTTGTCGTTGTCGATTCCGTCGCGGCGCTTGTTACCAAAAACGAACTTGAAGGCAATATGGGCGACACTCATGTCGGCACGACCGCGCGCCTTATGTCCATGTCGCTTAAAAAACTTGCCGGGTCCGTTTCGCGTTCGAATACTTTGATGATATTCATCAATCAAATCAGAATGAAAATCGGCGTGATGTTCGGAAATCCGGAAACAACGTCCGGCGGCAACGCGCTTAAATTCTATGCATCCGTGCGCCTTGATATTCGCCGCACCGGCGCAATCAAAGACAAAGAAGACGTGGTCGGAAACGAAACCCGCGTAAAGGTCGTAAAGAACAAAGTCGCGCCGCCGTTCCGCACCGTTGATTTCAAAATCATGTACGGCGAAGGAATTTCGCGCACTTCGGAAATTCTGGACATGGGTGTGAAATTCGGACTTATTGAAAAAGCCGGCTCGTTCTATTCGTACAATTCCGAAAGAATAGGTCAGGGCGAGGCAAACGCGCGCGAATGGCTTAAAAACAACGAAGCGGCGCAAACGGAACTGCTTTCCGCAATCATGGCGCGGTCGGCAGGTATCGCCGAAGAAATGACAACCGGTCCGGATGACGAAGAAGGCGGGGAATAAGGCGTGAAACAACTTATCGACGTTGCGTATAATTTCGACAACTCGCGGTGGAAGACGGCGGCGGTGTCGATGCTGTCGATGCTTTGCAACCGCGGCGATTGCCATTATTTCATAAGGTGCGTCGTAACCGCGGACATGTTCAAAAACGCAGATGCGAAAAAGCAGATGACAGAGCTTGTCGCAAAACAGGACCCGGAATCCAAAATAGAATTCATCAAATTCGATACGAAGATTGCAACAATCCCGTATGACGGCAATATGGCATTCGGCGGTGGAATATGTTATTGGAAACAGGATTTCTGGGCCGTATTTCCAAAGCTTGACCGCATCATATATCTTGACGACGATACCATCGTCCTGCGCCCGCTTGATGAATTGGCGACGACCCATTTGGGCAAGAACTATCTTTTGGCGTTCAAGACGGGTCAGGCGTTCAAGACGCCCGTAGGCACAAAAAAATACGGCGAAATTATTCAATACAACGCCGGCGTTATTGTCATGAACCTTGCCGGAATACGAAAGTCAAAGATATATGAAACGTTCGCGGAATATTTCAAAGACAAGAATCTGTCGTTTGAACAGGGGCTTCTTGCCGTGGCGTTTCGCGGCAGGCTTGCCATGTATGACGATGCCTGTACGCTGTACAATTACCGCACGCATGCGGACTATGCAACCGGCGGCCGCGATATAGCAATTATTCATTACACCGGCAAAAAGCCGTGGTCGTTTCCCGTGCGCAAAGGCGGCGTATGGTGGAAGTATGCGAAAATGTCGCCGTTCTATACGGAATTCAGAAAGAACTGGATATATAACTTTTTGTTGTATGTGGCCGTTATGTTTCTTCCCACGCGCAAAATGCGGCACGCCATCCGTAAGAAATACAGCAGGGTTTAGTAAAAATCCCGGTGCGCGCCCGGGATTTATTTTGAACAAAATTTGACAAATCAGCAGAGAAAGAGGTAGAATTAACCGCAACCGGGGGCGAGGGGGCATATAAAGGATTAACAGTCATGAGTCTTGGAAATTACAATATCTTTATCTGGGGGCCGATACTTTCTTCTGAAGTCAAAGGCGCGCTGGAATTTCACGTGGGAATCAGCAAAGCGGAAAAGGTAAAAATGGTATGCACTTGCGAACATCCGGCCGAAGGCGGAACACCACACTTTGCGGTTGTGCACAACCATAATACCGGTCCCAATGGGTTCAAGGTTAATTTCCCGGAAGACGATGTCAACAATATCGAAGACGTTGTCGCGGATATGGGCGATTACGGGCTTTACGACGAATGCAGACGGTGCATTTTGAAAACGTACAAAAGAAAGCCCAGATAAAATGTTTCTGCAGAAATTTAAACTTGACGAGCCCATATCTTTTGTTTTGGTTTGTCAGGGTGATGAAAATGGATGCGGCGATGTTCCGGTCATGCTGAAAGTCATGTTTCCGCTTAATCCGATAGGCAAGACGTTTCCTTTCCCAAGCGAATATCAAGAAGAAATGACTGCAAGCATGTCCAAACGCGGCCTTTCCGAAAAATGCCGGGAATGTCTGATTAAAAATGCAAACGCAAATTCCAAGTAAAAAATACAGAATATGAAAATATCCGAAAAGTATGAATTAAAGAACCCGCCGATACCTGTGCGGGATTGGGCAAGGAAGACCGCTTTAATCGCGACTTCGCCGGTCTGGGGGCCGGTCGTACTGGTCAAGGATTTTACGGTTGGCGTCATCGCCATGGGCGATGCGTGGTTCAATTGGAAAAATCCGTGGGATTCCAAAATTGCCAAAGATGCGGACAATTATATGTGGCACAGGGCGGTTAAATATTTGGAACGTAATCAATATCCGGACATGAGCCCCGTAAGGCGGACATTCGCATATATCGGAGTGAGTGTCGGATATTATGCCTTTGCAGTTCCCGGGGGGATATTCGCAATCGTGAAGAATTGGAAGCATTTTTCCAAATAAAAACCCGGGCGCCGCCCGGGTTTTTATTTTGCCGTTCCAATTTTTTTACGGCCGCCCATCAATGGGTGCAATGCTTTTGGAATATTCACACTGCCGTCGGCGTTCTGATGATTTTCAATCACCGCCGCCAAAGTGCGCGGCAAGGCCATCGCGGTATTGTTCAGCGTCGCGCAGAATTTAACCTCGTTCGTTCCATTCTCGCGATACCTTGTGTTTGTGCGGCGCGATTGGAATTCGCCGATAGCGCTGCAGGACCCAAGCTCTACATATTTGTTCGCAGACGGCATCCATGCCTCCATATCGTCCATCTTGATTTTATTGAATCCCATATCGCCGGTCGATGTGGATAAAACATGATAAGGCAATTCCAAATCCGTCAAGATTTCTTCCAAGAGGCCCAGCAATAATTTATACATCTCTTCCGATTGTTCCGGTTTGCAGAATATGAATTGTTCTACCTTATGGAATTGATGTACGCGTACAAGGCCGCGCGTATCGCGGCCGGCGGCGCCCGCCTCTTTGCGGAAACACGGCGACCAGCCGACGTATTTAAGGGGCAGCGCATCTTCGGGCATTGTTTCATCGCGGTGCAGGGAATTGATTACAATTTCGCCGGTTCCCGACAAGCATTTATCCGGCACGTTAAGATAGAACACGTCGTTGTCCATGACCGACAAATCTCCGCCCGGAAAATGCCCGGCGTCAAAGACCATTTGCGGCCGCACAATCGCCGGAACTTGTATAAATATGAATCCTTTTGTAATCATTTTCTGAATCACAAAAGTCTGTATCGCCAAATCCAATTCCGCCGCCGCGCCCATCAGGCAGTATGTGCGACTTCCGCAAATTTCGGCGATTTTTTCCGGCATCCACCAGCCGTTCATATCCATGATTTCATAGTGCGCGCGCGGCGTGAAATCCAGTTTTGCGGGTTTCCCGACGATTTTGGTCACGACGTTGGCGGTCGCATCCGGGCCCACGGGCGAATCGGGCGACGGAATTTGCGGCACGCGGTGAAGCAGGTCGGACAATTCGGCCTCAAGGGTTTTCAGGGCGGCTTCGTCGTCGGCAATTTCGGCGCCTATTTTTTTAGATTCCGCGACAAGCGGTGCGCGGCCGCAAGTATCGGTCGCGGCGATGGCCGCCGTTATTTTATTCTTTTCGGCCGTCTTGGTTTGAGTGCTTGTTTTAAGCGCGCGGACACGGACATCCAGTTCAAGTATCTTATCAATAACATCATCGAAGTTCTTGACTTTACATGCGTGACGGACGGCATCCGGATGTTCGCGAATGAATTTTAAGTCTATCATTTTTAATTCCGTTTGGTTAAAGCGCGTTGTCATGCGCTTTTATAGTATTGGTTTAATTATATCAAAATTGTGAACAAAAATCTATACCCCAAACGGGGATGACATGGATGAAAAAGAGAAAAAGCGTTTCAACATTGCGGACGCATTATATTATGTTTTTATAAAAGTTCAACCGATTTATTAAGCCACGGCCGCCAATGGCAATTGCGTCGCAAGTTCGTCATGGAACAGTTGCGGCTCTTCAACGGCGCGTTCGAATGTTTTCACAAACAGAAAATCGGACAGGCGGTTCAAATACTGCATAATCGGGTCCATGTTCATATATCTTTCGGATTCCGGCTTTGCGCGTTCCGATTCCGCGAATTCCACCACGCTGCGTTCCGCCCGACGGCACACCGCACGCGCAAGCGACGTTGGGCCGCGCGGATTGACGAACCATGTCGGAATCGAATTGTTGTGCGATGTTATATAGAGTTCAAGAAATTCAACCTGGTCCGCCATTCTTCGGACATCAATATGGCGATAGTATAAATAGCCCATAAGTTCGGACAGAAACGTTTGAATCGAATCGAACTTGTCCCCGGACATGCCAAGCACACAGGACAGTTCGTCAAGCTCGCCCATTATGGCGATTATGGGGTGCGTCTTGCTGCTAATCCTATCCGGATTCAGCTGCGTCATCCCGCGGTCGCCAGTCTTGGTTGTTATCTGTGCCATTTCCGCTCTCTTCGTTCGCAGGCACTAGGCACTTGGCACTAGGCACTGGAATTTATCTTTTATTCAATCACTAGTGCCTAATGCCTAGTGCCTAAATCACCTCACAGCTGCCGCCGTGACATGCGGCTTCGTGCGTAAAGTTCACAAAATTCTGCTCTTCCTTTATTTTGTCCAGTTCGAATACGTATTTCTTTGCTTCAAATTCTTTATAAACATCTTCGTTCGTGTCGTCCAGCGGCGCCTGTTGATAACTTGCATCGGAATAGGGCAAAAGCGATATGCCGGTATAATTGTCGCGATTCGTCCACATCCATTCGCGAACGTCATCCCATTCGTGGTTCTTGATAGATACGGTGCAGGATACATTATTATAGTTGTCGCCCTTGTTATGTCCGGGCGTCACCCAGTTTTCATAGACATAACGCACGCGTTCCAAAAATTCCAACGCCGTTTCGTTGCGCCTTGTGATGGCGCCGTCGGGAGCGCGCACAACCACTGACAAAACCGCGCGGTTGTCCGGTTTCATAACGTCGTCTTCGACAAGTTCGGGAAAATTTTCCATCATATAGTTATAAATAGGCTCTGTCTTTACGATTCTCACGCGGCGGATATAATGTTTCGCATGCCACGCGTGTATGCCGGAAGACGTACCAAGAAGCAACGAGCCGGTGCCGTCGGGCTTTACAGTGGTAAGGCGTTCGGCGCGATTGATTCCGATTAAATCCGCGACTTCGTCGTTTGCACGGCGGACTTCGGCGACGGCCTGTTTGAAGTCGATTTTGGAAAGGTCGGGGTGCGACGCGATTCCGGTAAGCGACACGCCAAGCAGCGCGGCCTTGTCCGCGTTCGTCTTCCACCCGGGCCGGATGTATTTCAAATCCGTATAGGCCGCCTGCAAGGTTCCGATGACAGACGCATAATATGCGCGTTCGTTAAAATCTTCTTGGGATTCCACGGTGCCAAGATTGATGGACGTAAGGTTGCAAAAACCCATCGACGGCATGGAAATTTCCGCACAAGGATTGATAAGCCATTCTTTGTTGGATGTCCAGACAACGCCCGGCTCTCCGCAATCGGATTTTTTCGCGACATCGAATATATAGTCGAATTCTTCCTTGGTAGTGGCGTCTCTGTCGAATTGAACCGAATTGTTGGCAAGTCCGCGCTGTGGATTTTCTTTCCACCATTCGCCTTCTTTGGCGTGAAGCATAAGCTCGTCGTCTTTGTCGAACAGCGCAATCATGGCGCTTCGCCGGATCCCGCCGGACATAACGGCGTCGGAAAAATAACAACACATGTCGTAACAGTCAAGGGTCGAAAGACGCAAATCGCCCGCCGCCAATTTCCGGTCAAGAAGCCGCTTTACATTGTCCATGGATTCCTTCAAAGGACCCGGTCCCGGCGCGGCGCACATGCTTGACTTTATAATAGCGCCTTTTGGACGAATCTTTGAATAATCGAATTCAATTTTCGCGCCGATGTGAAAATATGCGGAAAGTATGGCGCGGACGCAATCGGACCAGCCTTCGATGGAATCTTCGGGCACAAATATAATCTTGGAATCGGTTTGCGGACTTATAAGGGCCGGAAGCTTTTCAACAAAATGTTTCCGTATCGAAAAGCCGACGCCGTTCCCGGCAAGAAGAAGATGAAACAAATCGGAAAAGGCCGCAAGATTGTCAATTGCGACGGCGCTGCAATTATACATGCGGTTGTTGCAGGCAATCATTCCCGGGCCGCTGAACTGCATAGAGCGCATAGATGGCAGAATTTTTTTATCAAGGACAAGTTCGTAAGCTTTCTCTATCAAAGGAAGAGCGGCCGGAATATGCGCAAATTTGGCAAGATGCATGTTTTTATTGCGCGCGACGGTTTCGGGATATGTTTCACGCCGTTTCTGGTCCGGCATGTATCTTGCATACTTCATATAGTATACCAAATCGGACAAAGCGCGTGTCGATTCGTTCATTTCCCCTAAACCCTTTGTTTTTACACCTGTCTATCAATATATAGTGGCTCCTGCCCCTGTGCGGACACAATATATAGTATTTTTTGGTGATTCGGGATAAAAAAATTTCACTGAATCGGCATTTTTGCGCTTGATTTATTTTGTGTCCCAGAAATCTGGGATTTTTTTCAAAAGCGATTCGCGGGATTATTGACAACTAGCAACTAACAGCTAACAACCAACGGCTGGTTCGGGTGAATCGGCTTGATTGAGTATAAAAAAGTATGTATTGTTGAGTAAGGATAACTCCTAGCTGTTAGTTGTTAGCTGTTAGTTGTTAGTTAAAAAACGGAGTTTTTATTATGTACGACATTATTATACTGGGAAGCGGGCCGGCGGGATTGACAGCGGCGCTGTATGCCGCGCGCGGCGGTAAAAAGACGCTTGTCCTTGGCGGGGACCAATTGGGCGGCCAGATGGCGACGATTCATTCGCTTGAAAACTATCCGGGGACCCCGGGGGTTAATGGCCTTGCGCTTGCCAACACCATGAAGGAACAGGCGGAAACGTTCGGCGCAGAATTTGTCTTTGCTTCCGCAAAGACAATAGGGCATAAAACATACGGCATAGGGCATATATATAATGTGCTGGCCGATGACGGGAAAGAATACGAATCGAAGAGCGTCATCATTGCGACGGGCGCAAAGCCGCGGCGGCTTGACACAAAGGGCATCCGCGAATTCACCGGGCGCGGCGTGTCGTATTGCGCGACTTGCGACGGGTTCTTTTATACGGATAAAGATGTGATAGTAGTCGGAGGCGGGAACAGCGCGCTGAACGACGCTTTGTATCTTGCCGACCACGCGCGGTCTGTGCGCATTTTGTATCGCAAGGGCGCTTTCTCGCGCGGCGAAGCCATACTTGTCGACCGCGTTCTCGCAAACGAAAAAATATCCGTGATGTTCGATACCGAGATAACGGAAGTCGGCGGCCCGTCCCCACAAAGCGGGGCCGAGGCAAGCGGAGTTGAATATGTCATAACAAATAAAGGTGAAAAAATAGAATGCGCGGGCGTCTTCATCGCCATAGGGCACGAAGCGAATACGGACTATCTTTCCGAATCGGTTTTGCGCGATGAACAGGGGCGCCTTGCGCCAAAAAATCTTCCCGACGGAATGTATGTCGCGGGCGATGTGCAGTCCGAATTGAAGATGCAGGTGGCGACTGCGGTGGGCGCGGGTTGCGACGCTGCGATGGATTGCATAATCTATATAAATTCAATGAAATAATTCCTGTTTTTTCGCCGCCGCGAAAGCGGCGTTTTTTTGGTCGAAATTTTAGACTTTCTTGAAAGGCCGTTTTATGGTAAAATGGCGTACACAAAGAGAGTTATCAAATGCATAAACCAACAGCATTCTTTATGGGGATATTTGGGTGCGTCGCCAGCTTCGCTGCGTACGGCCAATTTTCTCCGCGTCCCGTATACGGTCAATTCCCATCGCACGCCGCGCCGCCGCAAAGACATATTGTGGCGTCGTCCAGGCTTCCGGAACGGAATTGGTACATCGGTGCGCGGTTTATACAGAACTTCGCATTCTTCACCGAAGACCACAGCGCAATTGAAGACGGCGACCCGGTAACGCCCACAAGCGTGAATCATAGCGCCGCCGCGCAATCCGGCGGGTCGGTGTTCATCGGACACAGGTTTGACGATAATTGGCGCACGGAATTGGAAGTCGGGTATACCGGCGTGTACAAGGATACGACCGACGGTTTCTATCTGCATATGTCCGCGCCGTTCGCATCGATTAACGCGACGTATAATACGGTCGAACAGAATTGGGGCTGGCTTTACATAGGCGCCGGGATTGGCGCCGCAGTGCCGCAGATTGAGGAAAGGAGTTTATCGAACAAACGCGAAACCGCGTCGTCCATATCCGTCATGCCGTCGATTTTGGCCGGATGGCGATTCCGCGCCGCGGATGCGTGGTTTGTCGACATCGGATACCGGTTCAGCGTGTATGACGCGGGAAGCATCCAATACGACTATGAAATTGATGGAATTGACGGGGTATTTACAAACGACATCGGATGGGTTATGAACCATGCGGTGCAAATCGGACTGACTTTCGAATTCTAGGGATTGACATATGAACAACAAACATAGAATTTTGACAAAGATAATCGTGCCTTGCGCGTTGCTTTTGCTGCCGCTGTCTGCGCATTCATCGGCGGCGGTGCGCGTCGGCGGGGGGACACAGGGCGGGGCGGGACCACGCGTGACGACTCCGGCGCCTGTGCCGCGTGCGGCGGCGACACCCGCGCGTATGACGGGGGGAGGCGCGCCCGCACAGCGAAGGTCTTCGGTTTTGGAACATATACATACCACCGCGACCGGCGGAATTGCGATAAATCGCGACCCGGGCGCCGGCCCCGGAAGAATTGGGGAATTTGTAACTGAACAAGAATTGCGGCAGATTGAGAACCAGCTTCGCCAATGGCTTGAACGTCTTGAAGACGACATAAGATATTTGGAACCCGGCGGTGGTGGCGGCGAGGTCACGCGCGCGGAATTAAAACTGGTCGAGAGCGAACTTTTATCCGCAATCACCGCGGTAGAACAACGGATTATAGACTTTGAAGGCACACCGGGACCGCAAGGTCCGGCGGGCGCGCAAGGCGCAGCGGGCGAGCGAGGTGAACGCGGGGAACAAGGGCTTCTGGGATTGCCGGGCGCGCCGGGGGAACGCGGTGAAGACGGATTGTCTGCGTATGAGCTTGCCGTGCTTGGCGGATTTATAGGAGATTTGAACGAATGGCTTGCAAGTTTCCAGGGGATACAGGGCCCGCAGGGAGAACAGGGCATACAGGGTGAGCCGGGTCCGCAGGGCGCCGCGGGCGCACGCGGTGAAGACGGATTGTCCGCGTATGAAATTGCCGTGCTTGGCGGATTTGTAGGCACGCCTGTTGAATGGATGGTAAGTCTTCGCGGCGACCAGGGAGAACAAGGTCCGGCGGGCGAACGGGGAGAGCGGGGCGAATCCGGTGAACTTAGCCTTGAATGCCCAAGTGACGGCGATTACGCGCTTGTCCGGCGCGCAAGCGGCGCGGTTGAATGCGTGCTTATCATGTAACAACGAAATTTGAAAATAAACAAAAGCAAGAAAGGAGCGGCGCATAGACGGACCCAAGGAATAAAACAAACAAATTCGAAAACAAAACAAAAAACAAACGGAGAGAAACCATGAAAACAAAATGGACGATTGCTATGACTGTCGGCGGCGCAATGCTTGTCGGACCAGCAATGGCAAACATCGCATCGACGGACTTTGTCACGCAAAGACTTGGCGCCGGAATCGATACAACCACAACGGTTACTGCGGAAGTTGCTCGGCTTGACCTTGCGATTTCACAGCTTGACGGCGGAATTACCGGCGATTTGGCGGACCTTGAAGGCCGAGTGGACGATTTGGAAACCAATAAATCAAATATCGCGCCCGGAGCCGCTGTCGGACAGATAGCTGTTGTCGGTACAGGCGGCCATCTTGCGGGTTCAGGAATGACACCGCAACAGATGATGGTCCATGTGCAAGACGGCGTTGAAGGCTTGATTAACGAGATGGTCGGAACAGAGGTTGACGCAGCCATCGGCGTCGTTGCGGGCCGTGTGGATGGGCTTGAAACAACGGTCGGAACGCTTGCGACCACCGCCACTGTTTCCGGAATCAACACCCGCGTTGGCATAGCCGAAGGGGATATCGAAGCATTGCAAACAGCGGTCGGAACAATGACGCAAGCCGGCATCGACACCGCGCTTGACGGCAAATCAAACATTGCACCGGGTACAGCGGTCGGACAAATCGCAGTTGTCGGAACGGGCGGCCACCTTGCTGGCTCGGGCATGACACCGCAAGCGATGATGCAGCATGTACAAGAAGGTGTCGAAGGTCTGATTGACGAAATGGTTGGCGAAGCGGTTGCCGGAGAAATTGCCGGAATAAACACCCGTCTTAATAATGCGACAACCGGTCTTGCCGCGGCCCATACCGCAGCAGGCGCCGCACAGGCAACGGCCAACGCCGCGATTCCGCGTCCGGGCGACGAATGTGACAACGCGGCAGCTGGATGCGCGTTGACATTCCGTAACGGCGACTTTGTCTGGGAAGTTATCGGCCGATAAAGAACTGTGTCATCCCGGAAAATTGCATTGCAGTTTTCCGGAGATGATGCAACATAAAAAAACGCTTTATCTGGATTTAATTTTTTGCTATATAGTGTGTCGAGTTGAGGAAAGTATCAATCATTTTTAACAACGGAATCGTCATCGCCATGGTCGCGGGTGCGCTTGCGTTGGTGTTCGCCCATCCCGCGGCGGCGCGAATTGCGTCGACGGAATACGTTGACTATCGTCTTACGAATTTTTATACCGCCGATGAGGTTGACCAAATAGCCGAGGCAATAATCGATGCAATATCGGTGATTGAAGGCCCACAAGGTCCGGTTGGTCCGCAAGGTGAAATTGGTGGACCAGGTCCGCAAGGCCCGATAGGTCCGGCTGGCCCACAAGGCGAAACTGGTGAAACAGGCCCGCAAGGCCCGGTTGGCCCACAAGGTGAAACTGGTGAAACAGGTCCGCAGGGTCCGATAGGTCCAGAGGGTCCGCAAGGTGAAACTGGTGAAACAGGTCCGCAGGGACCACAAGGTCCTGTTGGTCCGCAGGGCGAAACAGGTGAAACTGGAGCGCAAGGTCCGATAGGTCCACAAGGTGAAACAGGCCCGCAAGGCCCGGCTGGCCCACAAGGTGAAACTGGTGAAACAGGTCCGCAGGGTCCGATAGGTCCAGAGGGTCCGCAGGGCGAAATAGGTGAAACTGGAGCGCAAGGTCCGATAGGTCCGGCTGGGCCGCAAGGTGAAACTGGTGAAACTGGAGCGCAGGGTCCGATAGGTCCAGAAGGGCCACAAGGTCCGCTAGGTCCGGCTGGTCCGCAAGGCGAAACTGGTGAAACAGGTCCGCAGGGTCCGATAGGTCCAGAAGGTCCGCAAGGCCCCACAGGTCCGCAGGGTCCCCAGGGAACCGTGGCGGCTGTCAATCAAGACACTGCGGCCGGAACGCAAGTTGTAACAAGCGTTGTGCGAAATGTGACGAATCCGGAACAATTGGATGTCGTGTATGGCAATCTGCCCATAGCCACGACAGAGGCTGCCGGCGCCGTAAGACTTGGCAGCGCAACCCAACAGGATACCGCGGCGAACGCCGTCACTGCAACTGCGCAAAGAACTTATGCTGTGCAAAGAAATTCAAATAATCAAATGATGGTCAATGTGCCATGGACCGACACTGATACCGTGACAAATATTTCTATGAACAATGTTGCCGCGACGACGACGCCGCCGGCATTTTTTGCACCGACCGCGGGGGGCGCCGCGGGACAGGTATTGCGTTCGGGCGGCAACGCCGCGCCGACTTGGGGCAATTTGTCCATTCCTGTGGGAGAGCCCGGCACAGGGGGCGCTACTGGAAATTTCGTAACGATTTGGGTGGAATAAGGACACGTCATGTTTCTTATGCACGATAATAAAATCAGCTGGGCAAGGCTTTCGTTGGGCATCGCCGGTGCCGTTGTAATTTGCGGCGCGCTTGTGATTTGGTTCGACAAGCCTGTGTTCGCTTTTATCCGCGAATTCGACGGTTCGTGGGCCCGCGTTATTTCCGCGGTTTCGAATTTCAAGTTTCTTGCCGCTTTGTTCGGCGGCGCGTTCCTTGTCACTGCCGTGATGCGTATCTGGCGGCGGTATTTTGGAAAGCCCCCCCGGAGATGGTTGCGCGATGCCAACATCACCGCGCTTTATGTGGCGTCGTCCGTCGCGCTTGCCGGTATTATCGCGTTCGTTCTTAAGGTATTCATCGGCCGCATGCGGCCCGTATTATGGGAGGCGTTGGGGCAAACCGGATTTTATCCGCCGCGCGCGGAATGGGTGTTTAATTCGATGCCGTCGGGACATACGGCGGCAAGTTTTGCCGCGCTTTGTATATTCGGATTACTTTGGCCGCGGTATAGAATCCCGGCATGGATTGCCGCAACAATAATTGGTGTGTCGCGTATCGCGGTCGGCGCGCATTGGCCGTCGGACGTTGTTCTTGGCGCCGCGGTCGGCGTAATTTCCGCCGCAAGCATAAGGACAATTTTCGCAAGGATAAGCCGAAAATACGCGGTATAGGGGCCAATACCGAAAGTCGTGCGCTTTGCGACTTAATTCTTGCTTTGCGCTTTATGCATTTTATGGTATAATCCATTGTATTAGAAAGGAAAGGTCTGACATGAAAAAACAGATGTTGTTGTTTGTCTCTGGCGCGGTCGCCTTTGGAATTTCCGCGCTGGTTTCCGTTGCCGCCACGGCGGACGGCGAACGTTGCAATGGCGGCGCGGCTTCGCGACCGGGTATACATATTCGAAACAACATAACTGTTAACAATCATGAAACGCAGATTCATGTGGCCGGATTCGAAGCGGAACGCGGCCCCGACATGTTCTATATGATGCCAAGCCGGCGCGCCGGAATGTATCAAGACTTTAACGCCGCCCGCACGTTCGTGCCGCCGCCACCGCCGCCACCGCAATTCCTGCCACCACCGCCACCGCCGGTACAGGTTGCGCCGCCCCCGCCTCGGCCCGTCCGGACCACGCCGCCGTCGTCCATGCTTGACCGCGACACGCATCTTGCGCATCCGTTCTTTCAACCGATACGCGGGAGATTCGCATCGGTTTCCGACATAGGCATTACACGGAATTCGTTCGATTGGCATCTGCGTGATGTATTCATAGAAGACCCCGTCGATACAGACCCGATAACGGGCGACAAAGGAAACTGGAGTTCGGGTCAGACATTCATTAAACAGGATTTCCTTTACGGTCTTACCGATGAACTTTCGGCAATTGTAAGCATAAAATACGCAAGCAACCGCGCGGCGATGGATTGGGATTTTCCACGGCCCACACCGCCCGCCGGTTCCGGCCTTACCAACCCGTTGCCAAGGGTGTCCGACCTTCGTTGGTCCGACAGCGGCATAGACCAGGCGGGCGCGGGCTTTATATGGCGCTTTTACGACAGCGGCGATTGGGTCGCGAACGCTGCGGCGTACTATATCTGGACCGAATTTGCCAATTCGATTGCCGCCGAGGCAAGGCTTGGGCACAATATCGGAGACACGACTGTTTACGGACTTGTACGTGTTATGGGAACCTCTTGGGACGGCGATTCATACGGACCGTTTATCGAGGATTTGGACATAGCGTCGTACTATATACCGTTCAACCGGAATATATCGGCCACCACAAATGCGGAAGTCGGACTTGGCGTATTCTCCGCGCTTGATGATTCATGGTCGGTGGGCGGACAGTTCGTTATCGGCGATTACGATTGGCATTCCCAGGCGAACATATCGGCGAGCGTGAATTTCCAACCGACTCCGAATATTGCAATCGGACTTTACGGACGTATGTCGGTTTGGAACACCGCAGAGGACCAGGATGACGTGCTGTTCTGTACCGGACCGAATGTGAACGACCTTGCCTGTGTGTCTTTCATCGACATATCCGGCTATGCCGACATGGCGTTCGGGGTAAGGGGAATGTTGTATTTTTAGAGCACAGAGAATAGATGGAGCGTGAACAAATGTTAAAATTGAAATACAGTTTTTCGGGCTTGAAAAAAACATCTGTGCTCTATGCTCTGTGCTCTGTGCTCTTTTGCGCGCCCGCGCTTGCCAATCTGCCGGAAGAAAGGTTATCAGGGTCGTCGATGGCATTCCACAGTCCTGCCACATTTACAGAGCCGGTTTCGGAACAAATCCGGTTTGATACCGAAGACCCCATGTTTTTCGAAGCGGCACAGGATTTCGTATCATGGTCAAGGGTTCATGGCGGGAATGAATCGATTGGCATCATGCAAAGGTTTTCATACGGCATAAACGGCAATATGGCGTTTGCCGCCGACATAAGCCTTCAAAATAATTATCGCGGGGAAAGCGGGCTGTCCGATGTCGGCCTTATGCTTATGTACCGCACGCCTTCCGCGCGCGCAACCAAGACGGACGTATTCGCGGGAATTAATTTCGCCGGCGCGGGCGCGGCGGGATTGCCAAACCATACAAGCACGGTCTATGTCACCGGCGCACGCATGGGACGGCAGTGGGCGCGGCTTACCATTGCCGGAACTGTTCAGGCAAGCTGGATATTCCATGAAACGGAAGGAATGGCGTACATCGACATGTCGCCCGAAATGTATGTCCGCATAGCGCGCGGATGGGCGGCGGGCGCGAATGTCATGTTCCGCAAAGCGACCGACCCGTTATATGACCAAGAATGGGCCGGCGGAAAAGTCACCGCAAGATTCGGCCGCACCGTATACGCCGGAACTTTTGATTATGAATTCAAGAATGACGAATGGAGAATCGGGGGCAGGTTGAATTTGTTGTTCTAGAGTTTTGATATAAGCTGTGCAAAATTTGGAATTGGTTACAGGGCGTGAATTTCCTTGTGTCATTTGATTGCTTTTATGCTATAATCCCGCTATGAGATTTGTAGAACGCATCACACGATTTGCAGGGGTCGGCTATCGAAGGTCCCATGAGGCCGAGGATATTCGTTCCCTACAGGCACACCGCGTTGAAACCCGCAGAAAGCTACACACACACACACACACACACACACATGTAAGTTACTTCGCGAGCCGCGCCGGAGCGGAGCGAAGGCGGGTGGGATAAAAACGTTCCGCCTGGTGATGGGTG
>Ga0123353_10000072_pt1 | contig 110004 bp, 95 predicted proteins | sample TergutLab28metaG_3_FD_92763 | JGI IMG/M metagenome (GOLD analysis project Ga0123353, IMG submission 92763) | Labiotermes labralis P3 segment gut microbial communities from Petit-Saut dam, French Guiana - Lab288 P3 | ecosystem: Host-associated > Arthropoda: Insects > Digestive system > Gut ...
CACGTTAGACATCATTTCGTAACGCTGAGACCCCGACAGTACGAACGCGCCTTTTGCGCCGGTCTTGTCGATGTGAATTTTTATATACGGAAAGAGCGACGGTGCGTATTGAATCTCATCTATGAAGACAGGCGGCTCGAATTGCTCAAAGAACTCCTCCGGTCGTTCCAATGCAAGCCGGAGTAGCCTGCTCTCGTCTAATGTTAATTCCTTATGTCCTGTAAACAAGATTTTCAATACAGTTGATTTACCGACCTGCCTCGCGCCTGTTACGCACAGGGCACCCTTTTCATTTATCGCAGTTTTCAACACATCCTCGATATGCCGCTTGATATACATAAGCGAGCCTCCTTTCGTCTGATTTACAACCGCGCTTATATTATAGCCGATATTTTGAAAGAAGTCAAGGGATTTCAATTAAATTTTCAAAAGTGGCACTATACAGTCACACCATAATATCCGGCAGCGAAAGCAGCAGTATGCTTGTTTCAACCGTTGCCGCACACGCCCGCCCGCACTCAAACGAGCTTAACAGCAATAATTAAATTTTCGTCGTGGGATTCATCAACGCACAATGTTATTTTACCGCGTTTTTTCAATTCGCGGAGTTCAAAGCCTAAAGCGTCCCTATCTAACCCCGATTCAATAAAAATATCAGTATAAGCGACCGCCACGCCGTAACCCTCAAAGTCCACAGGGCGGATTGATTTGATTATATTCAACAAGTCCAAAACATAACCCCCTTGTCGATATAGGAAGTAAAAACGCCCGCCGCGGTTAAATGCCGTTGCGGGCGTCTTGCTTTTTTGCCGCCGTATTACCTATGAATAACTATCCCAAACACGCCGTTTACAAAGATGTAACGGGGTTCGGATAGTGAATAATCTGGCGGAGGAAGAGGGATTCGAACCCCCGTGGGATTGCTCCCAAATGGTTTTCAAGACCACCGCGTTATGACCACTTCGCTATTCCTCCGGGTGATAATATATTCATTTTTAGGGGATTATCACAGGTTTTCAAGACCGCCGCATTATGACCACTTCGGTACGCCTCCATAATATAAAGCTCAGTTTTGGGCAAAAAACAATGGGCGTGCGTTAACACGCCCTCGCAATAAATCTCTTTACGTCGATGCGTCTACCAATGCTCCTACTCCGGTATTTACCGGGAAGCCAATCTCAACGCCGGGTTCGAGCGAAATTTCAATGTGAGGCGGCGGCGCGAGCGTAATATATACCGATCCCGGTATAAACTCGCTCTGAGCGGCCTCGATGCTCTCCCACTGAACGTCCATTGTCGCCGGCGTCCACTCGAGCGCAAAATCCGACCCCGTAAAATCTATCTTAGGGGGTACGGTCGGCATAGACGTCACACTTAGCCTGATGTCAACCTCCATTGATTGTTTGGCAACGTCAACAGTGGCATTTCTACGATTCTCTATTCTCAGGAACGCAGCCCCTTCCGACGCTATCCTCCCAATCGTGTCTATTCCCTTTTGCAGACTGTCGCGGTAAAAATCACCAGCCATACGCAGAACAGGCTTGTTGCCTGCGCTGGCAAAGGATTCAGTCTGATCGATCTGAACCTTTGGTAATCCGACGTTAGCCTGAAAAGAGGCCGGCTGAGCATTAATGCTCATCTGCATGCGCATTTGGCGCGGCGTTAACTGCGCCGCTCTTGACTCGATAGCCAATTGCGCAAAGGTTTGGTTAATAACTAAGCGCGGTAACACAACGTATCACCTCCTTGTAAAGCTGTTCGGTATCCCTACCTACGCTTATATTACCTTAAGAAGTCTACCAGCGTGGGTTGTATAATCCTCGCGCCGACCGACAACGCCGCGCGGTAAACTGCTTCAGCCATGCTAAATTCCATAATGGCTTTTGCCTGATCCAAGTCCTCTACATCGGACATCATTTGGGTATAATTTATCGTGTCATGCCCATAGCGGCTGCTTACCAAATCTAAGCGGTTTTGACGTCCGCCAAGATCCGCCAATATCGCCAGCGTTTTACGCTGAGCCTCCTGAAACATCGCTAAAAAGGGCTGTATCTCTCTGTTTCCGACCTCTGTATCATGCACGTCATTCAGGTCGGGGTCATAGCCGTTTAACCATTGTACAAGATCGGTAAATATCTTATACAGATTTTCCTCATCTGCGCCCATAAAGTCCACGCCGCCAACACCGATATCCATGTATATCCCGAAGCCTATCTCATAGTTGATGACATTGTTTGCGAGGTTTATTTCCGCGAACCCCTCAAAATCATCCCCAAACATAGCATATGCCGTTCTATCAGGATCGTCACTTGCGCCGTTGAGCCATAAAACGCCGTGTTTGTCGTCATCATCCTCATAAATAACAGTATAGGGCTGATTGGTAACATTATATCCGCCGAAGACAAACTTATCGCCTATTGTGGTATTTCCTATCTGCACAATATGGTCACGTAATTGGACTATCTCTTGGGCAATAGCTTGCCTGTCGTCGTTTGACAGTGTGTCGCTGGCAGCCTGTACCGTCAGCTCATACGCGCGTTTTAAGACCTCGTTTACTTCGCTGACAGCCGTCTCACTGGCTGTCATCCATGCGCGCGCATCGTCAACGTTGCGGTTAAACTGCCCAATATCATTCAGTTTCGACCTGGCATTAACGCTCTTGATAACACCGATGGGGTCGTCTGAGAGCCTGACTATTTTACGGTTGGTGGCAAGCTGAGCCTGATGACGTTGCATTTGTGTCATGTTCTTATTAAGATTTCTGTTGAACGTCTGTATCATCATGCCATTAGTTACACGTTGCGACATGGGACTCTCCTCCTATTTAAATGTATCATAATATATTATTTCTGTCAAGTAACAAGTTTATTACAAATTACAATCCCGCTCTGCCCGTTCTGTTGATGAGAACCTCAAGCAAATCGTCCATTGATGTTATGGCACGGGCCGCTGCGTTATACGCGTGTTGAAAGCGGATGAGGTTCGTCATTTCCTCGTCAATCGAGACGCCCATGACGGATAAGCGTTGACTTTCCAGACTGTCTACCAAGACCTGCTCGGCTATGTCCATCTGCTTCGCATGTCCTACTTCGGCGGCAAGTTCGCTTATAAAGCTCTTATAGAACCCTTCAAAGCTGCCGATAATTGGGATGTCATTACGGCCCTTGACTTCGCTGATCAACCTCAGCGCAATCTCGTTGTTGCCGGTATTAAAATGCCATACGCCTTCAGGATTTTCGTCGGTGTTTCTGACTCTTTCGACTACCTGGCTCGACGCGGCAATGTTAAAGCCCGATGCTAAAATTTCGTCTGAAAGTCTGATTGTTGCCGATTCAAGACCATCTACGGCAAAGAACGGGATACCTGTTGCGGATTCAAAGAATACGCCGTTTCTGTCTGTATAAGGCACTGTCCAGCCCTGTTCATGAATCTCGTTAAAGGTTTCGACAAGTGCTTTTGCCAGTTCGTCAAGCTGTGCTATAAAGTACGGAATACCCTGATTATCTCTTTCGTGGCCATCGCGTATATCAATATATCCTTTGATAGATCCCCCGCCGACATAAAGCTGTGTGTCATCGTCCTCAAAACGGATCAAATGTAGCTTGCTCTCGTCCGGCAGTGCCTCTGCCTTATCCATCGCATCAGTTACATGGTTAGAGTGATTCTGATCGGCGTAAAGTCTGCGGAAGTCCGTATGTACGACAAGTGGTTCGTTATCTAATCCTATGGTAACCTCCATCGTTGTGAGTTCAATCCCGTTTATATTGTACTTGCCGGTGCCAACCTCTTTATACTGCATATCAACCAGAGTAGATAGTCTGTCTAACAAAAGGTTTCGCGTATCGCGCAGATCATTTGCAACGTTACCGCCCTGCTCGTATTTGAAAATGTTTTCGTTTAAGTCCGCTATTTTTTGAGAGATTTCATTAATCGAGTTGACCTGCTGCACCAGCGCATAGTCTTGTTGGTACATCAAGTCCTTAAGCTGCGCGTAGTTCGCGTGCATGACGTCTATCATTTTTCTCGCTTCTTGGATCATATTCGTGCGGATGGCCTCGTCGGTCGGGTTCTTTGTCAGTTCCTGCACAGCGTTGAAAAACGAACCCATAATGCCCACAAGGCTCGTATCGTGTTCGCCGTTAAAAACGTCTTCGATATAATACAGCGCATTCGATTTCGTCTGCCAATAATTCGCTTTGGTTTGTTCATGCCGGAGCTGGCGGTCTAAAAACCTATCACGAATCTGGTCAAGGCTCATCGTCTCAACGCCGGCGCCGACCTGCCCCTTTGTAACCGGAGCAAACTGCTGCCTGGAACCCGGAGGAGGCACCGCCGACGTAACAAACCTCTGGCGGCTGTATCCCACTGTGTTGGCATTCGAGATGTTGTGGCCGGTCACGTCTATTTGGCGCTGTGCCACAAACAGACCCTTGTTTACTATATCAAGTCCGTAGAATGTTGAACGCATAATTTGATCCTCCTATTCTCCCTATACTCCAAAGTCGATCGTGCTGGGGCCTCGTGTCTTTTCGCGGCTTTCACCGCCGCTGTTATTATAGGCATTTGTCACGTTATCCCTCGTCGAATCAAGCATAAAGCTTATATACTCCAAGCGCGATTCAATCAGCCTGCGATTGATCTCGTTTATGCTGACCTGCGCTTGTATAATATTCGTCAATTCGACCTGAGTGCGCTTTAGCGCCGTCAAGAAGGCTGCCGGGCATATGTCTACTATCTCCTGAATCGTTATCTCCTCTGCCGGGACGCCTGTCTTTTCCGAAAACGCCAACATCAAATTCTTTCGTTCACGCTCATTCTCCGTCAGCATAAACATCAACGGCTGTTCGTCTTTAACAATTCTCTCTAATGTTTTTATATCCTGATTTTCAATGGCTGCGCGTTTTTCAACCGATAGCTCGTGCAGTTTTGTATAAATATCACGCTGAAGCCCCAGTATGGTTATAAGGTTTGAGAATTGCTTCTTATCCACAGATATTACCTCCGGTTTATAGTTCTATCCCGTATCACTTATATCGAATTTTAACAATAAAACTTTAGGCACAATATATAGTCAGATGTCCCTATATGGCTACAATCAAAAAGTTATCGAAGGGGGAAATTGTGAAAGGTCGAACTCTATCTTTCACGATATAGCCAGAAATTTTGTCGGCTTTGCCGGCAAAATTATAGGGACGGATTCAATATCCGCCCCTATCCTGTCATATAATTAGTGTGTTAAAGTCCCAAGTTACTCAGCATCTTTTGCGCAATATCTCTGCTGCTGGGTGAATACGTGCCGTTTTGAATACTTTCTCTCAGCGCGGCAACCTTTTCCTCCCTGATCTCGGGGGTGTTTATAGCGTGTTTCAGAGCTTGGGCAAACAACTTTCCGCTGTCTGAGAAATCTACCCTGTCAGAGGCCTGCTGCACACCGCTGGATTCACTTGCCGCTGAAGCACGTTGTGTTCCCTGATACCTCTTCACTGCACCGACAGGTTGAATCGGATTAAATTTAATGTCCATGTTAATTCCTCCTTTCGGGTTTTTCTCCGCTTCTGTTCTTTATATCGTATAAAACAATAAAACCTTTAGCATTTATTTATTATCATAATTCAAGCCGCGCCGTTCGCCGATTTCCGCCTGTTTTCTCAGCGCCGCTCCCATTTCCTGTGCCGCGGTATTTGCTTGTGACATAAAATCATTAGCGCACTTTCCGCACAGCTTCCCTGTAGCTATGGAAGCTCCGCATTTTGTACATTCAAGAAGCGGAACCGCGTTCTCGTTTGTCAGCAAGCGCCCCTCGCGCAGCCAATCCATAACCATATCCACCGATGCGCCCGTTCCCTCGCAAATTTCTTCAACATTTGCACGGGGATTGTGGTATATGTAATCTCTGACCTTAACAAATAAATCATCGATTTCACGAACGCAGTCAGGGCAGTTATAAGCCCCCCTGAAATGAAAGATTCTTCCGCAATTACGGCAGCTTCTAATATCCATAACTCAAGCCCCCCAATATAGCGTTTGACAAACACTATATCATAATTTATTGCGTGAAGGGGGATTCCCCCCTCACAATCCCCCCCTTTTGGCTACTTGGGGGTTGTGGTATACGTTTTATCAATTAGCTAATAATTATTGTCTGATAGAATTAGCCAATCCCGCCATTTGGTCGGCAACGCCCAGCGCGCGCGACGCGAATTGATATGCTCTCTGCGCACGGATAAGCCGCGTAGTCTCAAGAGCCAAATCGACGTTCGACCCCTCCAGCGCACCGCTTATGACATGAGGCTCTTCCATAGCCTCGGCCTCTCCAGAGTTTTCAGTCTGCATATATGCGTTTTCGCCCACGGCAAGCAAACCGTTTGGATTGATAAAGTCTGCTATTCCAAGACGTATTTCCGATTCAATCACGTCTCCGTATATATCCTCGAAATACAGCCGTCCGTCAGTGTCAACCCTCATTCTGGAGGGATCGCCCTCTATGGTAATTATTCCGCCGTTCTCATCGAGGACATACCGACCCGCGCTGTCAACCAGCTGGGCATCGGGCGTCAGATAAAATGTCCCGTCACGGGTATAAAGCGGCATTTCATAGCCCTCTTCATCAAATCCTTGAATCGTAAAGAAACCGCGCCCCTGAATCATAAAGTCAAGCGGTCTGTCCGTAGTAACCGCAGCGCCCTGCATAAAAATCCTGTTGATTTGCAGCGGCAACGCACCTGTACCTAATTGCAGGTTCATATGATCGCCATTATCAACGGGGTTACGCATACGCGTGTAAAGCGCTTCCTTAAAGTCCAAACGCTGATACTTATAGCCTGTCGTGCCTACATTGGCGACATTGGCGCCAATGACGTCGATGTTAATTTGTTGTGAGTGCAGTCCGCTCGATGCTGTATAGAATGATTGTATCATATCTTCACCTGTTTTTCAATAAATATTTTATTGTTATTTTCGCCATTTTATCTCAAAACCGTTCTGGGGGTTCGGGGGTTGTGTTCCCAGGGCACCTGCCCTATATTCTGGCGATGTCGTTGACGGCTCTGCCCAAACTCTCGTCTATCATTCTTAGTATTCGTTGGTTGATCTCATAAGACCTGAACACCTGCATCATCATCACTGTCTCGCGTGCCGGGTCCACATTCGACATCTCCAAAGCAAACTGCCTTACGCCCACGATAACCTGTTCGGGCTCATAGGGGTCTTCCGGGTCGGCATTGAAGACGGAGTACATATTGTCGCCCTCTTTGCGGAGTATGGAATTATCCTCGAAGCGCACAATAAGCAGACGATCTATCTCGTCGCCGTCCGCGTCATAGATAATGCCGTCTATATCAACAGTAAAGTCAGTCGAGCCTATCTCAATCTGTCCGCCCTCGCCTAAAACCCTATATCCTTCGCCGGTCACTAAAAACCCTTCTGCGTCAATATTAAAAGCACCGTTGCGGGTATAGCGGATGACTTCATATTCGTCATCCTCAGTCGTATAGTCTATGCAAAAGAACCCGTCGTCAAGAAGCGCGAAATCCGTCGGCGAATCTGTCGGCTCAAGCCCGCCTTGGCGAAAGCTGATATACTTCTGGTCGACATGAATACCCGTATTATGCGGACCCACCTGGTCATACCTGTAAATTGACGGGTCGTTAAGCCGCGAAATCAGCATATCGCGAAAAGAGCGCGTAACCAAAGTCTCTGACTTATAGCCACGAGTCTCTACGTTGACTAGGTTATTCGTGAGAACGTCCATACGGCGCATTTGCGAGATCATGGCGGTTCCGGCTGTATACATCGAACGCAGCATATAAGAAGCTCCTTTAATTATATCATTGTTCTTTATATCGAAAGAAAGTGAGGTTGGCTTTAGAAGAAATTATTATTCAAATTATATGGCTTATGTACATCGGGGTAACCACGTAACTGCAAGGGAAAACGGACATCGAGGTGTCCGCTTCCATGTAAATTCTTATAGTCGCCCATTTTACTGGATTTTGGTTTTCAATTTAGAAAATATTTTTACGCCAATAATTAAAGAAGGAAGAGCCTAACATGCGCTCTGCCATACTTTATAATTATTACGTCTTATCCAAATCCGCTATAAGTATAACCTCGCCTCTGCCGATGTCCAACTCCTTGGCGACCTCGTCCAGTGAAAGCCCCCTGCTCATTAAGTACCTGACTTTCTGCGGCTTTGTGGCAAGTCTGCCTAGCGCCTCTTTATCTTTATCGGTCAGTCTTGACGGGGCTTCTTTCGGCGGCTTACCGTTAATATCAGCTTTCTCGGGTTTTATGGGCGCGGTGGGCAACGGCTCGGCCGCCGGTTGGTCAGGTGACCTGATGGGCAATGCGGGGGGCAATCCCCCCGTGCCCCCCATCATATGACTCTGTGTAGACATAATCTGCATATAGACGACCTGAGCCTGACGGTTAAGCTCGATAAGCTCCTGCCGCTTCTCTTCCAGACCGATGTGCATTTCACGGACATACTCCTCAAAGCTGTCAAGCATCTCCTCTATTTGCGAATAAAGCTGGAATATTTTATCCTCCTGATACTCGCGGGTATCCTCCTGTGTCTTCTTGGGTCTCTGCAAAAAGAAGAACACAAAGGATACAACCTGTAACGAGACCAGCAACCACGCATACCATGGCATATTAATCGTCCGTTCCGCCGCCGCGCATCAGCATATTATTTTATAGATCCCGTCTTATTGCGCGGCTTAGGAATGATAAGACGATTATCTCTCTAATCAGGGTAGTCAGAAACTTGTTTCTGACTACCTAAACCTCTATGTTTATATAATGTTTTTTAGGCTGTGCAAACTTGCCCTTTTCAACCGGCAGCAATAGCATGGGGTCGACTCTTTGTTCTTCCTGTTCTTGCTGTTCGGGTTCTCCTGCTTCTTGTTCTCCGGCGCTCCCGCCTCCGTGCTCGCGCTCTTCCAAGCCGATCTTCTTGCCCTCAGTTTTTTCAGTACGAATGGCACGGGCTGCGTCACGCTCCGCATCTTTATTTATAGTGTTCGCGTTTTGAGCTATCTGCGTCTCATTTTGCTTATTCATCTTTGCTTGCTGGGCCGCCATATCGACCGGCCTTGTCGTCATTACTTGCATGTCAATACCCCTGACCATGCAAAAACACCTCCCTCAATATTATAACTACATACCAATTGCCTTTGACAGTTTCGATTTAAGCGTTAACATTGCTTTGGAATGTATCTGTGAAACCCTTGACTCCGTCACTCCCAATACCTGACCGATTTCTTTCAGCGTCAGTTCTTCATAGTAGTAAAGCGCTATTACTTGCCTCTCCTTTTCATTCAGCGTATCTATATATTTAGCAAGAAGCTCTACCATCTCCTTGTTCTCGATCGCCTCCTCGGGCGTCTCTTCGCGTGAGACCAGAAACTCCTCGCTCTTCATGCGATCCACTAAAACCTCGTCGAGACAAACCACGTTGAATGTATGTGACTCATCAAGGATTTTTAACACTTCACTCTCAGGAATTTCAAGGAACTCAGCAACCTCTTTTTCTGTTGCAGAACGTCCTAAATTACCCTCTAACCGGGAATATCCCTCCTCGACGCGTTTGATCTTCTGCCTCAGGCTGATCGGAGCCCAGTCCTGCTTGCGTATCTGGTCAATGATCTCTCCACGAATACGCAGCGACGCATACGTCTCGAATTTAACCTCCTTAGCGGGGTCAAATTTGTCTACGGCATCCATCAGTCCCAGCGTGCCGCTTCCCATCATGTCGTCAAAATCGACATGTTTGTGATAGGTCGGCAAAAGACGTCTGGCTATTATCTTAACCAGATGTACATATTCCATTACAAGGTCGTTGCGCGCATCAAGGCTGCGCGTTTTGAGGAAAACGTCCCATAGAGCCTGGGTTCTCACATCCATCGGATTCACCTCTGTAAAAATCTATTGAGAAACGTCTTAAACGTGAGTCCTTTGCTGCTCGGAGCTAACTCCAAGAATTTCCACGCGATATTGTCTATATTACGTGCGGCCGTACTGCGCGGAGCCTGTAAAAAAAACGGAGTCTGTATCCGTACCGACTTTCCGACCACAGGGTCATTCAGCACATAACCCAAAGCCTCCACATCAGTTTTCAGATACTGTGACACCACTGTGGAGAATTTAACAATAGCATCTTCAGCGTCATCGACATTTTCGGCGCGGTTTACAACCAAACGCAAACGCGAGTCGCGCGCCCGTGACACAATGGACTTTACAAGAGCATATGCGTCCATTATTGCCGTGGGTTCAGGTGTGGTTATTATTATTACCTCGTGCGAGGATTCAATCAATTTTAAGATATTATTTGAAACCCCCGCCCCTGTGTCAAACAGTATAATATCAGCTAAATCCTCTATTTTCAGCAGCTTCTCTATAACTCCCCCGATTTGCACATCAGACAGGTTTAACAGGTCAAATACGCCTGACCCACCTGAAATTATTCTTACGCCACCTAACCCTTCGGTGATTATATCCTTTACCTCTCCCTGACCTGTAGTTACCCACGACAAATCGCGCTCAGGCGTTATTCCCATGACAACGTCAACATTAGCAAGCCCGAAATCAGCATCCACAATCAGCACGCGCAGACCCTTTTTCGCAAGCGCGATAGAGAAGTTGACCGCAAAGTTAGTTTTGCCCACGCCGCCCTTGCCGCTTGTAACGGTAACGACGCGCGCGCCCGACTCAGGCGGGCGTGTGCGCTGGTGCTTTATGTTGTTAACAATTTGCCTTAACGCACTGGCTTGATCACTCATGCTTCTACTCTTCCTATCAGCTTTGTTATTATCTTCCTTGAATTGGCAACTTCTATGTCATCAGGAACATTCTGCCCCATAGCAGTATACGATAGCGGCTTATCAGCCAGAAACTTAAGATTAAGTATCGCCCCCCACGTCGGAGTTTCGTCAAGCTTTGTCACTAGCAGTTTAAAGTCTTTTAAAAAGCTGTACTTATTAAGGATGTTTACACATCCCGAAAATGAAGTCGTCGCGCTAATTACAAGATGGACTTCATCCGCTTGGGAATATTTGATAAGCTGTGATATATCCTTTTCCAACTCCTGGTCGTTGGGCGAGCGCCCTGATGTATCGATAAATACAACGTCTTTGTCCTCGTGTTCTTTAAGGGCGTCTTTTACCTCCTCCGGGTTATATACGACAGAAATCGGCGTCTCTAAAATCTCGGCATATGTTTTAAGCTGTTCAACGGCAGCTATGCGATAGGTGTCGGCCGAGATAATCCCCACCTTGGCGTGGTGGTTTATCGAATAGATTGCCGCCAGTTTCGCCAATGTGGTCGTTTTGCCTACGCCTGTAGGCCCTGTCAAAAGTATCACCTGACGCTTGAATCTCTTTAGCTTAATCGGCTGAGATTCGCCCATGTGCTGCTTTAATATCTGCTCGCAAACCTCTTCCGCGCTCTCGTGCTGTTTTACCACAATATCGCTGACCTCGCGCGCAATTTTGTGCGCGAACTCCTCATGCACCTCGTTTTCGAGCAGTGAAAGTACAAACGATTCGATCTCCGGCGGATACTGCGTGCGGTATCCGTCTTTGATCTGCATCTTACTCACGAGGTTCCCCAATGTGTTCGACAGCGAATCGAGCTTGTTTTCAAGCTCACGGATCCTGTCAACTTCCTCCTGCTTAGGCTCCGCGGGCGCTTTCTCAACAACGGGGAAAATCGGCTTGAATGCGTCTGATGAATTGAGCGATGTTGTCAGCGTCGCCAGCGATGATCTCTGATTGCCGGGGCTCATATTCAAAACGTCCTGTTCCGGAGTAGGCGCCGGAACCCACGCGGATGCCGCCGGTTGGGCAGGCGCCCTGCCGGGCAATATGGGTGAGCGGCTTTCTGATGGCTCATACGCGGCGACTATCTCGACAAGCGGTTTTTTCAAAAAGCCAAACAACCCTGTGCGTTTGATCTTACGAGTATTCAATATAACCGCGTCGCGTCCTAATTCACTGCGGACTTTGTTCATTGCATCGGTGACATCATCGCCGATAAATCTTTTGACATTCATACGCTCACCACTCCATCGGCTTGTATATCTACATTCTGTTCAAGCTCGTTATATGATAAAACTACTAAGTCCGGTACAAGCGAATCGACCATCTTCTTAAAATGGAACCTGACCACCGGTGATGTCAGAACAATCGGCGAAAGCCCTAAAGATGTCATGCGTTCTATCGCGCGCCGCAAGCTGGCAAATATCTTTTGCACAATGTCCGATTCCAGCGACACATACGAGCCATGTTCGGTCTGTTTGATATTGTCTAGTATTTGATTCTCCAAGTTGGGGTCAAGCGTTATAACGCGCGCTCGCCTGTCCGGTACGAATTTGCCTGTTATAGTTCGCTTCAATGCTTGCCTCACGTATTCCGTCAGCATATCCGGGTCGCGCGTCATGCCGCCGTAATCGCCCAGCGTTTCAACAACCGTACCCATATCGCGTATGGAAACACCCTCTCTTAAAAGGTTCGACAAAACCTTTTGAATGTCGCCCAGAGAGAACAGTTTCGGAACGACCTCCTCGACAAGCGATGGCTGATTCTGCCGCAAATTGTCTATAAGCACCTGCACCTGCTGGCGACCCAGCAGTTCATGCGCGTGGCGCCGTATCACCTCGGTGAGATGCGTTGCGATAACACTCGGCGGATCTACAATAGTATATCCCAAAAGCTCGGCCCTATCGCGCCGCCGCTCGTTTATCCACTTCGCCGGCAGACCGAACGCGGGCTCAAGCGTATCTATGCCCTCTATTTCCTCGGTAATGTCGCCCGGGTTCATCGCGAGATAATGGTCTACCATTACCTCCCCTGTGGCGACCTCGCTGCCCTTTATCTTTATCATGTACATGTTCGAGCTGAACTGTATGTTGTCGCGCAGACGAATGACCGGCACGATCAGACCAAGGTCAATCGCGCACTGCCGCCTTATCATAACCACGCGGTCAAGTAAATCGCCGCCCTGTGACGCGTCAGCTAACGGGATTATGCCGTATCCGAACTCCAGCTCTATCGGATCGACCTGTAAAAGCGACACGACGTTCTCCGGCTTGCGTATTTCCTCCGCCTGCTGCACGACCTCGGGCACCTCCTCGACCTCTTCGGCCTTCTTCATCTTGGATCTTATGGTATAAGCTATGAACGCGATACCTGCCGCCAGCGGGAACATTATCAGTTTGGGCATACCGGGTATCAGCGCCATAAGAGCAATAACACCGCTTACTAAATATAAAACTCCTGTATTCTGTCCAAACTGCTTTAGCACATCGCTGCCCAGCGTATCCTCGGTAACCGCCTTTGTGACGGTAATACCCATGGATGCCGCGATAAGCAATGCCGGTATCTGTGACGACAGACCGTCTCCTATTGTAGCGATTACATAAACATCGGCCGCCGTGGCCATGTCCATACCGAATATGATAGTGCCGACGATAAGCCCGCCGACAATGTCAACCAGCGCGGTGAGTATTCCGAAAATCGCGTCACCTTTTACAAATTTAGACGCACCATCCATGGCTCCGTAAAAATCAGATTCGCGTTGTATATTCTTACGGCGTATACGGGCCTGCTCCTCGTCTATATTGCCCGAGTTCAAGTCCGCGTCTATCGCCATCTGTTTACCGGGCATGGCGTCAAGTGTGAAACGCGCGGCAACCTCGGCGACACGCTCGGAGCCTTTGGTGATAACTAAAAAGTTAGCGAGGAATATCAGTATAAACGCGATCATACCGACGACCAGGCCGGTCTGCCCGCCGCCGCCGGTGACGAATGTTCCGAATGTCCTGACCAGTTCGCCCGCGTCACCTTGGTTGGATATGATTGAGCGCATTGTTGAAATACTTATGGCCACACGATAAATTGTCGAAAAAAGTATCATGGTTGGGAAGGTGGAAAAAGCCAGCGTCTCTTTCGCGTTTATTGTTACCAGCAGGATGGCGACTGACAATCCTATATTCAGCGCTATCATCAAGTCTATTAAAGGCGCCGGCATAGGAATAATGAACATCATAAGGGCAGAGAGTATCAACACCGATATAGCAATATCGCCGATTTTCATTCCCTTCATCGCTTCATCTCCCCCGTGCTACAATTTCCCAATTATATTGTATCACAAGTTTACATAATTGTAAAGGGGTTGTTATTAAGGCATGTTATTTGTAAAACTAGCTGTTCAATTGTTTTTAATTTAGGGACGATTGCCATCGTCCCCTACATTATATTTTATTATTTATTAACTTCGGGGTTGTCCGATCGGCCTGCTATGTAATCCAGCGACACATTGAAATATTCCGCAAGGGCACAAAGTACTTCGAAACTTGGCGAACGCTGTCCTTTTTCCAACAGGCTAATTGCCTGGTTGCTTACGCCGACAGCTTTATCTATGGCTATCGCTTGGGCGTACTCATGACATTGGAAGTTTTTAATGGCAAGGATGAGTTGATAGTGGAAGGATGAGTTGTCTAATTACCAGATTTTTACTTTGTATTAAGAGACTATTATTCATATATAAACCGGTTTGCGGCTGTCGCCGCGACGGCTCCATCGGCACACGCCGTTACTATTTGATATAGTGGTTTTGAGCGCAAATCGCCCGCCGCGAATACGCCCTCGCGCTCCGTGCGGCAGTCCTCGCCGCAATCTATATGCCCCGAAGAGGTCAGCTTGATTTGCCCCTCAATAAGTTTCGTCTGCGGTAAAACGCCTACAGCGGCAAACACTCCCGCAATGCTCAACTCTGTCAATTTACCCGTTGCTTTGTGCATTATAACGATACTTTCTACCTTTGTGCCGCCTTTGATCTCTTCAACAATCTGCTCAAGGCACAGTATTATGCGCGGGTTTGAACGGACACTATCCTCTAACATCCTCCCGCCGCGAAAATCACTTCTCCTGTGGATAAGATATACCGTGCAATCAAGACCTGCCAAGTAAAGCGCGTCTTCCAGCGCGGTATTGCCGCCGCCCACGACCGCCACGCTCTTACCCTTAAAAAACGCCCCATCGCATGTGGCGCAATATGAAACGCCGCGTCCCGCAAATATTTCTTCGCCGGCGCAGCCTATTTTACGTCTGCCCGCCCCCATGGCGAGTATCAGCGATTTTGCATCAATACGCTCGTCGCCGCATGTTGCGGCGCGCGCCTCGGTGTCTATCGCGGTGACATCTTTATAGATTATTTCCGCGCCCAATTCTCGCGCGTGGCTCTCCATATCCATAGCCAATAGAAACCCCTCGATATGCTTTATTGCGGGATAGTTTTCTATCTCCGGTGTGGTGGACATCTGTCCCCCCGGAGCGAGCCGCTCAATAAGCTGTACCGAAAGCCCCGCCCTGCGGGCGTATATCGCGGCTGTCAGTCCCGCTGGTCCTCCACCGATGATGAGAACGTCAGTCATGGTAACACCTCACTTAATTTATTGTTGTTAAGTTTACCATATATTTAAGCCGAAAGCAAGAATTGTATGATTCTTAGCCTTATGTTATCATTATATACAAATGTTTATGCAATTTGCCATATTGCAATTAACGCAGCGTCAAGTGTTATAGTGAATATTAGGAATTCCGGAAAGGAGCAAAAAATCATATGATTAAACTAATATCAATCCATAAACTCGCCGCGCATATGGGGCTGACGAGCCGCACTTTGCGCCACTGGGAGGATGAAGGGCTTTTCAAAAGCGGCAGGGACAAGGATTCCGGCTGGCGAGTTTATGACAAAGACAATGTTCTGCGCGTTAAAATCACGGCACTGCTAAGAAGCATTGATGTTCCCATTGGTGACATCAAGCCTGTTCTTAATGAGAAAAGCCTTGTTAAACTACGTGAGGTCGTGGAAAAAAGGCTTGCGTTTGCAAAGGAACAGAAACGCGAATGCAGATCAAACGAAAACCGCCTAAAAAAGGTGCTTTCTTTTTTGCAAGAGCAGAGTTACCGGGAAATCTCGGATGAAAGTCTGTCGCAATTATCAGAATTTATCAAAACTGTCAGTGTGTCTGACGAGAAAGAGGAATTATTAATGACTGAATTAAAGTTTATAACACTGCCGCCCATGAGAGCGGTGGGCAATATGGCTGTGGGTGTTTCACCCGAAGACGACGCAATGAATCCTGTGATTGAGTGGATTGAATCCGCAGGACTTTCGGGAACGGCAAGGTTGTTTGGCGGGAACATGCCGCCCATGCCGAGCGGAGAAGGAAAACCTTATGGTTACGGAATGTGTGCGACAGTTCCAGAAGATGTAGATATTCCGGAGCATCTTAGTGAAATGCGCTTGCCGGGCGGTGTATTTGCCATGATTGAAAGCACGGACGATATTCCCGCTTCGTGGAAGAAGCTTATGAAGCTATTGTCTGTTCACGACAAATACAAGGCTGACCATAGTTCAAAACGACTTTGTTTGGAGGAGCATATACGTAAAGACGGCGAAGGGTTTTTCTTGAATCTTCTTGAACCTGTGAAAGAAAAATAGCGCTATTAGAAAAAACAATCCCCGCTCTTTGCAGAACGGGGATTGCTGTATATAGTAAGTTTAATTAGTTTCAAAAAATTTTTCGCTCCAACTATTGACAAGCCTTCCACAAACATGATATAATCCTAAACTGTGTTATTGGCTAAAAGTGCAGAAAGCCCCTTTATCCAATCCAGTTCAGGATTCGACATGAATAGCATAACATATTTCCCGCCCTTGACGCAAGAGCTAATTCCTTATATCTATAAACGCCGCCGGGCGTGCCGGGAAGGTGCCCTGCCGGGCAAAGCGGGGGCAAGCCCCCGTACCCCCGTGAAGAATTTCGAAAAGTTGAAATATTCGGAGGTTGAACATGGAGCCACGCCAGCTAAAAGACTTGACGTGCGGTTACACCACGCGCAAGAGTTATGCCCGACTTGAAAACACGCTGCAAATGCCCAACCTGATCGAGGTGCAAAAGAACTCCTACAAATGGTTCCTGAACGTGGGACTGCGCCAGGTATTCCGTGACGTGGCGGTTATAACCGACTATACCGGAAACCTTGAGCTGAGTTTTATCGACTTTACGCTTGAGGATACGCCTAAGTATTCCATTGCGGAATGTAAAGAGCGCGACGCGACTTATGCCGCGCCTTTGCGAGTGCGTGTGCGCCTGCGTAACCGCGAAAACGAAGAGATCAAAGAGCAAGAGGTCTTTATGGGCGATTTTCCGCTTATGACACCGAGTGGTACGTTTATCATCAACGGCGCCGAACGTGTCATTGTATCGCAAATCGTCCGCAGCCCCGGCATTTATTTTGACAGCGACACCGACAAGTCGGACAACGCAGTCTACAGCGCGACGATTATCCCGTACCGCGGCGCGTGGCTGGAATATGAGACTGACTTAAATGATATCTGCTATGTCCGCATAGATAAAAACCGCAAGCAGCCGATAACAGCGCTCTTGCGGGCTATTGGCGTTCCTACGGACGCGATGATAAAAGAGCTGTTTGGCGAGGATGAGCGCATACTGGCAACCCTCGACAAAGACCCCTCCAAGACCGAAGAGGATGCTCTTATAGAAATATACCGCCGTCTGCGCCCCGGCGAACCTCCAACCGTTGACTCCGCGAAAACGCTGCTTAATAACCTGTTCTTTGATGCGAAGCGTTATGACCTCTCCCATGTCGGACGCTATAAATTCAATAAGAAACTCGCGCTTGCGCCCCGCCTTACCGGCAAGACGCTGCGCGAACCCGTTGCCGACCCGCTTACCGGCGAGATCATTGCCGAGACCGGCGAGTACCTGTCGCGCGAACGCGCTAAAGAGCTTGAGGCAAAAGGCGTGTCGCGTGTGGTAGTAGATGTCGATGGACACCCGGTCGTCGTATTCTCAAACGGCTTTGTGGACATGGCCGGTTTTGTGGACTTTGATCCCGCCGAGTTGGGCGTCAACGAGCGCGTGCGTTTCAGCGTGCTGAAAGAAATGCTGGAAACCCTTGATAAAGACGAGCTTAAGGAAGCCGTCTCCGACCGTATCGATAAACTTGTACCCAAGCATATACTTGCCGACGATATGCTGGCGTCTGTTAACTATCTCAACGGTCTGGTCTATAATATAGGTACTGTTGATGATATAGACCACTTAGGAAATCGGCGTCTACGCAGCGTGGGCGAACTTTTGCAGAACCAGTTCCGCATAGGGTTCAGCCGTATGGAGCGCGTCGTCCGCGAGCGCATGACCGTTCAAGATTTGGAGATCATAACGCCGCAGTCGCTGATTAATATCCGCGCGGTGACTGCCGCTATAAAAGAATTCTTTGGCTCCTCACCGCTTTCACAGTTCATGGATCAGACTAACCCCTTGGCCGAACTTACGCACAAGCGCCGCATGTCGGCACTCGGTCCGGGCGGATTATCGCGTGAACGCGCGAACTTCGAGGTGCGCGACGTTCACTATAGCCACTACGGCCGCTTGTGTCCGATCGAAACTCCCGAAGGTCCCAACATCGGGCTTATCTCTTACCTTGCCACTTACGCTCGTATAAACGAATACGGTTTTATCGAAGCGCCCTATCTGAAAATTGATCCCGTCACCCGCAAGTTGAAAGACGAGATCGTCTATATGACTGCTGATGTCGAGGATGAATACATCGTAGCGCAGTCGAACGAGCCTGTCGATGTAAACGGCTACTTTATCAATGAGCGTATCACCGCCCGCAATCGCGAGATAATCGAAGTAGACCGTGACCGTGTAGATTTTATCGATGTATCGCCTAAGATGATGGTCTCCGTTGCCACCGCGATGATACCGTTCCTTGAAAACGACGACGCGAACCGCGCCCTTATGGGTTCAAACATGCAGCGTCAGGCAGTGCCGCTCCTTATCACCGAACAGCCTATTGTTGCGACGGGTATCGAACACTCCGCCGCCGTTGACTCCGGTGTCGTCCTTGCCGCTGAAAAAGACGGTTTTGTGACGCGCGTAACAGCATCACATCTGACAATGCAATACGATGACGGCGAGGTCAAGGTCTACCGCCTTATCAAGTTCGTCCGCTCGAACCAGGGCACCTGCATCAATCAGCGTCCTATCGTAAACGCCGGTCAGCGCGTCAAAAAAGGCGATGTACTACTCGACGGCCCCTCTACCTGCCAAGGCGAAATATCACTGGGACGCAACGTCCTTATCGGTTTTATGACTTGGGAGGGCTATAACTACGAGGACGCCATTCTCATTAACGAGCGGCTTGTAAAGGATGATGTCTTTACATCAATCCATATTGAGGAATACGAAACGGAATCCCGCGACACCAAACTTGGGCGCGAAGAGATAACCCGTGACATTCCGAATGTCGGCGAGGACGCCCTTAAAGACCTTGACGACCGCGGTATTGTCCGCATTGGCGCCGAGGTTCGCTCGGGTGACATACTTGTCGGCAAGGTGACACCTAAGGGTGAGACCGAGCTTACACCGGAAGAGCGCTTGCTCCGCGCCATATTTGGCGAGAAGGCACGAGAGGTGCGCGACACCTCGTTACGCGTACCCCACGGTGAAAGTGGTATAATTGTTGATGTAAAAGTGTTCTCTCGTGATAACGGCGATGAACTCTCACCCGGCGTAAATATGGTCGTGCGTTGTTATATCGCCCAAAAGCGCAAAATTTCAGTCGGCGATAAGATGGCAGGCCGCCACGGTAACAAAGGCGTTATCTCCCGTATCCTGCCGCAAGAGGATATGCCATTCCTGCCGGACGGTACTCCACTGGATATAGTTCTCAACCCTCTAGGTGTTCCCTCCCGTATGAACATCGGGCAAGTGTTAGAGGTTCACTTGGGCTATGCTGCGCACACTCTGGGCTGGAAAATCGCCACGCCGATATTTGACGGCGCGAACGAGCAAGACATAGAGGATACCCTCGATCTTGCCGGTCTGTCGCACGACGGTAAGAGTATCTTATACGACGGGCGCACAGGTATCGCTTTTGATAATCCTGTCACCGTCGGGTATCTCTACTTCTTAAAGCTGGCCCACTTGGTCGATGATAAGATACACGCCCGCTCGACCGGGCCGTACTCGCTGGTAACACAGCAGCCATTGGGCGGCAAAGCGCAATTTGGCGGTCAGCGTTTCGGCGAGATGGAGGTCTGGGCGCTTTACGCTTACGGCGCCGCCTATACGCTTCAGGAGATCCTCACGGTCAAGAGTGATGATATCGTCGGGCGCGTAAAGACTTACGAAGCTATCGTCAAGGGCCATAACGTACCCAAGCCCGGCGTACCCGAATCGTTCCGCGTACTGGTCAAAGAGCTCCAGTCGCTGGGTCTCGATATGCGCGTCTTGGACAAAAACGACAATGAGATCATACTGCGCGACGACGAAGATGATGACACATTCTTCCAAGGCAAAGAGCAATATGTCGCTAATGACGATGAGTTCTCCGAACATGGCTTTAGAACATTCGAAGACGCCGATGACCTCCCCGTTTATAACGGCGAGGACGATGGCGTGGAATATGATGAAGAAGACGACGATGATGACGATGAAGATGACGAAGGCATCGATGCGTTTGACGACGACGATGACGACGATGAACTTTAAGGTGCCGCAGCCCCTGGCGCTTCGGGCAGGTGCCCTGCCGGGCAATGCGGGGGTAAGTGACGCGACCCCCGGCGCTTCGCGCCACACCCTCCGCAGAGGGTAAGAGCATCACTATATGTTATTAACTATTTAAATGAGGGAGAATTATATATGAGCTATGCGGCGTTTGAATCCATTAAAATCGGTCTCGCTTCGCCGGAGATGATTCGCGACTGGTCATACGGCGAAGTCAAGAAACCCGAAACAATAAACTACAGAACACTCAAACCCGAGCGCGACGGTCTTTTCTGTGAAAAGATATTCGGTCCGCAAAAGGACTGGGAGTGTCACTGCGGCAAATATAAAAAAATCCGCTTTCGCGGCAAAATATGCGAACGCTGCGGCGTTGAGGTAACAAAGTCAAAAGTACGACGCGAACGTCTGGGGCATATTGAATTGGCCGCCCCTGTTTCGCATATTTGGTATTTCAAGGGTATTCCCTCGCGTATGGGATTGATACTCGATATGTCTCCGCGTCTGCTGGAAAAAGTACTTTACTTCGCGGCTTATATTGTAATCGACAAGGGTGACACACCTCTTACCGATAAGCAGATCCTTAATGAAAAAGAATACCGTGAAATGCGCGAAAAATACGAAGACGCTTTTATAGCAGGAATGGGCGCCGAGGCGATAAGAGATATTCTCGCCAATATTGACGTCGACGCTCTATCTGCGTCTCTGCGCGCCGAGTTAAAAGACGCGTCGGGTCAAAAGCGCATGCGTATTATTAAAAGGCTCGAGGTTGTCGAGGCGTTCAGAACGTCAGGCAACCAACCCGAGTGGATGATCTTAGACTCGCTGCCGGTCATACCTCCCGAAATACGCCCTATGGTACAACTCGACGGCGGACGTTTTGCCACATCCGACTTAAATGACCTTTATCGCCGCGTTATAAACCGCAACAACCGACTTAAAAGGCTTATGCTTCTCAGCGCGCCTGATATAATTGTCCGCAATGAAAAGCGTATGCTGCAAGAAGCTGTCGACGCGCTGATAGACAATGGCCGACGCGGCCGCCCCGTCACAGGGCCCAACAACCGCGCGCTTAAATCGTTGTCAGATATGTTAAAGGGCAAGCAGGGGCGTTTCCGTCAAAACCTTTTAGGCAAGCGTGTTGACTATTCGGGACGCTCTGTCATTGTCGTCGGGCCTGAGCTGAAAATATACCAGTGCGGTCTGCCAAAAGAGATGGCTCTCGAACTATTCAAACCATTTGTTATGAAAAAACTTGTCGCGGACGGCGTTTCCAACAATATCAAATCCGCTAAGAAGATGGTTGAGCGGGCACGCACCGAAGTTTGGGACGCGCTGGAAGATATTATCAAAGAACACCCCGTACTGCTCAACCGCGCGCCAACGCTCCACCGTCTGGGTATTCAGGCGTTCGAGCCGGTATTGGTCGAAGGGCGAGCCCTAAAGCTGCACCCGCTGGTCTGTACGGCGTATAACGCCGACTTCGACGGCGACCAAATGGCGGTGCATATTCCGCTGTCCGCCGAGGCGCAGGCCGAAGCACGGTTCCTCATGCTCTCCGCTAACAATCTGCTGCACCCCAAGGACGGTCGTCCGGTTACTGTCCCGACACAGGATATGGTCTTGGGCGCGTATTATCTCACTGTCGAAAATCTGAACGCAAACGGCGCAGGCAAGATATTCTGTGACTCTACCGAGGCGCTTATGGCGTATGACGAGGGTGTTGTTGACATTCATGCTCCCATCAAGGTGCGCGTCACACGCAACGGCGTATCCAGACTTGTAGACGCCACGGTCGGGCGTATTATCTTTAATGAAGTCATCCCTCAGGACTTGGGCATCGTCGACCGCTCTGACCCCAAGCATGAGTGTGATTTAGAGGTGTCGTTTATTACAACGAACAAAGACCTCGGACGTATCATTGACCGCTGTATCAAAGTCCACGGCTTTACAGAGTCGTCTAAAGTGCTCGATGATATCAAAACACTGGGATTCAAATACTCAACGCGCGGAGCCATAACGATCTCTATCTCCGACATGGTCGTGCCCGACGAAAAACGTGAATTTATCAAAAGTGCGGAGAAGCGCGTCGCCAATATCGACAAACAGTATCGCCGCGGCTTTATTACCAATGACGAGCGCTACAGACTGGTTATAGAGGAATGGGACGAAACCACAAAAAACGTCACGGCCGCAATGCGCGAAAACCTTAGCAGCTTTAACCCAATATATATGATGGCACACTCGGGCGCGCGCGGGTCAATGAACCAAATCCGCCAGCTTGCCGGTATGCGCGGACTTATGGCGAACACTGCCGGTAAAACCATTGAAATCCCGATAAAGGCCAATTTCCGCGAGGGGCTGTCCGTCCTCGAGTACTTTATCTCGTCGCGCGGCGCGCGCAAAGGACTTGCCGACACCGCACTCCGTACCGCCGACTCAGGGTATCTGACACGGCGGCTTGTCGACGTCTCTCAAGATGTTATCATTCGCTCTTTAGATTGTGAGACCGAAGAGGGTATCCACGTAAGCGAGATCATCTCCGATGGAGGCATCATTGAACCGTTTATCGACAGGCTTATCGGGCGCTATACTGCCGCTCCCGTAATCACTGAAAATGGTAACGAACTGTTTGGCGCGAATACGCTTATGACCGAGGAAATTGCCAAAGAGATCATCGACGCCGGAGTTAAACAGGTCAAAGTTCGCAGCCTGCTTACCTGCCGAGCACGTCACGGCGTGTGCGCGGCGTGTTACGGCACCGACCTCGCCACCGGCACCTCTATCAACGTAGGTGAATCTGTCGGTATCATCGCGGCGCAATCCATAGGCGAGCCCGGTACACAGCTCACCATGCGCACATTCCACACGGGCGGCGTTGCCGGTGACGATATTACCCAAGGTCTTCCACGCGTCGAAGAGCTGTTCGAGGCTAGAAAGCCTAAACGCTCGGCGACACTGTCTGAAATAGACGGCGTCGTCAATATCGAGGAGATAAAAAAAGGCTCGATGAAAACAATAACCGTTAAGAACGACACCGATTCACGCATATATCAGGTGCCCGGAACATTGGGATTGAGAGTAAAAGAGGGCAGTCATATTAAAAGAGGTGAAGAACTAACCGACGGCGCGCTCAACCCCCACGACGTACTCGCTCTGCGCGGTGTCTCAGCCGTCCACAATTATCTCATTCAAGAGGTTCAATATGTCTACCGTCAACAGGGCGTTGACATTAACGACAAGCATATTGAGGTTATCGCTCGTCAGATGATGCGCAAAGTCAAGGTCGAAATCAGCGGTGATACCGACTTGCTGGTCGGCTCACTGGTAGACGTGTTCGAGTTTGAGGACGCCAACCAAAAAATCCGCGAGCGCATACTCGCGGGAGAATCTGAACTCTTAGAGGCTGAGTGCTCACTGACACTCTTAGGTATAACCAAGGCGTCGCTGGCGACCGATTCGTTCCTGTCCGCAGCATCATTCCAAGAGACCACCCGCGTACTGACTGAAGCAGCGATCAAGGGTAAGGTAGACCATCTGCTCGGTCTCAAGGAAAACGTAATCATTGGCAAACTCGTACCCGCCGGCTCGGGCATGGAACAATATCGCGAGTTCGAGCTTGACCTTGTACCCACGGCTATAGACTAAACTATGTGATATGACGGTCGGGCTTAAATGCCCGCCCGTTTGTCATCTGCTTCTAATGATACTCCAATGATTTATATATCTATTTGCGTTATAATATTGGAAAATGGAGGGGTTTTCATGAAAAAGAATAAACACAAAAAAATATTATCCGCTTTACTTATTGCTATTACTTTAACCGTTGGCATAATTTTAGGGCTATGGCAAGTCAAACCCCCGCGCTTAGACGAATCATCACCTGACTATCCCGTGTATCAGCGAATGATGAGCAATATCGAGCGGCTGGCATCAGAGCCGCACCCCAGCGGTTCGGCGGAGATAGAACGTGTGCGCGCAGAGCTCATCGCAGAAATTAAGGCAATGGGGCTGACTCCAATTGTCGAGGATGTCTCGTTTACCCCGTCTGAACTCGCCGAAATATTTTTGTGGATAGATGGAGCATCATCTGTGGAGCAGTGGTGGTTTTGGCATGAGGAATGGGTCAGAGAGCGTCACAACATACACAGTGCAGACGACTGGTTTGAATACATGGTCAAACATCAAGGCGCTGATACCCTGCAAAATATTCTTGTCAAGTTAGACGCGCCGAATACAGACAGGGGCATTATGTTCGTTGCCCACTATGATAGCGTGCCCAATGCTCCCGGCGCGGCAGACGCGATGGTAGGCGTCTGTGCCCTGCTTGAGGTCATGCGCGCACACGCGCAGAATGGCGCGCTGAAAAATGACATCTATTTTCTTCTTACTGACGGCGAGGAAAACGGTCTGTTGGGAGCGAAGAAATTTGTCGAGGCACATCCCGAATTGAAAGACAAAATAGATATGGTGGTAAATCTTGAAGCGCGGGGCAACCGCGGAGGGTTAATTCTCTTTGAAACATCGCCCAAATCTTATAACCAAATGAAAACCGTTGTCCGGTCAGGCGCAAAGCCGATTGGCACGTCATGGGCGGCAGAAATCTATGCCATGATGCCCAACTGGACGGATTTTACAGTATTTCTTAATCATGGATACCAAGGGGTTAATTTTGCGGCTATCGAGGGTGTAGAGCATTATCATATGCCGACCGACAATTATGAAAATCTAGACCGAAATACGGCATGGCAGTATTTGCAAACCACGCTCGCCCTTACTGATTACGCGGCGAATCATTCATTAGACGGACTGCGTGAACCGTCGCAGGATGCTGTGTATTTCCCGTTATTGCCGGGTGTTTTAGTACTTATGACAGCTTGGGTTTCACATATTATATGCGCGGTGTCTTGCGTTTTGACACTGATTTTCGGATGGATTCAGATAAAACAAAGACGGTTGAAAATCTCGTTTACAACCGTCCTCATGGGATTACTTCTGTTGCTGTCCATTGGAAGCGCAATATGGTTCGCGGCGGGCGCATATCTGTTCTATATTCCACTGCTTGCTATGACTGTTACATTGTTTATGAAAAAATGGACGATTACGCATATTGCCGCGAAGATGGTTTCAGGTATCATTACGCTGTTGCTGTGGGTTCCCGTGGTGTTCTTGTTATGGGTGAGCATGGTACAGCCGATGATGCTATAAAACACGTTACAAGCCGCGGTTTTGACAAACCGCGGCTTTTGTGTTATAGTATGGCTAATCTACTTTGCCCCAGCTTTTATCCCTTTTATAATTCGCAACGATACGATAAAGCGACGACAACCCAATACCCAGCTCCTTGGCGACACGGCGCTTACCCTCTGTGGTGTTGCCGTAAACGCTGAGGAGCGCTTCTATTCTTGTATAAGTGTATTTATGCCGGTCACGGCGCAGTGATACCTGGCGCCCGGCCGCCAATGGGACGTATTCGACAAATTCTCCGTTGCAATCCGCCACGCTCTCTTTTATAATTACTTCCATGTCGCGCAGATTCTGCGTCCACTCATGCCTTAACAGATATCTCCAATAATCCTCGGAGAAATCTTTTATGCTTTTCCCGTATAGCTTATTGTATTTCCCTAGATAAAATCTGGCCAGCGGCGGAATATCGTCCGTCCTGTCGCGCAGCGGCGGAACAAAGATATTCATTAACGATACCCGTGAAAAAAGATCATAGGAAAATTTACCTGTCTGCGCCATCGTCCTTAACTCCGGCGTTGCTGAAAAGCACAGGCGCGCCGCTACGTCAAAGCCTCCTAATCTCTTGGATTGCACAGTATTAAACACCGTGTCCTGCCCGGCGGGATCCAGCGCATCTATCCCATCAAAAAACAACATTCCGGCTGTTGCGTATTCGCCGCATAAATCATGATCCGCCCACAATTTCTCTATCTCTCCAGCCCCGGGGCGGCAATCTACCCTTTTGAACGGCTGTGCGTTGCGCTGCGATTGGGAGTGCAACATTCGAGCGAATGACTCTTTTCCCACGCCGATCTCACCGACAAACAGCACCGCCGCGTTTACGCCTGATAATCTAGAGATACGTGTAAAAACGTCCTGTATACCCGTACTCACATATGGCAGCTGTGAGGGATAGTCCAGCCTTTCAATGATAATCGGCTCGAAAAAGCACACTGCGCCCGCTATCTCGCTGCCCTGATAAACTGGATATATGCGGGCTGTCCCCGGTGTATCTCCAATAGCGATAAGCTCACCATTCTTGCGAACCCCATCGGTCAGTACCGTGAGAACCGACTCGTTTTCACTGAAATCATAGCCCGAAAGCCCTTGTTCTTCGCCTAACGGATTGACATACGCGACTTGAGCATCGCGATTCAGCAACACTGTAGGTTGCGGCAATGCGTCAAGTATCCCGCAGAGCAAGTCCATTTCCATTTTGTGATAATCCATAAAATCACCCTTTCAATATAGCCAAGGAGAATCTTTATGTCCAAACCAAAAGCATTCCTTTACTCACTGGGCGCGCCTATACTGTATATGCTGCTTCAATTCGTCGTTCTTATTGCAATCGGCATGTATCTTATGGTATCCGCATTAGCCGGCGGTACGATTCCGACAGACCCGTTGGAGCTTAACAGCTTCACTCTTGATCTTCAACGCGAACTATTTTTATATGTTCTGCCCTCTTTGATTATATCAGGCGCTTTATTTATATTGATTATGTGGCTCCGTCACAAAAAGCATTCTGTTAATCTGTGGAACGTCATTGGGATTACAAGAGATGTCAGCGTAAAGACGCTATGCTTCGCCGCGCTCGCCGGGTTGGCTTTTCATGTCGCATGTCAGGGTTTCATTCAAGCTACTCCTGTTCCGCAGAGTTGGTATGACGCAAACGATCTCGCGACACAAGCTTTTGCCGATATAAGCTTTCTCTCTATCATAACGACCGGTCTGTTTATCCCATTTGTTGAAGAAGTAGCGTTTCGTGGCTTTACTCAGCGCATTCTGCACCACGCACTTTTACCATGGTCGACAGTGATTATACAGGGCGCTATTTTCGGTATGTTCCACGCTAACTCATTGCAAACGCTATACGCGTTTGCAACGGGCGTTCTGATCGGCTATATCTATATGAAGTCTCGAAATCTATGGGCTTCTGTGTGTTTCCATGCGGCATTCAACAGCGCGAACTATCTAATGTTCTTAATTTTTGGCGAGGATGGCGCACCCGGATCTATTGCCCTTGCGCTGATGGCCGCCGGAGGCGCAACGCTTACGTTACTTCTTGTCAAGAGCATCGAATTTAAAAAAGTTCAAGATATTGTTCAAAAAGAGGAGATCGAATAACCTGAGTACATTATAGATTTATAACTGTCATCCGTAATGATAATATGATCAAGCAATTTGACATCCACTTGATTTAACGCGCTCTTAACTCTTTCGGTCGTATACAGGTCATGTTTACTAGGCTCAAGCGAATTATTCGGGTGATTGTGCGCTATCACTGCATATTTCGCCTCTCTGAAAAGCACCTCTTTCAAAATATCCTTCATCTCAAACGCAGCGTTTTTATCCGTTCCCGTTCCAATGACTTTTAGGCTCTCCATATAGTATTTCTTATCCAAGCACAGCATGTACAGATGTTCGCGGGTTTCACCATCAAACGCTTTGCGAAACAGTTTAACCCACGATTCAGGATCAGGAAACGTGTCTTTTTCGTTATATTGCAATTGCGCGTATCTGTATACATCCGGTATCAGCTTTATCGCCGCCGCCACACTCTCTTTCGCGCCCGTTACTTTCATAATACTTTCAACAGGCGCTGAAAAGAGATTCGATATACTGCCAAATTCGTTTAACAATCTGTGCGCTAATGGGTTGACGTCCCCTCTTGGTACGGCTCCGAAAAGTATAAGCTCGATTACCTCGTGTTCCGCAAACGACTTTAACCCTGTCTCCAAATACCGTTTGCGCATTCTCGCGCGATGTCCGTCATGTATCCCATTCAATAATAACGCTCCCCTTCAAAATATCAAAATGAGATATAATGGCATTTCATCGTTGACATTATATCTCATTTTTGAGAAAAGTGCAACAGTTAATTTAAGAGTTTTTCCTCGTAAATTATGAACTCCACTCTATCACCCCTTGTGAATATAAGTATATATGAAGCAGGTGGCGTGCCCGAATATTTATCACTAACCTCCCAATTTTTCAAAACTGTCGGGTTTTTATTTGCGCCGATCGAGAACCATACAGCATCACTCGTGACAAAGGTATACTTCTCAGCAGCATAATCTTTAGTTATCTCTTCTCCCAACAGCCAAAAATTTCCGCTTCCCGGCTTCGCAGCTCTTCCCTGTGAGTATAGCAATGAGTTTTTGCTATGGTTTTCAACGATAAGCATATTAACTATTTTGTCGTTGGCATGATCCTTGCTCACCTTGATTATCCTCACATCTGAATCCACACTTGCATCCCATTCATACAGATCAATGCCTCTGTTCGATATCTTATATGAATATATATTGATACCGCTCAGGTTCGCCAGCGCATCGGCGCCGTTTGGCTTCGTCCAGAACAATCCATTCGACCTGTCAACTCTGGAATTTGTTCCACCGGTTATCCCCTGTGTGGCGTCGAAAGTGAACGGATTATTAAACTGTATCGGTTTCTCCGCAAACGTACTGCTCATCACTTTATCGCTACTTAACCACCCCGAAGGTATGACTTCTCTTACATACAGGCTATTCAGCTTATGTCTCCTCGATTCCATTCCGTTAACAGCGACAATAGTCACATAGACGCCATCTATCTCCTCTTCGACATTTATCACTATACAATAATTTTCCGGTTGCTGTTCAGGCTGATCCCATTCAATCCATCTGTCTTTATATTCACCCGGAGTCGATGAGTGGAAAATACGCGCCGCTGCACCGGTATACTCGCCGTAAACGGGTCTGAAAGCCCAATACGTCATAAAGGAATTAAGCTGTATCCAATTATGCAGCCCGCTGCCCCACGAACCCGGCATCTGCTGGTTGGCGTAATTTATATAATTATCCCAAATATCATAGCTCACGCCGCCTGCCACAACGCCGCCGTTGATTAAATTGCCTTGTTTGATACCGGTTCTTGACGTCATTTTCTCGGCAGTGACTATATTATTGTTCGCGTCCACAACGGCGATAATAATATCACCCATTGCCAAGGTTCTCCCGTTTTCAAAGTTATTTGTCTTCATGCTGTTCACGCCGGCAGACGAAATGCCGTCCAATGCCTTGAACGTAATCGTGCCGTCCGGATACAGGTCGTGAACCATCATCGCCCTGTAATTTAGGAAGTACACTTCGCTGTAAAAGTTCGTGTTGCCGAAAGTGACAGCATATGCGTATGTCCAGTTGCCCCTTGGCTGCCAATCCGCACTGTATCCGCCTGCAGCGCCGTAATTGGTATACGCCCCGCGAAATTGTACCGTATTCCCCCGGATGCCCGCATAATTATTTGCCGCAGTTGACGCCGTTGGTATCTCGGCGCACGCGTTATCATAGAGAGTACGGTTAAGCGAGCCGTCGTTGTTCAGTGGTAGCGCAACAACATCTGTTTTATAAAGCGGGACGGCTTTCGCGCCGATCGCTGTCCTGTAAAGGCCTTCGCTGATCTTAACGACTCTCAGCGTAACAACGCGCCCTAAAAGCGCGACGGGTACCACATCATCTCTTTCCGGCATCTCCAGTCGGAAAATCGTGCCGTTGGGCAGGCCGTCGTTTACGCCCACTCCCTCCAACAAAACATTTTTGTTAAAATTGTTTACTCCAAATAGATTAGCATATTTCGTGCCGATGACTTTACCCGTAATTGTAATCGCGCCTTCTTCTTCGCCTGAACCGCCCGAGCCAAATGCACTCTGTTTCAATGTGTTGCTCTGTCTTATATATATGCCGGTGTCCATATCTCTAGTGAAAAGGTTGGAGTGCACGGCAACATTTAGCGCCGACGCGACTTCCTCACGCGTTGGGTGATAATTTACTATATCTGCATCCAGCTTTACGTTAAGTGTTTTCATAAGCACATTGGTTTTCGTTATCCAATCAGGCCCATTCTTGTCGTCGGCCGCTACTCCCAACAGCCCTAAAAGCATCGAGTTGACCATATCTTTCGTCACAGCGTCCGATGGATTAAAGTTTCCGCCTCCCGTACCTTCGACAAGTCTCATTCTATATGCGTAATTAATTGCCCCGTATGCCCAGTGGGACTGATTGACATCGGTGAATATAGGCTCCCGCGCGGCATCAGAGGCAAAAAGTGTATTCAGTTCAAGTTTTTGATGATTCCCGCCTATCGCGACCACTGCCACAAGTGAAATCGCTTCCGCGCGGGTAAATGTCGATTTCGGAAAAAATCTGCCGCTCGATCCCTGAAATACATTCAATCCATCGGCGTGAACGCTCAGTAACAGTACGGCATCTTTATATTTCGCGCCTACATCGCCCCAGTCGGCATACAAGCTGCTCCCGACAGCATCAGTATTTGTTGACGCAATGCCGGCAATGTTTGAAAGCCCCGTAAAAATCAGAGAAAACGCTAAGAATCTTGCCAATTTCTTCATAAGTCATAACTCTCCTTCTATCGTTAATTTACCCTTATCGTAGTTATCGACTTTTTTTGACAAAACTTTAAAACGAATATGCACTATTGACAACTTTTTTCAATCCGTATCGCTTTGATCCATTCTCCACTTCTCAATTTCGCTGTGATTGCCGCTAAGCAAAACGTCTGGTGCGCGCATGTTCATCCATATGCCGGGCCGCGTATACTGCGGGTGTTCAAGATAACCCGGAGTGTAATGACTCTCTCTCTGAAAACCCTCCTCGTCGGCAAGCACACCCGGGATCAGCCTTGCCGTCGCGTCAATAATCACCTGAGCGGCGATCTCGCCGCCGGTTATCACAAAATCGCCTATCGAGATCTGTTTGTCCACACATTTGTTGATAAACCGCTGGTCAACACCCTCATAGCGCCCGCACACCAGAATAATGTGGTCGAGCTTTACAAGCCTTTTGGCTGTCTGCTGCGTAAAGCGTTCGCCTTGCGGTGCCATTAGGATAACATGTCCGTCACCATATGTCTTTTTAACATGTTCTAAACAATCGTACAACGGCTGTGCCATCATCACCATTCCATGCCCGCCGCCATACGGATAATCATCTACCTGTTTCTGCTTGTTTGTTGTAAAGTCGCGTATCTGGTGAGCCTGAACAGAAAAATGCCCGCGCTTAATACCACGCCCGATAATACTGGCGGTAAGCATGGGCATTATCTCGTCAGGAAACAGGGTAAGAATATCAAAGCGCATATCTAATCTACTGCGGCCCCCTTCAATCTGTTCATCGCGAACTCCATCTGGAAGTCTTTGTATATTTTCGCTTCTTTTGCTTCTTTATCAAGGGCTTTCAACGTCTCCGGCGTGGCGTGAGATGTAACCTTTAAGTCCATCGTCTTCTGAAACACATTCAGTGACCAGAGCGTAATATCCCCAAAATAGCCATTAGGCTCTACAGGAAAGATCCCCAATGCATACAACCGCTGCTGCATTGCCAGTATAGCATCTGACGTTCTACCCTTATAAAGCGGCGTGCTCGTATTCAGCTTGTTCAGCTTGTCAAGCGGATACGGCTCTCCATCATTATAAACCACAAAATCAGGAGTGATACCTTCCCCTTCATACGAACTTCCATCAGGCAACAGAGCCTCATACGACGAAATAATTGCAACCGAATCGTCGAAAAGTGTAATGTGATATTGGCTGCGCGCCTTGCCATAGGTAGACGTTCCCACTATCTCCGCAAGCCCGAGTTTCTGAAGGCTTCCGGCAAACACCTCGGCCGCGCTGACAGATCTCCCGTTAACTAAGATAATAGTATTATCGGGCGTCCATATCGCCGAACCTGAGGATTTGTATTCCTCTTTCTCCTGACTGTCAACAAGCGCGAACAGCAAAGCCCCCTTTTCAGCAATCATGATATCTAGTATATTGTATAAAGTATTCACGTCGCCTCCCGTGTTTCCACGCACGTCGATTATAACGGAATTGATTCTTTCATCGGATGAAAACGCGTAATACGCCTCTGAAAAATCCCGATAATCCAAGCTTCCAAAGCTGCCAAGGCTGATAACGCCCACACCGTTACCCGCATATTCATATGTAACATTTTTCTGGATTATCACGCGGCGTTCAATCTCAAGCTCTATACGCCCAGCGTCCTGACGCAGTATTCCCATTTTCATGATCGTACCGGCATCTCCGCCAGCAAATTCACCTATTTCATTATACCTAAGCAACTCAACATTCACACCGTCAATAGACGTGACGATATCCCCGGGCTGTATCCCTTTTTTCTCGGCCGGACTGCCAGGCACAACGCTTTCAACCACAACGCCAAACGGATAATCCGGGTCAAGCGTTATTCCGACTCCCACATATGTATGTGCTCTTGAGAACGATGCCTCATACTCCTTTTCGGACATATATTCCGAATAGTCGTCCAGTCTTGCAAACATAGCATTGACAAGCTGCTCAAAAAGCTCGGGATTATCTCTAAGCACTTCTTCAAGCGCATCTAAAAGCGGTATGCTATGGCTGTCTTTATAATCAAGGCTGTACTTGCTGATATAATAGCTTATCTCAGCCGCGCGTTCAGCATAATCCTCAGCCGCTATCGCGGGTGTCAACAGCGCAACACACATGACAAGCGCCAGTAATAAAGCAGTAATTTTCTTTTTCATTAATGATTCTCCTTTACATCTTCTCAGGTGCCGTAATGCCTAACAGCGTTAGTCCATTTTTCAAAACACTCTTTACTGTACGGCACAGCGCTATCCGTGAGGCAAGCGTCTCGCTCTCTGCGCCCTTTAGCCTGACAGCGTTATAAAAACTGTGAAAACAGTTCGCCAGCTCCGTAAGATACGAGTTCACACGCGACGGCTCATAGGTCTTTGCCGCCATGAGTATCTCCTCGGGATACGCCGCGATTTGTTTTATAAGCCGCCTTTCGGTTTCGTGCGTCAATAAGTCCGCTCTAACTTTCGGCAGCGGCGCGCCATCGCCCTCCAACAGCTTTAACATGCTGGTTATTCTCGCGTGGGCGTACTGTATATAATACACCGGGTTTTCCGAATCCTCTCGTACCGCGAGATCCATATCAAAATCCAGCCGCGAATCCGTCTGTCGCATGTTAAAGAAGAATCGCACTGCGTCTTTTGAAAGCTCATCGAGCAAGTCCCCCAGCGTTATCGCCTTGCCGGTGCGCTTGGAGATTCGAACGTTCTCTCCGTCCTTATAAAGCATTACCATCTGCATAAGGACAAACCGCAGCCTGTCTGGATCTACCCCCATTGCCGCTATGCTCGGCTTAAATCGCAATGTGTGCCCATGATGATCCGCACCCAGTACGACTATACAAATGTCAAACCCGCGCTTTAGAAATTTGTCGCGGTGATAAGCTAAATCGGGGACGATATAGGTGTAATGGCCATTTGTCTTACGCAATACAAAGTCCTTATCGCAGCCCAACTCCTCGCCCTTAAACCATAATGCTCCGTCTTTTTCATACGTGTGCCCGCGCTCGGTCAGCAATTCGACGGTCTCGTCGACATAGCCTGATTTGTGCAGCTCACTCTCTGCAAACCAACGGTCAAATCGTATGCCATACCGCTCCAGATCTTGCTTCATGCGCCTGACTGTCTGCGGCAGGACGAACTCGACCAGCTCCTTTTCCGTAACTTCTATTTTACCGGACCTCTCGTAATAAGCCTGTGCGAAATCACGGATATAATCGCCGTAATAGCCATCTTCGGGAAATTCGACGCTTTCGTCAAACATCTGCTCGTATCTTGCAATAAGTGAGCGTCCCATCACATCTATCTGATTGCCCGCGTCGTTAAGATAAAACTCGCGGCTTACTTCATAGCCAACAGCGTCCAGCACCGCCGCGAGCGTATCTCCGAGAACGCCGCCGCGAGCGTTGCCGATAGTCATTGGCCCCGTGGGGTTCGCGGATACAAACTCGACCATAACACGTTGCCCCTTGCCTAAATCTGCGCGCCCGTAATCTGCGCTCCCCGCCGCGTTAAGAACGGCATCATACCAAGCGTCAGACAGACGCACATTTAGAAACCCCGCCCCCATGACCGTAGGGTCGGTAAAAAAACTGTTGCTTAAATCCAAGCGCTCGAGCAAAATGTTTGCTATGTCTCGCGGATTCTTTTTTAATGCCTTTGCCGCTTGCATGGCAAACGCCGTTGAAAGGTCACCATGACTTAAATCCTTCGGTATCTCGGCAAACGGCTCACTTGCCCCAATAGTTAAAACGCCGTCGGAGACGGCGCTGTCATAGGCATTTTTAACAAGATTGGATAATTGCTGTTTTGCCTGCTCATAAAGATTATTGTACATGCTTGACCTCTATTACAAAATTATTATCGCCGGTATACTCGTTTTCGACCTCTATCGCGTACTCTACGTCAATCAGCCCGCCGTTGTCGGTAAAGCTTGCGTCAACTTTTTTTGCGTTGACACCGATTGCCATGCCTCCGACATCACCCATATCATAATATGATAAATGCCGAAATCCGTTTTCAAAGACCATTTCAGAGAAGATATCGCCAGTACGCGTAAGCGTCACGCGTCCCCTCTCAACCTTCAGTGTGGTCTCCGTGTTTATCATCCCTGTAAGAGACCCCTCGCGATAGGTTATATATACATCACCGTTTTGATGATACAGCTTACCCGGAGTTATAAGCTCGATGATCTCCTCATGTTCCCACTCCGGCAAAAACTGATTGCTTCTTATGTTAAGCACTACATCTTGCACTCACTACCACGCCCTTCACAACGTATTGTAGCACTAAATTTCGTCAATGTCTACCCTTTCAACTAAACCAATCGTGGTGTTTTGCAGAAATATTTTTGCAAGCTCTCCAAATTTGTCTTCATCATCGGTGACAAGATAGCGTGTTGTGCCGTTTGCCCCGGAAATATTTTCGCCCAGCGCTGCCGCCACGGCCTCGCCCGAATCTATCAGCGTAACGCCGCCGCCCATACAGTCCGAGATAATGTCTTTCAACAACGGATAATGCGTACAACCTAAAATCAGCGTGTCCACACCCGCCGCTTTCAGCGGCGCGAGGTACTCGGTTGCGACAGTTTCGATGACAGTATCGCCCCTGCTAAACCGCCCGTTCTCCACCAATGGCACAAACAACGGGCACGCTTTACTGAATACCTCAACATTCTCTACAAGCCCGGCTATCTCTCTCTCATACGCCCCGCTTGCCACTGTTGCTTTTGTGGCTATCAGCCCCACGCGCTTATTCTTCGTGGCGGCAACGGCTTGGAAACAAGCCGGCTCGACAACTCCCAGCACGGGAACAGGCGAGATCGCCCGCAACTCATCAAGCGCGACCGTACTAACCGTACCGCACGCTATTACAAGCGTCTCAATATCATAACCCAACAAAAACCTAGCGTTTGCCAAAGCAAACTTTTTTATGACGTCACTGCCTCGGTTGCCGTAGGGTACGCGGGCGGTGTCACCGAGATATATTATATCCTGCCCGGGCAGCAAATTATGTATCGTCCTAACAGTAGTAAGCCCGCCTAAACCAGAGTCAAACACGCCGACGCAACCCATTTTGCTCCCCCTTGTCATCATAGTATATTACTATACCCTAAATTTTAACACCCTCACCCTTCGCTGTCAACTTTCCAAATCCGGGGGCATGGGGGTGAAACCCTGTTCCCCAGAAAACCCCATTCGGAGGGGGTGCCGCTCGCAAACGGCGGGGCACCTGCTTGCAGTCAACTGCTGCTCGCTGTTGGCGGTCAGCCTTTTATACAGCTCATCACGCCGTCTCTCCAGCTCCGCCTGTTCATCTAACAGCGCCATTAACGCCTCCGCATCACTCGCCGCGGCGTTTACGCGTTTGCCAATTTCGAAAAGCTTTATTTCGATCTGCTCTATCTCTCTTTCAAGTTTCAGCGCCTCCTGCTCCAAGCGCCGTCTTGCCTGTAAAGGCGATATCTTTACATCTGTGCCGGTCGGTTCTTCCCGTTTTCTGTCCGGGATTTTCTTTTGTGCGGTCGCATTATTCTCACGCGCGCGGACAAACTCGCCGTAGTCCCCATGAAAATCCCATATGTTACCGTTCTCCAGCCACCATATGCGTGTGGCGAACCGCTCTATAAAATATCTGTCGTGCGACACGAATAACATTGCTTGTTCATAGCTGTCAAGAGCTTCTTCGACCCACTCGCGCGACGCTATATCCAGATGGTTTGTCGGCTCGTCCAGCAGTAAAAGGTTTGCGTCCCGCGCCGTAATTATACAAAGTTTAAGCCTGCTTCTCTCTCCTCCCGACAGCTTACCGACCGGGTCAAAAACCTTTTCACCCGGGAAATGATAAGCTGCTAGTCTATTACGCGCTGAAGCCGGTGAGATGTCAAGCGCGTACAAAAGCGTATCAACAAGATTCCTGTCCATATTCTCAAACCTAACTGACTGTGGCAAGTAACCGGCCTTTACAGACGGGCCGCGCCATATGCGACCTTCGTCCGGTTTAAGTTCGTCTAATAGTATTTTTAACAACGTCGTTTTACCCGAGCCGTTATCACCCAGCAACGCCACGCGTTCGCCGCCGCGTATACTCAGTGTTATATCATCTAATATCTTGCGCCCATCAAAGGATTTTGAAATATGCTCTATCCTGTAGACATCGTCGGCAAAGAACCCTGTCTCGGTAAATTCACCTTTTAGTGTGCGATTGGTCTTTGGCTTCTCGGTTTTTAATATGCGTTCGGCGCGCTTTTCCATCGCGAATGCCCGCCTGTGCATCTTATCGTTTTTTCCCGCCCAAGCGTGCATCTGTTTCGCTGCCGCAGAAACCTTGTCATACTCGCGTTTTTCTTTCTCGTAAAGACGCTCTTTCTCTATGCGTCTCGCCTCGCGTTCCATAACATAAAAACTATAGTTACCGCTGTAAAACTCCGCTTTTCCATCAACTATCTCAACGATACGCCTTGCAAACCTGTCAAGAAAGTATCTGTCGTGCGATACCGCAACGACCGTCCTCTTATAGCTCGCCATGTAATCTTCCAGCCACTTACAAATGCGCAAGTCTAAATGGTTCGTTGGTTCGTCAAGTAACAGCAAATCTGTGTTTTTCAATAGCAGCCGCGCAAGATTTACGCGCGTCTGCTCTCCGCCCGATAGTTTTGACATATCACCTTTTAACAGCATTTTGTCCAGTCGTAATCCACGGCACACCCTTGTAAAATCTGTTTCGTACTCAAAAGGGCCGATGACGTCCTCGCCCGTCGTCCCCGCCGGATAGACCGGCAGCTGGCTCAGCAGCCCGACGGTGATATTGCCGGGAATCGACACTTTACCCTGATCAGGCATTTCCTGTCCAGTCAGAATTTTTAACAGCGTTGTCTTACCTGCACCATTCGCGCCAACAAGCCCGACGTGTTCCCCGCGCTCGACAGCAAAAGACAGTCCGCGTAGGACGGACTGTCCGCCAAATGTCTTATGGATATTGTTTGCGTCGATTAAAATCATAACTTTTCAAATTCAGAGCGTGTAATGCCCCCTTCAAAAAATAACGCCAGAGTGCCGGGGCCGGAGTGTGAACCAATGACCGCGCCTAACATCGTTAGTACAACCCTGCCGACATTAAAGCGTTTTTCCACCAATTCCTTTACATACTCTCCGTCCGCTATGCAGTTACCGTGGGCAATCGTAACATAATCCAGTTTTTTCTCCGGCTCCACGCATTTAGCCATGCAGTCAACAAGCCATTCAAGCGAAGCCTTACGACCACGTGTTTTGTCGCGCAGTTTTAAGAATCCCTCCGGATCCATCCACAGCACGGGCTTAACGCCTAAAAGCGAACCTGCGATGGCGGAGATTTTAGAAAGCCTGCCGCCCGCGTGTAAAAACATAAGATCATCTACCGTAAAAAATGCGTAATGTTTATGTTTCGCCTCGTCTAAATAATTGGCGGCCTCGTCAACACTAAGCCCACTGTCGCCTTTCATTGCGGCAGACAGCGCAAGCAGCCCATGTCCCATCGTGGCAAGTATGCTGTCTACGACACGAACGCGTCGCTCCGGATAAGCCTCCATAGTATCTACAGCGCCACCCACGGCGTTGTCAAACGTGCCCGACAGCTTGCCGCTAATGCAAATAAAGAGGACGTCTTTTCCCTTTTCGGCATGGCTTGAGAAGAGCTCGCGGCATTTCTCGCGTGTTAGCAGCGTAGTACTGGATTTCTCGCCGTTTTTAATGCGGGTGTAAAATTCGTCAGGCGTAATCGACTGCCAGTAATCTTCGGTATAGTCCTTCCCCCCGAGATTAAATGTCATGGGCACCATATGGATGTCAACTTCTTTTACAATATCTTGCGGGAGATCGCAGCTGGAGTCAACCAATAAATTAAAATTACGCATGAGAACTCTCCTTTTTATAAAAATTGGAAAATGCCTTTGCATTGTATTGTACTACCCTCAATGGTAATTGTCAATAAAAAATATTGCAGTGCGCGGCGACCTCGGCGCGCGTTAAAAGCCTCGCTATAATACAACAATTGTTAAAGTTTAACTATTAAACTAACGATATATAATAGGAAGGATTCTGCCAATTTAGCAAGGAGGTAAACTATCATGAATATCAACGGAGCAGCAAACCATCATTTTAACCTATCGGTTCCCGGCAACAAGGCAAGGACAGAGCTAAAAGAACCGATTAAATCCGGCGGCCAATCTGTTACTCTGTGTATAAAAGATACTTTGGAGTTAAGCGGTCAAAAAATACCTGGCTATTACCAAGACGGAAAGTATTATCTGGAAGTATCGGAGGAACTTAAAAGCAGGACGCTATTAGAAGCGGACACATCGCAAATGATAATAGGAGATTTGCCATGGCAAATGGAGCCGAGAGAGAATGTCTTTGAAAAATACGGTGACTCCAATCTTCTAAATATTAGTAGCGCCTCTCAGCGTGCCGGATATTACAGCCGTTTGTTTTTCGCAAGCGCCGATGCGGTCAATGAAGCATTCGGGCAAAGCGGCGGCCTTGATAGATGGAACGCATATACCGTTGAATTATCGGTTGCGCGCTATGAAGAACTGAGGGAACAAGTAATCAAGGCATTTGAGAACGATAAAGAGCTGTTGGAGAAAAATCTTGAATCGCTTGACTGGGCGTTCGCTTTTAATCTAGAGCGTGTAGCTCGATCTAACGCACGTCACCTGGAATCTGAAAGCATGACGGCTAATTGGGCAAAAAACACAGGGAACGAACCTAAATGGGAGCTTAACAAGCTAGGAGCTCATAAGAGCTTTAATATGAATAGATTTCAATCCAACGCAATTAACCTAATGCGACAATTCGCGCAGGAATACATACAGCAGATTAAAGATGGCGCGAGTTATGCTTCCGCTTGGGGAAATGCGGTAGAGATAATGACGCGTACCACCGAAACAGCTTCTGTAAATAATCTGTCATTCAGCGACTTTATGATTCTTGACAACACGCCTTGGGGCAATGCCACGACAATAGCAGGAAATATCGCGGCTCGCAACAATCATAGTTTTTCGTTCAATAATAACCCCAATTTGTCCGAGGAGTTACGTATGCTGCTGAAATAAGCATAGCTCTGCTGCGCGAAAACAAAAGTACACACATAAGAAACTCTAAATATACAAAATCCCCCGCTGTGTGTCTTCAGGTCACGGCGAGAGTGAATTTGTTTTGATTGACATTGAATATATCTCTTGATATAATAACACTGTTAAGGGAGGAGTAAGCAGATGACAGTTGAGTTATCTCAAAAAGCAGACAAATATCTTAAATCGCTTAATAATCCCATTCGGCAGCGTATAATAAAGGCGCTTGTAAAGTTGACTACAAGCCCGCCGCAAGGTGATATAATCGCCATGAGCGGCAAAGATGGTTTTCGGTTACGTGTCGGAGATTACAGGTTGTTGTTTGATATAATTGATGAAAAAATCGTTGTGTATGATATTGGTTTACGCGGTCAAATATACAAAAAGGGACGGTGATAAATATGACTGCTATTCGCAAAGAAATTATGGACTATATTGATATTCTTCCTGACAGTAGATTAGAGGGATTAAAACCAATATTGAGTATGTTGGCAGATGATATGGTCATTATTGAAGCCAATCTAACTGACGATGAAAAAGAAATCATACGTCAAGGCAGAGAGGAATATAATCAGGGGAACTTTATTCCCCTTGATGCCGTGAACATTTAAGATTTGCAAAGTTGCCGCAACAGAATAAAAATCCCCCGCCGTGTGCCTTCAGGTCACGGCGGGGGTTGTGATATTTGAAATGATTATTTTTTCGTAAAAGTTCTAGTCGACCCACGATCATCTGTAAAAGTTAATTCATTTCCTTTAATCTCAAAATCTCTTAAATATGTTCCGCTACTATGATTAAAATTATATTTGATTTTGTTATCCTGAATTGAATAATCGCCTGATCCCTCTAAACGGGCTGCAAATGTGCCGTCATCGAAGAAGGTCCACTCCTCTCCCTCATATCGTTCACATATCCAAGTGCCAAGTATGGAAGATTCAGGCGAGGCACAAGCTATCAATGAAAATAACATGATAACCACCAAGCATAACGCACATGCTCTTAAAACTGTTTTTCTCAAAAAAATCAATCTCCTTTCAAATTTATCAAAAAGTCTACTTTTTGCAAAAGCCCTTTCGGCGGAAGGGCTGGTTCTGATTTGTCAAAATATTTATAAAAAACACTTGTTTTGTTAAGAAATATGTGCTATACTTTGTATCAACAACGAACTATCAAAAAGTAGACTTTTTGATAGTTCAATCTCTATCTCTCAGTAGCCTATACTCCCTCAAACGTCTGTAAAACGTGGATTCTGTCAATCCCGAAAGTGTCAAGGCTTCCGTAAACGATACCTCGCCGCACTCCCATTGTCTTACCAGTCCTCCGAAATTTACGGGGGACTTTTTGATAGGACGCCCAAACCTAACACCCCGTGATTTTGCCGCTCTAATACCCTCGGCCTGCCGCTTGCGGATGCTCTCCCTCTCATTCTGCGCCACAAAACTGAGGATTTGCAACACGATGTCCGCGAGAAAAACACCCATCAAATCTTTTCCGTTGCGCGTGTTCAAAAGCGGCATATCAATAACGGCAATATCAACTCTGCGCTCTTTTGTGAGTATGCGCCACTGATTTTGTATCTCGTCATAATTGCGCCCCAATCGGTCTATGCTCTTTATATACAGCAAGTCGCCGGGTCGCAGTTTTTCCATAAGCGCCTTATATGCCGGACGGTCAAAGTCTTTGCCGGATTGCTTGTCTGAAAATATCCGCTCGGGGGGAATATCAAGTTCGCTCATGGCGAAATTCTGCCTATCCTCGTTTTGGTCAGCGCTTGACACGCGCACATAACCATAGGTTGCCATTCTGTCAGCCCCTTTCACGACGATTATACAACGACCAACCCATGACATGGTATGATAACCTTATTAAGAATACCATGTATGGTATCCCTGCAAAAACATGTAACAACCCTAAATTTCGGTTGCTTTTTCTTTCTAAATAAGATACAATGTAATGTGGGGGGATTTCAATGAATTTATTAACGCGTTCTGATTTTGACGGCTTAGTGTGCGGCGCATTGCTAAAACACCTCGGTGTTATTGATACTTGGAAATTTGTCCACCCGAAGGACATGCAGGACGGACTGGTTGCTGTCACCGAAAACGACGTGCTTGCTAACATACCCTATGCTCCCGGCTGCGGCATGTGGTTTGACCACCATGCCACCGAGATCGAGCGCATGGGTAAAAACAATCTGGTGCCCGGCGAATGCCGCCTCGCGCCATCCGCTGCCCGTGTCATCTACGAGTATTACGGCGGTGAATCCGTTATGCCCAACTTCAAAGGGCTGGTAGAATCATGTGATAAGGTCGACTTTGGCGACCTGACCGCCGATGAGATACAAAACCCGACAAGCGGCGTTCTGCTCGGCTTTATCATGGACCCGCGCACCGGACTGGGACGTTTCCGCAATTTCCGCATATCCAACCTCGCGCTTATGGAGCAGCTTCTCGACGATTGCTCCACTATGACTGTGGATGAGATACTCGAGTTGCCCGACGTTCAGGAACGCGTCGCTTTATATTGGGAGCAAAATGCCCTTTTCAAAAAAATGCTTGAAGAATACACAAAGATCGAAGGCAATGTGATTATAACAGATTTGCGCGGCGTCAGCCCCATCTACACCGGCAACAGATTTTTGTTGTACAGCTTACATCCCGAACAGAACGTGTCAGTCTGGATCGTAGACGGGCGTGCCGGATTAAATGTGGCTATTGCTATTGGTTACAGTGTGCTCAACCGCACCTGCAAATCGCACATAGGCAGGCTGTGTTACAGCTATGGCGGCGGCGGTCATCGTCAGGTCGGCACATGCCAAGTACCTACCGGGGACGCGAATGAAGTTATCGAGCAAATTATCACGACCCTGCAAGCGGAAGATCAAATATAATAGCTGAAAGCAGCTATTTAAATTGAAAGTATATCATTCGCCGTCAACGACGAATGACATAAACTAAGAAGGTGATAGGTTTTGCCATTCGCATTTAAGGGCGGCGTTCACCCTAACGGCAACAAAAACGCCACCCGGCACAAACCCGTAGAGATAATGCCGCCTCCCGAACGCATAATACTGCCGATGTCCATGCACATCGGCACACCGTGCGAACCTTTGGTACGGGTAGGTGAACAGGTAAAAATGGGTCAAAAAATCGGCGAGGCAATGGGCGCCGTCTCCGCGCCTATACATTCAAGCGTATCCGGAAAAGTCGAAGCTATCGAATTTCACCCGCATATAAAAGGAACCCATGTGTTGTCCGTATTCATAGAGAACGACGGGCTTGATACCCCTCACGAGGATATGCGTCCCCACGGTTCGATGGAATCACTATCGCCCGAGGAGCTCCTTACGATAGTAAAGGATGCCGGGATCGTCGGTATGGGCGGCGCGGCATTCCCAACGCATGTCAAAATCTCGTCCGTTCTAGGAAAAGTGGACAAGCTTATAATAAACGCAGCGGAGTGTGAGCCGTATATCACCTCCGGCCACAGGCTAATGCTCGAGGCTCCCGAAGAACTTATCGGCGGTGTTCGCGCCCTGATGAAGATGCTGGGTTTGTCCGAAGCCACTATCGCTGTCGAAGCCAACAAGCGCGATGCTATGGATATGGTGCGCCGTACATTACCGCGTAAAAAAAGCAACATAAAGGTCATCTCCCTGCCCACGCGCTATCCACAAGGCGCCGAGAGACAGCTTATTAAGGCCCTTACCGGCCGCGAAGTGACATCGGGGCAGTTGCCGGTATCGGTTGGGTGCGCAGTGTTCAACGTTGAAACAGCCGCATCGATACATCGCGCAATTACCACCGGACTGCCTCTCGTACGCCGTATTGTCACCGTATCAGGCTCGGCTGTATCCAACCCGAAAAATCTGCTTGTGCGCATAGGTTCGACGCTGACGTCAGTCTTCGGGGCGACCGGTGGATTCCGCGAAACGCCATACAAGATCATAACAGGCGGCCCCCTGATGGGTAACGCCCAATTTAACTTGGATACCGTGATAACAAAGGCGACAAACGCTCTGCTCGCTTTTTCACGGAAAGAGGACGCACGCGTTGATGACCCGATATGCATTCGATGCGGAAAATGCGTCTCCGTATGCCCTATGAATCTCCTCCCCATCTATATGTACATGCGCGAACAAAAGGATAATATGCCCGAGCTTGAAAAGCTGGGAGTTCATGATTGTATCGAGTGCGGTTGCTGCTCATATACATGTCCCGGACGCCTGTATCTGGTTCAGTCGTTCAGAACGGGCAAAGAAAAACTGGCTGTCTATAAAAAGGCACAGGAGGGAGGCGCTGAAGTTGGAGCATGAGTTAATTGTCTCATCATCTCCGCATATGAAGACAGACGAAGATACACGTTCGATAATGCTTGACGTGATAATTGCGCTGGCTTTCCCTCTGGGCATCGCCGTATTCCAGTTCGGATGGCGCGCCGCTATCCTTACGGCAATATCCGTGGCATCCTGTGTGTTCTTTGAATATTTCTACCGCAAGTTTATTAAAAAGCCCAATTCGACAAAAGATCTCTCGGCAGTGGTAACAGGTATTCTGCTAGCATTCTGTCTACCTGCAAGCGTGCCGTACTGGATGCCCGTTGTCGGCGCGTTTTTCGCCATAGTTATCGTAAAGCAACTGTTCGGCGGCTTGGGCAAAAACTTTATGAACCCCGCGCTTGCCGCGCGCGCTTTTCTTCTCTCGTGGCCGATTGCTATGACAACATGGCCGCTTATAGGCGTCCAACTCCCTTTGTGGGGCGATATACCGGACGCGCTGACGGGCGCAACACCGCTTGCAGCCTTAAAAAACGGCTTTCTGCCGGACGAAGCGCTGCAAGATTTGTTCCTAGGTCAAATCAGTGGCAGCATGGGAGAGATTTCCGCGATTGTTTTGCTGCTCGGCGGGTTCTATCTGTGGGTACGCGGCGTTATTACCCCGCGCATACCGCTGGCGTTTATCGGCACAGTGGCAGTATTGACATATCTGTTCGCGCCCGAAAGCATCGCCTCTTGGCAGTTTATGCTAAGTCATCTGCTCTCCGGCGGACTTATATTGGGCGCTGTTTTCATGGCAACAGATTATTCCACCTCACCTGTCACAAAGCGCGGGCAACTGCTCTTCGGTATTGGATGCGGCCTGCTGACGGTGTTTATTCGTTACTTCGGCGCGCTGCCCGAGGGAGTATGCTACGCTATACTTATCATGAACACCTGTGCGTGGCTGTTGGATAAAGCCGGCTTACCGCGCCGTTTCGGCCTTCCCTTATTTTCCCGTAAAGGGGGTTCTGTGAAATGAGCGAGAAAGCGAAAGTGAAGCTGAATATAAATATCAACCCGGTGTTAAAATCCATTTTAGTCTTATTCGCCGCCGCGCTGTTAAGCGCGATCGCACTCGCCGTCACAAACAATCTCACAGCCGAACCGATTCGTCGCAACAATCAACGAGCACGCGACGAAGCGCACAAAACCATCGGCGACTATGCCTTTGCTTTCGAGGTTGCGTCTAAAGGCTACGGCGGCGAAATAAACATGATTGTCGGTATTTCTTCATTCGGAGATGTCACCGGCGTTGCGATAATCAGTATGAACGAGACCATTGGCGTTGGTGCAAAAACGCGCGATCCCGCTTTCCTTGAACAGTTTATCGGTAAGCGCAACGGTGTCTCTGTCGGCAGAGGCCCTTACAATGTCGATGCCGTCACTGGCGCGACAGTTAGTTCACGTGCTATCGCCGCAGGTGTCAGCGAGGCTTTGGACAAATATGCCGAATTAGTGGGAGGTGGACAATAATGGGCAGCCAGCTGAGAAGCGGTATCTTTACGCAGAATCCCGTGCTGGTATTACTCTTGGGGTTATGTCCCGCTTTGGCCGTCACTACCACTGTATGGAATGGTTTGGGGATGGGACTCTGTGCAACGTTTGTACTTATATTCTCCAACATTGTAATTTCCGCACTGCGTAATATTATTCCAAACAACGTGCGTATCACGGTATATATTGTTATCATCGCCACATTTGTCACACTTGTTGACCTGCTTTTACAAGCATATCTTCCCGAGCTGTCAAGTTCGCTGGGTATTTTTATCCCGCTTATCGTTGTCAACTGCATCATTCTGGCACGTGCTGAAGTGTTTGCACAGAAAAATACCGTCGCCGCCTCGGCGATGGATGGATTGTCCATGGGATTGGGATTTACGGCGGCGCTCCTCGCAATGTCGGTAATACGCGAGGCGCTCGGCGCGGGTACACTCTTAGGCAGAGATATTTTTCCCGGGGATTTCCAGCCTGCGTTGCTAATGGCGCTGGCTCCCGGCGGTTTTTTAACTTTGGGTTGTATAATCGCTGCCACGCAGTGGTTCTCTGCCCGCAAGAATACGAGGTGACGGCATGAGTTTTGCACAATTATTATCACTGTCATTGGGCGCTATACTGATCGAAAACTTCGTACTGGTCAAGTTTCTTGGCATATGCCCGTTTTTGGGAGTTTCAAAAAGGATGGACACGGCCGTCGGTATGGGTTTCTCCGTAATCTTTGTCATGGGTACGGCTTCCGCTTGTACCTACGCCGTCAACGAGCTTCTTCTTAAACCCTTAAATCTCGAATACATGCGAACCGTGGCATTCATACTGATCATCGCATCGCTCGTACAAATTGTAGAAATGTTCCTTAAAAAAACCGTCCCCGCGCTGTATCAGGCGCTGGGCATATACCTCCCGCTCATCACGACCAACTGCGCCATTCTAGGCGTCGTTATCCTCAACACGCAAAATGACTTTAATCTGCTGGGCTCGGTCACATATGGCGTATCTGCCGCAATCGGCTTTATGCTTGCAGTCATACTCTTCACAAGCGTGCGCGAGCGGCTGGAGTTTGCCGATGTCCCAACTCCTTTTCAAGGCTTTCCCATCGCGCTTATAGCCGCCGCGCTGATTTCTATGTCGTTTATGGGCTTTTCTGGTCTTAAAATTTTCTCTTAGGGGTTACTCTGTATGAATGAGATTTTATCTGCCGTATTCACACTGGGCGCTCTCGGGCTGCTGTTTGGAGCCGTTCTGGCTGTCTCGTCAAAACTATTCGCGGTCGAGCGCGATGAGAGCAACGAACCGTTAATCGACGTGGAAGCCGCCGAAAATAAGCGTATGACCGCGCTGGTAAAATGTTCAGGTGGCGTTAGAGCCAAACGGAAATTTGAATACGCCGGCATAAATGACTGTGTCGCGGCGACCCAAATCAGCGGCGGTCTGCTTGAATGTGCATACGGCTGTGTAGGACTCGGTACTTGCGTGTCTTCATGCTCTTTCGGCGCCATTAGCATAGTTGACGAAGTCGCCGTCATTGATTATGATAAATGCCATGGTTGTGAGAGGTGCGTTTTATCCTGTCCCAAGAATATAATCGCTCTAATTCCGTATGACGCCGACGTCCATGTCTGCTGTTCCTCTGTCGATAAGGGCGGCGCTCTGCGCAAAATCTGCGAGATCGGCTGTGTAAGCTGCCGCATGTGCGAAAAGGTCTGTAAGCACGGTGCCATCCAAGTCAATGACAGCCTCGCTGTTATTGACTATGGCAAATGTACGGGTTGCGGCGACTGTGCCGAGAAGTGTCCGCGAAAACTTATCTCCGACGCGAATCTCGACAAAGGGCCTAAACCCATCGATTCAGACAACGCTCAAAACGCTTCTGACATAACTGAATAAACAACAATAATAAGGATACCCTTATTAAAGATGCCCTGTAGGGGTCAGCGCGCAACCCCCCGGCGCTGCGCGCCACCCCCTCCGCAGGGGGCAAATATGGAGTAAACATACAGTAAGGGAGGGAACAATATGTCACGTTCGCACAGATACCGTGGACGGCGGCGCCTTGCGCGCCTGTTGGGCTTTATCGGTATAGCTTTGGTCATTGTGTCTGCTCTCTCAATCACCGGCTACCTCTTCTTACGTGATTACGTCACTCGTACTGACGACGGACTATTGCTCTCCCTTCCCTTTTTGGACAGATTGGGTACAAGCCCCTCGCCTCCCCCGATTGATAACGATACTGACAATGATGAAGGAGACGTCGACCTGATCATAACCCCGCCCACAACGCCGACCCCGACGCCAACTCCCGAATCTGTCACTGTCTCCGCCCCTGTCACCATCTCTCCTGCGTTTTTGTCTCAAAGCGACCTTAACAGCTCCGCCAGATTAGACGAACTTATCGCGCTTTGCGAAGCCGGAGATATAGATACGATAATCATAGAAGTGAAATCAACAAGCGGCATTATCGCCACAGCTAATACCCTGACTGTTGCCGCCGAACGCCTTAAAGGCCACGCAAAACTTGTAGCATATTTCTCCGCGTTAGAGGACAACTCGATAACGCGCCAGCGCGAAGCATTTGGCATCAAGCACACATCCGGCGTAAACTGGCTCGACGCAAACCAGTCGCGTTGGATCAACCCGTATGTCCTCGAAGCTCGCGAGTGGCTGGCGGCACAGCTCTCAGCGATCGACCTCGAGATATTCTCCGCAGTTTTAATAGATAACTTGTGGTTCCCGACCGAAGGCCGACTGGATGTTATGGTTTTAGCTGACGAACCCCCGCGCGAAGAAATAATAGAAACGCTTAAATCCGAGCTTATCCTGTCCACAACACTGCCCTTTTGGTTGGTTGACGGCTCAACGGGCGAGATAACTTATGAGGGCGATATATACGCCGAATTTCCGACAGGAGCGTTTGACTAAATGATAGCTGTAATCGGTGCGGGACATGCCGGTATTGAGGCCGCAATGGCGGTTGTAAAACTAGGCCGCAGTGTCCTCATGTTCGCTTTGAATCTGGACAGTGTCGGTAATCTGCCGTGTAATCCATCTATAGGCGGCGTTGCTAAGGGACAACTTGTACGCGAGATCGACGCACTCGGCGGACAGATGGGCAAAATAGCTGACGCCTGCTGTATACAATTCAGGATGTTAAACCGCGGCAAGGGCCCCGCCGTCCGCTCTCCCCGTGCCCAAGCCGACAGGGCCGCGTATTCCCGCTATGTCAAAAAGCTGCTAGAAGATCACCCCAATATCCGACTCTTGCAATGCGAGATCGCTCAGATAGAGTTTGATGGTGATAAAGTCATCGCTATATCAGACGTCTTAGGCACACGATATCCCGTCTCAGCCGCCATACTGGCAACGGGTACATATTTAAACTCACGCGTTATCACCGGCAGTGCGGCGCGTCCGGCAGGCCCAGACGGACTGTTGGCGGCAAACAGCCTTAATCTCTCCGCGCTGGGACTTCCCATACGCCGCTTTAAGACGGGAACGTCACCGCGCGTCCATGCCGACACCGTGGATTTTACTCAGATGGAGCCGCAGGAGGGCGAGACCGATACGCCCCCATTCTCCTTTGACCAGGCACTACCGCCGGTCTCGGCGGTAAAATGTCATCTCACATGGACGAACGAGCAAACACACGATATTTTACGCCAAAACCTCTCCCGCTCGCCGCTGTATGATGGCACTATCGAGGGCGTCGGTCCCAGATATTGTCCGTCGATAGAGGATAAAGTCGTCAGATTTTCGGACAAGCCACGACACCCGCTTTTTATCGAACCACTGGGTTTGGATACAAAAGAGCTGTATCTCCAAGGCTTCTCGTCCAGTATGCCCGTTGATGTACAACTGATGGCGCTGCGCACGGTAAAGGGCTTGGAAAACGCAGAGATAACCCGGCCGGGCTACGCCATCGAATACGATTGCATCGACCCCACCCGCTTAACACCCGCACTGATGGTACGCGGCGTAAACGGACTATTCGCGGCGGGGCAATTATGCGGCTCGTCTGGGTATGAGGAGGCGGCCGCTCAGGGCTTGGTCGCCGGAATAAACGCTGTGCGATATATAAATGGCGACCCGCCGTTCTTTCTGCCGCGCTCCAGCTCATACATCGGCACACTGATCGACGATTTGGTTACACGCGGCACCGAAGAACCTTACCGCATGATGACGTCCCGCTCGGAATACCGTCTGCTGCTGCGCCATGACAACGCCGATGAGCGCCTTATGCCGCTGGGCCATGAGTTGGGACTGGTAGAAAACGAGCGGCTCGAACGCCTTAATATTAAACTGGAGCAGATAGACCGCGAGATCAAGCGCCTCGAACGCGCACGCCTGATAGAAAAGCTCCGCCGCCCCGAGGTCTCTTATGCCGATCTGCCCGGCCCTGAACGCCCCAACCTGCCCCAAACTGTGCGCGAACAGGTCGAGATACGCGTCAAGTACGAGGGGTATATCCGCCGTCAGCAGTCCATGCTGAATAATATGTCCAAGATGGAAAATCTGCGACTCCCCGAATGTGCGGATTACAAAGTTGTCGCGGGAGTATCTTATGAAGCCGCGGAAAAACTCAACGCTTTGCGCCCTGTCACATTCGGACAAGCCGGCAGGATCCCGGGCGTCTCCCCCGCCGATATAACAGCATTGATGATATATTCAAAAGCAAACAACGGAGGTTCTTATGCGCGATAAATTACAGAAATACCTTGAATTACTGACTAGTCAAAACGAAGAGTTAAATTTAACAGCCATAGAAAACCCCGCCGACATATGGGTCAGACACTTTGAAGATTCGGCACAGCTGTTAACGCTGTTCAATTTTACGGGCGCTCGCGTGCTCGACCTTGGCTCGGGCGCGGGCTTTCCCGGCATACCGATAAGGCTCGGCGAACCAAAAATGCGCCTAACATTGTTAGACGCAACAGATAAAAAAATCGAATTCCTCCGGCTTGTCTGCGACGAGCTGGAGCTTGCGCACGTGGATTGTATCCACGGACGCGCCGAAGAACTTGCCCTAAGGAATGGCTGGCGCGACGGCTTTGACTTCGTTACGGCACGTGGCGTAGCCCGCCTAAACATCCTTTGCGAACTCGCTTTGCCCTTCCTGCGCATAGGCGGGCGCCTGATTGCTATGAAAGAAAACGAATGCGACGATGAAGTAGGCGAGGCGAAATTCGCCATTGCGACGCTTAAAGGAGAGCTGGAAGAACTTAAGCGGTACACCCTATCAAACGGCAGAACCCACGCAGTTGTCATCATCCGCAAGACCGATATGACCCCTAACGGCTATCCTCGCCGTTATGCCCGAATAAAAACCAAGCCCCTATGACCATACGGGTGGCTGCACCTCATTGATAGCAAAATACTCGGTATCCACCATTTTCAGTTGTTCCAATAAGATTACGAGCGCCTCGACGGACTCATCGCCACACCCAAACCTTACATAACATGCGTTTTGCGCGTTATCAATAATTCTGAATATATTTGAGTTTAGACCATCAAGCGGCCACTCCCACAACCGATACCCGACCATCTCCAAACTGTCATATTTTAAGGTCGTATCCCCAGGTAGCCGCAAGATTCTCGTCTGCGTCAGTGCTGAAAGCCGCAGATGTTCATTCGCGTATGTAAGCGTGTCCAAATCCTCTCCGCCGTCAAGCCGTATCCCCAACGCGTGCCCACGCACGATGATACTCCTCACGCCGCTGTTTTCAGCATATCCGGGCGCTATAAAAAAAGTGGCTGTAATGTTCTGGGCTTCAAGTATATCCAGCACACTAGATATATCGCTGTCCATATCCACGTCAAATCCTAGGTATACATTGGGCGGCGCTTTCGGCTCCGGCGGCGGCACATGATCGTTACCGTTAACCCGCCGATAATTCTCCTGTGCGTTTGAGAGATTGGTACTTAATATATTCTCAACGTCACTGTCTGTTAGCCTGTCGTTAGCAGTAAAGACCCGCGTTACCGTTCCGAACGGTGTCGAGAACGTACTTACATTAAACCCCAGTCTCTCGGCGACAAAATATAACGGCACATAAAAAACGCCATTTTTCCTTGTTATAGACTGGTCGCTATAACTCCAACTTAGATCATACGCCCCCGACTTGTTTATATAAAAAGTAAGGAATTGTCCCGTGCGTGCAGTATAGAAGAGGGTGAAATAACCATTCATTTCCGAATAGCTGCTGCTAAGTCCCAAGCCACCCTCCAAAAGAAGATCCACAGGAACCATCAAACCGTTGTTCGTCTGCATTGGCATGAATCTGTAAGTGCATGGGAAAAGCGTACTCCCGCCCACGCCGTAATGATAGACGTCGGCCGCCATGACAGGCAAGGGGATGCTCGCCAACAAAACCACGGCAAGCACCGCGCAAATAAAACGCTTAATCATAAGGCTGATCCTCCATTAAAAACGTGAAGAAGATTTGCGAGGATTTTTTTGTCCGGTAAGGTGGACGACACAACCATACTCGCGTAAGTCAAGACGGATAACGCAGGCGGGCGGGAAAAAGACCGCAAAGATTCCATGTTTTTGATGGAGGATCAGTCTTATTTCACCCCAACTGCGGGTCGGCCGGTTCGTTCCCGTGCTCCGCTGTCTCTTTCATCTCCTCAAATCTCGCCAGCACCGCTTTTTCAAGTTTTTCTCTCGCGGCGGCGTTTATCGGATGAACGATGTCACGGAAACTGCCGTCAAACGTCTTACGGGATGGCATTGCAAGAAACAGCCGTTCGGGTCCCTCGATAATCTTCATGTCATGGATCGCTATCTCGTTGTCGATCGTGACCGAAACCACCGCTTTCATGTTGCCCGTAAGGTTGACGCTTCGGATTTTAACGTCGGTGATGTTCATGCGAAAAACCTCCATTTTTAAGTTTCTATATTTCGCGGTTTTATTTTGCCTTTTTTGTTGTATAATTATTTATGATATTCCATGACATGTTATCGGAGGACTATAAATGCTTGATCACAAACAGACCATTAAAAACGCAAACAACATATTTCTTGTGGGTATCGGCGGCGTATCTATGTGTGCGCTGGCCGAAGTTTTGAGGAATAAAGGTTTCAGTATTATCGGCTCGGACATACAAGACAGCGAAGCTGTTAGTGGCTTGAGGAACAAGGGCATTAAAATTATCATCGGGCACTTTGCCGAGAATATCAATGGCTGTGACGTACTTATCCGTACCGCTGCCGCAAAGGATGATAATCCCGAGGTCGCCGCGGCAAGGGAGCGGGGCATACCTGTTATAGAACGCGCTCAGGCATGGGGTGCAATCATGGAAGATTATAAAAATGCCCTGTGTATATCCGGTACCCACGGAAAGACGACAACCACCGGTATGTCGGCGCATATCGCCCTTGCGGCAAATCTCAATCCAACTGTTATGCTGGGCGGTTACCTCCCCGTTATCGGCGCGGGGCACCATTTGGGTGATGATACTCTTATTATCGCAGAATCTTGTGAATATTGCAACTCTTTTTTACATTTTGCACCTAGTATTTCAGTCATTTTGAACGTTGAGCCGGATCATTTGGATTTTTTCTCCGGTATTGAAGACATAATCGCGTCGTTTTCAGCGTTTGCTAAAAAAGCCGAGCATGTATTGGTCAACGGCGAAGACGAAAACGCCGTTACCGCTGTTCAGGACATTCCCCACAAAACCTTTGGTCTGGACGAACAGTGCGATGTATTCTGTAAAGGTCTATCATTTGAAAAAGGGTTCCCATTTTTCGAGATTTGGGCGTTCGGCGAAAAATATACCGAAGTCAGGCTAAACGTCCCGGGGATATACAACGTATTAAACGCCTTGGCCGCAGCAGGCGCCGCACGCATGCTCGGCATCTCCGGCAATGACGTAAAGTCGGGGCTGGAGAGTTTCGGAGGTACCGGACGCCGTTTCGAGCGTCTGGGTAAGTTCAATGGCGCGGACGTAATCGACGATTACGCGCACCATCCCACAGAGGTAAAGGCTACGCTCGAAGCCGCGCGCGATATGGGATATAATCGCATCATCCTCGCGTTCCAACCACACACATATTCACGCACCGCCGAGCTCTTTGACGATTTCGTTGGCGCATTGAACGCTGATAGGATTCTTGTCTCTGAAATATATGCCGCCCGCGAAAAGCCAACGGGTCTCTCCGCGAAAACGCTTGCCGATGCCGTGCCTAACGCCGTGTTTTACCCGACGCTTGAAAGTATTGAGCAGGAACTCAGGCACATTGCCCGCGACGGTGACCTGATCCTCACCATGGGTGCCGGAAGCATTGGAACCGTTGGGCGGAAACTTATTGAAGCCCCATAGGGGACGATGGTAATCGTCCCGCCGTGCCCCGCAAATGTAATAATATGACGCAAAGGAGATTTACAAATGATAAAAAAACAAATTGGAACTATCATTTTATCTTTTTTACTTATACTGGCGGTAGCTGGTTGTTCTTCAGATGAGAACAACAAAACTGAAAGTAATACTAGTACAGCACAAACTTCCGATCCATCAATTCCGAAATTATCAACAAATGAGGTACATCCTCCGCACTTAATACGGCTATATGATACCTCACAATTCTCGATTATCTGGAATGAATTAATTGATACTTATTACATAGCATGTGGAATGTTTTTTGGCTTTGAGAGCGACTTTCTATTCAATTCTGATATGCGTGTTGATTACCAGCAGACCATAGAACACTTCACGCCATACCGCAACCATTCGTTTGTGCAGGGATTGGGAAGGTACTTAGATATACAAAACAAATATGCTGATATGGAGGTTTTATATTATTTATCGCAGTATATCATTTCTGTATCAAATACTGGGTTAGGCATTGGAAACATTCAATCTAACATATTTCAAAGTGACGATGAGTTTTATTCTTTTATAGTGGCTTTATATGAATTTTATCAAGAGACAGACGCAAATGTTTTCTTCGGGTCATCCAATATACATAACGACAAAAGGCAATACCTGTTAGAATACGCCAAAGATGTGCCAATAGATGACCTAATAAACGAGATGGAAAACTATGTAGGTAATAAATCCGTAATGTACGGAAGCAATAATATATACTATTACTCTATGGTTTCTGTTTATAAATCTCCTAATAATGCTTCGTTTCGTATTTTTGGGATGAATAATGATATATTTATGACCAGCATACAGTCGCCGCTTGGGTTCGATGGCGATTTTAGCATTGCTCAGCTATTTGAAACCGCCCAGCATGAAGCTTTGCATATGTACATTAACTCCGGAATTGAAGTGCATTCACAGTTAATACAAGATTTAAGCAAAGACAAAAACCCTTTGGACTTTACAAGCGGCTTCTACGTTTACATGCCTTGGCATCGCATTGTGGATGAAGCGGTTGTGCGCGTTGTACAAGCCAGAATATATGGGATTGTGTACGATGATTTAACCTTCGCATATCAACAAATTCTTTCAAAAGAAGATCAATTCGGATTTCAAAACATTGATGGTATATGCCATATTCTTGAAGAATATGAGCTAAATCGGGCCAAATATCCAACAATAGATGATTATTCTACGGTGTTGATAGAGCGTTATCTCAGCAACTCACCTTAGTCCCAGCATTGGAACTGTGGGGCGGAAGTTAGTGGGGAACGCAAAAACCATCCCTTGACAAAGGGCGAGTAATGGTACTATAATAAGTGCAAGAGGTGAGTTGGATAACCAGCCACCGCCAAGATCAAACAACTATGTAGCCGTCAGTCTTTTGCGGAGAGCTGGGCGGCTACATTGCGTTTGGGGGCGATGGTAATCGTCCCGCCGTAAAACCCAAGGGCGATTGATAATCGCCCTTGTTTTTATTTTGCGCTTGACATAATTTGTTAATTTTAGTACAATCCTGTTGGAATATGACCGTGGAGGAGTGTGTGGTGAGGTTGATGAAGCGATATATAGAGATGTTGGAGGGGGAGAAGAGCTGATGAGTAAAAAGAAATCAAAAAAAGCTATTTCAACAAAAAAACAAGATATTTCCATATCTGAAGTTATGGAGATTGTTATTAAACGGCTTTTGGGACAACAATTAAGCAAAGAAGATAGTGAAACAGTCGGACGCTATTATGTCTTGCAAGTACCATCAAAGATGTATAGATATCGACCATATCGGCCTGATGATAATAGAGAAATAGAGGCTATAATTAATAACAATATATGGTTTTCAGCACTTTCGGAATTTAATGATCCATTCGAATCATATTACACACTAGATGTAAAAAGCCTTATTTCCTTAGATACTGATATTAAGAATATAATGGGCAGCTTATCGTTAATTCAGCAACAAACTTTAATCGAAGAAGTACTAGAAGATATTGATTATGACAAATTACATCGTGAAATAGTGAGCAACTATACAGTTGCTTGTTTTAGTGAGAAAAACGATTCTTTACTAATGTGGGGGCATTACTCTAGCGGGCATCGTGGCATATGTATAGAGTACGACACTATGGATTTAGCATACAATAAAGGCAAAGTTATAATACCAGTTAATTATTCTAATAATATTCCCCGTATTAAAAATAAAGATAATGCTAGTATAATGCGTTTCATTTTACAGTTATTACGGACTAAATGTACAGATTGGAAATATGAGTGTGAATGGCGATGCATACAAGATAAAGGTGCATGTGGAAAAGCATGGGAAGCTAAAGGTGCGTTATTAGATTCTTCTCTGCCTACAGCAATTTATGTCGGGTGTAAGGCTGCTGATGAATTTATTGATACGCTTGTTAAAACATGTACAGATACTTTGAAAATCCCTTTATATAAAATGATGCAAAGCAAAAGGGAATATAAACTTATCCCTGAACGCATTGTATAGATTAAAGGCTAATTGACTACCTCACCCCTACGGGCACCCCTCCAAGGGTGGGGAATTGCGCCCAATACAAAAACAACCCGCCAATGTCGGCAGGTTATTTTGTGTTTAGTAAGCAATTTGACTTTTTTGTTGAATTATATTATAATTATTATGCAAGAGGGTGCTGGTTCCGGCTGCGCCGCCTTTCTTCCCCCGCAGATTCTGTGGTGTGAAGGAGGTGGTTGCCTATGGATGAACGTGTAAAGAGGTTTCTGCGTTTCATCATTTGCTTGATGATTCTGCTGTTAATATACTTCTTAAACGCGCCAAACGCAATGTAGCCGCCCACCGGTCTAATGGCTGCGGCTACATATAGTCGTTTGTTTTAGGCGGCGTGTCGGTAATCGGCACGCTTCTTGCTTTTATTATACCACATATGGCAGTAATGTCAACCGTTTTTTTGCGGTTGCTTTTTTATTTCATTCGCAATTCGATTCAACAAATTTTACGTTCTTTAGCGCAAAATCAAGAGCCTTATGCATTAGCTCATTACGGGAACGCCCGCTTTTCTTAGCTAACTCATCAAAACCGTCACATATGCGCTTTTCAATTCTTATTGATAATTGTACTGACACTTCATCCTTCGGGGTAATCAAAAAATCATTCGCCACCTATATCACCTCTGTGATAAGTATAGTAATTAATTTTACTTGCGCATATATCACAATTATGATACAATTGAATCATACATAAACATTAGGAGGTAATTATCTTTGAAAACTTGTTGTTTCACCGGTCACCGTCAGCTCCCCAATGGAGATTTGACTCTGTTCTTGGATAAGCTGTTCGATACTGTTACCCTATTGGTAAACAGCGGGGTCACCAACTTCAAAAACGGAGGAGCGCAGGGCTTTGATCAGCTCGCGGCTTTGGCTGTTTTAAAGGTTCGGGAGACAAACCCTTCCATCAGATTGGAAATGATTCTGCCGCACAAGAGACAAGCAGCAAGATGGGATGAAGTATATAGAGGATTATACTACTACATACTAGCTAAAGCTGATAAAATAGTTTATGTATCTGATTATTATTACGATGGCTGTATGCGGAAAAGAAATCTCTGTTTGGTAGACGGCAGTGACTATTGCATAGCCTATTTTAAACACAAGAGAAGCGGCACGTCGCAGACGATACGTCTTGCTGAAGAGAGGGGATTGATAATATTCAACCTTGCGGATGAGTGACTGCTTGGACGCGCATTACGCGCGCCTCTTTAAATAGGTAAAATATTTACTCAGCGGAAATATAATGCAGATTTAACATTTTCTGTATATTATTTCTACCGGTTGTCAATACTACGACCGGAGGTGTTTTTTACCAATGAGTAATAAAAACAGAAAAGGCGGCATTGTTGACTTCTTGGCGGGGAAAGGGTTTTACATCATCCTCATACTCTGTATTGCCGCAATCGGCATATCGGGTTATATGCTTTTCTTCACGGACAGAAGCGACGACACGCCGGGCTATTTGTCAAATCCCATCAACGCACCAGAAGACTCGGCATTAGACCGAGTTCCCATGCCGGCAATACCAAGCGCGACACCCCGTCCCAGCTTAGAAAACGCGTTAACGCTTGACGACCTGCCCGTCGCGGCGGTAACGGCCATACCGGCCGCGACTCCCCAAGCGACGCCTAGTTCGGCAGCATCCCCGACGTCACTGGAGATATCCGTACCCTCGCCTGAACCTTCGCCCACACCCGCGCCTAAAGTGGCAAACGTTTTCGTCTGGCCTGTAAAGGGCGCGGCGATAAACGCTTTTTCAAGCGAAGACCTTGTGTACAACAGGACAATGGGCGACTGGAGGGTGCACTTAGGGGTTGACATCGAATCCGCGCTGGGCACACAAGTATTAGCAATAGCCGATGGAACAGTCAAAGACATCTATGACGACGTATTTCTCGGCACAACGGTCGTAATCGAACACCCTGGCGGACTTGTAAGCTATTATTCCAATCTTATGAGAAAACCGCCGGTGGTCATTTCCCAGCGGGTAACAGCCGGACAGGTTATCGGCGGTGTCGGACAGACGGCAGAGGGCAAACGCCGCGAGGTCAATCATCTGCATCTAGAGATACACCTTGACGGTAAACCCGTAGACCCGCTGGATTACTTGCCCAAAGAGTAAGGCAGGTTCCCTGCCGGGCAGTACGGGGGTTCTACCCCCGTATCCCTGATTTGAATTCCTACCATGGGCGGGATGACCCCGCCCCTACATATTTTTATATTGACAAAATAGGATGGTTGTGCTACAATAAATGTGTTTTTGCGGGCTGGTGTAATGGTAGCACGACTGACTCTGACTCAGTTTGTGAGGGTTCAAGTCCTTCGCCCGCAGCCAAATTGGAGACTCGCCGAAACCCTTTGTTTATCAGGGTTAAGCGGGTTTTTTCTGCTTAACAATAAAATGAGTCTACTTATAATAAGCGCCAAGGGCGGGGAATCCATTGTGATCCCCGTCCTTGGTCTTTTCACTGCTTTTGCCGATGTGTTTGCGTGCAATATTAGCATCTCTCTGCGTAAGAATAAGCATTGGCTTGAAGCGTTGTCAGGTGGTATAATTATATAAATATGGATTCATTTTTGAGGCGCTAATCTATAAGCCGTTACTGGGGAAATACATATCCTTAGATAATAAACAGATTGAAACTGCCAAACAGGGTTTTGCCCCTGTAGGAGAACTCTGCGGGAGACTGACGGCACAACTTTTATGATTACGACTTGGAGGCGGCGCTTGAGACGATTTGCGAAATAGAAGCGGCGATTCTAAAATAAAATGAAACGAGGTATTTCACTTATGGCTGAAAACAAGCTGCGTATGAAAACAATCCATATGAAACTGCTGTTACCTATCCTATGCGCCGTCATTATCGGCGGACTACTGATGGGGATTATTAGCTATCAAGCGGCTTCCGACATAGTTGTTGACGCTTTTATGGAAGACGGGCTGCGCTCCGCGAGTAACCTGCGCGAGAATATGGACATGGTTATATCCAAAGCGCAATTAGATTTATCCGCGCTTTCCGTCGCTCCGTCCGTCAAAAATCTATTGATGGGAGACGAAGCCTCTGAAGAATTGGTAGAAGGCTACATCATGGCACTTGTAGATCAGCACGGCATTTACAACAGCATAACCATCCTCAACACTGACGGAATCATCGTGGCAAGTACTTCCGGCAGTACGGGAGGGGATAGGTCAGATAGAGAATACTTTCAACTGAGCATGCAGGGTGAGTTTCATATTTCCGGGGTAGAGTTAAGCCGCCAAACGGGACGGCTTGCCACATTTATCTCCATTCCTGTGCGTGATGTGGATGACGGCTCTGTCATCGGCGTAGCGCTGACCGTAATAAGGCTTGAGGAACTCAACTCCCGTTATGTCATTCCTGTCAACTTGCTGGGCGATCACGGCTATGCTATGGTCGTGACGAGTAGTGGTACTATAATCGCACATAGAGATGAGGAAAGAATTATCGCGCCCGGGGATGAAGAAAGAGATGAAGCTGATGGGATGGTCTCTGAAGAAACGCTGGAGCAGCTTTTAATTATGACCGGCAGCAGAATGACTTTTGAAACCGAGAGAGACGGAGTACGATTCAGAGCCTTTGCGGAACGAAGCCAATATACCGATTGGTACGCTGTTGTAATTTGTCCGGTCAGTGAGTTTTATCAAGCGACTAATAACTTAGCAATAATGACCGCAATCCTTGTCACCCTCACAATCCTGTTTTTGGCTGTGATCATCTGGCTGGTGGTACGCGGTGTGACCAAGGCGCTGAGTACTACCATCCGCTACGCCGGTGCTGTGACGCACGGGGATTTGGAAACGCCGCTTTCCGTGCAGCGCGATGACGAAGTTGGGGTGTTGGCGGAATCTCTGCGTGATATGGTGGGCAAACTGAAAAATATGATTAATGTTGCCGAGCTGAAAACCATTGAAGCTGAAGAGGCAAAGGACACTTTGCTCTCCGGTATCATTTATGCGAGCAGGATACAAGGCAATCTGCTGCCAAAGGATAATCTATTTGCCGAAGCGTTTTCAGATCATGCCGTTATCTGGGATCCGCGCGACATCGTGGGCGGCGACATATACTGGATAAAGCAATTTGATGAGGGTACCGTCCTCTGCGCCTGTGACTGTACCGGTCACGGCACGCCCGGCGCGCTACTTACAATGCTGGTCGTATCGGCGCTGGAGGCTGTGGTCAGGCAGCATAATTACCAAGACACCGCTGATATTATATGGCGCCTTGAGAAAAGACTTGTTAATATTCTCAATGTAAGCACAGAGCAGGATGAGATAGAAAGAGACATCGGGGATGTGCGGGACGGCTGCGACATCGCGGTTTTATACATACCCAAAAAGGGAGACATCACCGTCTCGGCGGGACATACCCATGTGTTTGTCTGTGATGGAAAAGAAGTCAAGCAGATTAAGGGACAAAGGATTTTTGTAGGCGAAGGTAAACTAAAGAGCAGGGACGATATAGAAACTGTTACCATTCCCACTAATCCAAAGCATAAGTATTATATCGCCTCGGATGGGCTGTATGATCAAATCGGGGACGAAACGAATATACCGTTCGGATACAGTCATTTTAAACAACTGATCCTTGAGAAGCACAACGAGCCGCAGAAAGCAATATCCGGTGCGGTATGGGAGGCGTTTGAACATCACCGCGGCGACCAACCGAGAAGGGATGACTTCCAGTTGATCAGCTTTAAGCCGTAGGGGGGATGTAATGGAAGATTTATTTAAAAGAGAACAGCAGGTATACACCGAAGCCCTTGCTCATATGCAAGAAACGGAAAACGGCATCCCTTGCGATGCCGAAAAGTTTAAACGGCTCGCAAGGGAATATGGACAACTGCTTAAGCAATTCCGCAAGATTACAAAAATCTCTGATAAAAGTGCAAGAAAGTTGATTCTGCATGAAATTCAGTTGCGAAGCCAAACCGTACGTGACGCGCTGACAGGACTGTACAATCGACGTTTTTTAGATGACGGGCTAGACGCTTGTCTAAAGGAATTGTCCGAAACTAAGGAGATGATCAGTGTATTGATGATTGACGTGGATCACTTCAAGGGATATAATGATGCTTATGGACACGGCAATGGCGATGAATGTCTAAAATCTATCGCGGACGTACTTGAGGGTTCGTTAAGAACCGGGGACGGTTTTGCGGCCCGGTATGGGGGCGAGGAGTTTACTGTGGTCTTGCCGCGCACAAATCAAAGCGGTGCGCAGATCGTCGCCAACAGGTTGTTAGAACGTGTGCAGAAGCTAGCTATATCTCATGGGAAGAGCAGCGTGGCGGATGTTGTTACCATTTCTATTGGATTTACTTCCGGCGTAGCGGATGGAAAGCGTAGCGCTGCGGAATACACTAGACGGGCGGACGAGGCGCTCTATCTCTCAAAACGGAATGGACGAAACCGTTGCACTTATCTTACTTTAGAGGAGGAAGAAAAATGATTACGAACATGCTAGAGTATTACAACATGACCAAGAAGTTTGATGTTGACCTTATCTACAGCGGCGCCCTATGGGCAGACGGCATCGAAGGGCTGGGGACGACTCTGCGCAAGCATATGGAATTTGAGCATCTATCTCTTTCAGCGTCACATTCTGTGTTTTCCGTATTTGTAGAGCAGATGAACAATATGCTGATGTATGCGGTTGAAAGAGAAGAGGTTGAAGGACATCCTAATGTACCCAAGGGCGTATTTGTATTAGCTTCAAAAGACAAGGTATATTACGCGCAAAGCGGCAATGTGATGAGAGCCGAAAGTGCCGAACTCGTAAGAAATCGTATCGACCACCTGAACACAATGGATAAACCGACCCTTAGGAAGTATTACAAAGAGCAGATACGGAACGAGGACACAAACCCGGAGAGCAAGGGTGCCGGGATCGGTTTGATCGAGATAGCCAAACGGGCCAGCGCTCCGATAGAATATATATTCACACCCTATAACGAGGGATTAGTATTCTTTGCCATGTCTGTAACAATCGGTTGATAGGAGGATAAGAAAATGGCATTTTACTTAGAGAAGGAAAAGACAGGGTCCACGCCTTATGTGCTTATTGATGAAGCGAAGAAGTATATGAAGATTGAGGGCGAGAGCTATCACGAGAATGTGATTGAATTTTTTAAAGAGGTCAATGATTGGCTGAGCGTTCGCTCTGAGTCTGAACTTGACTCGTTTACGTTTGATTGCGAAATGTTGTATTTTAACAGCTCGACTGCGAAATTGCTCTTAAATATGCTGCTACATATGGACGATTGTGCTGCGGATGGCAAACAAATCACGGTGAACTGGATTACGACTGAGGACAACGACATTATCATTGAATGCGGTGAGGATTTTCAAGAGGAATTGAGCAACGTGACGTTTAATATGGTGATCGGATAAAATATTCCCCTAATAGTCTCAACGAATACGAGCGGTTCATAGCATGCACAGGCGGCTGTTACGGCCGCCTATAAATGCATATAAATCCTTGACAACAACAACAATATATTGTATAATGAAGTTGTTGAATATACTGTATGAGGTGATATAAAAAATTGATAACCGATTTGAAAGCCGCGAGGGGCTCCCATCAATGTAACGCGTTGTCTCATGGGGCATAGCGTTCAAGTCCTTCGTCCGCAACCGCATAAAAAGTCTGTAGTTTCAACGACTACAGACTTTTTATATTTCTACGCGCTTCCCCCCGGATAAATGTTGTCTCTTTCCGTCTCTTTATCCTTGTTCGCCTCATATGACGACATATAGAGCTTCTCGGCTTCACGCTGCGCCGCTTTCAATAGATCGACAGCTTCTGTTACAGCACTGAACAGTTTTGCGTACATTTTTTGAAAATCAGCCATATCGTAGTCCTCCAGTATAAAATAATGAATCGTTGATAAACATAATTATACATTATTATTTATTTTGTGTCAAGTAATATAAAACAATTATTATTTTTATTGAGGTTGTGGGTAATATACAATATGGCATAGGAGGGTGAATACCATGTATGAGAACTTTTTTCCCGTTCGTTTATCCCAACTGCGAATAGCAAAAGGAGCTTCTGCCCGTGATATGAGCCTGTCCTTGGGACAAAATGTCAATTATATTAATCAAATTGAAAACCGCAAAGCATTTCCCACAATGCAGATTTTCTTCTATGTCTGCGAATATCTTAAGATAACTCCGCAGGAGTTTTTCGACGAGGGCAATAACAGCCCCGAGCATCTAAACGATTTAATAGCAGACTTGAAAAGGCTTGACTATAAAGCACTTTCTCTCATTTCAGGGATTGTTAAAGAAATGCTGTAGGGTCGGATTTCCATGCTCGACCGCCCGCGGTCGGATAGATGCCGCTCCTACATCCCTTGCTTTAAATTCTGCATTTGCCGCCCAAAGGCAGCATACCCACCTGCTTGACTTTTTTTATCTCCGCTGATACAATAAAGCAACCCCTCGCGTACTCTATCAGACCGAGGTGATGTTTAGTTGAAAAAAAGAAATAAGGTTATATCCACAAGCCTGCTGCTGCTTATCACACTGCTTTGCTTTTCATGTGTGACATTGTATCTCGACTATATCTTTGGGTCCGTACAGATCGCCATAACGATTCTACTTTATATTGTATATCAACGTTCGCGTTTCATAAATCGCGGTAAAATAGACCGGGCTATCTCCTCCGTCTCTCTCTCCGGTACATCCTCATCCACGCTGAGCGTGCTTAACATACCTCTGCCTGCTTGCGTGATAAAGCTTGAAGACGGCGAGATACTGTGGTCAAACCCTATATTCTCAGCCATTACAAATTTTAAGTCCACGCGTTTCGAGGTCTCCGTCACCAATCTAATACCTGATTTCCCCCTCAAATGGCTGATGGAGGACAAGCCGGAGTGTCCCGTTGATATAGCGATCTCCGAAAAGACCTATAAAGTCTTCGGAACCCGTGCGCGCCACGACGATAACACATTATCGGCACTACTATATTGGGTCGATATTACCGAGCTTGCGCTCCTGCGCAGCGAAATAAAGATGAAGAGCATGGTTGTAGGCGTTATCACGCTTGATAACTATGAGGAAATAACAAAGAGTCTCAATGAAAACCAAAAGGCAAACCTCTTCGCCGCACTCGACGACCGTATTTTCGCATATCTTCAACCCATGGACGCTATTTTCAGAAAATACGAGCGCGACCGCTATCTGATTATGTTAGAAGAACGGTATCTCAAAGATTTGATCGACGACAAATTCTCAATCCTCGAGAACGTTCGTGAGCTAACGGGAAGTTCGAGCCTGCCCGCGACTATCTCTATCGGTCTGGGCGTTGATGGTGCAAATCCTGCCGAAACCCTGTCATTTTCAAGCCTTGCTATGGATATGGCGCTCTCACGCGGCGGCGATCAGGTCGTTATAAAAAACAGACTGCGCTTCGAGTTCTTCGGTGGTAAATCTAAGGAGATGGAAAAGCGTACAAAGGTTAAATCGCGCGTCATGGCGGGTGCCTTGCGCGAGCTAATACACGATGCGTCGCTCGTACTGATCATGGGGCACAAACAGTCTGACATTGACACAATAGGCGCATCTTGCGGCCTTGTAGCGATAGCGCGCAAACTGGGCAAAAAATCATACATCGTTACCGACCTCGGCCAGACTTCGGCGTTAAAGCTAATCGAAAAACTCTCTTCAGTTCGCGAGTATAACGGCGCGTTTATCGACGCTCAAACGGCTCTGCTATATGCCGGCCGCGAGACCCTTTTGGTCATTGTAGATACCTCGCGCCCCGAACTGGTCGAAAGTGTAGAGCTTCTGCAATCAATGCATCATGTGGCGGTGATCGATCACCATCGCCGTGCCGAGACTTATATCGACAACGCGACACTGGTGTTCCACGAGCCATACGCCTCGTCTACATGCGAGCTTGTCACTGAGCTTTTACAATATGTCATCGAGCCAAATGATTTGTTGCGCGACGAGAGTGAAGGGCTTCTCGCGGGCATAACCATGGACACAAAAGGTTTTTCCATGCACACGGGCGTTCGTACGTTCGAGGCCGCCGCATATCTTCGCGCGGCGGGCGCGGACACAACAAACATCAAAAAAATGCTGCAAACTGATATGGAAAGCAACATTGCCAGACACAAAGTCGTATCCAATGCCGAGATGCTCAACGAGCAGGTCGCCGTTGCCGTTGCCGAAACGCCTGTTAATCGCGTTACGGCTGCACAGGCTGCCGACGATCTTCTTACAATATCGGGTATTCAAGCGGCGTTCGTCATCTCCCGCTTAGAGGACTGCGTACATATCAGTTGCCGGAGCCTTGGGGATATAAATGTGCAGATAATCGCGGAAAAGCTCGGCGGTGGCGGACATCAGACCATGGCGGGTGTGCAGCTTTATAAACTAACGGAAGAAGAATGTAAAGAGCGGCTTATTATTGCTGTTAATGAGTATTTCCAAGAACGGGGTTAGGGGGAAAATATGCGATGCATAACTATCAAAAGGGAAAGAACCAAGTTTGTTGGCATATTGATTGAATATTGGTGTATTTTTTATTTTAATAGAGAAAAGCTCATGGCTATTATTTCAACAGAATAACTTTGTTCAGTGAAGGGACGGCCCCTGCGGGTTATTCGGATATGTCATATTCAATTAAAACTGCTTATAGCCTCACCAAAGGAACCCATCTTATAGTTCTCAAAAATTGATTGTTTTGCACAGAGAAAGGAGATCCCTTATGAAAGTTATACTACAAGCCGACATCAAAGACCAAGGCAAAAAAGGCGACCTAATCGACGTAAGCGACGGTTACGCCCGCAATTTCCTGTTCCCTCGAAAACTGGCTGTCGAGGCGACCGCCGTTGAGATGAACGCATTTAAGGACCGCGAAGCCTTAAAAGCGCGCAAACTGCAAGCGGAAAAGGATAATGCCGCGAAGCTCGCATCCGTCATCAAAGATATGTCCGTCACCGTAAAGGCCAAGGGCGGCGCGGCCGGGCGTCTCTTCGGCTCCATCACCTCCAAAGAGGTCAGTGACGCGCTTAAGGCTCAGCATAACATAGATCTTGAAAAGCAGAGAATTGTCTTGAACAATCCCATTCGCACATCAGGATCACATACTTGTCTTGTCAAATTGGGGCATAATAATAACGCTGAGTTAAAGATCGAGATAGAGGTCATATAATGGACACTAACCGCCAGATACCCAGAAATATCGAGGCCGAGCAATCAGTCTTAGGCTCCATGCTTGTAGACGCTAGGTGTATCCCCGACGTCATCACCGTCTTGCGCCCCGTTGATTTCTACAGCGAGCAGAACAGACTACTTTACGAGACGATATACAACATGTTCACTCAAGGGCGCGACATAGACGCTGTTACCCTTTTGGGCGAGCTTCAAATAGCCGGTCTGTACACCCCCGAAATGGCGTCATACGTAAGCGGTCTTGTCGAAATTACCCCTACAGCCGCACATGTTATGGCATACGCCGACATCGTCAGGGACAGGTCGCTCCTCAGGACTTTAGGCGACACCGCCGCCGAGATAACGCAAATTGTCGGCGAGGGCGCATCCGATGCGGAGACCGCGCTCGATGCCGCAGAACAAAAGATATACGACATACGCCGCGGGCACTCCGGACGAGGCTTAACGCCTGTTTCAGTTGTACTGGCCGACGCGTTCCGTTATCTCGATGAAATGGCCGAGCAAAACGGGCGGCTTCCCGGTCTGACCACGGGCATCGGACCTTTAGACAAAAAAATCGGCGGACTTATCAACTCCAATCTTGTGCTTATGGCATCGCGTCCCGGTATGGGAAAGACCAGTATCGCGCTCAACGTCGCGCTCAACGCGGCTCGCTCGTCAAAAAAAGCCGTGGCGTTTTTCTCGCTAGAGATGTCGCTGCACCAGCTCGGACTTAGGCTTCTCTCGTCCGAAGCCGCCATCGACTCCTCCACAATATTAAACGGTACACTTAACGTTCAGGAGTGGCAGTCGGCGACGCAGGCGAGTATCAACCTCTCACGCCTGCACATGATGTTTGGCGAAAGTGCTGCGATTACCCCCACAGAGATGAAGGCACTGTGCCGCCGCGTACCCAACCTGGGGCTAATTGTCATCGACTACCTTCAGCTTATGCAGGGCTCCAAGCGTTCCGACAATCGCGTTCAAGAAGTCTCTGAAATATCTCGTTCACTTAAAATCATGGCAAAAGAGCTGGATGTACCTGTATTGTGTCTCTCACAGCTCTCGCGCGCGAATGAGTCCCGCGCCGATAAGCGTCCACAGCTCTCTGACCTGCGCGAATCGGGTGCTATCGAACAGGACGCGGACGTTGTCATGTTCCTTTACCGTGACGACTATTATCATGAGGACTCCCCCGAACGCGGCATAGCGGAGTGTATAGTTGCCAAGAACCGCCACGGCAGCACAGGTACGATTAAGCTGCACTGGATGGGGCAGTACACATCGTTCTCCGCGATAGATAATATCCATGCTTGAGATTCTCGTATTTGACCGCATAAAAGCGCTGCTCCCACCGCGCTCGTCCGTTCTCTGTGCGCTGTCCGGCGGCGCGGATTCCGTGGCGATGACGCTTGCGTTATGCGCTTTGCGTGAAAAAATGGATATTAACGGTGTTTCATGCGCACACTTCAATCATGGGTTAAGAGGCGCCGACGCCGATGCCGATCAGGATTTCTGCGCGAAGCTCTGCAAACGATTAGAGCTGCCCTTATTCATCGGGACAGCTGCCCAAACTCCGGGGGGGTACGGGGGGGTCCTTCCCCGCATTGCCCGGCAGGGCACTTGTCCGGGCTCTGAAGCCGAATACCGCCGTCTGCGTTACGATTTCTTGATAAAAACCGCGCTTGAGCAGAACATCTCATATGTCGTCACAGCGCACACCTCCGACGACAATGCCGAAACTTTATTGTTAAACCTCACGCGTGGCACAGGCCTCGATGGTTTGACGGGCATCCCCGCCATAAGACAGACCCGCGACGGCGTGTATATTATACGCCCAATGCTCGATGTCATGCGCTCCGGCGTTTTGGAATATTTGCAAAATTCCGATCAGGATTTTTGCGATGACGCGTCCAACCGCACCGATATATACCGGCGCAATAGAATACGCCATCATATAATCCCAGAACTGCAAAAAGAAAATCCTAGACTCTTAGAATCTCTGTCTCACACATCTGAACTATTAAAGCGCGACAGGGAATATTTAGACGAGCAGGCAACACTCGCGCTCAAAGCCATAACAATCTCCCACCCCGCGGCGCGGGGTTGCGGCTTAATCTACGAAGGCGCCGTTTCAGCAAAGAATCTCTCATCTCTTCCCTCTGCTCTCTCATTTCGCATAATAAAGCAAATGTGCGAGAGCGCCAATGGCGCTCCGTTCGACCTATCCTACAAGCATATAGACGCGGTACTGTCGCTCTGCAACGCCGGACCTTCCGCAGTTCTAAATCTCCCGTGTGGCTTGACAGCGCGGCGTATCTATGATAATCTGCGCATTGAAAAAGCAATGCATGAGTTCGCTTTTACCCCTGTCAGAATAGATTTTGAGCAAACTATTTCGCTTGACAGAATAGACTTAAAGGCCTCTTGGACAAAAAAACCTAAAAAAATTAACAATTTAGTCTATTCTTTTTTACTAAGTTCTGATACAATAGAGGGTGGATTGACAATAAGATCCCGTTTAAGCGGCGATTTTATCCGTCTTGCGGGGCGCAATCACTCAAAAAGTCTGCGAAAACTATTCATCGATGCTAAGGTACCCAAGCACGAGCGGTCGGGCATACCCATACTTGCGGACGATACAGGGGTTGCCGCGGTGGGCGGCTTTGGCGTGGATGAGCGATGTTCTCCCAAGAGTGATGACGCCGGAACGTTTTTACAGATTTACAGAGAGGAACAGTTATGATTCACAAGGATTTCGAGTCAATGCTTTTTTCAGAATCCCAGATTAGCTCCCGTATTGCCGAGATGGCGGCACAAATCGACCACGACTACAAGGACAAGTCCCCTCTGATGGTCGGCGTGCTAAAAGGCTCTTTTATCTTCATGTCGGACTTGATGCGTGCGCTGACAGTGGACTGCTCCGTTGACTTCCTGGCAGTCTCCTCATACGGCGCAAAAAGCGAAACAACCGGCCAAGTGCGTATGCTGAAAGATATAGATCAGGACATAGAGGGCCTCGATGTCTTGGTTATCGAAGATATACTTGACAGCGGCGTTACGCTGAGTTATATTCTGGAGTTATTGCGCGCGCGCAAGCCTGCATCGATCAAGATATGTACACTGTTGGATAAACCCAGCAGACGTAAAATACACGTCGATGTGCATTATACCGGTTTTGTGATTTCCGATGCTTTTGTAGTCGGCTATGGATTTGATTATAACGAGAAATATCGCAATATGCCTTATATAGGCATACTAAACCGAAATGTTTACTGCAACGAGTAATATTTCCAAAATAAATAATCTAATGTTAAACCATCTATATACGCGAGGTGATTAAATTTTGAATCAACAAAGCAATCAAAAAAAGCCCAGCGGGCTTAAAGATCTGGGCTTTTACATTATTGTATTCATAGTGCTGCTGACCACGGTTTTGATACTTCTTCAAGGCGCGAGACGCGACGAGGTTTCATATTCTGATGTCATTCGTTTCTTCCAGCAGGAAAAGGTCGTGAGGTTTTATATAGCCGATGATACGACATTGGTTCTTACCCTAAGAAACCATTCCCCCGGCGAAGTCGAGCATAACCTCTACAGTATCGATTTCCTGCGCGAGGATATCGGCGATCTGATCCTTGATCAGGCGCATAATAAAATCATCGAGGACTATAACTATAAGCCGCGTTACGTACCGCCGTGGTGGATAACGTTTTTGCCATATCTGTTCTTGTTTGGTCTTCTTATCGTGTTCTGGTACTTTATGTTCAATCGCGGTGCCGGCGGCGGCGGCGGCATGGATCGCTCGATGAAATTCGGGCGCGCGCGCACACGTCTTGGCAGTGACGAGAAGAAGAAGATCACGTTCGCCGACGTAGCGGGCGCGGATGAGGAAAAGCAGGAACTGTATGAAATTGTTGATTTCCTCAAGTCACCCGCGCGGTATATCGACATCGGCGCGCGTATCCCCAAAGGCGTATTACTTGTCGGCCCTCCCGGCACGGGTAAGACACTGCTGGCAAAGGCTGTCTCAGGCGAGGCCGGCTGCCAGTTCCTGTCTATATCCGGCTCGGACTTTGTCGAGCTCTATGTCGGTGTCGGCGCATCGCGCGTGCGCGACCTGTTTGAACAGGCTAAAAAACAATCTCCCTGTATAGTGTTTATAGATGAGATCGATGCCGTAGGCCGCCATCGCGGCGCAGGAATGGGCGGCGGACACGACGAGCGCGAACAGACGCTTAACCAACTGCTGGTTGAAATGGACGGCTTTGGAAACAACGAGGGTATAATCATACTCGCCGCGACAAACCGCCGTGATATCCTCGACCCCGCTCTGTTGCGTCCCGGACGCTTTGACCGCGAAGTGTATGTAGGTCGTCCCGACATCAAAGGGCGCGAGGCCATCCTTAATGTCCACAAGAAAAATAAAAAATTGGATAAAGACGTAAAACTCTCCGACATCGCAAAAACCACCGCCGGATTTACCGGCGCTGACTTGGAGAATCTCTTAAACGAATCTGCTTTGCTGGCGGCAAGACGCAACCATCCCGTTATCTTCAACGACGACGTTGCCGATGCTCTGTTAAAGGTCGTCGCCGGTCCCGAAAAACGCAGCAAGGTTATTCCTAAAAAAGATTTGCGTATAACGGCCTATCACGAAGCGGGTCACGCCATCGCCAGCCGCTCGCTTAAAACGCAGGATCCTGTCCACCACATTACCATTATCCCACGTGGTATGGCATTGGGCATGTTAATTAACCTGCCGCAAGAGGACAAGATGCACATGTCCAAAACCGAGATGTACGAGCGGATAGTTGTTTGTATGGGCGGACGCGTAGCGGAGAAAATTGTTATGGAGGAGATTACGGGCGGTGCGGCGCACGACATCCAGCAGGCGACGCGTATCGCGCGCGACATGGTCACTAAGTTCGGCATGAGTGATAATGTCGGCGCAATAAACTACGCTAACGAGAACGACGAAGTGTTCATCGGGCGCGATTACGGTCACACAAAGATATACTCCGAACAGACCGCCTCGATGATTGACAGCGAGATAAAAAGTATTATCGATCAGGCATATCAAACCTGCACAGACATTCTTAAAGAGCATCTTGAAAAGCTTCATACCGTGGCGGATTATCTCTTGAAACATGAAACCATGGACGGAGACATCTTCGAATCCTATTACACCACGGGCGTAATGCCCGAACCCGAAAACGCGTAACTTAAATCTATGGGGCACCGATAACGGCGCCCCTTTTTACTGTAATATTTTCCCTCGTCCCATAATATATCTAACTATGTAAAGGAGATGATACTGTGCATTACCCGTTTGTTCTTACTCCCCTGCCTTATGATTACAACGCGCTCGAGCCGTTTATTGACGAGAAGACTATGCACCTCCACCATGACAGGCACCTTAAAACTTATGTCGACAACCTAAACGCGGCGCTTAAAAACTATCCCGAATTTCAAACATGGAGCCTTGAAAGGCTGCTCAAAAACGTGAACTGGCTGCCTGAAGACATCAAAACCCCCGTTAAGAACAATGGCGGCGGCGTTTACAATCACGAATTTTACTTTAATAACATGTCCGCGGAAAGAGACACCCAGCCTTCGCCTGAGTTGCTGGAACAGATTGACCGAGATTTCGGCAGTCTTGACGAATTTAAGCAGCAGTTCAAAAAGGCGGCGCTGGGCGTGTTCGGATCGGGCTATGCGTGGTTGGCTCTGGACAAAAACGGCAAACTCGTCATTAAACAGACCGCCAATCAAGACACCCTTATCCCGCTAGAGCTTTGCCCCGTCGTGGTAATAGACGTGTGGGAACACGCCTATTACTTAAAGAACTATAACGTGCGCGCAGATTATATCGACAACTGGTTTCATGTGGTCGATTGGCAAAAGGCTTCTGTAAATTATGAGAAACATACGGCGATTGAAAAAGCCTAAATGCGGTCAGGCGTCGCAGGGTCGGGGTTCCATCCCCGACCGTTTTTGGTGTTTTGACCACATCACTTGACATTTTTTACATATTATTATATATTTATAGTGATAATATCATTTGGGAGGGATCCGTTATGATAACGCGCTCATCAGGAATCGTTCTGCACATCTCATCTCTGCCTAATCCTTACGGTATAGGCACGTTTGGCGACAGCGCGTATTCCTTTATAGACTTTCTTAAACAATCAGGTCAGACCTATTGGCAAATACTTCCGCTCGTTCCGACGGGCTACGGTGATTCGCCGTATCAAAGTTGTTCAGCTTCGGCAATAAACCCCTACTTTATCGATCTTGATTACCTGCGCCGCGACGGGCTGCTAGAATTCGATCAATACGCGTATGTTAATTTCGGTCAGGACTTGGATTATGTTGATTACGGAGCCTTGTATGCCGCGCGTTATCATGTGCTGCGCCGTGCGTTTGATCAAAGGCACGAAAAACTGTCAGAGGAGCTTGACGCATTCAGGAAAGAAAACGCTGACTGGCTGCCTGATTACGCCCTATTCATGGCTGTAAAGTCTCATTTCAATATGGTGTCATTATCCAATTGGCCGGACGCAGATATCCGGATGCATAAGCCCGCAGCTATAGAGAGATACTCTGAAATCCTCGCCGAAGACATTGATTTTCAGGTGTTTATGCAATATTTGGGCTTTAAGCAATGGAACGAACTCAGGGCTTATGCTGCTGAAAACGGCATCAGGATTATCGGCGATATGCCGATCTATTGCGCCGAGGATTCCGCCGAGGTCTGGGCGCAGCCCAAGCTGTTCCGGCTTGAAAAGGACGGAACGCCGGCGGTTGTGGCCGGTGTGCCGCCGGATTTGTACTCCGTAACGGGACAGCTCTGGGGCAACCCAATCTATGACTGGAAGTACCATGAAAAGACCGGTTTCGAGTGGTGGATAAACCGTATTAAACATGCCAGTAAATTCTATGATGTTTTGCGCATCGACCATTTTCGCGGTCTTGAATCCTATTGGGAGGTGCCGCATGGCGAGAAAGTTGCCACAAATGGCAAGTGGGTAAAAGGTCCTGCCATGAAGATTATAAATACCGTGACTGCCGCCGTTCCAGACCTCGATATAATTGCCGAAGACCTGGGCGAACTGTCCGAAGATGTCCACGTTTTCTTGGAGGATGCAGGGTTCCCGGGTATGAGGCTTCTGGTCGACGCGTTTGACCCCAACAGTGAGAGCGCCTTCTTGCCTCACAATATAATCAAAAACTGTGTGGCATACACTTCGACGCACGACTCGCCAACTTTTATGGACTTTTTATTTAACAAGGCATCGAGCGCAACGCGCAATTACGTCATGGATTATCTGCGCCTACGCCCGGACGAGGGCTATAATTGGGGCGCGGTAAAGGCCATTTGGTCAAGCCCCGCTGTGCTGGCAATGGCTACCATGCAGGATATACTGGGGCTTGGCGCCGATGCCAGAATGAACACCCCCTCAACTCTCGGCGATAAAAACTGGCAATGGCGCGTCAGAATGGACGCATTTAACGAAGATGTCGCAAATATACTTCACCATGTCACAAAGACATATTGGAGGTAGCTTGAAATGTTGCCTGTTGATATACTGCAAAACATGAGAGTGCCCGGCTTAACTATAGCGTTTATCATCTTAAACATAGTTATTGCCGTCCTTTTGCCAATCGCGCTGTTTGTATGGCTTAAGGTAAAATATAAAGCGAGATTTATCCCCGCGCTTTTGGGAGCGGGAATGCTCTTCGCTTTCGGTATTTTACAACTTCTGTTTCTCCGTTTGTTCCAACTCGGCATGCTTATCAGCGTTTGGCCCACGCCAGTATTTAACATAATTCTCTATATCGTTATTATGTGTCTATGCGCGGGTTTATTTACAGAGACAGGCCGCTTTATAGCATTTACGTGGATATTAAAAAGAGACATCGGCGAAATAAAAACGCCGCTGGCATACGGCGCAGGATACGGCATTATGGGGATAGCTATCGTAATGTCCGCGTTGGGTCGGCTCTCCTACGCTACTCTGATAAACAACGGTCAAATAGTAAACCGCAGTTTGTCCGATGATTTTATCGTGGAACTGATTGATTTCGCCCAAACTAATTCATTTGATTTATTATTGATTGGCGTTAGATTTATTTTGATTTTCACCTTGTATATATGCCTGTCTGTGCTGGTGTGGCTGGCGGTCATGCGCAAGCAATATTTGCTGTACCCCGCCGCAATTTTGCTCCACGCGCTGACATTTGTGCCGGCGATACTCTTTGACCTCAGGGTTTTAGAAAACGCTTGGTTCGTCATGGGATTAACAGCGTTGTGTGTGCTGATAACTGCCGCGCTGATATGGTATATATATGCAAAAATTCCAAATCGTGCGCCCGTATTGCTCGAACCTGAATTTGAGCGTGAACCGCCTTCACCGTAAGTGTGGAGCAGAGCGGGGAGTCTCACGTTTTGTAAGTTGGCAGCTCCCTGCGAGAGAATATGTCGTTTGCGGATTTTAGGCAGAGAATTTTGAGCAGTTAACAGGTCCCGCCTTGGGGAAGGCAATGAAGTATACACGACTTTGGCTGAAAAAACACGGATTAATAGCGGACGGTTTTTTCCCGGAGATATATTATCAAAGCGCGCCCGAAACCGCCTATATGGAATTGTGGATCCCGTTTAGGCAACGTGAAATATAAATAAAAGTTTGGAGGAGTAAAAATGAACAAGTACGATGACGCGATCAAACTTATGGACGAGCGGTACAAAAAAGATGAACTCTGGCCGATCGCTACCACAGACGGCAAGAGCCATGACGTCCGCATTGTGAGCGGTTATTATGAGGATGGCATGGTCTATACCGTTACTTACACGCTCTCAACCAAAATGAAGCATATTGCAGTTAATCCCGAGGTCGCCGTCTGCACTTTTTGGTTCACCGGACACGGTATCGGCGAGAATCTCGGCTGGGTACGCGATGAGAAAAACGCGGAGATGATGAAGAAATTGCGCGCCGCCTTTGCAGAGTGGTATGACAATGGACACGTCAACGAGGAAGACCCGAACACATGCCTGTTGCGTATCCGTCTCACGGACGGCGTGATAATCGAGCCTGAGAAACTGGGGCGGAATGAAATTGATTTTGTGAATAAGACGGTGAAGTAAATAAGGCTTTACATCTTGCCGTTTGTATGATATAATAAGAACTCACAATCAAATTATCTTCAGGGCGGGGTGAAATTCCCCACCGGCGGTGATGGGCGTTAACGCCACAAGTCCGCGAGCCGCATAGCGCGGTTGATTGGGTAAAAATCCCGAACCGACGGTTATAGTCCGGATGAAAGAAGATGGCATTTTGTAATGTTATCCCGCCCTCAAACTTTATGTTTGAGGGCGGGATTGTCGATAAAATCGACAATCTGCTTGAATATAGCGTGAAAGGGGGCTTACAATTCTTCCCGGTAGCAGTGCTTTAGTTATTGCCCAATAGAGATATTTTGAGCAAATTTTTATTAAGAGGTGTTCAACATGAAAACAAACACACGGAAGTTAACGATCCTTGCCCTTTTTGCCGCATTAGCATATTCGCTGGTGTTATTCATCAATATACCTATTGTGCCTGCGCCCCCAATCAATTACGATCCGAAAGATGTCATCATCGTCATTGCCGGATTTCTCTTCGGCCCGCTGGCAGTGGCCGGCATATCGCTGGTCACGTCGCTTATCGAGATGTTTACAGTAAGTGTAACTCTTTATTGGGGATTGCTGATGAACGTCGTTGGGACCTGCGCCTTTGCCTGTCCTGCCACTGTAATCTATCGCCGGAAACGCACTATTGCCGGAGCGGTGATTGGCCTTGTGACAGGGGCATTGTTCGCTACCGGCACTATGCTTCTGTTTAACTACATTGTTACTCCGCTGTATATGCCTGTTACACGCGAGATAATTGCGGGGATGCTAATTCCTGTTTTTCTGCCGTTCAATCTACTGAAAACATTTTTAAATGTAGGTTTTACCTTGCTGTTATATAAGCCTGTGCGGCTGGCTCTCTCGCAGGCGCGGCTGCTGCCCGCTTTCGAAGAAGAGGATTCCAGGCGTAAAATCAGCCTCGGTACGGCTGCCGCAGCGATTTTTGTCATTGCGACATGTGTATTATTGATTTTGGCATGGAGGGGAATAATTTAGGGTATGCGAAAGGGCGGATTGTCATCCGCCCTTACATCTCCCAATTATGCCACACGTTCTGTACGTCGTCGTTATCCTCTAGCATCTCCAGCAACCGCTCCATCTTTTTAACATCATCAGGCTCTGTTAGTATCGTATAATTCTGCGGTACCATCTCGACCTCCGCGCTCACATAGGTATAGCTCCTCGCCTCCAGCGCGTCGCGTACGGCGCTGAAATCCTCAGGCGCGGTGATGATCTCGTGTGCGCCGCTCTCCGAGCTGAAATCCTCTGCGCCGCATTCAAGCGCATCTTCCAGCACTTTATCCTCGTCGGTAAAAATCTCCGCGTCGATAACCAAAACGCCCTTTTTATCAAAGCTCCACGATACACAGCCGGTCGCACCCAGATTGCCGCCGTACTTGTCAAAATAGTGGCGCATATCCGATGCGGTACGATTACGGTTATCTGTCATCGTCTCGACAATGACCGCAACGCCCGACGGCCCGTAACCCTCATACGAAATGCTCTCATAATTCGCGCCGCCGCTGCTTCCGGCGGCTTTCTCTATAACTCTCTTTATGTTATCCTGCGGCACATTGCCCGCGCGCGCCTTTGCTACAACATCTTTTAAGCGGGAGTTGTTGTTTATGTCCGGGCCGCCCTCGCGCACGGCGACGATGATCTCACGCGATAGTTTGGTAAATAGCTTGGCACGCTGTGCGTCAGTTTTGCCCTTTTTATGGGCTATGTTTTTCCATTTAGAATGTCCGGCCATGTTGTAACCCTCCTGACATAAACTCATCTCTGTTTATTGCAAATTCCAATCTATCTCTCATTTGACCATCGAGCCACATCGCGTTTATCTCTTCGGCTTCTTTTCTAAAACCCACTTTTGCCATGACCCTTTGCGTTGGGATATTATCCTTGAAACAAGCTGTCACAACCCTTACACAGTTATCTTATAAAAAAGAAAACTCTAAAACTCTTCTAATCGCTTCCGTCATATAACCATGCCGTTCCCCTTCCGATCACGGTACATATTCAAACTCCAAATCAAATATTCTCACCGTATCGCCCTCCGAAATGCCCCGTGCCTCCAGCATGTCAAATACGCCTGCCTTGCGCAATAAACGGTCAAAATACTGCCGCTGCTCATGGTCGCCAAAATTGATGTCGCGCATAATGCGGCGTAGCCAATCACCCTCTATGACCCATGTCGCGCTGTCATCACGCTTTATCTTAAACTCACGTTCTTTCGGCGTTTCCGGCTCAAGCGTCATCTCGGGCTGATAGACTTGTATAGGCGGCAGAGCCGCCAGCTCTGCAGCGACCGCGTTCACCAAGTCATCGACGCCCTGTCGTGTTGCGGTCGATATAGCAAAGACCTTGCGCGGCGCAGCACGTTTGACCAGTGCCTGATACGCCGTATCGTCCTCCCATATGTCTGCCTTATTCGCGGCGACTATCTGCGGACGTTTCACCAGCTCCGGCGAAAACACCGCCATCTCCGCGTTTATCGTGTCATAGCTGTACACCGCGTCGTTCGGCGGAGATAAATCCACGACATGTATCAGCAACCGGCAGCGTTCGATATGCCGCAAGAAATCATAGCCAAGCCCCGCGCCCTGTGCTGCGCCCTCAATAAGCCCCGGCAGATCCGCTACCACAAAGCTCACATCGTCCACCTGCACAACGCCTAAATGCGGAGATAGAGTGGTAAACGGATAATCCGCGACTTTCGGGCGCGCCGCCGAAATCACCGTGAGAAGTGAGGATTTCCCTGCATTCGGAAATCCAACTAGCCCAACATCGGCAAGCAGCTTTAACTCCAGAGTCACCTCTAATGAAATGCCGTCATGTCCTGACTTGGCAAAGCGCGGAGCTTGACGAGTAGGCGTCGCAAATCTTTTGTTGCCCCAACCGCCGCGTCCTCCGCGCGCTAAAAGGAACGGTTCGCTGTCACTTGCGTCATACAGCAACCGTTCCGTATTTTTGTCTTTAATAAGCGTACCGCGCGGCACACGAATAGTCAAATCGGCACCACTGCGCCCGCTGCACGAGCGCGTACCGCCGTCCTCACCGTTTGCCGCAATGTACTTGCGCTTATAGCGAAAGTCCATGAGCGTTGAGAGGTTGTCGTCAGCTTGGATGTATATGTGTCCGCCGCGCCCGCCATCTCCGCCGTCGGGGCCGCCGGCCGCGACATACTTCTCTCGATGAAACGAAACCGCGCCTTTGCCGCCTCTCCCGGAGGACAGCGTTATATTCGCTACATCAATGAACATAAGCTATAAAATTTACTCCTCGGCGTAGACAGAGACTTTTTTACGGTCACGTCCCAAGCGCTCATAACGCACCCTGCCGTCCGTCAGCGCAAAAAGCGAGTCATTTCTGCCGCGCCCTACATTTGTTCCCGGGTGGATCTTTGTGCCACGCTGGGTAAAAAGGATATTGCCCGCCAGCACATATTGTCCGTCTGCACGCTTCATGCCCAGACGTTTCGATGCAGAGTCGCGTCCGTTGCGGGACGAACCCACGCCCTTCTTATGAGCCATTATATATTCCTCCAATTTTCATTATTATTACCACACACATACTGGGGGGTTCTGGGGCAGCGCCTATCGGGCACCTGCCTCATCCCACCACGGCGACTGTGTTGATCTGCACCTTTGTATAAGGTTGACGATGTCCCATTTTTCTGCGATAATTCTTCTTCGCCTTGAACTTAAAGACTACGATTTTCTTGTTTTTTCCGTTTTTGAGAACCTTTCCGGATACCTCTACTCCTTTAACAGTTGGTGTTCCCAGTTTGACCTTTTCGTCCTCAAACACCGCGAGCACTTTGTCAAATTTAATGTCCGCGCCCTCTTCGATATCGAGCTTCTCGACATAGATGATGTCGCCCTCTGCAACGCGGTACTGTTTCCCTCCGGTTTCGATAATTGCCAGCATTTTAATATTTTCTCCCTATTTCAGAGTCTCGCTCTTAAGGCGGCACCTAAGCGGCGCACTTAAAAAAGGCCTTTTTGAAGCGGCTTATATATACTACAACAAAGCTGATGTTTTGTCAAGAGTTTTTTGAGAGATATTCCAATTATTGTGTAAATTTCTATACGCAGGTTTTGTGAAATTTCTATCGCAGATTATCTTTATACGTGGAAGAAGGCGTAAAACACGCATTATCTTGCGGCGCGGAGCTTTCCGAAATACAAACGGTGGATTGGTATCGTGTAATGCTTGACCCTGCTGGGCATCCTTTTTGCATTTTACCTAAAGTAAATTCTTGATTTAAGTTAGTAACTTAAAATCACATTATTTATCTATGCACAGTGTGCGGGGCGTTTTGGAAGCATTTGTTACCGCGCGTGAACGAATAGGATAGTTTGAAAGTAAGAATCCGAATCCCTCACTGATGATTTTCACATCAGTTTTGGGATTCGGATTATATATACGAGGAGCCATAATTACTGCCCCGTCTGTCACAAAGTATCATGCTGGAAACAAAATGCATGAATTCCGTGCCTAGTGCATATATGTTAGCTATGTCATGCGGGACAAGGTGTTGGCGCCGCACTATTCCTGTGGGATATAGCTGCTATACCTCGCAGAGAGATTGATGCGCATATCCATATAATGTAGAATTTGTGCAGAATTAGTTTTCTGTTCAAATAAATAAAAAAAGGAGCTGTTTTCTATGAAAATCGAAAGAGATCAAATCGTAAAATTATCCCCGCCATGGTACACCTATCACCGCAAAGTATTGGCGATGTTCGGCAGAGACCCTGAGGTTACGGTAAAAGAACTTGGTACAGACGATGAAATAAACTATAGCTACTTCATTCTGGTAAGCAACAAAGAGAAAGCGCAGGCTATAAAGGCCCTCCTTATAAACCCCGTAGAACTCGGCGACATCACCGTCACTGCGTACATATTCGGACCTGATGAAAATTCCGAGGTAGGAGCGGCGGACCTTGACGACGCTGAACTTGTCGAAAACGCGCTTAAGGGCAATCCGATTTTTGATAGTATAAAAGACAGGCAATTAGCATTCTTCCATTTCTGCTACTGTATTTTCAAAAAAGAGGTGATTCAGTTTTGGAATGACGACCTAGGGGATTATTACGGAAATATGAACTGTCTGGCCGAGGATTTAGCAAGGGAGCTTTTTAAGGGAGTCTTAGTTCAATTCTGCACCGCCATTGAATAGGACGGTGGCTTAAACGGTAATATCTAAAAGCATTGGGGGATTTAATAATCCCCCAATGGCTAATTTAAGGAGGAAAAACCATTTACATCAACCTACATAACTCATTTGTATTATATCAGAGCCAAACCCCATGTTAACATGTGTGGCATCATGCCTTTGTTGGTTGACTGTCGCTTATTATAATGTTATAGTATAATGTATATAACATTATAGCAAAGCGATAACCGCTGGCTGATGTCCTTAAGAGCGAATTGATAGAAAGTACAAAGGAGTAGAAATATGAAACTAAAATACATACCAAACGCCATATGCATAATAAGAGGCATATTGGCAATCAGCTTGATATTCATCCCCCCTCTCACCCCCGTGAGCATAACGATATTCATCATAGCCGGAGGCTCTGACATGATTGACGGAGCTCTGGCGCGCCGGATTAAAGATGCTAAAAGCGAACTTGGCGCGACACTTGACAGTGTAGCCGATTTACTCCTGATTATTGTATCGGTATTTTTCATTCTGCCTGCCATGGATATATGGCCGGAGTTTCAAGGCTTCATTTTGGCTGCCATTTTGTGTAAATTTCTGTGCCTGATACCTGCCTTGATCAAGCACCGCACAGTGTTTTTTACGCATACGATCCCAAGCAAAATGTTCTCGTTGTCGCTGTTTTTCGTAGCCGTACTATACTTAATGCTTTATATCTTAGGCGCGCTGACAGCGGTATGGTTAATGGTAATTAATGTGATGTTTGTGTTCCTGATAGTGTATGCGTTTGCGATTATTATCGAAGAAATGGTAGTAATCAGTTTGCTCGACTATCCCGAAAAAAACATCAAAGGCTTTTGGAAAATTAAAAAAGTTAACGAGGAATATAGGAGACGGATGAAAAGCGACTCAAAAGAAGAAAATCCCGTATAATTAAGAAACCCGCCGATAAAATCGACGGGTTTTTTGGTACCGGTGGCGGGACTTGAACCCGCACGGTTTCCCTCGCGATTTTGAGTCGCGCGTGTCTGCCATTCCACCACACCGGCTTATTTCTTTAATACTATACCACACATCATAACAATTGTAAAGCCCCTGTATGTCTAATTGACACTAACCCGCTCGCAGTTTATAATGTTGCCATAAGTAAGCTGAGGAGTGGTATAGTATATGGAACAAAGAATTCAAGATGGCAAGCGGCATATTTGCGAAATCGGAATGAAGATGTGGCAAGCGGGATGGGTAGCCGCCAACGATGGCAACATTACAGTCAAATTAAATGAAAATCTTTTTTTAGCCACACCTACAGGAGTTAGTAAAGCGTTGCTTGAGCCGGAAATGATTATAATGGTAAACGAGAATGGTGAGGCTTTGGAGGATAGTGCAGTACGCCCAAGCAGTGAGATCAAGATGCACATGAAGTGCTACGAACTGCGGGACGATATTGGCGCGGTCGTACACGCCCATCCCCCGACGGCAACGGGATTTGCCGTGGCCGGGATTCCAATGGACGGCTATAATATGATAGAAACGGTCATAACCCTTGGCAGTGTACCGCTGACGCCTTATGCCACGCCCGGTACGGACGAGGTTCCGGCCGCGATTGCGCCTTTTGTGCCGGAGCATGACGCACTTTTGCTTGCCAACCACGGCGCGCTGACGCTGGGCACAGATCTGTTGACGGCTTTTTACCGTATGGAAACGTTGGAGCTGTGGGCAAAGATTAGCATTAACGCACATATTTTAGGCGGCGCAAAAGAGCTGGGCCGCGAGAACATTGATAAATTGTTATATATGCGCGAACATTACTACCAAATGTCCGGTAGGCATCCGGGTTATAAAAAATATAAAACGCATGTGTAAAAACATGCGTTTTTGCGCACATATAGGTGTTGAATAGTAGGGCTATTCAATGATAATATATATGGTGGGAGGATTGTATAATTCTCTTGAAAGGGAGGACATCATATATGTTGCGCTTTTTTAATAACAGGAAGTCTGTATACAAAAGACTCTCGATTTACATAGCATTGATGATAACTCTTCAGCTCTGCCTGATTCCAAGGTCAGAGGCAACGGCGATTAACGAGCAGACAGAGGGTATCCTCGGCTTCAACCCAGTGATTATGTATTTTGAAACGCCAATCTATAACGGCATGGAAGATATTTCTGAAAATGCCCTGCTCTTTGCTCACTACGAATTTGATATCGAAGCCGGATACTCATTTAACGGCACGGTCGAACTACCATACCCGCTGATAGCGGCGGAGGACGGTCTTTTCCCCGTCACAGCACGGGATTCATATGGGAATGAGTTTAACGCCGGTGATTTGGCTGTCGGAGCGGGCGGAAGAATAACGCTGAACATTTACAACATACCGGAACGAGATGAAGAGGATTTGTCCGATGGCACAGATGACTTTGATGACCCTGAAGACGTCACAGGGGACGGCAATGGCAACTACCCCGATCCTTCGGATTACCTATCCGCGGAGGGGAATGGCTACCCTGATGATACCCCTGTAGTTGACACATACTCAAACGCCTCGTCTGATGATAACCCTGACGCGCAAACCCTGTACAGCGGATTTTCACCGAACTCTATCTACTATGGCTATGACGCGCACGATAGCTTGCACGAGCCGCAAGTATATTTGGTATATTTTGAGATACCGTGTATGTTTGACATGGATGAACTGTTTTATCTCTCTATGCTCGGTCAGCCGTATCAGGTCACTCTGTTAAGCGATGGGATATTTGTGACGCTTACACTGTTGCCGGAGGATTCTCCCGATGAGCCTGTGGTACTGGATTTGGGTACAGTCGCGCTTTCGGACGCGATTGTGCCCACAACGCCGTTTACCAGCAGGGTCACGGTTGACGATTATCTTCTCTACCGTAGAGGTACGGATACACAACTTAAAAACGGAGACACTTTCGATGATTTAAATGTAGACCTAGAATTGCGGTATTATTTTGAAATATCAAACCTCCTAGCGCAAGAAATCTATAATAACCATCTGGGCGCACGATTTCTCATTCCAATCCCAGAGGGCTTGAAGTGGGACGAAAATAAAAATTTCGACTTATTAATTGATTATGGCGGTGGAATAACAGAAAAATACGCGACCGTTGATGTAAAAATCGGCGGTGTGGGGGCATTAATCTTCGAGGGGGATTTCTGGACAAATAATGCCCCGAGGGATTTAGAGGTCTTAAATGGCTGGCTTATACTGCACTGTGCGTTGGATGAAAAAGCCATCGGTAATATGTACGAATTTGAAATAAAGATGCCTAACGACAAGACGCTTACCTTTTATAACAACGCTAAAAAGCCTGCGGAGTTGTTTTTGAGCAAGACCGGCTTCTTTTCCGAAAATCGCTTTAACTGGCAAGTCGTGTACAACAAAGGCGACGCAACGCCGGAATATCCCCTTACCTTTGTTGACACATTTGACCACGCGAACCATATTCTTGTGCGCGAATCACTAGACAATCTGCCTCCGGGTGTGACTGCAAAAGTCGATGAATACAAGGAAGGCGACACCTATACAACTGTCCGATTTACCATTACCAGCGCAACTGCCCTTTCGTGGGCATATCAGACCCGCCTGTCCGACAACGCTGTCAGGACACCAGGAGAAACGCCTGCCGCCAACAAAGTGGAGCTGTTTGAGGACGAGAAAACTGTCCCGTCCGCAACCGCAGCCGCCGGCGCAACGGCAAGCGGAGATAATAAGCGGTGGATGGGTAAGGTCGGCAGACAGATTGGGGACACCGGCCGCATAATGGAATGGGAGATCACCATCAATACTCTTGACCGCTATTTGACAGATCTTGTGCTGTATGACAAATTACCGTTCGGGCTGACATTGCTTCCGAACACAGTGATGGTGAATAACGTCCCGATAGGAGAAACAGAGAATATTGCCTTCACTTGGTTAGATAACAATTCGGGATCAGATAACAAACAAGCCCCTCCGAAAAATTATGATTTTAGGGTAGTGTTCCCTAAGAGCGGTAATTATCCGTCTACCTATACCATTAAATATCAAACTACGATTGCTCCCGGTTATTTTAACAATCCGAGCGATACCCCCGTCAGCAGCTTTCAAAACGACGCGTGGTTGTCGTTTGACTGGCACAGATGGAGCGGCACGGGTCCCGGAACCGGAGAACCTTGGCCTCCGTTCACGCCGCCTAGTCTCTTGAAACCGGGTGAAGTAGTCACTAATGTTCTCGCAAAAAACGCCGTCCGCTATGACCGCGCTAATCATGAAATTACGTGGAGGATAGATGTAAACCCGTTCGGAGTAAACATTCAGGGCGGTACTATCACCGATGACTTGACAAGTCTCGGACAGACCTTTGCAGGTACTGTGAGCGACCCACAGATCCAAATTATCGGTGATCGGGGAACAACCACCTCTATAACACTCTCAGCCGATAGAAAAATATTGACCATCCCTGTTGGCGAGGTTGGTACGGGCGGAAGAGTTTCGTTTGAATTTAAAACCAAAGTTGATAACCCCGATCACTTTGCGGCGAACCATGACGGTGTGGAGTACACAAATACCGCTACATACAAAGGGAATGTCGGCGCAGCTTATATTGAAGACAGTGTCACCGCCAAAATAACGGTAGTTAGCCAAATGCTGGCGAAAAGAGCCGCGTCACAGCAATACAGAAACGGCAAACTTATCATCGGATGGCAGCTGACCGTTAATCAGAATAGTATTTCTATGACTGGAGCAAATCCAAAAATCATAGACACACTTCCTCTAGGGTTGACGTATGTAACGGGTTCGCTCATGGTGGGGGGAATAGAAACAGCCCCGATACAAGTAAGCGGAAGTCCTATGATAATTGAAATTCCGGCAACCAGCACTACTTACCCTCTAACAATAACCTATGAAACAGAAGTTCATCCCGATGCGATTCCCGCTTTCAAAATAAGCGGACCTGTCGCCATACAGAACAGTGCGGAATTAGCGAACACGGGTTATGCTGTTGCGGTTAATGCTACCGGAACGAGTGTGGTAAGCAATCAAAAGCTAGACAAAACCGGCGATTATAATTCGGTCAATAGAACTATCGAATACACGGTCAATATAAACCCTAATGGGGTAAATCTTGCAGATCAAGTGCTGATTGACGATCTCGCGGGCGGTAATTTGAGACTGGACATCGCAAGCGTTGAGCTTATAGAGGCGACAATAAACTCAAACGGAACATTTACTGAAAAAGCGGAAGGTAAAAAATGGTTATACAATGACCCTGCCGCCAGCAATAGATTTGACTTCACACAACTCTCAGCCAGTCCGCCGAACTTTTCGATAAAACTACCCGACGGCAATGACCGCTATATTCTGAAATATGAGTGTTATTATACACCGGGGACAAATCTTAAAAACAGTATAGAGTTTGCTGATGTGGGCGGCGGCATCAAAGGCGATGACAACGCCACGGCAAACACCGGCGGAACGGGCGGCGGAACGGGCGTCCGCAGGGCATCACTTATCATGACGGTTCAGGATGAACTGCGCCCGGGTGTAAAACTAGGCGGTATTGTATACGAGTTGTATCATAAAATCGGCGGCGACTTCGATCCTATATTCGTTACGAAAGTGACATCTCTCGGAAACACAGGCATAGCGGCGTTTCACTCGATAAGGGTGGGTGAGGAATATTACATTAAACAAGTAAATGCAATAGACGGCTATCCGATGGATACGATGGCTGTACTTGCCGGTAGCGCCAGCGACAACACTACTGTTACTAGCGCCGTTTTAGATGGTGAATTGCATTTTAAGATTGAACCGCACACACCGGTAGTCGAACAAAGAATTACCGTTACATACAAACCTAACGCTAACGCCGCTGGCTTCTTGATCACGGTGAAAAGTGACGAAGTTCCCGCTTACAACCAAGCTCCTGGTACTTTCGCGCCACTACTAGGCGCGGGCAAAGCAATCTTCAAAATCACAGACCTGACGCCCGGGTCAACGTATACTAAAGACGTGTCAACTGATGCCGACGGCATAGTAAAGTTTGGAGAGATGGTAGTCGGTCTGCCGTTCGGAAGATATAAGATAGAGCAGATTAACACTCCGCTTTACCACACGCCCCGCGCCGAATTTACTGTTACCATAGCCCATGGCGGTACAACCGCAACAACAGCCGCGCAAGTTAACGACGTTCCTAATGATGGCGGTGTGGCGAGTTCTGTCCATAACGTCTTTTATCGCCCCGACTTGACTATTAACAAGTCGAGAGTAGGAACGTCGGGAATAAATACAGACAGAGTTACATTTAAGCTATTCGACATAACGATCACAAAAACTGAAGTAGATTCGAAGACAATAGCCGTCAATGAAAGTGTGACATTCCCGAACCTGCTCGGCGGGCACAGCTATGTTGTCGAAGAGGTACATGTCGATAACAATGGCAATATCGATAAATACTACCAAACAAACACGCATACAGTTCCCACGATCGACGAAGCGAGCCTTGGCAACGTCACTTGGAGAAACTATACCCACAGTGCTGCAATAACTGTTACCGTGCAGGATTCCATGCGCACGGATAAAAAACTCCCCGGCGCGACGTTTGAGTTGTACGAGAAAGATCCGACCGCAGACACAAATCAAACTCCAATCAGAACAGCAATCACCCAAACAAACGGCACACTGCAATTCACCGGACTGAAGATGACGCAGAGCCTACCGGCGACTAGTATAAGTAACGCACCTAGTGTTGAGAACACTGATTACTGGCTGGTGCAGATTGACGACGTGCCGGGCGGCTATAAAATGGGTGCTACCGCTACATCTATTAGCCCGTACAAAGTCTCGTTGCTCGGGACTAACGGGTATGCTGGCAATACTAATGTAACTGTCAACAATACCCCCCACACTCCATCGGCTTCGCTGACCTTTACCGTGTACAGCGATAAAGAAAACCCTTACGCAACGCTTTCCGGCGTGCAATTCCAAATGAAAGATAATTATAGTACTCTTGTTATCATATCCACTGTAAGCGGCGCAGACGGAATGATTGCGTTCTCAAACATACCGTTCGGCACGTATACGGTTACACAGATAGCAAGCACCGTGCCGGACTATCATAAAGCGGCGGCTTCGTTTACGGTTGTAATCGGCGAAGATGGGGAATTAGTATCAGATACCTTAGAAAATTCCGGTGAAATCATCGTTCCGGTCTTTAGAAAACCTCTCACCGTCACGGCAAGAAATGCCGATACGAGTGCGAATATCCCGAGCGTGCAATTTGAGCTGTGGCTTAACGGGGCTGCCGCCGCTTCGGAAGATAAAGGGACAGGAGTAGCTTTTACACCCCTGTTAGGCGGAAACAATTATACAGTCAAGGCAAGTCAAAGCAGCATACCACCCGGCTTTTATTTACCACCGGCAGAACATCAAATCGGCATTATTAATGACGAAATTGCGCTCAATTTAGAGTGGAGGCTCTACCCTTACGCCGCCAAGCTGGCAGTTACGAAAATTGACGCTGAAAGAAAAGACGTAAAACTAGCGGATGCGGTGTTTGAGTTGTATGCCAGCAAAGAAGACGCGGAAAACCCAAGCACATTACCTATAGACACCAAAACCACAAACGCAGAAGGAGTAGCCTTGTTTGAGGATCTAGCGCTAACTCTGACAAACTCAAATTTCAACGCAGAACCGATACTGGCGCCTAAGGATTACTGGCTTGTGGAGAAAACAGCGCCCGCGGGATATAAGCCTAATACAAATCCGATCAGAGTCACCTTGACCCCGACAGGACCAGTACCGAGAACAGCCACATACACTCACACGGTAGAAAACGAACCGGTCAAGGGAACCGTGATGTTTACCAAACGGGGCGACCCCGTAAAAGACTTCGATGGGACGACAGTAAAGCCGCTCGGCGGTGCGGTGTTCAAGCTTAAAGACCAAACCCCGGATAGCAATTGGGAAATGATAGTCACAAGCTCAAGCGTTGTCGGAAGCATTGGCGAGGTAAAGTTTGAAAACGTGCCGCATGGAACGTATCACCTAACTGAGGAAAGCGCGCCTTTCCCGTATGTCATGATGTCGGGGCATGTAGTTGTGGTTATTGATCCAGACGGCGTGTCTATAGAGTTTGACGGCAAGACTGACCCTAGCTTGTTCACACTGACAAACACAATTTCCGATGCGTCAATAGAAGTCACTGCGATTGTCGAAGACGGCTCGAATGAGGACATAAAGTATATCCTTGAACGTAAAACGGGAACAGGAGGAAATGACTGGTCATCAATAGGTTATGGCTACGAGTTTACGGATGTTGGCGGAAAAGTGAAATTTGAAGGTCTGTATCCCGAAATGGATTATCGGCTTAGAGTGGAATCACCAACTGGACACTACATCTCGGGTCCGTATATGTTTAAGGCAGGTGTGGATGAAGAAAAGAAAGTCACATGGTATCACCACAAAATTCAAACGGGCAGCATTACGATAACCAAAAAGGAAAATTTGCCAGCAGATATACCACCCGGGCGAGACATACTAATATCGGGCGCAGAGTTTACATTGCACCGCAACGGCACTATTCAAGTAGGCGCTCCTCAAACGACGAACAGCAGCGGCACAACAGAGTTTAACAATCTAACGCTAAACCCCACAATGTCAGGTCTTGACGGAAATGACCTGTATAAAGAATTAACATTAAATGCCGAATATACCGTCAGGGAAACGACAGCGGCACCGGGGTATGAACGGGATACCACTGATCACAATTTTACGCTGAGCAATAACGCGCCCATCATTGACAACTTAAACAAATCCAAGCTGTTGAGAGCCGCCCCAAGAACCGACACGGTGACGTTCACAAACATTAACGATTGGGATATTCCGCTCGTAGGTTCGTCATTTACGCTGACTGATAAGACCACGGGCAGTTCTTGGACGGCGACAGCCATAAGCGGTAGCGGCGGTACAGTCACATTCAGCAATGTGCCATTCGGAACATACACACTTGCGCAAAATGTGACGCCGGATAACCACGATGCCCTAGCGGGAGTCTATGCGGATATAACAGTCAACGTTGCCGCCACAACCAGCATCGTGACGGGTATACCGAACGGCAAGGTAGTCAACGATTCCCACAAGGGAAGCGTTACAATTAACCTGCAAGCTTCCCAGACCAGCCTTACTCTACCCCACCCTGTAAAGTTCATCATTCGTGACGCGAACGGCATCGTGCGCGGGGAGGAATACACCGCTCCAAATGGGGAGTTGACGTTTGATGGATTAATGGTCGGGATTGGGACTATGACCTCCTACACCATCTATATGTCAACGCCAACGGGATTCTATCCTAGTGCACACCATACCATCAACGCGCCAGCTACAAAAAATGAAACACTTCCCATCGGCTGGTTTAGTTTCGCCGGTCAAGGCACGGTCAAGGCGACCGTAACGAGTAAACAAGACGGCATACCGCTTTCCGGTGTAGTGTTCGGGATATTCGATGCAAGCGGAAATCTGCTGGCGACAACTTCATCGCTTCCGAATGGTACGCTCATATTCGAGAACCTTCCGCTTGTCACAACCGCGGCCGGAATGGCAACCTTTAATACACCGCCGACCCTTGCCGGCACCGAAACCAAATACACTATCAAGCAGATAGAAAATTACTCAGGCTATGTTCCCCTCTCCGCTCCGATTCCAGTTGAAATCGCTTTCGGTGAATTAGATGTGGAAATAGCTCTGATAAAGAATCCAATTACGTCTGGTGAAAGCAGCGGCTCCGGCGGTAACAACCCAGGCGGTAGCGGCGGCCTCGGTGGCAGCGGTAGCGGCGGTCATTGGCCTCCCAGTTCTTGGGCGCCGAATAGCCCCAGCCCAAGCCCGGGCGGCGGCTCCGGCGATAATGACGACACAGGAGCAGATGTAGACAGCTCCGACGAACCCGATGACGACTCGGATAATTCCGGTGGCGGCACAGATTCTACAGGAACGGACGCGACCGGGAACAGCGAAAGTGGCGGACATAACAAAGCGCCCGGCGAACCAGCGGTACCTGAGTATTACAAAGAGGACGGCGAGCGGGTGATTGTGCCCGAATTACGCGATGTGCACGAGGATGACATCCTTCGTCCGAGCCAGTTACCGAAGGGATTCAGCGTCGTACAAATCGATGATGACACGTATGTCATATATGACGATAATGGCACACCGCTGGGATATGTCATCCTTCCTGAGGGCATGACTTTAGATGAGATTGATATTATGAGTATGATGAGATCATTTATTAAAGTAAATCCTAAAACAGGCGACGCCAGCGACAACACAACTTTCCGTTTCGAGCTGTTGTTACTTCTGCTCTTGCTGACGTTTGGAGTCGCCATGGTGATAAAGCGTGGTAAAAATGCGTAAAGTCATACAGATTGGGCTGGCACTTAGCCTGCTGGCCTTTTTTCTGTGTGCATGTTCACCTCCTGCCCAACAACCACCAATTACCGATGAAGGCATTGTTGTAACACCCTTTAGGCCGCCTCACGAACCAGCGGAATCGTCACCAAGCGGCGATCTAACGGATCACGAACCGGACACGCAAACCCCGGCTCTAAGCGCCGCCCCCTCCGCAAAGGGTGTTATACGTGAACACTTTGAGGCGCTGAGAAAAGAATACGGAAACGACGACATTATAGGCTATCTAATAATCGAGGGCACATCTATTGATTATCCGGTGACGCAGGCGGAGGATAACCATTTTTACCTATCCCACGATATTTATAAGGACTCAAGCACCGCCGGATGGATATTCTTAGATTACGAGAATAACATTGATAAAGAGGACAGAAACACTGTCATATACGGACACAACATGAGAAGAGACATAATGTTTCACAGCCTTCGCAATTATGTATCCGAGGATTTTTATAAAAATCATCGTTATATTATCTTCAACACGATCTATGAGGATTATATATGGGAAGTGTTCTCGTTTTATAAAGCTGATACGAGCTTTAACTATATTCAAGTGATTTTTCCTGCACAGGAGGATTATGGCAGTATGCTATCGGAGATGGAAGCGAGATCTCTGTATGATACAGGTGTGGAAGTTACATCTGATGACAGGATACTCACGCTTTCTACATGCGTCGGAGGCAATGAAGACGAGCGCTATGTGCTGCACGCTAAACTCCTCAACAATGTTTCAGCAGTCTCGATGCCATAGGTGAATTTACTTATTATAATATCTGAAATTTGACAATTCTTTGTTAAGAGTTGTCAAAATTTGTTGTTGACATAATGGAAATTACAGGGTATAATACTATAAAATGTATACATTGTATATATTATATAGAATGTGAAACGAATAAACTAAATAGGAGGCGTATTGATTGAAAAATCTAAAAGTATCGGTTAAACTCATCCTTGGATTCTCTATTGGAGCTGCACTTACACTTATTGTAGGTATTGTAGGGTTCATCGGAATGAATCAAATGCAATCGGCGGCAAGCAATATGTACAATATGCAGACCTATCCGATGCCGTATATGGCCAAGGCTATTGAATACTTTCAACAAATGAGGATTAATACAAGGGAATATATGGTCGGATCTATTACGGATGATTTTCAACATATTGAAAATATCAATATCCAAATGGACTATTTAAGAACAACAATTAATGAAAACCTTGACGTCTATGAGTCAACGATTTTAGACCAAACTGCCATGGCGCTTTTTACAGAAGCCAGAAGATTGCTAACGCAGGAATACGTGCCCTATTTGACAAGGATTTATGAACTGGCGAAAACAGATGATATTGACGGCATCCTCCGTGAGAATGCACTTATGGGGCCGGCCACAAGCAAGATTCTCGAGAACTTTGAGATATGCCTGGATATGAAAGTGGATGCCGCTTTCTCCGCGTATCAAGCGAACAACGACTTATATGGGTCTATGTTGGTCTTGATTATAGCGGTTGCGCTCTTTGCGGTCGGAGTCGCGATGTGGTTTGCATTTTATATATCCGGACTGATCAGCAAGCCGGTGAAACTCATGTCCGACTTTATGCGCAAAGCTGGCACGACCGGCGACATTTCTACCACGACCGAGGAAGAGAGGGCTTGGGCTCGGTATTATGTAATTAAGGACGAAATCGGGCAGATGATGAAAGACTTTAGCGCATTTATCGATCATGTTACTAAGGTCGCCGATGAACTGGAAACCATTGCAAGCGGCGATCTAACCTCTGACATCAAATTGCTTTCCAACGCCGACACAATGGGCAAAGCCCTTCAAACAATGGAGAGAAACCTTAACGCCATGTTTGGTGACATTAACGCTTCCACTGCCCAAGTCTCCACTGGTTCTAAGCAGATCGCCGACGGAGCTCAATCACTCGCCCAAGGTTCTACCCAACAGGCAGCCGCCGTTGAAGAGTTATCCTCCTCCATCTCTGAGATCGCGACTAAGACAAAGGAGAACGCCTCTATGGCAGGTAAGGCTGCTAATCTCGCCAGTACAATCAAGCAGAGCGCCGAAAAGGGCAGCTCTCAGATGGATCAGATGATGGACGCCGTTAAAGAGATCAATCAAGCCAGCCAGAACATCAATAAAGTCATCAGCGTCATTGACAACATCGCGTTCCAGACTAATATCTTAGCGCTGAACGCTGCCGTCGAGGCGGCGAGAGCCGGACAGCACGGCAAAGGTTTTGCCGTTGTCGCCGAAGAGGTTCGCAGTCTCGCGTCGAAGAGCGCGGAGGCCGCTAAAGAGACAGGCGCTTTGATAGCCAGCTCTATGGAGAAAGCCGAACTGGGCGCGCGAATTGCGGACGAGACCGCCGCGAGCTTAGTAGAGATAGTGGCGGGTATCAACGAGAGCAATCAGATTGTCACCGAGATTGCCAAGAGTAGTGAAGAGCAATCCGCCGGTATTGAGCAGATTAACAGGGGAATCGACCAAGTGGCGCAGGTTGTCCAGCAGAACAGCGCGACGGCCGAGGAGAGCGCCGCGGCATCGGAAGAGATGAGCGGACAATCTTCCATGTTGGAAGAGCTGATCTCTCAATTTAAGCTGAAAAATAGCGGCACTCGGGGGCTCGGGGGCGTTGCCCCCGCATTGGCCGGCCGGCCATCTGCCCCGAAGAGTACCAAGAACCTTATAGCCATGCCGCCTGCGGGCAGCGGCAGCGGTGACTTTGGAAAATATTGAGGATATAGCGTAAGATAAGCATATTGTGATAAATCCGAACCCATCGATGGGTTCGGATTTGTTAGGCTTATGGAGCTGCGATGGTTGAAATGTGAGGTGCCGTGTGGTATGCTATATTCAGATAAAGCAGGGAGATCGAATACGACAGGAGAAAACGATGAGGGTAGTTTTACAAAGAGTAATCAATGCCTCCGTTGAGGTTGACGGACAGACCATGAGTAGTATTGGCAGGGGTTATGTAGCGTTATTGGGTATCGGGCAGGGTGATACGAAAGAAAAAATTATCAAAATGGTTGACAAAATAAAAAAGCTGCGGATTTTTCCAGACGAGAACGGCAAGACGAATTTGTCTGTTGAAGATGTGTACGGAGATATACTTGTGGTATCCCAGTTCACACTGTACGCGGATTGCAGGAAAGGCAACAGGCCGAGCTTTACAGATGCCGGCAGTCCGGATCTCGCAGAGGAATTGTACATGTATTTCATAGAGATGTGTCAGGGCGGCTTCAATAAAGTCGGACACGGAGTTTTCGGCGCGGCGATGAAGGTATCACTTGTGAATGACGGGCCGTTTACGGTTGTTTTGGGGGATTGAAATATTATGAAACTTACACCTATCAATATAATTATAGAGAAATATCCCGCGGAATTGGAACCGTTTCTATCCGGTGCTAAGCTGTATGACAGCAGTTGTTCGCCGGAAGCAAGAGTCGTTTTTATAGATAAAGACGGCGGATATTTTTTGAAGTCTGCGCAGAAAGGCTCGCTAGAAAGCGAAGCCTCTATGACACGGTATTTTCACGAGAAAAGGATCTCGGCGAAAGTCCTCGCTTATATATCTGATGAGCGCGACTGGCTGTTGACCGAAAAGATACCCGGAGACGACGGCACTTCGGCAAAATATCTTGAGCAGCCGGAACGGTTGTGCGACATATTTGCAGAGCGGCTTGCCGAGCTTCATGGCATGAACTTTGCAGACTGTCCTATTCCAAACCACACAGAGCGATACCTCGCAGAAGCGAAGCGGAATTTCCAAAAGGGGCATTACGATCAAAGCCTGTTATCCGATAGTTGGGGCTATGCAAGCGCAGAGGAAGCGTGGGCGGTCGTGAAGGCTCGTGGTTATTTACTGCGGACAGATACGCTTTTGCACGGCGATTACTGTTTGCCGAATATTATTCTTGCTAATTGGACATTTGGTGGATTTATTGATGTTGGCAATGGCGGCGTTGGTGACCGTCATGTTGATTTGTTTTGGGCGATATGGACGCTTAACTTCAACCTGAAAACAGATAAGTACCGTGATCGGTTCATTGACGCATACGGGCGCGATAAGGTTGATGAGGATATGCTGAGAGTTGTAGCGGCGGTCGAGGTGTTTGGATAAAAAGGCTATTATATTTATCAACAGCAAATCGAGCTTCACGAAAGGATGAGATAAAGATGGCAGTTGACAGTCGGTATCAAACTGATGTTGACGCAATACTATCCCACAGATACGATTTAGGCGCCGACCATTGGACAACCCCTGACAAACGATTGATAAAAAAACGATACCATGAAATCCTTACGAATCTTAGGATACAACCATGAGCATAAAATCTTATGAATTTGACGCGGTTATCCAAAAAGTCCCTGAACAGGATGGCGCGTATATCGCGGTGCCGTTTGATATTAAGGCTGAATTCGATAAGAGACGCGTTTTTGTTCACGCAACGTTTGACGGCGAGCCTTATGACGGCAGCATTGTTAACATGGGTGTTAAAAATCCGGACGGCTCGGTTTGCTATATTATCGGCGTGCGTAAGGACATCCGCGCCAAAATCGGCAAACAATCGGGCGATACGGTTCGGGTAACTATACGGGAGAGGTGAGAAGGTTGCCTATCCAACACATCGACGGTGTACTATTCAAACTTAAAGAGTCGTTTGACTTTTCTTTCCTGAGTAAATACGGCAAAGTATTTAAGGTCTTTGACAATCAAGATTCCGGTAATATCTGTTTTGGTATAGCAGACGGCGAGAATAAATATTTCGTAAAGTTCGCAGGCGCGCCGACCGACCGCAGCCGTGTAACCGCAAAAGAAGCTGTTGATAGAATTAAGAATACTGTGCCAATTTATAGGGATTTAGAACACCCAAATCTTATAAAGTTCATACGCGCAGAAGAAATCGGCGGCGGTTTTGTTATGCTATTCGAGTGGGCTGACGGTGATTGTATGGGCAGACAATATCCCCTGTCACGGGAGAAATTCATGCAGATGCCGCTTGAAACAAGGTTTCACGTATTTGATGATATTCTATCGTTTCATGCTTTTGTAACGGAGCAGAAATATGTAGCCATTGACTTTTATGACGGCAGTATAATGTACAATTATGACATCTGCAAAACAACTATCTGCGACATAGAGTTTTATGCCAAAGCGCCTTATATCAATAACATGGGGCATATGTGGGGTAGTCCGCGTTTTATGTCACCGGAAGAATATCAACTTGGAGCGGTCATCGACGAGATAACAAATGTCTACACGATGGGCGCGATAGCGTTTGCGTTATTTGGTGATGAGCGGGACAGATGTATTGAAAAGTGGAGATTAAGCGAAGATTTATTTGATGTAGCGATAAGAGCGGTAAGCAATAAGCGAGAACAACGGCAGCAGTCGATTGAGCAGCTAATATATGAATGGAACGCGGTAAAAAGTGAGGTGACTACTAATGGCTTGTAAAAATACAAACGAGTGCGTTTGTCCGCACAAAGCTTGTGACAAACACGCAAAGTGCTGTGACTGCGTTAAAAATCATGTGGAAAAAGGCAACCTTCCGTTTTGTCTTAGACCGAAATAAACGAAGGGCGCGATGTCCGCATCGCGCCGCAATCGGGATTGTAGGGGCGGCCTTTGGCCGTCCGTTTCACCTGTACAGAGTCATTCTCACAGTTTCGTGGATATTTTTAAATAAAATGGATATACCCTACAAGACATCGAATTTTCGAAAGCCGCTCCTCAAACATCATAGTTAGATATAAATCCATCGCCACATCAAGGTTTTCAAGGTGCGGTGCTATCGAAATCGCAACCTGTGGTTGACAATGTTCAAAGCACAAGTTGGTAGACCGCAACCATGCGAACAGGTATCATTGTGGGTGAAAGGAGATGAGTTTTATGACCATCGAAGAACGCATACAGGAACTCCGAAAAATCAAGGGACTGTCACAAGAACAATTAGCCGATATACTTGGTGTATCGCGTCAGGCGGTATCAAAATGGGAGAGCGGTCAGTCGCTGCCGGAGATCGAAAAGCTAATCACGATGAGTGAACTTTTCGAGGTGACGGTTGATTATATGTTGAAAGGTGAATCATTATCAAGGCAGAATGGCAAACGCCGTGACATGCGGCTTCGCTCGCAGATAGTGTCTGCTATTGGTACTATGTTATTAGCCTGGGCTATATATTTAGCGTTTGGCGGTTCGGTTACGAGCGACGGACCATATATGGATATTTATAACGGGCTTATGGCTGTGATTATAGGCGTTACGCTTGTATTAATTGGATTGTTCCTCGCGGGCGGCAAGATAATAAACAAACCGTTGTTTGTAACAAACATACTGCTTGCGGGTGTGTTGCCGTCCATGTTCATTTTTGAAATTTTCCTGAGATTCTACCCACGTCCGATTTCTTATTTTTCACCTATAAAAATACTTGTGCTTGCCGGTTCGTATTTTGTCATATGCGGGTCTGTTATTTGTTTTGCTTTGCTGCGTAAAAAACGCTGATATTACAATTCTCTCCGAATAAATTACCTCCCTCTGTCATAGATAGGACAAGAGGGGGGTTGTTTATGCTAGAATCAGTCGCCGCATTTCTTTGGGGTCCGTTTATGTTGACCATACTTACCGGAGTGGGTATATATTTTACGGTCGGCACAAGGTTCTTGCCAATAAAGCGCTTCGGCAAGATGTTTCGCTTGACACTCGGATCGCTGTCCCAAAAGCCAAAAGATAAATCGGGTGTGTCGCCGTTTGCCGCAATGTCCACTGCGCTTGCGTCATGCCTGGGGACGGGCAATATCGCCGGTGTTGCCAGTGCGCTTATTCTAGGCGGCCCCGGCGCTTTATTCTGGATGTGGGTGTCGGCTTTTCTGAGTATGGCGACAAAGTACGCCGAGGTCGCGCTGGCGATACTGTACCGGCGGCGAAAGCCTGACGGCGGATGGCTCGGAGGCCCTATGTTTTACATGGAACACGGCCTAAAGCTCAAATGGCTGGCTGTGCTGTTCTCTAGTGTGTGTATGTTGTCCACATTAGGTACGGGCAATCTCACGCAGATAGGAGCGATGTCCACAGCGCTGAATGCGGCTTACGGTATCCCGCCGCTTTACATAGGCTTATGTTCCGCGGCGCTGGTAGGCATGATAATTTTTACCGGTATAAAAGGGGTGTCGCAGGTAGCGGAGAAGATGATACCGTTTATCTCCATACTATACACCGTCGGCGCCGTTGCGGTCTTAGCGGCGCACTCAGACCAGATACTGCCAGCGCTTCAATCTGTCATCGATTCGGCGTTCGGCGTAAGGCAGACCGCCGGGGGTGTTACCGGATATACCATAGCGCAGGCGATGCGCTATGGGACGGCGCGCGGCGTATTCTCTAACGAGGCGGGTATGGGCTCGTCACCGATGGCGCACGCCGCGGCGAATACGCACAACGCGGCGCATCAAGGTATGTGGGGTGCGCTGGAAGTCTTTATCGACACGATTGTTCTCTGTACGCTGACGGGCATCGCTATTTTAGTATCAGTTCCGCTTGTCGGTGCCGGCGCGGATTTGACGGGCGCAGCGTTTGCCACCGTATTCGGCGCGGGGGGAGAGGGGTTTGTCGCAATATCGTTAGCCCTGTTCGCGCTGCCCAGTGTGATGGGATGGTCATGCTACGGCGAGGTGTGCTGCGCGTATCTGTTCGGAAATAAAAAGCTGCCGCTGACGGTTTACCGTTGTCTGTATATAGCGGCAATACCGATAGGGTCTGTTCTGACTATGGAAAGGATATGGCTGCTGGCAGATATTGCAAACTGTTTTATCATTCTGCCGAATTTATTGGCAATAGTTTTATTATCGAAAAGGGTTTTTAAGTTAACGCAAAAAGAATTTGGGAACTAATTTTATCCAATTTCGTCAAACTATTGCAAAGTTCTGCAAGACTGTGTATAATCATTCCACAGGCTTATTATGATATAGACGATCGGAGGCAACATGGATACTCTTACAACGCCAGAAACAGTTGAAAAGACAGAACAAATCGAACAGATTGAACAGGAATCCGAGCTTTATCAGCCCAAGAAGCAAAAAAAACCGCCTAATAAAAAGAGGCGCAAGCTTATTGCGCGTATTATATGGATAACTTTATTGGTCGCGTTTTTGGGCGGGATCGCCTTTGGCGTGTGGAGATTATTCTTTCAGCCAAGTCCGACATTTTCAGAGACAGCTTTTGTTTACCGCGGAATGATGGAAAGCACCGCTCAAGGGTGGGGCTTTGTAAGACCTGCCGCGTCAGCCGATATTACCGTTTTACAGAGCGCCACGGTATTGGAGAGCCATGTTTTCGAAGGGGATAGAGTGCAGGAGGGCGATCTCTTATATGTACTGGAATCCGAGGTTGTTGATACTGAGATTAGAAGATTGAAAAGCGATATTGATAAGTTGGAAAAAGCAAACGAGGAAATACGAGAGCAGCAGAACAAAGCATACGCCCAATCCACAGTGACGGCTCCTTTTGCGGGTAAGCTTATTGACGTGGCGACAGTAAATGTCGGAGATTCCGCACCATCATTATTGGGTAAAATTTTTGACGACAGCACTATGCTCCTTACGCTCTATTACTCCTATATCTATGAAGACGACATTACCAAAGGAATGAGGGCGCAAATAGCTATTCCCGCGAGCATGACGGTCCTCGAAGGGCATGTCAACCGTGTAGAAAAAGTTCGCCGTATTACTCCCGAGGGTATCGTATTGTTCGAGGTCGAGTTCGCGGTGAAAAACCCGGGTGCGCTTGCAGAGGGCATGCAAGCGACCGCTATTATAACCACAGCGTCAGGTGAAGATATTATATCGGCGCCGGCAGACGAGAGAGATGATGCGGGGAAGCTGAGAAACTTCCGTGAACAGACGATTTCTACCGAGATATCCGGTAAAGTTACACATTTCAATATGCGCAATTTTCAATCGGTCTCCGCAGGCACGGTGCTTTGCCGCATTGAATACGACTCTGCTGGCGGCAATTCACAAATACAGGCAAATAACGCAGCTATTGAGGAGCTGCATGAGAAGATTGCCGAGCAGGAAGAGCGATATGAGAGCTTTCGCAGAACGGCGCCCATCAGCGGCACTGTCATGTATAACAGGCTGGTAGCAGGCGAGAAAGCCGAGCCCGGACAGGCAGTCATATCCATTGCCCAGCTTGACCAAATGGTTATCGAGGCGCAGATAGACGAGCGCAACATCAGCGGTATTTCCCCTGGACAGTCCGCTATGCTTGAGATATGGACAAATGACGGTATACAGATGTTTTTCGGAACTGTCGAATCGGCCAGTTTCGAGGCGAAGATGGAGGGCAGTTATATATACTTCCCCGCCACTATTTCCGCCGACAACTTTAGTGGTATGCTGCTGCCCGGCATGGGCGTGAACTATACGATAACGACAGATTCACGTATGGATATACTTATAGCGCCGGTGAATGCCGTTAAAATGACGCCTGTCGGAACGGTGGTGTTCGTAAAGACGGATACAAGACCCGATAACGCGGTGGATATGCCGCCCGAGGTTCCCATGCCCGAAGGCTTCTTTGCCGTACCCGTTACGGTCGGGATGGCAGACGCGAACGGTGTTGAGATAACATCCGGCGTTGAAGAGGGCGCGGAAGTATTTACCCAAGAGCTGGACTATGACCCGGGTGAAATGGGCGGCATGGACGGTATGAGACCCGGTGGCAGAGGAGATTCTGTTATTGTTGTCGGCAGAGGATAAGGCAGGTGCGCGATACGCGGGCAATGCCCCGAACCCCTTATTGATTAAATATTTATTTTGCGGAGAGTAGAATTGTTAATTGAAATAAAAAATGTATATAAGATCTACAACGAGGGGATCGAGAGCGAAGTCCGCGCGCTTGACGGTGTCTCGCTAAAAATTGACAGCGGCGAGTATGTCGCAATCGTTGGTGCGTCGGGTTCGGGCAAATCCACGCTTATGAATATGCTGGGGCTTCTTGACGTGCCGACCTATGGGCGATATTTTCTAAAGGGCGAGCTTGTCAGCGAACTTCCGGACAGTAAACTGGCGCGTGTGAGGAACCATGAGATAGGTTTTATATTTCAAGGGTTTAACTTACTTAACAGCCTGACGGCATTAGGCAATGTCGAACTGCCGCTGATATATCAGGGTATCAGGACGTCAAAGCGCTTGGAGATGGCGGAGGATGCGCTAAAGCGCGTAGGGTTGGGGGATCGTATGTACCACAAGCCCACTGAGATGTCCGGCGGGCAGCAGCAGCGCGTGGCGATAGCGCGTGCTATTGCAACAAGACCGAGCATTATCATGGCGGATGAGCCTACGGGTAACTTGGATTCAAAGACAGGCACTCATGTTATCGAGATATTAAGAAATTTGCACAGCGAGGGTACGACGATCATACTGATAACCCACGACGAGGGGATCGCAAGCGTTGCCGCGCGGCGTGTGCGTATCTCGGACGGGAAAATCGCGGAGGATACGGCGATATGAATTTTTTACAGTCATTCCGCATGTCAATAAGCGCTATAATAGGCAAAAAAGCCCGCAGTTTTTTAACAATGCTGGGGATGATAATCGGTGTCGCGGCTGTCATCGTGCTAGTCTCTCTTACACAGGCGCAAAATGAGAAGAACATGGAGTGGATACGCTCTATGGGCTCGAATATCGTTAATGTCTATGTCAGTTCGTGGTACAGCCCAAAGATAGCCGCTGAATTAGAAGAATTTGTTTATACAGAATTGTCGGAACTGTCACTGGGTGTCACACCTGAGTTGATGTTGTGGAATTCGCGCGTACTCTATCAGTCAAAGACTATGACTGATGTGCGCGTGATGTTTGGCTCAGCGGATTTCAGCATATGTAAAAATCTAACTATTGCCATGGGACGCGATTTAAGTTATATGGACATCCAGCGTAATACGCGTGTCGTAGTCTTGGGGTCAAGGATAAAAGAGGAACTGTTCAACTATATGAACCCCGTCGGCGAGACGATAACCATCAACGGCGAGAGATACACGGTCGTGGGCGTTTATAAAGAGAAGTTCGGCAATATGGAGTGGACGAACGATGATTTAATGGTACTGCCCTATACACAGACGCGGACGCTGAACCGTCAAGCTCGAACAGACCAGTTTTCTATTAAGGCAAAAGACGCCGAGAGCACACAAGAGGTTATGAAGCGCTTAAGAGAGTTTTTAGCTACCAAATTCGATCAGGACTGGTATTACAGCGTCTATTCAACCGATGAGTGGAGTGAACAATTAGATGAGATGAACCGCAGTCAGCTTATAACTCTGGGTAGTATAGCGGCAATATCGCTGGTTGTCGGCGGCATCGGAATAATGAATATTATGCTTGTAACAGTAACTGAGCGCACCCGCGAGATCGGTGTTAGAAAAGCCATCGGCGCACAGCGCCGCTCAATAATAACACAGTTCTTGATTGAGGCGTCGGTGCTGTCTCTTATAGGAGGTATATTGGGCGTCTTGGCGGGATTTCTGATAACGCTGTTCTGGGGTAAGATGACCTATGACTTGCTTGTATTGCCCACCGGAGGGCTGATTGCCCTCGCGCTGACGTTCTCGGTCAGTTTGGGCGTGGGATTCGGCCTGTATCCGGCTGTAAAGGCGTCTGCTTTACAGCCTGTGGTAGCGTTAAGAAATGAGTAATATACAATAAAAGATATATCAAATATGGAGGCCAGTACAATGAAAAAAAGAATACTATCCAACGCGTTGGCGGTAATGCTGTTAATAGCAATATTACCTGCTGTTATTGCCGCGAATTTCAACGATGTCACCGATGGGAACATGAGAAAGGCTGTTGAGATGCTAAATAACCTCGGGGTCATATCGGCTACCGATAAGTTCAACCCTTCGGGTGAGCTATCCCGCGCGCAGTTCTGCGTTATGGCGGTGCGGCTGTCGGGAATCGACGTTGAACCGCATAAAAGCTATACGATTTTCCCTGATGTGCGCTCAAATCACTGGGCACATGGCTATGTGAACGCCGCCGTAAGCTCGGACTTCGGACACTTCGCGCCATTGCCGGACGGTACGTTCGCCCCTGACCGCGCGATTACTTATTATGAGGCAATAACTATTCTTGTAAAGATGCTCGGTTATGACGATGATAACATGAGGCACAACTGGCCGAGGAGTTATCTGACAAGAGCGACTACGATCGGCCTGACCAAGGGCGTCCCGGTGACGGAGATACTTAGCCGCGGTCAAGGCGCCTTACTGTTCTATAATCTGCTGTACACGCCGGTGTACATCACAGGTGATCCGAACGTTACGGGCAACACAATCGGTGAAATTTATTTGAAGAGCAAACTCCGCGTGGAAACTGAGCCCAACCAAATTATTACGCATGTGAATGTCTATGACAGAGACGGCAAGCTGGGCATAAGAGTATTTGGAGGAGAAGAAATCCTTCCCATATACAGCGAGATGGACAGGTCGCTTATTGGGTGCAGGGTCGATTTGCTGCTGGACAGAAATAAAAATGTGCTGGGCGCCGAGCAGCGTAATCAGACATTCGACACGATAACGATTTCAGCTGCCCGGCGTGGATATATTGTTGATTCGCACAACAGAGAAATCGACATTTCTCCGACAGTTGAGGTAATAAGAATTGATGACATAAGAAGAGAATACGGTAGTGCTGAATATAACAATGCGTATTCCGAGATGAGACGCGGGGAGATATATAAAATAGCGTATACGCCTACGGGCGCGATAGACTATCTATTCCGTGTGCAGGATGATGTGACGCGTATAAGCGATGTTGTTATCCTTGACATCGACGCAATGGAGAGAGAGGTCTCAGGCATTGCGACCATCGGTTATTTTGATGACGAATGGCAATTCTATCCAACACGTACGACTGTTGACAGCAACCTGATAGGAAGGCGTGTTGACCTGACACTCAACCACCGTTTCGAGGTGATAAGGATCGAGCCGATTGAGCAATCGATTACGACACTGACAGTTGCTGTGGCAGCCTTGGCAGGCGTTACCGCTAATAACGGAACCAACTTACTGATTCCTGAAGCAACGAGAGTATATGCAAATGGTATGCCTAGTACTTATGCAAATGTATTCCCCCTCATTTCTGTTGGTGATACATTGCAAGTGTTCTATAACAAGAACAGTACGATTGATTATATTGTATGGAACAACAGCGGCTTTTCCATAGGAAGTATCGTCTATCTCCCAATATTCTATCACGGCGACAATAACAGCATAACCTTGTCTATTGGCAGCAATAAGCTTACATTAACGCCCGAGGCATCTCTGATGGCGGCGCGGTTTAAACTTGGTGATCCTGTCACACTGGCGGTCTCGTCAACAGGCGAGGTACACGCGGTATATGCAGGTCATAGCAGTCCGCCGTGGGGAAGAATGAGGACAGTAGATAAAGTGAACTCGGAAGGAGCGAGTACGGTCATATTGCGCAACGGATTGATTCTGTATGTGACGGTTGACGAGGGATACAACTGGTCGGAAGTGGGCGAAGATGTATTTGTGTACGCTAAAGGTAATGGAATAGTGGTCAGAGGAACGAGCGACACTGGCGGCTCGGGCGGTGGTGGCGGCTCGGGCGGTGGTGGCGCAACTGGAAAACTTGCCTATCTCCGGATAAACTATCCTGGCAGCACCAATCAATTAAGTTCTTTTGGCAACAATAACTTTAGCCTGTCGGCTCAAGCAGAATCGCAATTGGCGCAGCTTAAACTTATAAGGGGTGAACTAATTACGATAGGAATATCATCAACAGGTGTGATACACGAGATAGAGAAGGGTCATAATAAACCTGAACCGAAAGGGAAAGTGATATTAGTGTATACTGATAATTCTGAGCGGTTTTGTGCGATCGAAATGGAGGATAACAAATTGATTTTATACGCGAAGCCTGATGCCAGTTACCTTGACCCAGAAAAGGACGACTCTGTAATTGTGTATAGCAATGACTTAAGATTTATGTACGCCAAAGAAGCACCATAACCCTAATATCACAACAAATGGGGCGGTCGAAAGACCGCCCCGTTTAAGTTATACATTATTCATACATTTCTTCTAGTTTCACTCTCTCCATTACTGGTTCCGCTTTCTCTATCACTGGTTCCGCATATCCGATTATCGGTTCCGCTCTCTCCATTACTGGCTCCGTATATCCATACCCGATTTCCGGCTGCTCAGCAATTTTAGGTTGGTCGTAATAAACAGCTTCCGGTGGGTCAGGTGCCCTGACAGGCATTGCGGGGGGTGCACCCTCAGGGAATGGCGATGGCTCTGGAACTTCTTGCCCGTCTTCCTCATCATCAAACTGGTGGGGGATGAACGATTTTATCTGTGGCTTTTCGTGGGGTTGCATAGAGGGCAAGCTATCGTCAATGACATCGAACAGGCGCGGAAATTCGTTAAACCATGTCGTTATTCTATTAAGTTCTTGCAGGACGTTATATGCCACGTTTTCGGCTTCGTTGCGAGAGAGGGAGTACTTACTGTTTGTGTCAGCGATTAGGGTTTTAAGCATAGTTCGGGCTTTTTCAGTGTTGCGCATAGCTTCGGTTTCGATGGTCTCCGCACGTTTATACGCCACAAGTTCCAGTTCAGCGGCAAGGGCTTTCGCTTTTCCTATCGACTCGTGCTCACGCTCAAACTCCTTTATGGTCTCGTTTAATTTTTCGTTCATCTCGCGCTCGGTATGAAGTTCTGTATTTACTTTAGAGAGACGTTCGGACAATTCTGCACATAGAATCCTCTTTGCGGTCAGTTCTTGACCTTGTTGAGCTTCGTTCTGAATCTGTGTTTCAAGCGCCGTTACTTTTTCGCGCGCCTCATCACGTTCGCGGCGCAGCAAATCGGCGGCACGGCGGTGTGCTTCAACCTCGTCACGCCGTTCTTTCGCCATCGATTCAATATAATCAATAACATCGTTGCGGTCAAAACCTAAAACAGCAGAACGAAAACTTTTAATATCGGATGCCATTCTTAACTCCCCCAATTAAATATTGAATTAATATGAACAGCCTAAATCCGGGGGTACGGGGGAGGAACCCCCGCTCTGCCCGGCAGGGCACCTGCTACAGATTTTTTGTTACCGCGTCGGCAAGTTTATTCTTAGGGCGCCCGCCGACAATACGCTCGACCTCCACGCTATCCTTAAAAACAAGTATGGTGGGGATCGTCATTACATCATACCTAGCGGCAATCTCTTTGCTCTCGTCGACGTTTAGCTTGCAGATTTTAGCTTTTCCGGCGAAATCCTCGGCCAAATCATCGATTATAGGGCCAATCATGCGGCAGGGTCCGCACCATGGCGCCCAAAAATCAACTAGAGCAGTGCCGTTTGCCAGTTCTCGGTCGAAATTTTCGCTATTCAACGTAATTAGATTTGACATAATAAAACCTCCACATATTAACAGTATATCACAATGAAAAGAGCTAGTCAACACTTGACATTATTATAAGTTTACGATAAAATTATTTATGTCTACTTATAAAGATTATTATTTATGGAGGTATCTGTAATGATGAAACTACGTTTCGCTGCGATGCTTCTTTTAGTTATATTCGTTGCGAGCATGACAACAGGTGTGTCAGGCACATTTGCGTCGATATATACAAGACCAACAGTAGAACGTACCGAGCCGGAACTGGAAGACAACATTGATGACGATGCAGAGGACGTACCCGGGGGTACGGGAGTGGAACCCCCGCATAGCCCGGCAGGGCACCTGCCCGACCCCGACGCGCCGTTTGATGACGAAGAAGATGCCGAAAGTGATGATGACGATACCGAGGACGCTGACGAGGAGAAAGAGCCGGTTGAGATTACTTCCGTTAAGCTAAACAAGAATACGCTGGATATAAAAACTAATGAGACGGTCACACTCTCTGTAACATGTCTGCCGTCAAACGCGGATGATACATCAGTTCTTTGGTTCTCCTCGGATAATGGAATCGCCGAGGTTTCGCAAGACGGCGAGGTGACGAGCATATCCGAGGGAGTGGCTACTATTACTGTATTAAGTACTGCCGTCCCATGGATATTTGACACCTGCGAGGTCAGGGTGGAAAGGGACTACATTAACACAATCGCGCTGGGCAGAAGAGCTGTTAAACTCTCTGTGAATTCGGTGATGCCTATTGCCGTTATTACAGCGCCGAGTACGGCATATGACTCGTCTTATACGTGGACTTGTGATAATGAGGAAGTTGCCGAGATGCTGCCGGGCAATATAATAAGGGCGCTGAAGCCGGGCGTTGCCACGTTTACTGTTGCCGCGAACGATTATAAAGAGGACGGCCGCCCTGCCGAGAACAAGGTTGTTGTTACCGTTATTTCAAGCGCCGACTATTATTGTACCATAGGCAAAAGCATTTCGTTCAGGGCTAATATTGCCGCTGAGGATCTTGACAGCTTAATCTGGAACATATATCGCCTGACAAGCGACGGTACAGTCAAAGCCGGCGCGGGCGAAGTAGAGATAAACACGAATAGGCTCAACTGTAGATTTTTCGGACATACTGTCGGTGAATATAGAGTGGAGATTACAGACCCTGATGATGAGAGAAATGTGCAGATAATCCATATCAATGTCAAAGAACCTGTTAGAAGAGTTATTGTTTATCTCGAAGACGACGATAACAGGAGGCGGCGCCGTACGGAACTGACAGTCAACCGTGACGGTACCGACCCGAAGATAGTCAAGCTTAGCGCCGCAGTCGAGCCGGAGACAGCGACATATAAGGATGTATCTTGGAGGTCGTCCAAGCCGGACGTCGCGACTGTTGATGAGAACGGTGTCGTCACGCCGTTGTCTGTCGGCAGCGCCGTTATAACAGCTACCTCGGTGACGAATAACAAAAAATCCACATTTACGGTGACCGTTAGGCTTAATCCAACTGCGATCACGCTTGATAAGGCAGAGCCGATAACATTGAGGGTTGGGACATCGGCCCGGGTGAGAGCCACGGTTGATAGAGACAGAAATTCGTCGGGTGTCGTTGTTTGGAGCTCGAGCAACCCCGAAGCGGTCACGGTTACGAACGGTAGACTGACTGCCGTTGGTGTCGGCTCGGCTGTGATTACGGCGGCATCCGCGAGCGGTAATATGTCGGCATCTGTTGAGGTAGAAGGTGTGATACTTGCGTCAAGGATTACCGCGGCAGACAGAAATATGGAACTGGCGCTCGGTGAAACGGTCGTGATGGACATCAATTTCGAGCCGTATAACGTGACGGATAAATCTCTAGTCTATGACTCGCGGAATACCGATGTGGCGACTGTTGATGACAACGGAAAAATTACCGCTGTCGGCGCGGGGACGACGACTGTGACCGCAACGACAACGAATGGAAAAAGAGCGAGTGTGATTGTTACGGTAAGGTAGAGGCGGGGGTCAGCCCGCCCGTGCAGGTGATAATTTATATTTTGCGGTATTGAAAAAATAAATGAAATATGTTATAATCAAGAGGTATTATACGACTGACGGAAGTGGGATTAACCACATGAAGTATAATCGTGATTAGCCGACCGTCTGGGCATTGAACCCAGATTGTCGGATTTTTTATTTTAGGAGGATATATAATGAAAAATAACAAGATTTCAAATGCGCTTGGTTTGAACAATTTTAGAAACGTGCGTGCGCTTACGCTGACTTCTATATTAATTGCGTTGACGGTTGTCTGTAATGGACTTTTTAGAATAACGATAATACCAAACGTACTGTTTATAGTTGTAGGGTTTCTCTTTATTGCGACTATTGCATATCTGTTTGGACCCGTTATGGGGTTTATAGCGGCATTTACGGCAAGCGTCGTTACAATTTTGATGTTCCCTACAGGAGCTTCTTTTAATCCGTTATTTGATTTAAACAGCGGGTTGGCAGGCATTTTTTACGCAATATTTTTATTCAGACG
>Ga0123353_10000073_pt1 | contig 109904 bp, 123 predicted proteins | sample TergutLab28metaG_3_FD_92763 | JGI IMG/M metagenome (GOLD analysis project Ga0123353, IMG submission 92763) | Labiotermes labralis P3 segment gut microbial communities from Petit-Saut dam, French Guiana - Lab288 P3 | ecosystem: Host-associated > Arthropoda: Insects > Digestive system > Gut ...
GGCACTGTATTATCGCAGGGTTCACCGCACTGCCCCTCGCCTTTACACGAGCCGCCGCCTATAGGTTCGCATGGCGTGAAAGGCACTGTGTTATCGCAGGGTTCACCGCACTGCCCCTCGCCTTTACACGAGCCGCCGCCTATAGGTTCGCATGGCGTGAAAGGCACTGTGTTATCGCAGGGTTCGCCGCACAAGCCCTCGCCCTTACATTCGCCGCCGCCTATAGGTTCGCAGGGTGTGAACGGCACTGTGTTATCGCAGGGTTCACCGCACTGCCCCTCGCCCTTACATTCGCCGCCGCCTATAGGTTCGCAGGGTGTGAAAGGGTTACAGTCAGTGCAGGTATCTAAACCGCAGCTTTCGCACAAGTCGCAGGTACACGGGTTGCCGCACTCAACCGCAAACACGACAATCGCGTCGTAGAATGAGGAGAGCGTAAATGTGACTGTGCTGCCGCGTTTTTCGCTTTCAACTGCAAAAAAATCAAAATCGTCCTCAATATCATCATAATCCACTCCTATAAAATAGTAATGAAACTGCTTGTCAGACGCTCCGATTACAGACACGGCGGGGATAGAAATTTCGACAGAGCCGCCGCCCATGATTGAGGCGATTTCATCCTCGCCGTAGAAGAGCGCAACATTAAGCGCGCTGAAATGCGCGACGTCTTCAATATCAATTTCCGGGTATACCTCTCCTATCGCTGCCATAAATTCGGCGACAGAAGAGTCGATAACAAACTGCGCGAAAACAGTCGTATCCGCAGTAAATGCGCTTTCAAGGTCTGCTTTTTCGCCGCCGCTTGCTAAGGTAAACCAGCCGTCAAATTTGTAGTTATCCTTTTTCGGGTCTTTAGGTAATTCAGCTAATTTACCGCCTCTGCCGGTGAACGCTGATGTTGTTTCTCCGCCTACGCTGAAAACAATTTCAAACGCAGGCATAGCGAGCATGACAACGGCATCAGCAAATTCGCTGAATATAACAGTTACCGTTCCCTCTGCATGATTGACAATCGCGGGGATTTCGTCAATCACTGTGCTTAGGGGTTGGAAGTTATTGTCCGGCGAGGGTGCGGGGTTGAATCCAACACCGAAAAATTCGTAATGGAAGCCGCTTTCGGCAGGGATTGTAACTGAAACCGTGCCGTCGCCGAGGGATTCAATCTCAACACCGTTATAATCTAAGCCGACAAAGAACGCAGAGAGCTCTAAGCTTTTGTCGGCGAGGGAGGCGAGGTTTTCGTAGCCCGATAATCTCTCAATGTCGCCTTTGAACAATGTGAAGAAATCAATGTCTTTAAAATCGGATTCAACCGCAATCATAATCACCGCATCGGGAAAATCGGAAATTATGATAGTGGCCGTTCCGTCGTAGTTATTTCTACCGCTGATTATGTTTCCCACATCAAAGCCGTCGTCGCTGTCGTTAACGTCAACGCCGATGAAGTAAAAATCATACCAGTCCTCTAACATTTGCCCGGGAATCGGGAAAGTTATTGAAACGCTTCCGCCCGGGAGGTGCTGAATTGTTTCATTATTGTAAGACAGCTCAACCTCAAGCGCGCCCCAAAGCTTAATATCGCTTTCATCTAAGCTCAGCGTTTGCGCTATTTCGCTGATGAGGCCGCCAAAGTCGGGCGTTGTGTCTGACGATGCAACTAATAATGTTGAAGGAATTATTGAAAACACAACAGCAACGGTCACTAATACAGACAGAATTTTTAATTTTAGCCTTTTGGTATGCAATTATATTCACTCCTTTTTACTAATCAAAAACGAAACCGCGGACTCCGGGCTCTTACATCCGGATAAGCACAGATTATGACACTGCGGAATCCGCGGTTCACGTTTTAGGCAGTTTACTTACTGTCGTGTTTACGAGCCGTTATCTTCAGGGCGCAGTTTATTAATCAGATTTGTGAAGAAATCGTTTGCGCTGTCAGTGGGCTCAACCAGCTTGTCTATTGAGAGGTTCAAGCTTCCCAAATCCGTTATTTCTATCGGGCTGCCGTCCTTACTCACGGCTTCAACCGGCCCGTCTGAAACATCAAGGTCTGTCGTGACGGATATCTGGTCTGCCTCGTCCTGCGTGAAGCCGTCGCCGATGTCAATCTGGTCGTCGGTGAATTCGTAGTCATCTGCGTCATCTGCGTCATCTGCGTCATCAGCGTCATCTGCGTCATCTGCGTCATCTGCATCATCAGCGTCATCTGCGTCATCAGCATCGTCAGCGTCATCAGCGTCGTCAGCGTCATCTGCGTCATCAGCGTCATCTGCGTCATCTGCGTCATCAGCATCATCAGCATCATCAGCGTCATCTGCATCATCTGCGTCATCTGCGTCATCAGCATCGTCAGCGTCATCTGCGTCATCTGCGTCATCATTTTTTATTTCTTTTCCACAATGCACACAAAAAGCATCTTCTCCTTCTGTGCAACTACAGCCTTCTTCCGTGCCTTCACCACATATAGCGCAGAATTCGACATCGTCTCCGCAATCACCATTGCAGAAATTTTCGCCTAAAGCTACTATCGGATAATTTGATTCATCGTTTCCGCTAAAAGAATCGATGTTTGTTGCTAACGCTCTGGTAAAAAGCAAGGAAGCTGCACAAGTTAACGCCAGAATTCGTTTTGCGTGCTTTTTGCTCCTCATCGTTTGCTTTTTAAACCATTTTTCCACTTGCCTTTTGCGCATAAGTAATCACCTTTAAACCTTTCATTAAATACTTTTATAATGTTAAAGCTTTTCTGCTTCAAACAACCATGTTGGCATAGCTCTCTTTGACGAATTTTATATCTATAGGGTTATTGTGTTGTTGAGATGTTCCGACTATTATGCCATCTGCTTTAGCTTTACGGATTAATCTTAAAGCTATTTCTCTCATTGTTTCTACCTCTGAAAAAGGTATAGCGTTTTTATGTAAATCCTGCGATAGAGTTATTTCAGCGCCAACATTTTTAGCTATTTCAAAAAAACCGTCAGCATCGGTTTTATTGTCGTTTATCCCTTCGAGAAGATTATATTGCAATTTTAATCTTGTTTTACTCATAGGATATCTTTTTAGATTTTCTACAACTTTATAAAATTTATCATTTCCTTTTATTTTTTTAAAAGTTTCGCGAGTTCCTGCATCTATCGAACTTATTATCCATGGAACTCTGCCCGCTTCTATGAGAAGTGCTAATTTTTCTCTGTACACGGAAAGGTTTGAAAGCAGTGCAATTTTCCATTCAGTTGTAAATAAAACTTCCATTATTTCATCAAAATACCTATTCACACATAACTCACCGTTTGCAAAGGTTACAATAAAATTATCCTTTAAAGCAACATAGTCAGGCATTTCTGAAAACGTCCGCACAATATCATACGTAGTCGTTCCTACCCGTTTTTTGTTTTCGCGCAATGCTCCCGATTTAGCCGCTGTGCAATAAATACACTTAAAATTACAAGCGTCCATAGCCAAATCTTGTAAAAAGAGTACGTTCCTACACCTTATCGTTTTATGAAAAAATCCATATTCCATCGCATGACAACCAAAACATCTGTTTGGACTTTCGCATTGATTAGCTTCTATCAATTTTTCTACATAACTCTGCCACTGTATAATTACATCGCGAACCGAATCGCAATCTTCTGCGATAAAACACGGACGCGTTCTTCTCCCCATAATGCATAACGGAAATTTTGAACCTCTATAATACAAAGTGCTTCCTAACCTTTTACAACTCTTCCTATATTCCAAATCTGCCTCTAAAAAATGGATTTTTTCTGGTTGAGCTTTCTTCAACAAGTAATTTCCTGCAGATTTTGCAGTTTTATCGTTGTTGTATGTAATCCAAAATTGTGCTTCGGGGTAACGTTCTATAACCTCATCAACAGAAACTACCTCATAGCCAAGAAATCCTTTCGAGAAATTCTTTAAGCTTTCATCTTTAACCGCAAAAACCTCCGGCTTACCTGTAATGTTTACCCATTTACTTATGTTTTTCTTAACAAATTCACCTTGTATACCATAATAAACATTTTTACTGACATTCATTTACCATTTACCCCTCATTCAAACATTTAATTAATCCATGTAATAGTCAGTATAGCACATTTTTTTCCTCATGTCAACATAATAAGTTTAATTAAACCTATAATGCTATACAAAATTTCAATATTCTAAGTTAATATTTTTATATAATAACTACAAATCCGGAAGATAAAACAGTTGAGAAAAGCAGTATACAGCCGATATAATATAGTATACAGGCTGTACATTAAACTCACACTTATTGGTTATTATAATAGAAATGGGGTGATTGTATGGCAGTGGACTTCAAATTGATTGGAAGCCGTATACAGGATATGCGCAAAGGCAGGCTCCTCACGCAGGAAACGCTTGCAGAGAGGCTTGATTTCTCCGTAGGTTACGTTTCAAACATGGAGCGCGGCACAACAAAAATCAGCCTCGATACCCTTTCTAAAATTGCCGATTCCCTTGACTGCGACGTTTCGGAATTAATCCAGGGGTGTTCATACGGGAGAAACACGTACCTGACCGGCGAAATCCTTGAATTAATAGCAAGGCTCAGCTCGGACGAGAAGCGCGTGATGTTCAAAGTGCTGGAAAGTTATCTGAGTGAAAAAGTAAAATAAATAGTATTTAACCCGTTCAAAGCCGAACGGGTTTTTTCTTAATTATAATATTTTTCTTGACATTTGTGAAATAATCGTTTATACTATCAAGTAAACGAATGTTTATTAAAATCCATTATATTCAAAAGGCTGTGACAGGGACAAAAGGTAACGTATGAAGCCTGCGCCAATTAAAGACTGGCGCGTCAGAGAGCCCGCGTTTGGTGCGAGCGGGCGGCGGAGCGGTGCTGTATATCGCCCTTGAGCTTTCACTGAGAACGCCGCGGTTTGCTTTTGCAGCCCTGCAGCTATTAGCGGTGAACGGGTTCTCCCGTTATCGAGAGGCGCGTTGCAAGACGCGGACTAAGCGGCGTGTTGTTTAAAAACACGCAAGAAGAGTGGTACCATGGAAGCGAGCTTTCATCTCTTTACATAAGGGGTGGGCTTTTTATTTTTGGGAGGAATTTTTATATGCAGCTCCGCGGTTCTGATATTATAGTAGAGTGTTTAATTGAACAGGGCGCAGACGTGCTTTTCGGCTATCCGGGCGGCGCGGTGCTCAACATCTACGACAGCCTTTATAAGTATTCGGATAAAATCCGCCACGTGCTCACCTCGCACGAACAGCACGCCGGTCACGCTGCCGACGGCTACGCGCGCGCTTCGGGCAAAACGGGCGTTGTTCTTGCTACCTCGGGCCCCGGTGCGACAAACCTCGTCACTGCGCTCGCCACCGCAAACATGGACAGCGTGCCCATTGTCGCAATCACGGGCAACGTCAGCCTCGACCTGCTCGGACTCGACAGCTTTCAGGAGGTGGACATCACAGGAATCACCATGCCCGTGACCAAGCACAATTTCCTTGTGCGCGACGTAAATGAGCTCGCAGACACAATCCGCAAAGCTTTCCGAATCGCAAACAGCGGACGCAAAGGCGCGGTGCTGATTGACGTGCCGAAAGATATAACGGCGGCTTTGGCGGAATATGAACCCGCGCAATTAGCCTTTGCGGAGGAGCACCCGCAGTGCAATGCGGTTGAATTGCAAACCGCAGCCGAATTAATCACCTCCTCTAAGCGCCCGTTAATCTATGCAGGCGGCGGCGTGATTTCTTCAGGCGCGGAAGCGGAGCTTGCGGCTTTTGCGGAAAAATTAAACGCCCCCGTTTCCTGCTCGCTGATGGGGCAGGGCGCGTATGACCAGTATGACTGCAAGTATATCGGAATGCTCGGCATGCACGGCACTGCCGCCGCCGCCGGAATCTTTAAGGACTGCGACCTGTTTATCGCGCTCGGAACGCGCTTTTCCGACCGCGTGACAGGCTGCAAGAAAACATTTTCAGAGAATGTGAAAATCATTCACATCGACATAGACGAAGCCGAGCACGGCAAGAACGTCCCCGCGGACTTGAAGATCGCGGGCGACTTAAAAGGAATTCTCGCGGCACTGAACGCACAGCTCCCGCAAAAGCAGAACCCCGCCTGGCTTGCAAGAGCAGGCGGGCTGCACGCGACCTATAAAGCCGTGCAAACCGGAACGGCAAAGCTCCCCGTAACGCCGATGGCGGTTCTCGAAAAGCTTGATGAGCTCACACAGGGGCGCGCAATAATCACCACTGAGGTAGGGCAGAACCAGATGTGGGCGGCGATGTATTACCGCAACCGCGAAACGCGGACGTTCCTTTCGAGCGGTGGTCTCGGAACAATGGGCTTCGGGCTCGGAGCGGCAATCGGCGCAAAAATCGCAAAACCCGAAAAAACAGTCGTAAACGTTGCAGGCGACGGCAGCTTCGGCATGAATCTGAACGAGCTTGTAACCTTATCGAAGTATCAAATCCCCGTGATTCAGCTCGTGCTCAACAACTCCGTGCTCGGCATGGTGCGGCAGTGGCAGCGGATTTTCTATGACGCGAGATTCTCGCAAACTACGCTTGACCGCCCTCTCGATTATAAAAAGTTAGCGGAGGCGTTCGGGATTAAATGCTTCATAATAGAAAAAACAGAGGAAACAGAACCCGTGCTCAAGGCGGCGCTTGAGCTTAACGAGCCTGTTTTGGTTGAATGTCGCATTGACCGCGACATAAACGTTTTGCCCATGGTTCCGCCCGGCGCGGATATAACGAAGCCTATTTTGGAGGTATAGTAATGTTTAAAAATAAGCATAACTGAATCAGGGAAAACGAAACTTTTTATTCCCCGTTCGTGAAGAAAAGACTTAATGAAAATATGTTTGAAAAAACTGACATAAAAACGGGGAAAACGAAACTTTTTATTCCCCGCTCGTGAAGAAAGGACTTAATGAAAATATGTTTGAAAAAACTGACACAAAAACGGGGAAAACGAAACTTTTTTATTCCCTGTTCGTGAAGAAAAGACTTAATGAAAATATGTTTAAAAATAAGCATAATTGAATCGGGGAAAACGAAACTCTTTATTCCCCGTTCGTGAAGAAAGGACTTAATGAAAATATGACTTTATTTCAGGAATTAAAAGCGCGGGGGCTCATCGCGCAGGTAAGCCGCCCGGAAGAGCTCGAGGAGCTCCTAAACACGGAAAGCGTCAGCTTTTATACAGGCTTTGACGCGACTGCCGACTCGCTGCATATCGGCGGGTTATTACAGCTTATAACGATGAGAAGATTCCAGCTTGCAGGGCATAAGCCTTACGCGCTGCTCGGCACGGCGACGTCACTCATCGGCGACCCGACCGGCAAAACCGAACTCCGCAAAATGCTCTCCCACGAAACAATCGCACATAACTGCGAACGCTTCGCACAGCAGATGGGAAGAATACTGTACTTTGACGGGAACGCCAATTCTGCAGCAGCGGGAATTGCCGGCGACAACCTGCCGTCGGCTGAGTTCGTCCGTAACGGCGACTGGTTCGCGGACATAAAGTACCTTGAATTTTTAGGTGCCATCGGACGGCACTTCTCGGTGAACAAAATGCTCACCGCCGAGTGCTTCCGCTCACGCTACGAGGGCAAGGGGCTCTCTTTCCTTGAGTTCAACTACATGCTGCTGCAAAGCTACGATTTTTTACACCTTTTTAGAACCAAAAATATAAAGCTGCAAATGGGCGGCGATGACCAGTGGTCAAATATCCTTGCGGGCGCAGACCTGATACGGCGCATGGACGGCGAAAAGGCAGAAGCTGCTTCCGGGACAGAAGCTGCCTCCAAAGCCTACGCGCTGACGTTCAGGCTCATCACCACCAGCGACGGCATGAAGATGGGCAAGACCGAGAAAGGCGCGCTGTGGCTCGCCGCCGACCGCTGCCCGGTCTACGACTTTTACCAGTATTTCCGCAACGTCGGCGATGCCGATGTAATCAACCTGTTCAAGTGGCTGACCTTCGTGCCTGTAGAGGAAATCGAAGCAATGAACTTAGACAGCGGCGCGAAATTTAACGAAGCAAAGGCGCGGCTCGCCTTTGAGATGACGAAAATCGTTCACGGGGAGGAAGAAGCTGAAAAAGCGCACAGCGCCGCAAAGAACATCTTCGGCGGCGGCGGGGAGAGCGCGGATATGCCGACGACGATAATTGAGGAAAGCGAAATAAACATCTTAGATTTGCTGGTTAAAACAGGGCTCTGCTCGTCAAGGCGCGACGCGAGAACAAACGTAGAGCAGGGCGGCGTAAGCCTTGACGGCGAAAAAGTTACAGACGTAAACGCGGTGATTGAGATTAAGGAGCACGTCATAATTAAGAAAGGCAAGAAGAATTTTCATAAAGCGGCAAGGAACGGTTAAGCTGTTATGCGGAGAAAGGATAACGCCATGAGAAAATTACAAATGTTCGACTCGACTCTGCGCGACGGCGCGCAGGGCGAGGGAATCAGCTTCAGCTTAGAAGACAAGCTGAAAATTCTCACCCGTCTGGACAGCTTCGGCGTGGACTTCGTGGAAGCCGGAAACCCCGGCTCAAACCCGAAAGACCTGGAGTTTTTTAAGCAGGCGGAAAAGCTCGGCTTGAAAACCGCAAAGCTCGTTTCTTTCGGTTCTACAAAACGCAAGGAAATAAACCCCGAAGACGACGGCAACCTGAAGGCCCTGCTCACCGCCAACACCGAGTACATCGCCATTTTCGGCAAGAGCTGGGATATGCACGTGGATAAAATCCTGCGTGTTTCCCATGCGGAAAACCTTGACATGATTGAGCGGACAATTAAATATCTTACGGGTTTGGGGAAGAAAATAATCTTCGACGCCGAGCATTTCTTTGACGGTTACAAGCATAACCCCGACTACGCAATTGAAACGCTCAAAGCCGCCGAGCGTGCGGGCGCGGTCTGCCTCTGCCTCTGCGAAACCAACGGCGGCTGCTTCCCCGATGAGATTACAAAAATTATACAGCACGTTAAATCCTGCGTTAATACGCCGCTCGGTATACACTGCCACAACGACAACGGCTGCGGCGTCGCAAACTCTCTCGCGGCTGTAAACGCGGGAGTAGCGCAGGTTCAGGGGACGTTCATAGGAATCGGCGAACGCACGGGCAACGCAAACCTTGCGGTATTGATTGCGAACCTGCAGCTCAAGCTCGGCTTCGGCTGCGTTCCGCCCGAAAGTCTGCCGCTGCTCAAGGAAACCGCGCACTTCATCGCGGAAACCGCGAATATCGCCTTGCCCAGCTCCATGCCTTACGTCGGCAGCTCGGCGTTCGCGCACAAGGGCGGCATGCACGTTGACGGCGTCAGCAAAGACCCCGCGACTTTCGAGCACATCACGCCGGAGAGCGTGGGCAACGAGCGCAACTTCCTGCTTTCCGAGGTGTCGGGGCGGGCAGTAACGTTCGCAAAGCTTGAAAAAATAATCCCCGACCTGCAAAAGAGCGACCCAATTGTGCAGACGCTTACAACCAGAATCAAGGAGCTCGAGCATGAGGGTTATCAGTTCGAGGCGGCGGGCGCGAGCTTCGAGCTGCTTGTCTATAAGGAGCTCGGTCTGTTTTTGCCGTACTTTGAGATTATTGACTTCAAGATTATCTCGAGCCACTACACCGCCGAGCCGGCAGAGGAAAAATCCCCGCTCCCGGGGCGGGGGAGCAAGTTCAGCAAGGCTTCCGCTTTAATTAATGTCCGCGTAGGCGACAAGCACGAAATCACCGCCGACGAGGGCGACGGCCCCGTCAACGCCATCGACAAAGCGCTGCGCAAGGCGCTCGAGCGCTTCTATCCCGCGCTTAAGGATATGCGGCTGGTGGACTTTAAGGTGCGTATTATCGGCGGCAGCGGGTCCGACGACGGCATCGGACAGAATACCGCAGCTACCACACGCGTGCTTATTGAAAGCACGGACGGCAAGACAAGCTGGACTACGGTCGGCGCCTCCAGGGATATAATTAACGCGAGCATGATGGCGCTGCTTGATTCTTTGGAGTATATGCTGTATACTAATAGGGAGACCAACTTTAATTAGGCTGTAAAAATAGGACGGCGTGATTTTTAAGCTTCCGCCGTTTGAAAATGCTATTCATGGTTTTTCGCACAGCAATGCGGTTTGTCCATGTTTTTCGCCATAATAATCGCTTTCATGACAGCGTAAATAATATAACTGTAAAATAACATCATATTATTTATTAAATAAGATTATTCGATTTAAAAAGAGGGGGGTTCTGCCGTGTTTTGTCCTAATTGCGCGAAGAAAAACGCCGCAGGCGCGAAAACCTGCGAGCAGTGCGGCTCAAAAATCAGCGCGCTGCCCCCGCCCGTGCAAAGGCACCACCAGAACCCCAAGCAGGCGGCGTGGAAGCTTAAAAGGAAGCAGAAGTTCACTATGTCCTTTGCGGTTTCGGCAAGGTTCGGAGGCGCGGGGGAGTTCGACATAGTCGCAAACGGCACAAACCAGGGGAAAATCAAGAGCGGCAAAACCATAGTCGTGTACGCGGAGGAGGAGCTGCTCGAGGTGGTGGTCAAGGCGTGGGGGCTGAACCCGCTAAAGACCGTCTTCAAGCTCGAAAAGGAAAACGCGCATGCGGAGCTCGGTATGTGGAAGAAGAACATCATATTCTACAGCGTGTCGGGCGCGGAGGTGGAGAAGTAAGCTACACTTCCGATAATTCCCGTATAAAACACAACCCCGCCTTGAATCCTTTCTTGAAATTCTCTGCGGCAACGATTGCGCACAGCTCGGAGTATGCCATTTCATAATCACTGAACAGTTTCTTTTCCTTATCTTTCAGTTTTTTATAAAACCTATTTTCGACGCGGTCGATTATCTGAGGTGAGCTGCCTTTTATAATTACGGCGGGTTCAAGTATGTCATAGATTTCATCAAGTAGGTTTTTCATTTATTAAATCCTTTCGTCACGTGCATTTGTGTGTCTTGTTTAATTACAGCACACCCATTCGCTCGTGTCAAGAGGTTTAGGAGATTTTTTATGATTGTTTTTATTGAGAGATTAAAATTATTAAGAAAAGAGCATAATATCACACAAAAACAACTTGGAGAAGCCATTGGAGCAAGCGAGCGCGGTATTCAAAACTATGAATTAAATGAAAGAAAGCCGGCTTATGATGTGTTGATTGCACTTGCCAATTATTTCAACGTTTCTTTAGACTATCTTACCGGGCGCTCTGACGAGCCGGAAATAAATAAAAAGGAGAAATAAATCATGCCAATGACGATGAGTCAGAAAATACTCGCAAAAAAAGCCGGACTTTCGGAAGTCCGCGCCGGTCAGCTGATTATGGCGAAGCTCGACATGGTGCTCGGCAACGACATCACCAGCCCCGTGGCGATTGGCGAGTTCGAGAAAGCAGGGTTTGCGGGCGTTTTTAACACAGAGAAAATCTCGCTCGTCATGGACCATTTCACGCCCAACAAGGACATAAAAGCCGCAGAGCAGTGCAAGCGCTGCCGCGAGTTTTCACGCGCACATAACATTACCAATTTCTATGATGTGGGAGAGATGGGCATCGAGCACTGCCTGCTGCCCGAAAAGGGGCTCGTCATGCCCGGCGATTTAATCATCGGCGCGGACAGCCACACCTGCACCTACGGCGCGCTCGGCGCGTTCAGCACGGGCGTCGGCTCTACCGACATGGCGGTCGGCATGGCGACGGGCGAGGCGTGGTTCAAGGTGCCCGCTTCAATCAGGTTTAACCTGACAGGGAAGCTTGGCAAATACGTTTCCGGCAAGGACGTAATCCTGCACATAATAGGCATGATAGGCGTGGACGGCGCACTGTATCAGTCGATGGAATTCGGCGGCGAGGGACTCAAAAACCTCACAATCGACGACCGCCTCTGCATGGCGAATATGGCGATTGAGGCCGGCGGCAAGAACGGAATCTTCGAGGTTGACGAGGTTACATTGGAATACGTTCGCTCACGTTCCAATCGTGAATTTGAAATCTTCGCGCCCGATAAAGACGCGGAATACGCACGGGTAATCGACATTGATTTAAGCCGAGTCAAGTCCACTGTCGCTTTCCCGCATCTGCCCGAAAACACTAAGACTATTGATGAAATTACAGAAAAAATTCCGCTTGACCAGGTCGTAATCGGCAGCTGCACCAACGGCAGGCTCTCCGACATGAAAGCGGCGGCGGAAATAATGAAAGGTAAAAAAGTCGCAAAAGGGCTGCGCTGCATCATCTTCCCCGGCACGCAGAAGATTTTCCTTGAGTGCATGGAGCTGGGTTATGCGCAGGCATTAGTTGAGGCAGGCTGTGTCTTCAGCACGCCCACCTGCGGGCCCTGCCTCGGCGGGCACATGGGAATTCTCGCCAAGGGCGAGCGCGCGCTCGCGACGACGAACAGGAACTTCGTAGGCAGAATGGGGCATCCCGAGAGCGAGGTTTACCTGTGCAGCCCGGAGGTCGCGGCGGCAAGCGCAATCGAGGGGCATATTACAGATGTGTTCTGCCCGCATAATAAGATTTGTAAGCCGTAATTATTCAATAACCGCTTCAACAAAAAATTTCATTCCTGTGCGAAAACCCAAATTAAAACCTCTGCGGTTTTCGTCACATACTATGTCGAACCAAGTGTCCGAATATGTTCTGAACAGTTGGTGCGCTTTGGAATCAAGCATTTTCATAATCGCTTCTTCAATAGTTTGATTTGAGTTTTTGTCAGAACCGGTATCGGGCGTTTCAATGGAATAATAAATTTTTTCGATTATCTCATCGGTGAGTATTTTGCTCATGGCATTAATGTCCTTTCTCATTTAATTATACTTTAAGTGTAATTACTAAAACCATTATACTACACTTTATGTGAAATGTCAAGAGGTTTTTTATGTTTAATCAAATAATATTTTCTCAAAGATTAAAAGAGTTACGTATTGAAAGAAATCTAAAACAAGAAACAATAGGTGATGTTGCCGGAATAAAAATATCGGCAATAAGCATGATGGAAAAAGGTCATCGCGCACCGTCAATAGAAGTTATCTGCGCGATTGCCGATTATTTTAATGTTTCCGTCGACTATCTCGTGGGTCGCACAGACGACCCGAAACTACATAAAAAATAAAAGGAGCATGAATATGAACGTAAAAGGCACCGTCCACAAATACGGCGGCAACGTCGACACCGACGTCATTATCCCCGCCCGTTACCTCAACACCACCGACCACGCCGAGCTCGCCGCGCACTGCATGGAGGACATCGACAAAGATTTTATCAAGAGAGTAAATACAGGCGACATTATCGTCGCAGGTGAAAACTTCGGCTGCGGTTCTTCCCGCGAGCATGCGCCGATTGCGATTAAAGCGAGCGGCATAAGCTGTGTAATAGCGGCTTCATTCGCACGGATTTTTTACCGCAACGCGATTAACATCGGGCTGCCGATTATGGAGTGCCCCGAGGCGGCAAAGGCGATTGCACGGGGCGACAGAGTCGGCGCAGATTTCGACACGGGCGAAATAGTAAACGAAACAAGCGGCGAGAAGTTCCGCGCAGAGCCGTTCCCCGGGTTCATCAAGGAAATCATAAACGCGGGCGGGCTTATAAACAGTGTACAGTTGACAATGGACAATTGACAGTTATTAACTCTGAAAGGTATTAAAATGACTAAAAACATAGCAGTAATAGGCGGCGACGGTATCGGCGTTGAAATCACCGCCGAAGCCATCAAGATTCTGAATAAAATCGCAGCAAAATACAACCGCGAGTTCGGGTTCACCCATGTGCTTATGGGCGGTATTGCCATTGACGAAACGGGCGTACCCCTGCCCGAGGAAACTGTAAAAGTATGCAAGGCTTCCGACGCCGTTCTGCTCGGCGCTGTCGGCGGGCCTAAGTGGGACAAGGGCGCGGGGCATCTGCGCCCCGAGGCGGGCTTGCTCGGAATCAGAAGCGCACTCGGCTTGTTCGCAAATCTGCGCCCCGTCAGGCTTTTTGACGTCCTCGCCGACGCCTGCGTGCTTAAAAACCCGGGCAAAATAGATTTGATTATCGTGCGCGAGCTTATCGGCGGAGCATATTTCGGCAGGCGCGAAACTTACAAAGATGAAGCAGAAGCGCGCACCGCATATGACACTATGCTCTACCGTGACTGGGAAATAGAGCGCATTGCAAAGGTCGCGTTCAAGCTCGCTCAGAAAAGAAGCGGCAGCGTCTGCAGCGTCGATAAAGCCAATGTCCTTGACAGCTCGCGGCTCTGGCGCGAAGTCGTATGGGAAACATTCGGCAAAGGCGACTACAGCGGCATAACCCTTTCCGATATGCTTGTTGACAACTGCGCAATGCAGCTTGTCCGCGACCCGTCGCAGTTCGACGTTATTGTTACCGAGAACCTTTTCGGCGACATACTTTCCGATGAGGCGAGCGTGCTGACCGGCTCGCTCGGTATGCTGCCGAGTGCGAGTTTGTCTGAATCAGGAGCAGGTATGTACGAGCCCTGCCACGGCAGTGCGCCTGACATTGCGGGACAGGATAAGGCGAACCCGCTCGCGATGATTTTATCGGCGGCAATGATGCTGCGTCTGTCGTTTGATATGGACAGCGAGGCTGCGGCAATAGAAAGCGCGGTCGAGCGCGTGCTCGCGAAAGGGCTGCGCACGGGCGATATTTACAGAGGTACCGAGCCGGCACAGGCAATACCGCCGCTTGGCGGCGAAAGCAGCCCCGAAAGACTTGTCGGATGTATAGAAATGGGCGATGCGGTGGCGGCGGAGATATGTTTTTCATGACATTATTCTTTCCGCACAATAATTTATCTTGTATTTTGTATTATGCATAATATTTTTAATTGTGTCAATAGTTTTATCAAATATTTTAGGAAGTTTTTTTATGGCAAGTTTTGGGGAACGATTAAAACATTTAAGAGTACAGAAAAAATTAAGGCAAATTGATATGGCCGGAATTTTAGGATGTACTGAACAGCATTATCAAACCTACGAATATAATAAAAGTCACCCCGATTATAAGGGGTTGCTTTTCATTGCCGATTATTTTGATGTATCTTTAGATTATCTTACGGGGCGCAAGGATACGCCTGACATATAGAAGCAAATTTGTGTAACCCCCGCTCCTTAACCCGCATAGAATGTTGCAGGGGCGCGCACTCGGCGTCCTTATTAACATTCAAAGGAGAATATTTCTATGGCTGAAATTAAAAACGACCACAACTTCGGAACTTATCCGTTTGCGCTGCCGCCGCTGCCATACGCCTATGACGCGCTCGAGCCCTACATCGATGAGGAAACCATGCACTACCACCACGACAAGCACTTCGCGACCTACATAAAAAATCTCAACGACGCGCTCGAGCCCTACGAATTTCTGCACAACATGACGCTTGAACAGATTCTGTGCTCGGAGGAGCTCCCCGAAGAAGCGCAGGTGAAAATCCTCAACAACGCAGGCGGCGTTTACAACCATACGTTGTTTTTCAATATGCTCGCGCCCGCGTCCGAGCTTGTGCACGAGCCGGCGCAAAACAGCGTTTTCATGGAGGCTATCGAGGGTTTCTTCGGCTCGTTCGAGCAGTTTAAAGAAAGCTTCAACGAGCACGCGAAAGACGTTTTCGGCTCGGGCTGGACTGCGCTCGTTTCCGACAGCGAGGGTAACCTGGACATACGCAACATCGCAAACCAGGACGTGCTTTTCTGCGAGGGGCTGGAGCCCGTGATTCTGTTCGACGTCTGGGAGCACGCATATTACCTCAAGTACCGCAACGACCGCGCAGCTTATATCGAGAATCTCTGGAATGTGGTGCGGCTCAAATAATTTTAGTTGACAAATAGAAAGTTTTATGTTAAAATAAAAATGTAAAGGCTGTACTGCATAAGCGGCCGACATTAGATTAGGTTTTTAAGACCGTCTCGTTAGCGCGTGGGCGGTCTTCGCATTTCTTCAATAATACACAATACTGCTACCAGTATCAAAAACGTGTATATCAATTCCAAGGGCATCTCCTCCTTTCATGTATTCGCGTCAGAGGTTTTGCCGACCACCTATTTACCGCAAGGGTATATTGTACAACCTTTACGTTTTTATTATAATTTACTTGTAAAATTTTGTCAACTTTTCTCCCGCTTCACGCGGGTTTTAAATTTATATTGCATTTTTTAATTTTTTGTGTTAAAATAATACTGGCAGTTTATTGTACAATCGCGCGTTGCCCCTCCGCTCTCTGCGGGGCGGCGCAAAAACGCGAGGAAAGTCCGGGCATCACAGAGCAGGATAGCTGCTAACGGCAGCCGTAGGCGACTATAGGGCAAGTGCAACAGAAATAAACCACCGCGGGGAACCGCGGTAAGGATGGAAAGGCGAGGTAAGAGCTCACCGGAGCGCGGGAAACCGCGCTGCCATGTAAACCCTATCCGATGCAACGCTTAGTGTTTAGAGGAACCCGTGTCTGCTCGGCGCGCCTCTTAGCGAAAGCGGCTTGAGCGTATTGGCGACAATACGCCTAAGACAGATGATTGTACGCGACAGAACCCGGCTTACAGATAAACTGCGACGGATAATTGACAATTGATAATTGACAATGGACAATTATCTTTTGTCGTTTGTTCGCCAAGCATTAGACTAAATATTAACTGTCAATTGTCCATTGTCAATTGTCAATTGTTCATCATGACCGATTACACAGGGGCCTGCTGCCCCCTTTGCAAAAAGGATTTCACCGGAGAGCGCCCCGTAGTCTGCCCCGACTGCGGCGCGCCCTATCACCGCGCCTGCTACGCTGAAGAGGGCGGGTGCGTGTTCACAAAGAAGCACGGCTCCGGGTTTTCCTGGGAAAACATTCCTGATGAAATTCCAAGGTCGCCGCGCTCCGGCTATCCCGCCGCCATGCGGCAGAGCGGACAGGATTCGCCCGGTCCTCACGCGGAGGAAAGCAAACCCGCGAATAAAGAAAAGAACTACTACGGCTCTATTCGCGAAACTCTCGATGAAATGGGCTTTTTCAAGGACGAGTTTGTAAACGTAAACAATGCGGGCAAGGAGAAGCTTTCGCCCGACGAGCGTTTTATGTTCGGCGTTTCTGAAAAGGAAATCGCGCATTTTCAAGGCGGGATTACCCCCTTGCGCCTTCTGCGCTACCGCAGAATCGCTTCGGGCAACAAGCTTTCCCTAAACATACTCGCAGGGCTGCTCAGCCCGCTGTATATGTTTTATGCGAGAATGAGAGGTCTTGGGTTTATCGTTGCGCTGTTCACCTTTATGCTCAGCTTCCCGAGCCTGCTTGACGTATACTTCGGCTTAACGGGCGTCGTTTCCCCTTTCGCGCCTGAGCAGCTGATGCAAATGTCTGCAAACCTCAGCTTTCTTAATTTCTCGATGGCGGTCATAATCGCGCTTTTTTACGATTATATCTATTTGCGCTGGTCAGCGAATAAAATCAAGTTCATAAGAAGCCGCTTCTACCCCGAGCTTTCTGAACAGCGCGCAGGAATCCCCGACGCTCCCTCGGTTTCCGCGAAGCTCGAGGGTCTGGAGGACGACTATTACGATTATCTGCAGTACGCGGGCAGCCCCGGGCTGCGCTATGTGCTGCGCGACTTTATAATAACCTCTGTGGCGATGTTCTTTCTTCTTCATCTGATTGTGGTGAATTTTATAGTCAATTAACTTAAAAATGCTTCGGCATTTTTAAGGACGCGGAAAACGCTGCGTAAGCCATGGAGCGGCTTAATTCGATTGCACGCCTGCGGCACGGCAGCAAACGAGCTTGCTGTGAAAGATGCGGAGCATTTTTCAAGTTAATCGGCTATATTGCGGCAGACTGAAGCCGTGTTAGAGCCTGCAGTTAAAGGAAAGGAAAAAGCTTGACTTCACTTGGAAAAAAGTTAGACGACTTCTACCGCCGCCTTGGAAACCGCGGTCTTTTACTTGTGCTTTTCGCTGCCGCGCTGACGCTCAACGTTGTCTTCGTTTTCCGCATGAGTGTGCCGGTTTTGCCCGGAGAATTTAACACGGCGGCATGGAGCGCGTATTTCTCGGGGTTCGCAGAAGCTTTTGAGCGGAGCGGCGACCTTGCAAGCAGCGGCTCGCCGTGGCTGACAGGCTTCCTCTATACGCCCGTATATTATCTAATCGACAACCCCGTCGTCCGTTACAGGTCCATGCTGATTATGAACGGCGTGCTCGCTTCTCTTATTCCGCTCCTGACTTTTAAAATTACCGCCGCCCTCGGGCTTGAAAAAGCATGGCAGCGGACATTATGCACGCTGGTCGCAGGGATTAGCGCAGCTGTCTTCGCACATACTAAGTTCATAACCGCTGCAGTACTCTGCGTGTTTCTGCCGTTTCTGCTTTTTTATTTGTTCATAAGAGCATCAAACACGAAAAACCGCGTAGTCCGTTTTTTCCTGTCACTTTTCACGGCAGCCGCCCTTGGCTTCGCCCCCGCCGCCGAACCGCGGCTGTGGGCGCTGGTTATATCGTTTATACTTTTAGTGTTTTATTCGCGTTATATACTCCGTGTAAAAACCTTTTCATTCGCCGGTTTCTTCCCCGCTTTCGCGGGTTTCACGGTGCTGCAAATCTATATTAATGAGCGGCTTACGGGTGAATTGTTTGCATGGGGCGCTATACAGGGCGATTATATCGCTGAGCTTTACTTTTTTGCAATTTCTACCAGGGGTATCGGTGTGCTCGGAATCTGCCTGTGCGTTTCTGCTTTTATGCGCAAGGATTCGCCGCTTAAAGCTTTCGCTTTCTTCGCGCTCGTTTATAACACGTTCATGCTTTTCACTGACAGCGCGTCGATTTTTTTAGTGCTTTTTGCGTTCTGCTATATCTTCATGCACGGCTTGGATTTTAAGAAGACGATGTTCTCCGCGATTACTCTGGGTATAATATTTATTTTATATTACAATGCGGCGTTGCTCGCCGAGGTGTCCGCGGTCTTCTGCATAATCGCGCTGCTTTTTGTTTTAGTGAGCTGCGCCGAGCGTTATAAAAGGCATATGATTACATTCTGCCTCAGTTTAACGCTGCTGTATACGGGGCTTTCAGACATACCTAATCAAGCTGAAAGCAAAGAAGCACTGGTTGTTTCCCGGTTCATATATAACTCACCGGACGCGCCGCCGACATATATTATTAACAGCGCCGGGCTTGCGCCGGTTCTGCGATTTTTAAACCGCAACACAGTTATCAGCACGGCGGAGAATTACAGCGAGCTGCCCGAGGACTGCTTTGTCATTACACGCACAGACACAGGCGAGCTTGTCTTTTCTGCGCACGGCGAACGCGCCGAAGCCTATGCGCTGTCGCAGGAGGGGTAGAGTTTATAATTAAACCTGCATGAACGGTAAAACGAAACTTTTCATTTACCGCTTTTAAAGAGAGGACTTTAAAAAGCTGCAAACCGGAACTGCAGAATCGGGGAAAACGAAACTTTTCATTTACCGCTTTTAAAGAAAGGACTTTAAAAAGCTGCAAACCGGGACTGCAGAATCGGGGAAAACGAAACTTTTCATTTACCGCTTTTAAAGAAAGGACTTTAAAAAGCTGTAAATCAGAACTGCAGAATCGGGGAAAACGAAACTTTTCATTTACCACTTTTAAAGAAAGGACTTATTGAAATTATGGATTTTAAACATATAATCTGGGACTTTGACGGCACGCTGTTCAACACCTATCCGCATACGGCGCAGGCGTTTCTTACAATGCTCAGAAAAGAATACATGGTTCATGAAAACGTCCATGAAATAGAAAAGAATATGCGCATTTCAATGCAGCATGCCTATGATTTTTATAAGGAAAAATTTGAAATAAACGACTATTTTATTGAGAAGTTCAATGACTTCCGCGCGCTCTACGAAAATCAGCACGCCCTGCCAACCAACGATGCGTATTTGGTCTGCAAATTTATTTATGACCAGGGCAGCTTCAATTATCTGCACACGCACAGGGATAAAGGCGCTCTCTCCATGCTGCAAAAACACGGCTTTTTTAATATCTTCAAGGATTTTATAACCTGCGAAAACAGCTTCCCGAAAAAGCCCGCACCTGACGCACTTCTTCATCTTGCAGAAAAGCATGGCATGGATAAAGCCGAAACGCTTTACATCGGTGACCGCGGCGTCGACCTTGAATGTGCGCACAACGCGGGAATCCGCTTCTGCCTGTTCACGCCGAACGTCAACAACACGCCCAACGCCGACTTCGCCGTGCAGAACTTCAGCGACTTGTACTATATTCTGAACTCCACGCTCTCAACAAAGAAAAATGAAACATGAAATATTTGAAATAAACGGGCTTAAGCTTTGCGTCAGCAAGGAACACCGCTTCGGGACAGACGCGGTTAACTTAGCGGAATTCGCGGCTCTGAAACCCTCGCAAATCATCGCAGATTTATGCACTGGCTGCGGAATTGTTCCTTTCATGCTCGCAGGTAAAAACGCAGCAAAAATATATGCCCTTGATATAAATGAAAATGCGGTTGCGCTGCTTAAAGAAAGCATTAGAATTAATTCGCTGGATAAACTTATTTTTCCCGTGCTCGAAGACCTTAAAAATATCACGTCCATTCCCGCGGGGAGCGTGGATTTAATCACTATGAACCCGCCTTATTACAAGGCAAACGACGGCTTCAGGCGCGCCGGCGAGGACACCGCGCGGCATGAGCTGCTCTGCACTCTTGACGATTGTGCCGCGGCGGCAAGCAGGCTTTTAAAATTCGGCGGCAGGCTCGCGATGTGTCATATTCCCGAACGGCTCAGCGATGTAATTTGCACACTCCGCAAATATAACCTTGAGCCTAAGGTATTGCAAATTATGTCGAACAAAAAAAACGAGCCGCGGCTTCTGCTCGTTGACGCAAAAAAAGGCGGAAAGCCATCGCTTACGCTTCGGCTGACAGTTGACAATTAACAGCCTACAGTGTAGAATGAGAGTATGAACAAGATTTATATTAACCCGCCTTACATAAAATTAGAGCAGGCTCTCAAGCTTGCCTGCCTCGTTGCCAGCGGCGGCGAGGCGAAGCTGCTGATTCAGGACGGCTGTGTTTTAGTTAACGGCGAAGTTTGCCTGCAGCGCGGCAAGAAGCTGCTCGGCGGCGAAATAATTACACTGGGAACTGAAAAGTTTGAGGTTTGCCTAAATGATAATTAGAAAAATCCAGGTGGAAAATTTCCGTAATATAAAAGAGGCGGAGCTTGAGTTCTGCGAGGGCGTCAACGTATTCTATGGCGACAACGCGCAGGGCAAGACGAACATGCTCGAGGCTGTTTCGCTGTGCCTCGGAAAAGGCTTCCGCCGCGCCCGTACGGCTTCGTTCGTGCCTTTTCACGGCGAAAATGAAACCGCCCCCGAAACATTAATCAAGCTTTTTTTTGAATCGGACGCCGCCCCCGGCAAAGAGAATATAATCAACTATAAAATCTCGGGCGGGCGCGTATCAATTGATATGAACGGCATGTCGTTCAGAAGCGCCGCAGACTTATACGGCGAGCTCAAGCACGTCGTCTTCGCGCCGGAGCATCTGCTGCTCATCAAAGGCTCATCGGAACTGCGCCGCTATTATATCGACAACATCGCACTCATGCAGAACAAAGCCCACAAGCGCGCGGTCGCGGACTATACGGCAGCGCTGAAGCAGCTCGCCGCTTTAAATAACGAAATTGTGGCGTCCCCCGACACCGTCCGCAATACCCGCGACATGATTGGAATTTGGAGCGATATTCTGATTCGGCAGGGGATTAACCTTACTTACGGGCGGCTTAAATACTTCGAGCTGCTTCGCAGCACGGCGATTAAGCTTTACGACGAGCTCACCGTAGGGCGGGAGGAGCTCGCGGTAATGTACCGCAGCAACGTCTTCGGCGACATACAGAGCAAGCTCCCTGATTGGAGCGACAAGGACGGGCTCTACCGCGACTATGTTGAAATGCTCAACAAGTATCAGACCTACGGCGTGCGCCCGTCGGAGTTCCGCGTGCGGGTGGGCGCGCACAAGGACGACCTGTTGTTTTTCATCAACGATATAAATGCGCGGGAGTTCGGCTCGCAGGGGCAAATCAAGAGTGTGTCGCTTATACTCAAGCTTGCCGAGGCGGAAATCATAAGAATGCACAATAAAGAAACGCCCGTCATTCTGCTCGACGAGGTGCTCGGCGAGCTCGACGCAAAACGGCGGCATTATGTGGTGAATAAACTTGGACGCTCGCAGGTTTTTCTGACCTCCTGCGATTACGGCGAATTTGACAGTACGGGGGATTTACGTGCCTGGCTTGTTAAAAGAGGGAAATTTCATACATCTGGGGGGGGACGTTTCAGTTTACTGTGACGATTTGCTCGGCGTGTTTGACATTGAGCGGACTACGGTAAACCCGGGCGTCAACGCTTTCCTTGCCGCCGCACAGAAAGGCGGCAGGATTTATTACTGTTCGCCGGATATGGAAAGTATGCCCAAAAGCTTTGTTATAACCGATGAAACCGTGTTCGTGACGAACGTGAGCACGGGGACAATCATAAAAAGAAAAAAGCGAGGTTGATGTGACATCAACCTCGCTTTTTAATACTTTACCTCTTGTTCATTAAAATGGTATAACTACCCGTTCAACAGTGTAATTGCTTTTCCGTAGCAAATCAATAACACTGTCTTCTCCTAACAAATGCGCAAGCCCAACCACAAAGAATACCATCTTACCCTCTTTCATATACTGCTTTGCAACTTCCGCCATCTGAATGTCGCGCCGTATCAGCATTGCATAGTTATACTCCTCTAATAAATCCACGTATGCCCAAAAATCATCATCATCCCAAAACTCTTTGTTTTCGCTAATAAAATCATTTATCGAAGGTCTCAAATAATTTGTTAAAACCCGCTCGTTGCCTTTCTTCCATAAGTTGAATGAGTAGTTGATTCCCTGCGCTGCTCCGTTAATATCTGTTGATGATTCAATTAACATAGAATACACTTCATTTGAATAATTAATCATCATAGCCGATTGGCTTTCCGCAGATTCAATCTCCAGGATTCCCATGCCACGCTTATATGCTTCCTCTAAGAAGAAAATATCTAACCCGTGTTCATGCGATAAACCTGATTTCCATAAGGTGATTTCTAAAATTAAACCATACCACATATGAGGTTTGAACCAATCAAGATAGGTAATCGGAAATTGCAAATTAAACCCTGATGTCCTTATGGCTCTCCTTGCCGCATTAAGGATTCCTCTGTCTATATGGTCTTCTATGTTCTCACCTTCCGGATACATCACAGAACGCCAATAGGCTTCCATTTCAACTTCAGTATATTCCCCGAAATCCTCTTCTCCTTGTGCAAGCAAATCGAATTCCACCGCTAAATAATCGCACGCTTTGAAAGCGTTCATAATAGTTGCAGGCAGAGGATAAATCGTTTCGTCCCCAATATGAATCGAACCGAATAAGTACATGGTTTGCCCGCTCGGTGCTGTAACCAGCCACATGAGCGGCATTACGTCCGGAGTACCCGGAAGTCCGGCTGCTATGCGTAAAATAATCACTGCATCAGCAGTATTAACAATAAAATCGCCGTTTAAATCATATTTTTCTTCCTGCGCTGTGGTTAGTTTAATTAAACCCGCCGAAGCCCTGAGAACCGTCAGTGCATCAGCAGTATTGAATTCATCATTCGATGCATAAACGTTCATTGGAAAAAGAGATAAAATTATTGCCAGTGCTAATAAAATCGCTGTTAATCTTTTGTTTTTCATTATGTCAGTTACCTTTATATTCTATTTTATAAAACTCAAGCCGGATTCTCCACTATAAACCTCAGCACCTCTCCATACGCCCTCGGCAGCCAGTGGCATCCTTGCCCGCCGGGCAGCGGGTCGCCACAGAACTCTTCCTTAAGCCCGCCGTTTTCACAGCGGAGCGGCGCGGTGCTGTCTATAAACGAAAGCCCCATCTCGTACGCAAGCACAATGAGCGCATTGTTGTATTCCGCAATGCGGGCGTTGCGGTCGGGCGAGGGCTGCGCCTCGTGCATATAGGGCGGCACGGGAAGAATTATAATCTCTGCGCCGGGATTCTTGTTGATAATGCGGTTTAAAAGCAGCGTGTAATTATCCAAAAAGGATTCAAGGTCCCATAACACGTCGTTAAGCCCCAGCGAAATAAATACCCGCTCCGCGCCTGACTCCGCGACCGCGTCTTCGGGGCGCATCTGCACGCCGCCGAACTCCGGGTGAATACTTCCGCTTGAAACCTCGCGCAGCGCGTTATGGATTCCGTAGCTTCCGTTGGCGAAAATAACCGTATTGCCGAGCGTTTCACCGCTGACTGTGATATGCTCGCGCCAGATTCTGTAGCCTGTAGTGATTGAGTCGCCGATGAAAATTGCGTTGTCGAAATACTCCGCGCCCCGCGGAATTTCAACACGCTGCGTCGTGAGCGCCTGCAGCCGCTCGCATCTCTCGGGCGCCGGTATGAATGTTGCGAGCGTAATCGGTTCAAGTTCGGGCTCGGGTTCAGCCTCGATAATAATCATCGGTTCAACTATAATTTCAAGCCCCGGCTCAGGAATATATACGAGCGGTTCGGCGACGTGCTCGGCGGCTTTCGGGAGCTCGCCGACAACTCTGATTTCCTCCGTAAAGCCATCGTCGCTGCCGAGCAGCATCAGCGCCGCGGCGCTCGCCATAAAAATCACGCTCACCACTATAATAAACAGCACTAAAATCTTCACGCCGTCACCTCCCGTTATACTTTCAAGTCTAAAAATTCGACATCATTTTCAGTATAACACGAAAGGTTGTAAAAGACAAGCTTTTTTATTTATTCCATGGGATATTTCACGCCCCAATTTTTTCTTAAACCGTCCATAATTTCCATGACGCGTATTATCTCCGTGTGCGGCATCTCCGGACATTCTGCCGACGAGCCGCCGGCGGCAATATTTTCGATTACCCTCTTACAAGAGAGAATTTGATATTCCAAGCCGGTGATTTGCGCGGGAACATCGAACTGCACTTTGTTCGCGCCGTTTACGTGAGCCCTGAGCCACTCGGGGTTATTTATGTTTTCTACTTCAATATAGCCGCCGTCGCCGCGGATTATGCCTTTTCTGTCGGTATTTTCATCAAGGCTCGCGTAAAGCTCCGCGCGCCTGCCGCCCTTGAAGTTAACTGTGATTCTGTTATGCAAATCAGTGCCCGTATGATACAAATCTGCGCTGCTCACAATACTTTCTATGTCCGTGCCAAAGCACATCAGCGCAAAGTTAATCACATAGACGCCGAGGTCGAGCAACGCGCCGCCCGCAAGTGCGGGTTCATACATACGCTCCATATGAATGTTGTTATAGCCGAGGTTGCACTCAAGGCTTTGCACCTCGCCGATAATGCCCGAGGCAAGAATTTTCTCCAGCGCAAAGCGGCTCGGCATATAACGCGTCCAGATGGCTTCCGCAAGAAGCAGTTTTTTCTCCTGCGCGATTTTAATAAGCTCCCGCGCCTGCCCTGCATTAACCGTGAACGCTTTCTCGACAAGCACGTTCCTGCCCGCCTCCAGGCAAAGCTTCGCATGCTCGAAGTGGTGAGAGTGAGGAGTGGCGATGTAGATTAAATCAAGCGAGCCGTCAGCCGCGAGCTCCTCATAGGAGCCGTAAGCCTTTGCGTTTTTAGCATTATTGTTTTCAATAAACTCCCGCGCTTTCTCCAAGCTCCGCGAACCCACAGCGGCAAGAAAGATGCCCTCGTCCTCCATTGCGAGCAGCGTCTTTGCCATGCGCTCGGCTATCCAGCCCGTACCGATAAAACCAACATTCATATTTTTATTAAGTCCTTTCCTCGCCAACGGGAAATAAAACGTTTCGTTTTCCCCGGTTTTGTGCCGGTTATTTAAAACTTTTAATTAAGTCCTTTCCTCAACGTCGAAAAATAAAACGTTTCATTTTCCCCGGTTTTGTGCCGATTATATACAACTCGTCCCTATCTCCTTTTCTGCTCGTCCGAGCGCCCGACAAGGTAGTCAACCGACACATCAAAGAAGTCGGCGATTTTTATGACGTTTTCAAGAGAAGGTAAATTCTCACTTATCTCGTAACTTCTGACATTTCTTTCACCGGTTTTAATAGCCTCAGCTAATTGTCTTTGTGTTATATTTTTTTGTTTTCTTAAAAGTTTTAAACGTTCAATAAAAATTTTCATAATTTCTCCTAAAATACTTGACAGGCGTGAATCAACCTGTTATAATATGAACAGGCGTACTTACGCCTTAATAATCCGAAAGGACAATAACCATGAAAGAATTACTTGATGAACTTTATAACATCGTAAATAGTGAAGAATATAGAAGCCCTGCTTTAAGCAAAATGAGTGAAGCCGAGAATGTTCTAAACGAAAACCTTAGCGAAAAAGACCTGCCCGACTTCATCAGTTATGTTGATGCCGTGGATGATTATATGGCAGAGCAGTCTATACTGCAGTTTAAAAACGGATTTAAAACTCTGTGTCTGTTAGTGCGGGAAATGTCGGAGGCCTAAATCAATATCTCGTTCCCCTTGTTGTCGATTCTCCGCGCGTTGTGTGCAAAGAGCGCGAGCAGCCAGCATGCAATCATAATGGCAAGGGCGATGATTACAGTCGCGGCAGCTTCGCCCGTATCCGGCATAACGGACACCGCGCCCATCGCCATCACGGAGAGCGCGAACGGGTTATAGGCGATAAGATTTCCCTCAATCCCCATGCTCATCACCGAGAAAATCCCCGGCACAAGGATTGACGCGCCTATGCAGATTGCCGCGCTCATGCCCGCCTTTCCCGTCGCCGTCCCTATGCACAGATGAAAGCAGGTGTACAGCATGAGGTTTACGCCGAGCAGTACCGCGGCGGCAAAAACCTGCGGTATAACCAAATCGTTCACGGCAAAAACCGAAGCCGAGACCGCCGCCGCAACAAACACCGCAAGCAGCGTTAAAACAAACGCCGCCGCAGGATAGACGATGAACTTCGGCGTGAGGTACGCGTTGTTGCGCAGCCCGGAGGTGCGCGGAATTATAATGGAACGCTTCTTCTGCTCGCCGCCCGCAAAGCCGTTGATGAGCAGCAGAAATACAATCAGACCCGCCAGCGCGAGGTCGTTAACCAGCGACGAAACGCCGCTCGACGATGCCGTCGTCATCTCGCCGAAAAGCTCACCGAGCGTTTCGGCTTCGCTCACCGCCTCCATCAGCGCGCCCGTACCGCGCAGTATCAGCGGGTCAAAAACCGCAAGCCCGACAAAAACGCACAGCAGTATGAAAAACCTTTTTGTCCTCGTGAACGCCGTTATTTCTTTCTTAAAACTTGCTTTAACCTGTATACTCATATCTACCTCTGATTTTAATTAATTGTAAATTGTTAATTGTCAATTGTCAATTGTCATAACCTTCCGCTTGTAACGCCTATATAAATTTCCTCCAAACTGAGCCGCTTGAACGAAATGGATTCCGGCAGCAGATTATTTGCGGTGAGCGCCGCGACAACCTTGTCAAAGAACTCCCTCTCACCAGTGCCGTCTTTTGCGTACACTGTAATCCCGTCGGTCTTTGAAACGTCGCAGCGTTCGGTAGTTTCTATTTTACTGAGTACAGTTATAGTTTCGGGTGTCTGTTGCAAAAGCTTTATGTTCAGCGCAACGCCGCCCTCATACCTGCGCTTCAGCTCGTCAAGCCTGCCCTCCGCGGCTATCACGCCGTTACGCATTATACCGATTTTATTAGCGACGCGCTCGACGTCCGACAAAATATGCGTGCATAATATAATAGTAGAGCCCGACTCCGCGAGTCTTCTTATGATTTCCATGACCTCGGCGCGCCCCTCGGGGTCAAGCGCGCTTGTCGGCTCGTCAAGTATGATTAAATCCGGCTTCCCGTACAGCGCGGCGGCAATACCGACGCGTTGGTTCATGCCGCGGGAGTAGCCTTTTATGCGCCTTTTTGCCCCCTCGGTCATGCCGGTAATCTCTAGCACCTCGGCGGTACGCGCTTTTATGTCGCCGTCGTATTCGCAGCAGGCGCCTATGAAATCAAGGTACTCGATGCCGTTCATGTAACCGTAGAGCGCGGGCGTTTCGGGCAGGTAGCCGATTCTCACATCGCGCGAATCGAAGCATACCTCCCCCTCGTCCTTGGAAATTATATTACAGATGATGTTCATCGTCGTCGTCTTCCCGCAGCCGTTAGTGCCGAGAAAACCATAAACATCGCCTTTTTCAAGGCTCATATTGAGCCCGAACAAAACGGGGAAGCCTTTGTAGCTCTTTTTGAGATTCTTTATTTGCAGCATAATTTCATTAAGTCCTTTCTTCACAAAAATGGAATGAAAACAACGTTTTCACCGGTTTTGCGCCGGTTATTTTTTAAGTTTTCATTAAGTCCTTTCTTCTGCTAATGCAATGTAAAAACATCACTTTCTTAAATTTAACAGTTATTATTCCAAGGCTTTTATCCTCTAAAAACGTAAATTCAATTTACATTATTGTAGCATATGTTTTTTCCCTTGTCAAGTTTTTCCGTTAAAATCATTCATCGCCCTGTCAACGCCGTGTTTAATCATCAGCCGTACTGCACAAACTGCACTTTCAAGCGAAGCCTCCAGCGTCCCGCCCTCGTCTTTTTTAAACGGTGATAAAACCCAGTCTTTAAGCGGAAAACCGGGGTGGCTCGGGCGGTCGATTCCGATTTTAGCCCGCGGAAACGCGTCGCTTCCGGTTTCCAGAATTATGCTTTTAATACCGTTGTGCCCGCCGTCGCTTCCGCTTCGGCGGATTTTCACGGTTCCGAGCGGCAGGGAATAATCATCGAAAACAACTATCAAGTTCTCTGTTTTTATTTTATAAAATTCCATCGCGGCAGCGACAGCCTCACCGCTGCGGTTCATAAAAGTCGTCGGCTTCATGATGAAGCACTTCATGCCGTCAATTGTTTCAAGAGCGGTCAGCGATTTGAACTTCAGCTTCTTTAATTTAAATCCCTCCTGCTCCGCTAAAGTATCAACCGCCATAAAGCCGCAATTATGTCTTGTGTTTTCATACCGCGTCCCGGGATTACCCAAACCGACTATTAATAATTTAGGCGCGCTTTGCGCGCTGTTAAAATCACGCCGTCTTATTTTATTCAAAAAAAACATAGCTTTTTTAATCTCCATGTTAAAATATCATGCTTGTTTTTAATTATAACGCAAATTTCCAAGTTTTGCAAGCATATACTTTACGTATAATCCTCAATGTAATATACTATAAGAATTATCGCCTATTCATTTAATTTAAATAAAATGATTTTTCTTATAACTGTAAATCAAATGAGAGTGTTAATTAGTTGATTATGCAGAATCCGGCGCGAGCGGCTTGTCCATTCAATGCAAAGCCTGTAACAGCTTTGCGGCGATTCGACATATTGTGCATTTGTTACAGAATAATACCATGACTTGTACTAAAAATAAGCTCGTCCGATTATAAGCATGCTTTTCGAGATGTTTTTATTTTATTCGACAAGCAGCGGATTATATGTTTTCTTGCGTTCATATAAGAATTAAAAATGAAAATCTGTTTCAAAATTGACACCATCTTCTAAGATTCTCAAAAAATAAAATTATTATTTCTTTTTTCCTTATTTTTCCTCAAATGGATAATAATGTCATATTTTAACTATATATAGAAATTTTTGGCAGATGTGAACAATAAATAGTATCATCTTATTTTTCACATAATAAATAACGTCATGTTATTTATTTAAAACGAAAATAAAGCACTTGCGTTTTTTCAGCAAAAATGTTAAAATGAATATTACGTAATACAATTCTATTTTTATATAAAGGAATTTTTATGGGAGTATTGATTTCTTCATCTGTTTTAAACGCAGACCTCGCTAATTTGGAGCAGGAACTGCGCCGCTTTGAAAACGCGGGGGCAGACATGATTCACATAGACGTTATGGACGGCGTCTTCACAGAAAGCATCACCTTCGGCGATTATGTGGTCAGAAGCATGCGCCCGCATACCGATTTGCCTTTCGACACGCATCTGATGGTTAAGGACCCTGCAAAGCTTATTCCGCTCTTTGCAAGGGCAGGCTCCGACATAATAACCATTCACGAGGAAAGCAGCTGCGATATTGCCGCCTGCCTCAAGAAAATCCGTCAGCTCGGTAAAAAAGCCGGCATTTCCGTAAACCCCGAAACTGATGTTGCGCGTATTTTCCCGTACCTGCCGCTCTGCGACATGGTGCTCATCATGAGCGTAAAGCCCGGCGCGGGCGGACAGGCGTTCATGAACGAATCTACCGATAAAATCAAAGCCGTCCGCGAGGAAGCGGACAGGCTCGGTCTTGATATGCACATCTCTGTTGACGGCGGGATTAACGATGAAACTGCGCGGCTTATTTTTGAGGCGGGCGCAAACGTCGCCGTCGTCGGTACATATCTTCTTAACAGCGACGACTATGTCGGGGCGATGCTCTCAATTAGGGTTGCGGGAAGATAAGTGCGCAGGGCTTTGCGCTTTTATGCCGCTCTTACAACAGCTCCGATAATTTCTCAGCCGCATTTTCCTCAATAATCGGCTTGAAATGCTCTTTTGTATGCATGAACTCGCGTTCGCCGCGGAGCAGCTCCCCGTATTCTTTGATTATCGCTGTGAGCAGCTGCTGTTCGGTTTTGCTGCCTTTAATAACGAGCCTGTACTTTCCCGGCAGATTCTCCGACATATAAAGCGTGCTCTCGAAGCCGAGCCGCTCCCACTCCCGCTGCTGATTAAGGCTGCGGCAGACCCCGCCGAGTTCGTTCATGTTTTCGGTTTCTATGATAAATGTTGACTTAAAGTTGTCGCGCTTGAGGTTCAGCGCCCGCGGGAATACTGTTTCCTCATACGCAGCGCCGGAAGCGTCGCCGTTTAAATCTGTCTTCGCCTTAAAGTGGGTCTTGCGTTTCCTGCCGTCAGCCTCAAGGCTCGACACATAAAGCATACAGCCGCCGTCCGGACGCGGGAACGCCTCGACGAAAATCCGCTCGCATGAAAAATCAAAGCCGACTTTCTGGTCTAAGCGGATTGACTTCAGGACGTGCGCAAGAAGCCTTTTTGTTTCGGGGTTCTTCCCTGAAAGGCTCTCGTATTTTATATCCAAATCAAACATATCTATTCTGGAAAGCGTAAGCTTTAATGTATTCGATGACAAAATATCTATCTGCATATTCTCACTCAAGTCCTTTCTTCATAAAAGAGGAATTAAAAACAATGTTTTCCCCGATTTTATATCAGTTACTTTCAAACCTATTTTTATTAAGTCCTTTTTTCACCGGCGGGAAATGAAATGCTTCTTTTTCCCCGATTTTGTATCAGTTATTTTAAAACTTATAATACCCAAAACATTCAAAGGATTCTATATATGGAAATACTCGGAACCGAACCGCGCAAGCCGTCCTTTTTTAACAGAAAGCCGCGGCATATATACGGCGACCAGCTTCTTTTCCTGCTGGTTTTATTGGCGATGGCGATACTCAAAAGCGGAACGCGCTCTCTCATGCTCGGTGTTTTTGCCGTGCTTGCGAGCGTGATTGTCGACGTTCTCTGTTGCTATTTCACGAAGAAAACCTACAATCCGCGCGACCTGTCTACCATTACTTCCGGTATGTGTCTTGCGCTGATGTCGCCGGCGACGCTGCCTTATCCGCTGCTTATATTCGGCTGCTCGCTTGCTATCGGCGTGAAGCATATTTTCGGCGGCAAGGACAATTATATCTTCAATCCCACTGCCGTCGCATTTGCTTTTCTTATTATATGCTATCCCGTGAATATGCTTCTATTCCCTGCCGCGGGCGAAATGCTGCCGATTTTCGGTGAAATTCCGCTGGCTTCAAACGTCGGGCTTGAAAACTATCTGCTGCGCCGCGGCGAGTTTCCCGCGCTTTCTGCGCTTGACATGGTTCTCGGGAATTTTCCCGGACCCATCGGCACGACGCACGTTCTTATTATTATTATATCGGCCGTATGCCTATTATTCAGACGTTCCGTGTCATTTGTTGTTACAATTTCGTGCTTGTCTGTCATAACAATCACGCGTATATTGTTCCCGATTTACGACGATGTAATCGGCGCGCTCATGAGAGAGCTTTTCGGCGGTTACCTGCTGTTCTCGCTGCTGTTCCTCGCAAACGACCCACAGACAATCCCGAAGACCGTCTTCGGCAGGCTTTACTACGGGGTTCTGCTCGGGCTGCTTACGATTGTATTCCGCGGCGGGAACGACGGCATGTTCCGTGGGCGCGTCGAGGGCTGGTTCATTTTCGCGCTGCTGATTGCAAACACGCTTTCGTACCGCATGGATTTGGTCGCCGCAAAAGTCGCCGCGGTTTGTACGCGGTTCGCGGAGTCATTGAAGAAGCGGCTGTCCGCATACGAGCGCTTCAGCGAGCAGGCGAAGACAGGCGAGCAGTTCTCCGGCGACATCACCGCGACAATGGAGATTGATTTAATCCCCTCAAACTATCATATGCCCGAGATTAACAATAAGGTAATCAAAGTTGAGCGAAAAAAGCGGAAGGTTTTGACGGTTATTACCGACTTTTTCGGAAATCTGCGGGAAAATGCAAAAAGCAGGCGCGAAGCGCCCGGGCACGGGCATGAGCCGTCGTTCATCGCGGAATCTTACAAGACTTTGTTCGATACCATTAAGCATATAAAGCATGATGAATCTGAAGCCGCCCCCCCGCCCGACGGCGACATACCTCTGCCCGAGGGGAATGTGTCTGAGCCAAAAAGCAACATCAAAATTACCGACTTCGAGGAAATCAAGGAAACCGTATCGGAAATCGAAGCCGAGGTCGAAGAGGAAATAAAAAGAAAAGAAGCCGAGCAAGCGGAAAAAGCAAGAATAGAAGCCGAGCTCGAAGCCGCCCGCGCCGCCGCGGAAGAAGAAAAGGCGCGTATAGAGGCTGAAAAAGAAGAGGTTCGGCTTAAAGCCGAACGTGAAAAGGCTGAGGCAAGGCTTAAAGCTGAGCTCGAAAAAGCCGAAGCCCGCGCCGCAAAGGCGGCAGAGAAAGAAGCGGTTAAAGCCGCAAAACAGCTGACAGTTGATAGTGTGCAGCCCGCAGTTGAACCCGAAGCAACAGAAAATACAGAGGAGCCAAAAGTCTGAAAATGACCGGCATAAAACCGGGGAAAGCGGAGCATTTCATTTACTGCTCGTGAAAAAAGGACTTAATGAAGAATTAAAAATAATCTAAGCAAAACCGGGGAAAACGGAATATTTCATTTACCGCCCATGAAAAAAGGACTTAATGAAAATATGAACAAACAGAAAGCAAAGCCGAGTGACGGACTTATAAGACAAAACATCGTCCTCATGAGCGGGCTGCTCATAGGGCCCGTTATAGCCGGCGCAAAAGACTTCATGAGCGCGGCGGCGATTGCCGTTGTTTTCTCGCTCATCACGTTCTTTTCCGTGGCGCTGTGCAGGCTTATGCCGCGGAAGATGGTTTATACCGTGCGTATAATTGTGTACGCTCTTGTCGCTTCGGTGTTATATATACCCGCCGTCCTCACCTGCCGCTTTCTCCTTGGCGAAGAGGTCACGGTAAGCGCGGGTATTTACCTGCCGGTTCTCGTGGTCAACCACGTTATACTTTCCAAAACCGAAACGCGGTTCTTCCACCTGCCCTATTTTCAGATGCTGCTCGACGTTCTCGGGTACATTGCGGGGTTTGTATTCGTTTGTTTATTGACGGGCATCATCCGCGATATACTCGTGAACTCCGCAATAGGCACGCTAAGCATAGAAACGGGGCTTTCTATGCCCGCGCTCGAGACTACATTCGGCGGGTTTATAATCGTCGGCGTGCTGGCGGGGATTTGCAGGGCGGTTTATAATCGCCGCACGCGGCAGTTAACCGTTGACAGCCGGGATTTGACAGTTAACAAAAAATCAAAAGAAAGCGGGGTCGGTGAATAATGCAGCTTTTCGCTTCGCTTTTTAATGCCGCAATCCTCGCGGTCTTTCTGCAGAACTCCATATTTGAGCGGGCACTGGGCCCCAATATCCTTATTTATGCCTCCCGAAAACGGGAGCACGTCATCGGGTTCTCGCTTGTGATTATCTACGCGACCACGCTTTCCTCCGTAATTGCATGGATTCTTGACAGAAATTTCTCTGACCGGGATTATTTCGGTATAGTTATGCCTCTTTTATATATACTTGTAATAAGTCTTGTCTATATATTGAGCCTTGTTTTGGTGTGGCGGTTTCTCCCTAAAGTCTTCGGGAAAATCAAAACCTATGTTCACCTTTCGGTTTTCAACTGCTCGGTGCTCGGCGCGCTTTTCCTGAGCTCGCAGTTCGGCGAAAGCCTGGCGGGTTACATCGGCTTCGGAATCGGGACGGGCCTCGGTTTCTTTTTGGCGGGGTATCTGCTTTATATTGCACACCCTCGCCTAAACAGCGAGCTTGTGCCTGCGGCTTTCCGCGGTCTGCCGATTACGCTTGTTTATATCGGAATCATTTCACTGGCTTTATATGCTTTCGTAGGATACGCTACACGATAGACGAACAACGCAGCATGGCGCGAATTTTCCAATTTAGAAATGGCAAGGTTTAATTGGGGGAGCAAATTGTATGCAAAAAAAGCACGGAAGGAAAATAAAACGGGTAAAAAGCCTGTACAAGCCCCGTAAAAGCCGAAGCCGCAAAGCGCTTGAAATTGCCGCTATGATTGTGGCGGTCTGCGGCTTGGGTTTTGTCGGCTGGAACATCGGAAGCGCGATACTGAATTATTCTCCTCCCGGGGGGCAATATGAAATTGACAGGGAACCGCTGACGGTTCCGGCCGACACCGAGCCCGACGAGCCGGGCGACCCCGGGCTTTCAGACGGCGCAGAGAATTCCGGCAGCGCGCCGCTTAACGCCATTATAGCGCCGTCGTCCGTGCTTGATAACATAACCTCGCTTGCCGCTTACGTCAGGCAGGCACAGCAGAGCGGCTTTAACGCCGTCGTGCTCGAAGTGAAAGACAGCACGGGGCAGCTGTTCTATGCGAGCGGATACGAACCGATTGCAGACTCGGATATAATGCGGGGCACGCTCACCGCCGGGCAGATATATAATGCCTTTGAAGATACGGGCGTGAAGCCGGTCATACGGCTCAACACACTGCTCGACAGCTTAGCGCCGAGGGTTTTAGGCGATGTTTCCTACGTTTTCGCGGCGGACGGCGGGCGCTGGGCTGACGATTTCCTTGATAACGGCGGAAAGCTGTGGGCGAATCCGTTCCTGCAAGGCACGCGGGATTATCATTTGTTCATAATAGAAGAGCTTGTGAACGCGGGGTTCACCGATATAATTCTTGCAAATACCATATTCCCGCACTTCCGAAGCTCTGACAGAAGCATCCTCGCGCCCGAATATACAGAGCCCGCGGCACGCTTTGAGGGTCTTGCAGGGTTTGTAAAAACTTTAGAAGCAAGCGGCGCAGCGCTCTATTTGGAGATGACTGTCCGTGATGTTGTTGAAAATTACGCAGGGTTTAATAACACCGCTGAATTACTCAGAGGCAAAAACAACCTTAACGGCTTCGGGCTGCTGTTGGTTTATAATAAAGACGATTTCGGCGCGGAGTACCGGACAGGCGAGCAAAGCACTGCCGCGCTCCCGACTGACATCGGTGCTCTGGCGAGCGTTATTTACAAACAGGCAGCAAACAAGGTGAGCGGCTTTGAAATCACGCCGCTATTGAGCCGGGAGGGGCTTTCAGACCGCGAAATCGCAGATGTTCTTTCGGCGTTCGGGGAGCTGGGGTTTGAGAGCTTTATTATCAGGTGAATATTAATTCGCAACGAATGTCGTGCGAGTTAATATTGCCCATCTGTTTCGGTTGCCTTTCGCAAAAGGCGACAAACAGGGGCATTTGAGCAACAAAAGTCCCGGGCGACTCATTCGCGAGGTGCAAGATTTTTGTTGCGGAGTATGCAGCTTGCTGAAAATTTGCGGCAGCTCTTGAAATCTTCTATATATAATGGTATAATTAAGAAACGCAGCATAGAAAGGACACAACTTAAATGAATTTATTAAACCAGGCACTTTTATTTTCGGGACAAGCGACATCTGACGCCCCCGTACCAAACACCGGCGCAATGGTTATGCAGCTGATGTTTATTCCGCTGATGATAGCCGCGTTTTATTTCCTGCTCATCAGACCGCAGAAAAAAAAGCAGAAACAAGACAAAGCCATGCGCGAAACCCTGCAGGTCGCGGACGAGGTCGTGGCTGTGGGCGGAATTATCGGGCGGGTGCTCTCTGTCAAGGACGATACGGTTTTAATCGAAACCGGCGGCGACCGTACGAGAATCCGCGTTCTGCGCAGCTCTATTGCGGAGAACAGAACTATACATGACAATTAAGGATTTTAAGCAATGAGAATATTTTTTATTGATTTTGAAAACGTCCACTCGGAGGGTATGACCGGCGTCGACCACCTGACCGAAGCGGACGAGGTTGTAATTTTCTACAGCAACAACGCCGACAGCATAACGTTCGACATTCTGCACAAGCTGATGTTCTGCAAGTCCAAGCTGAGCTATTATAAAATCAAGCGCGGCGGCAAGAACGCGCTTGATTTCCAGCTATCCTGCTATCTCGGCTTCCTAATACACAAAAACCCCGAAGCGGAATTTTACATCATCAGCAAAGACAACGGCTATGACTTTATCATGGATTTTTGGGAGCAGGGATACTGCGGCGTGGAGCCCGTTATCCGCCGGTTCAATAATATCCGCACGCTCCTGCAGTGGCAGGAGGCGCAGAGAAAGCAGAAAGCGCAGGTTGTAAAAAAGCTTGAGGAGCTTTCTAAAAAAGAAGAGCCCGCCGCTGAACCGCCGGTTACAGTGCCGGCTGACGCGGAGATTAAGGCTGAACAGTTTACTCCCTCGCCGGAACAGGTCGAAGCCGCTTCAGAGCTCATGGCAGCCGCGAAAAAGACTCACGAGCTGTATCTTAATATGGTGAAGAAGTTCGGGCAGAAAAAAGGGCGCGAGATTTACGCGTTTTATAAAGCTGATTTCGCGGCGGAGCTGCGCCGCAAAAAGGAAGAAAATAAATGAATTCATTCGCAGACCTTTACGAAGCGGTAAAGCAGAGGCTTGACCTTACCGAAACAGCGATGAAGCTGTGGATTGACCCGATTCAGCCGCTTAAACTCAGTCATAACAAAGCCATTCTCTACGTAAAGTCGCCCTATGGGCGGCAGATTGTCGCGGAGAATTATACGCTGATATTCGAGAAGCATTTCAGAGAGGTGCTGGGCTTTGCCGTTGAGGTTGAATTTGTTTCTGAGGAGGACGTAACGCTGACGCCCGAGCAGAAAATTAAACTTGACCCTATACCTGAGCTGCTCGACGATGAGATTATGGTGAACAAGCTTGAAGAAGCGGTTACGGGCAGCATTTATCAGCATACGTTTGATACGTTTATAGTGGGCGAAAGCAATAAGCTCGCCTACTCCGCCTGCAAAGCGGCGGCGTCAGGCGGCGAGGCTATTTATAACCCGCTCTACATATACAGCGAGCCCGGGCTCGGCAAGACGCATCTGCTTTCCGCGGTCAGCCGCGAGCTCACGAAAAACCGCCCCGAGCTGAACGTTATCTATGTGCACGCCGAAAGCTTTGTGAGCGAGTTTATAGAGGCGGTAAAGTATTACACTGTCGACGCTTTTAAGAAAAAGTACCGCAGCGCCGATGTGCTTTTAGTGGACGACGTGCAGTTCTTTGTACGCGCGAAAGAATCGCAGGTCGAGCTTTTCCATACGTTCAACGAGCTGCATATGAATCATAAGCAGATTATATTCACGTCCGACCGTCCGCCAAAGGAAATCATCAACATCGAGCCCCGTCTTCGTACCCGCTTTGAATGGGGGCTGCTTGCGGATATTTCTATTCCCGAGTTTGAAACAAGGCTTGCAATCATAAAAAGAAAAGCCGAGCTGCTTAACCTTGAGATTCCGACAAACGTAATGGAATTCATCGCGGAAAAGCTTAAGAATAACATTCGTCAGCTTGAGGGCGCGGTGCTTAAAATGAACGCGCTTAAAGTAGTTACCGAGTTCCCGCCGACAATTGTTATGGCGCAGAATGTAATCCGCGACGTGCTTTCCGACCAGCAGCCGGTGCCGGTTACAGTCGAGAAGATTATAAACGAAGTTGCGGCAATTTATAACGTTACGAATGAAGACATGCGTTCGCAGAGCCGCAGCGCGCAGATTTCAACAGCACGCCAGGTGGCGATTTACGTCATAAGCAAGACCACGAGCCTAAGCTATACGGCAATCGGGCAGGAATTCGGCGGCCGCGACCATTCGACGATTGTATATGCTATTAACAAAGTTAAAAATATCATCAAAAGAGATAACTCATACCGAGCATCAATTGACGACATTATAAAAAATATGGGCAGCATTACTTAACAGTTTTTTAAACATTAACAGTTGAAAGTTATTTTAATTGTTTAATACTGAAATCTTTAAACATTTCAACGAGTTTTAATATTTTGGCTGTTGAATAAATATCAAGTGCACAGCTGATTTATAAAAGGATTTTAACTTTTGAGCACTACTAAAACTATAACTGTAAACTATATATCATTTTATTAATAAAAGAGCGAGATAAAAAAGTTTGAAAATAAAATAATTAAATCGGGGAAATGAAGCTTTTTATTTCTCATAAGTGTAGAAAGGAAATGGTAAAAAAATGAAATTCTCAGCTGATAAAGTTATACTTGCAGAAGCAGTGATAAATGCGGCAAAGGCCTGTGCTGTTAAAACAGCGTTCAGCGCGCTTGACGGGGTATTGCTGTGCCTTAAAGGCAACAGCCTGACAATTACGGGCTACGACCTTGAAACAGGAATAAGAGTGAATATAGACGTGTCGGGTGAAGCTGACGGTGAGATTATTGTTGAGTCGAGACTATTCTCAGATATGATTCGCCGCATGCCCGAGGGCGCGAAGATTACGGTTGAAGTGAAAGAAGCTGAGAAGGTTACGGTTTCTTACGGGAAAATAAAGCTTAACATTCAGGGGACAAAGGCTGAAAATTTCCCGAATATAATTGAGCTGAGCCAAAACGTAAGCTTTACTGTGAAAGAAAAAATGCTTAAAAATATGTTGTCGCAGATTGACCATGCGATTGCGCGAAAAGACATAAACCCTGCGCTTATGGGCGCAAGGTTTGACATTGAAAATAATATGCTCTACATAGTGGCGAGCGACGCCGTAAGGCTGGCGCTGCGGAAAGAGCCGCTTGAGTTCGGTGACATGGGCTTTATTGTACCGGAAAAAACCGTGGTTGAGCTGACGAGAAATCTTTCGGACGAGGACAGCGATGTAACTGTAGTGGTGGACAGGAATCAAATCTGTTTTTCAAAGGAAAACTACGCGATATTCTCGCGGCTTCTGGACGGAAAATTCGTGGAATATAAAAAGCTTGTTGAAACGCAGTCGAACAGGGAGCTGACAATAAATACGCGGGAATTTTCAAATTCACTTGAGCGCTCGCTGCTTTTCATTAATGAGCGGTTCAAAAGTCCTGTAATATGCGAAATAGATGAAGAAAAAAGCTGCATATATCTTTCGTGCAAGACGGGGCTCGGAGAGTTCGATGAGGAAATTGAAGTTACGAAGCTGAATTCTAAAAATAGCATGGATAATAATGAAAAGAAAAATTTCTGTGTAGCTTTTAATCCGCGGTTTATGATTGACGCGCTGCGCAGTTCAAACTGCGATGAGGTGAAACTTGAATTTATGTCGGAGCTTGCGCCCATTAAAGTTATTCCGCCTGCTGAGGGAGAAAGCGACGTACTGTTTGTGGTGGTGCCAGTAAGGCTTAAATAAAGAAAAAGCCGCTATTGCGGCTTTTTTATTTGGGTTTGTCCGCCGAGATACGGGCGCAGGGGCTCAGGGATATTAACGCTGCCGTCTTCATTGAGGTTATTCTCAAAGAAATAAATCAATGCGCGGGGAGGAGCAACGACGGTGTTGTTAAGGGTGTGCGCGAAGTATTTATGGTTTTTGTCCTCACTTGAACGAACACGTATTCCAAGGCGTCTTGCCTGCGCGTCGCCGAGCGTGGAGCAGCTTCCGACTTCAAAGAATTTTTCAAGACGGGGCGACCACGCCTCGATGTCTATGCTTTTTACTTTTAAATCAGCCAGGTCGCCCGAGCAGCACTCGAGAGCGCGGACGGGAATGTCAAGTGACATGAAGAAGTCGACGGTGTTGTTCCAGAGCCTGCCGAACCAATCCATGCTGTCCTCAGGGCGGCAAATAACAATCATCTCCTGCTTTTCAAACTGATGGATTCGATAAACGCCGCGCTCCTCGATACCGTGCGAGCCGACTTCCTTGCGGAAGCAGGGAGAGTAGCTTGTGAGGGCTTGCGGAAGCTGTTCCTCGGGGATTATTTCGTCCATGAACTTGCCTATCATGCTGTGCTCGGATGTGCCGATGAGATACAAGTCTTCGCCCTCTATTTTATACATCATATTGTCCATCTCGGAAAAGCTCATGACGCCCGAAACTACGCTGCTGCGAATCATTATCGGCGGAACGAAATATTCAAAGCCGCGGTTAATCATGAAGTCGCGAGCATAGCTTAAAATAGCAGAGTGAACGCGGGCGACAGCGCCTTTAAGGTAATAGAAGCCCGCACCGCTGGTTTTCCGTGCGCTGTCGAGGTCAAGTCCGCTGAAGCTTTCCATGAGTTCGACGTGATATGGAATATCGAATTCTTTCTTCACGCAATTGCCGAAGCGGGCGAGCTCGACGTTTTCGCTGTCGTCCTTGCCGAGCGGGACGTCGTCAGCAATGATTTGAGGGATTTTGCACATGATTTCATGGATTTTTTCTTTTAAACCACGAACTTCCTCTTCCTGCTGTGGGATTTGCTTTTTTAAGTCAGAAACAAAAGTTTTTGCAAGTTCAGCTTCTTCTTTTTTACCTTGCGCTATTAGGACACCGATTTGTTTGGATTGCTGATTCATATTTGCGCGCATGATTTCAAGGGTTTCAAGGCTGCCCCTATAAGTTCTGTCTAAATCAATAACATTATTTATAAGATATAACTTATCATGTTGAAACTTCTTTTCCATATTTTTTTCTACAAGAGATTGATTTTCTCTTAAAAACTTTATATCAATCATTTATACACCTCTGTTTGAAATTGCGCCGATGATTTCAATAAGCTCGTCCTCGGAATAAACGTCAATTTCAATAGTAATTTTGTCGTTCTTGCCCTCGTTTATGCGGACTGATTTGCCGATGGCGTTGCGCAGAGATATTTCAGCCTCGACGTAAATCGGTTTCTTATTGTAAACAACCTTGTCTTTCTTGGGCGCGGTTTCGTTTTTGATGAGCCTTTCGAGTGTGTGAACGGAGAGCCCGCCACTCACGGTCTTCTGCGCTAATTGCAACATTTGAATAGGGTCTGAGAGCCCGAGCAGAACCTTGCAGTGACCTTTTGAAAGCTCATTATTTTTAACGAGCTCTTTAATAGGCTCGGGAAGCGTCAGAAGCCGCAGCGAGTTTGTCACAGAGGAGCGGGCTTTGCCGACTTTTTTTGCGACGTCCTCCTGCCGCATGCCCCATTTTTCAATAAGTTCGCTGTAGCCACCTGCTTCTTCGAGCGGGTTCAAATCCTCACGCTGAAGATTCTCGATAAGCGCGATTTGCATAGTTTCGGAATCGTCAAGCTCAACAATAAGCACAGGAACTTCGGTAAGTCCAGCCATCTTTGACGCACGCCATCGGCGTTCACCTGCGACGATTTGATAGGTACCGTTAAACGGGCGGACGGTAATCGGCTGTATTATACCGTGGGTGGTGATACTTTCAGCGAGCGAAGAGAGCTTTTCACTGTCGAAGTGCTTTCGGGGCTGACTTCTGTTGGGCTCTATTTCATTGATTTTAAGAGTGGATATGTTTTTACCCGCGGCTTCATCGCCGGCGAAGAAATTATCATCGAAAATACTGTCCATGATGTTACCAAGACCGGATTTTTTAGGCATGAATTAAACTACCTTTCGTTTGAATTTTGCTATATTTATGTAAATTTTGAACGTTTTACAGAGTCAAAGCGTCGATTCAAAAAAGCGCTCGGGATTCGCATTAGTACATCTAAATCTTCTCCAAAACCTCTTTAGCAAGCCTGTTATAAGCCGCAGCGCCTTTAGAGCTGCTGTCGTAGTAGATAATCGGCTCACCGTGGCTCGGAGCTTCTGATATACGGACATTACGCGGAATTTCAGTTTTAAAAATTAAATCCTCCGGGAACTTGCCGCGGATGCTTTCCATGACGTCGCGGTTGACCATCAGCCGCTTGTCTAACATTGTAAAGATTATACCAAGCACTTTAACGTGGCGGTTGGTGGAATTTTTCACGCGCTTTACCGTTGTGAGCAGCTCCGCAACCCCCTCAAGACTGTACGGCTCGCACTGCATGGGGATTATAAGGCTGTCGCAGGCGGAAATACCGTTGAGAGCAAGCACGCCGAGCGACGGCAGACAGTCAATAACGATTATATCATAGTTGTCCTTGATTTGTACAAGCGCCTTACGGAGCTGCAGGGTTTTAACCTCGAACTGATGCAGGCGGACCTCGGCTTCCGCGAGCAGCTGTGTCGCGGGGATAATGTCGACATTCTTGAAAGCTGTGGAAATCACCGCTTCCGACGGGCGGGCTTCGCCCATGAGCACTTCATAAGTCGTATAATCAAGCTCGCGCTTGGAAATTCCGTAGCCCGTGGTGGCGTTGCCCTGCGGGTCAAGGTCGACGAGCAGAGTTTTCCTGCCAGCCTTGCCGAGCGCGGCGGTGAGATTTATGGCTGTTGTGGTCTTGGCGACACCGCCTTTTTGGTTGACAATTGCTATTATTGTTCCCATAATTGTGAAAAGTTTCCTTAAATTTTAGTGTACTTTAAAATTATAATCAATTAACTTGAAAATGCGTGAGCATTTTCAAGTTGCGGTGGCTTAATTTGATTGCATAGTTAATTACGCGCTTAAAGCGCGAGCGGCAAGCGTTTGCGCTCGATTGGCATTTTTATTATAGCATAAAATTGAGTACGAGTCAATGACTATATATAGAGTTCTACGTGGAACATTGCACAAGGGTATCTGCATATAGTGTTCCACGTGGAACATTGCTACAAAAAATACCGCCCCGTATGCGCTCTGCGCAAGAGGGCGGCCGCTCCAAGCATGTCCGGGAGGAAAAATATTTGCCCGGACACAGAGCAATAGTTTATTTGAGGGGGATTTTTACAATGTATTCGACGAAATCATCGGTACGGTTTTTAATAGCCTCACATTCAATTCCCGCATTTTTCATAGATTCGATTGTTTTGTTAAAAGTGTTGATGTAGAGTCCGACATGCTTAAAAGCCCAGACGTGCTTTTTCCTTATGACGGGTTTTTCACCGAGGATTTCTGCGACGAGCTTGTCGGTTTGCAAGGTGTTGAGCCCAAGCGTTCCGATTTTTTCTATGGCAGAAATTCGTTTTTCGGGAGGGAGCTTTAAGAGTGAGCGGGCTTGCCTTTCGTTAAGGCGGAAGCGAAGAGCGAGGTTTTTTTCTTCGTCGGTAAGACGGAGCAGGCGAAGCTTGTTCGCTACTGTGGATTGCGCGATTCCGAGCCTTGTGGCGCAGTCTTCCTGCGTGATTCCGTAATGGTCAATAAGACATTTTATAGCGAGGGCTTCCTCTATGTAGTTGAGGTCAGCGCGCTGAATATTTTCAAGCACGGCGAAAATCGCGGAACCCTCATCGTCGGTATTTATAACAATGCAAGGAATCTGTTCCATGTTAATGAGCTTTGCGGCGCGGAGCCTGCGTTCGCCGGAAATAAGCTCGTAACCCGTGCTGTCGAGCCTGCGGACAGTCACCGGCTGCAGCATACCGTTCTGCCTTATGCTGACGGCAAGCTGCGAAAGCTCGTAGTCGTCGAAAATAACACGCGGTTGTGCGGGATTCGGTACTATGGCGGCAACAGGGATTTCAACGACGCGGTTGACAGGGGTTTCGTATGGATTGTGCTTTTGAAAAAGTGGTTTAAGAGCCATTTTACATTCCTCTATCTTGTGACTTGGAGAAGAGTTATCCCCTAAATATATGATAACAGAAAAAAGTTGAAGTTTCCATAAGAAAATTTCAACCTTTTGTGAGGGAATTCTATCATTGCGGACGGTATGCGGGGCGTTTTGACGTAAAAATAAAAAAAGCAGAATGAATTAATGCGAAGTGTGTAGATTTAAGTCAACGGATTTTTTGATATGTTTATTCTTTGCCTCGGAAATTTAGCGGGCGTTTCCTTAACTTTTCTTATTATTATCAGGCTTCTCCTGTCCCCGGACGGCAGCGTGTAATTCTTCACGTCCTCTGTTTCTCCGCCAAGAGCAGCAAGCGCGCCGTCTGCATTCTCGGATTCCGGGCCCTTCATCGCGAGCATAAGTCCGCCGATTTTTACGAAAGGCAGGCAAAACTCACATAGCGCGGGAAGCTTCGCGACCGCGCGGGAAACGGCGATACCGAACCTCTCGCGGTATTCGTGCTTTAAGGAGAGCTCCTCGCTCCGCCCGTGCACGACATCATACTCCAAGCCGAGCTCGTCCCGTAAAAGTGCGAGATAATCCACACGCTTACGTAAGCTGTCGAGCATTGTAATCCTCAGGTCGGGACGGTAAATTTTCCACACAACCCCGGGAAAGCCTGCCCCCGTGCCGACATCAATAACCGATGTTCCACGTGGAACATTTTCAGACATAAGCTTAAGCGGAAACGCACTGTCAAAAAAATGCTTCTCCCAAACCTGAGTCGGCTCTTTAATCGCCGTAAGATTCACTTTTTTGTTATATTCGAGCATAAAACAGGAAAGCTTTTCCAATAATCTTCTTTGCTCGTTATTAAATTCAATCATAAATTTCCTCAACTTTATAATTAATTAGCTTGAAAATGCGTTAGCATTTCCAAGGTGCGGCGGTTGCCTGTAATACCACCGGATTGCATACTTAATAAGTTTATGAACGAGGGTATCGAATCCGCACAAGTCGTGTCACGGGCTGGTGAATCTAACGCGTCATCCCGTAAAACAACTGCTCAAGCCCGCAGTTTCTTCTATTTCGCAGCCAGCCAAATCAGCAGTACCGCCACATCCGCGGGATTAACCCCCGAAATTCTGCCCGCCTGCCCGACAGAAAGCGGTTTATGCAGGTTCAGCTTCTCCGCCGCCTCAATGCTTAATCCGCGAATTTCTCTGTAATCCTGACCCGCCGGCAGCAGCTTCTCTTCCAATCCCCGCGCCTTTTTAATCTGCTCGAGCTGCATTTTTATATATCCCTCGTACTTAACCTCAATCTGCACTTTTTCACGAAGCCGCGGCGGTAACCCGCTGTCGTCAAGCTTAACTTGAGCTAAATCTTCATAACAAATCTGCGGCCGGCGAAGCAGCTCCGCGATTTTAACGCCGTTCACAATCGGCGTAGTCCCGCGCTCCTCAAGCATTTTGTTAAGCTCTGCCGTCGGTTTCGCTGTAGTTTTTTTAAGGCGTTTTATCTCGCTCTGAATTTTTTCCTGTGATTCGCGGAACACCTCAAAGCGCTCCCTGCTGAGCAGTCCCAGCTCCAATCCGATGTCCGCGAGCCGCTCGGGCGCGTTGTCCTGCCGTAAAAAAAGACGGTACTCTGAGCGCGAGGTCATCATTCGGTACGGTTCGTCGCAGCCTTTTGTTACTAAATCGTCAATGAGCGTCCCGATGTATGACGACGCCCGCGGCAAAATAAAAAGCTCCTGCCCTTTGCATTTCCGCGCGGCGTTAATGCCGGCGATAACCCCCTGCCCTGCCGCTTCCTCATAGCCCGATGTCGAGTTAAACTGCCCTGCCGAGAAAAGTCCGCTGATTTCCTTGAACTCAAGCGTCGCGTATAAATCCAGCGGGTCGCAGCAATCGTACTCAATCGCATAAGCATAGCGCATAATTTCCGCGTTTTCAAGCCCCTCAATCGTTCGTAAAAACGCTTCCTGTACGTCTACGGGCAGGCTCGATGATACGCCTTGCAAATACATTTCATCGGTATCAAGTCCCATCGGCTCAATAAAAATCTGATGCCTGTCCTTGTCCGAAAACCTCACAAGCTTGTCCTCGATACTCGGGCAGTAACGCGCTCCCGTGGCTTTTATCCTGCCGCTGTACATCGGCGAGCGGTGTATATTTTCGCGGATAATCGCATGCGTTTTTTCGTTTGTATAAGTAATATGGCATGGAACTTTGTTTTCCAAAATCCCCCCGTAATCAAAGGAAAACGGCGTTACGGTATCATCGCCGCTTTGCTCCTGAAGCTCTGAAAAATCAATCGAGCGGCGATGGACTCTTGCGGGCGTTCCCGTTTTGAAGCGGCGCAGGTGAATTCCAGCTGCCGCAAGCGACGCACTAAGCCCCGCAGCCGGGAGAACCCCGTCCGCCCCGCTCGAATATGACTGCTCGCCTATATGAATCTTAGAATCAAGATAAGTTCCCGAAGCTATTACAACCGCGTTTGCAGAATAAAAAAGCCCGAGCCGCGTCCGCACTCCTTTGACCGCTCCGCTCTCAATCATAATATCAATAATTTCGTCCTGTTTAATCTCAAGCCCAGCCTGTGTTTCAAGGCACTGTTTCATATAAAGATGATAGGCGTTTCTGTCGCACTGCGTCCGCAGCGCGTGCACAGCAGCGCCTTTGCCCCTGTTCAGCGTCCGCGACTGAATCGTGCAGGCGTCCGCCGCTTTACCCATCTCGCCGCCGAGCGCGTCAATTTCAGACACAATCTGCCCCTTTGCGGAGCCGCCGATGCTGGGATTGCACGGCAGGTTTGCGATTGTATCAAGCGAAAGGCAGAAAACAGCAGTCCTCGCGCCGAGCCGAGCCGCAGCGAGTGCCGCCTCGCAGCCCGCATGCCCCGCGCCTATTATAATTACGTCGTAGTTCATGTTTTCATTAAGCCCTTTCTTCGCTAACTATAAATGAAAAGTTTCATTTTCCCCGATTAAGCATCGTTTATTTAAGATTAAATTTCCTCTTGTGAAAGGGCGCGTAAATCGCGCCCTACGTTTATATTCATTTTAAATCAGCAATAATTTTTTCAACATAAGCTACGTCTTCAGCTTCCATTGCTGCAGTTTTACGCGCTATAAGCTCTTCAATACCGCTAATGGAGTTTCCCTCCTTATCGTTCAATGCTTTCAGCTTCAACAGGTCAAATAATTCAATTTTTAGTGCTGAACGAAGTTCTATGCTGCCAGCCATTTGATTCATCTCCTTTCAGGACAGTCCGACCGCCCGACCAGATAATCAAGCGACACGTCAAAATAATCTGCAAGCGCAATAAGATTTTCAAATAAGGGTTTTTGTTCGTTAATCTCATAGCTTTGATATGCACGCTCTGCTATTTTTGTATCGTTGGCTACTTGTTTTTGTGTTAGCTTTTTTGATTTTCTTATTGTTTTTAAGCGTTCTGAAAATTCAATCATAAAAATCCTCAAAATATTTTAAAAGGTATTGACACGCGGATATATGCGTGGTATAATATAAACAATAACACGCGGATATACGCGTTATTTAAAAGGAGAAACCACCATGAAAGACTTATTCGACGGACTTCTTATTAACTACATCAAAACAACAGACGTGAAGTTTGATGAGCGCATTGAAGAAATCGAACAAAAACTTAAAAAGAGTTTAAATGAAGAGGAACACGAGCTTCTGCTCGATTATGCAAACGCGCATTTTGACTACATTCACAGCCGCTCTGTAGAGAATTTCAAGCAAGGCTTCTGGACGGGTTTTGAAATCAGAGGGGATTTGATGGAATATTGACGTGTCATTCCTCGTCGTCTGCTTGTTCTGCTTCCTCTATCTCTTCAATCTCTTCCGCTTCCGCCGCCTCTAAAGCCGCCGCTTCCGCTTCGTCGTCGCTGTTTTCGATTACCTCGACTTCCTCGAAATCCTCGCCCTCGTCATGCTCGGTTCTCGTGAACGTCACCACGCGAGAATCCGCGCCGAGTCTCATAACCCTCACTCCGCACGCATACCGCCCCATAACCCGCAAATCATTTGCGCGGATTCGGATAATAACGCCCTCGTCGTTAATCAGAATTACGTCGTCGTCCTCGTACAGCGAGCGGATTCCGCAGACCTGCCCGCGCTCCGGCGTAATGCGGTAGTTTGTAAGCCCCTTGCCGCCGCGGTTTTGCTTGCGGTAGGAGGAAATACCCGCACGCCTGCCCATTCCGCGTTCGGTCACGGTCAGAATCGTGCAGCTCTCGTCATAGACTTTCGCCGCGCCGACCACGAAGTCGCCCTCGCGCAATCTTATAGAACGCACACCCCGCGCCGTTCTGCCCATATCGCGTGCTCTTGATTCCTCAAAGTGAATCGCGTACCCCTGCGCCGTCGCAATCAGCACAGAGCTGTCGCCCTCCGTCAGGTGCGCCGCCGCGATTTCATCGCCCTCGTTGAGCGTAATCGCACGCAAGCCGTTCTTGCGCACGTTCTTGTAATTGGAAAGCGCCGTGCGTTTAATCAGTCCTTGCCTTGTCACGCAGACGAAGTACTTATTCTCGGCAAAGTCTGAAGTCTTGAGCATCGCGGCAATCTGCTCGCCGTCGGAAAGGTTCAGCAGATTTACAATGTTCGTGCCGCGGCTTTGCTTTGAGCCCTCGGGAATCTCGTAGCACTTGAGCTTGTACATGTTCCCGAAATTCGTCACAAACAAAATATTATCATGAGTCGAGGAGATAAATATGTTCTCCACGAAGTCCTCTTCCCGCTGCTTCATGCCGGAAACGCCCTTGCCGCCCCGCTTTTGCAGGTTATACACTTCAGAGAGCTGCCGCTTTATATAGCCCTTGTTAGTATACGTCAACACACATTCCTCTACAGGAATCAAGTCTTCTATATCGACCTCGCCGCTGACCGCCTCAATGCTCGTCCGACGTTCATCGCCGAATTTTTTGGTAACGGCGGCAAGCTCCTCCGAAATAATCGTAAGAATTTTTGTACGGTCTTGCAATATCGCGGTAAGCTCGCTAATTTTGACGTTCAGAGCCGCGAGCTCCTCCTCAATGTCAATGCGCCCGAGCTTGGTAAGCTGAATAATCCTCATCTGCGCGATTGCTTCCGCTTGAATTTCAGTAATCCCGAACCGTTCAATCAGCCGCTGCTTCGCCTGCGCCGGGTCGTCGGAGCCGCGAATGATTCTGATAACTTCGTCAATATGGTTAATAACGAGCATGAAGCCCTCAAGAATGTGCGCGCGCGCCTCCGCTTTCCTTAAGTCGAACCTTGTGCGGCGGGTAACAACCTCCTCTTGAAACGCTAAATAATGCTCCAGCATTTGTTTCAGCGTCAGCACCCTCGGCACGCCGTCCACCAGCGCCAGCATAATCACGCCGATTGTAACTTGCAGCTGCGTGAACGAATAGAGCTTGTTTAATACCACGTTTGAGTTCGCGCCGCGCGTGAGGTCAATAACAATCTTCATGCCCGTGCGGTCGCTTTCGTCGCGCATGGCGGAAATGCCGTCGATTTTCTTGTCGCGTATTAAGTTCCCGATATTTACAAGCAGGTTTTCTTTCTTGAGCATATAAGGGATTTCCGTAATTATAATACGTTCGTTTTTATCGCGTTCCTGTATTTCCGCGCGCCCGCGCAGAGTAATCTTTCCTCTGCCCGTATAATACGCAGAGCGAATCCCCGCGTGCCCCATGATTATGCCGCCCGTCGGAAAGTCGGGGCCCTTGATTGCGGACATCAACGTTTCCGGGCCGACGTCGGGGTTGTCAATCAGCATTTGTATAGCCGCGCTTACTTCATTAAGGTTATGCGGGGGTATATCCGCCGCCATGCCTACGGCAATGCCCGACGAGCCGTTGAGCAGCAGGTTCGGCAGCCGCGACGGCAGGACAGACGGCTCTTTTTCGCTATCGTCATAGTTCGGCACAAAGTCAATCGTGTCCTTGTTTATATCGCGCAGCATCTCCTCGGAAATCCGCGACAGCCGCGCCTCCGTATATCTGTAAGCCGCGGCTTTATCGCCGTCGATTGAGCCGAAGTTCCCGTGCCCGTCCACCAGCGGATACCGAAGCGAGAAGTTCTGCGCCATGCGCACCAGCGCATCATAAACGCCCTGGTCGCCGTGCGGATGGAAGTCGCGTATAACCGCGCCGACAGTCGCTGCACATTTTTTATAAGGCTTGTCGGGCGTCAGCCCCTCTTTAAACTGTGAGTACAGAATCCGCCTGTGTACCGGCTTGAGTCCGTCGCGTACGTCCGGCAGCGCGCGCGCCACAATTACCGACATGGAGTAGTCCATGAACGAGGTTCGCATTTCTTTTTCTATATCGCGTGTTATGATTTTTTCGTCCGGATGCATAAGTTTGATTTCCATTTATACTTTATTAAGCCTTTCTTCACAAACGAATCACGGTAACAACGTTTTCCCTGATTCAGCTGTATTTTTTTAACCTTTTTCCTGTTCTTATTAAATTTAAGCGAATACTGCCTGCGGTGTTGCCGCTATATAGCTTTTTCCTTAAAATAATTTCTTACCGCTTCGGTTTGTTCTTCTGTCATGCAGCGTTTCGGGAAGATATGAAACAGCGCCTTATTCACGAACAGGCAGAAGAGCTCGCCGTCTTCCACGGAGTACAGCGTTTCCGCGCTGTGCCTGTAAACAGAGGTTTCCGCCTGAATCAGCTCTGCTTCCTTAATAACTTCGGGGTTTTCGACCGTGTCGATTCCCTGCCCCGAAATCGCAACCAGCTCTGATTCCGCTTCAAGCGGCACAATTTCGGTGTCCACCTCAATCCTGTCGTCCAGGAAGCGGGCGATGTATCTCTCGTCCCTGCCGAGGGCTTCGATTGTGCTGATAAGCCGCCGCGCCGCTAAAAACGGGCGCGACCACAGCGAAATCAACATTCCCGCGCATAGTGCGGTCAGAATGTAGCCGATATAGCCGGACGGGTTTTTGATTATAAAGTCGATTCCAAATACAATCGTCAGCAGCAGCAAAGCAGTCATCGGCAGCATGCGCGGCAGCGCATATTTGCGCCGGAAAAGCGCGTAAGCGCGGCGTATTTCGGGGATTGTGTTGGTGTAGTTGATTTGGTTTGTCAATGTTTCAGCTCCAGTCAATATCTTCATGGCGAATGGTTTCACCGCGCCGGTATTCTTCCATAGCTATGTTGTGCGCGGCTATATCGTCCGGAGCGAGCCTCATAATGAGTTCAAATGCTTTCATTGCTCGTTTTGAATAAATTATGTTCATTTATCTCCTCTCAGGCTCGTCCGACCGTCCGACAAGATAATCAAGGGATACATCGAAATAATCGGCAAGAATAATCAGTTTATTAAAAGAAGGGTAGCTTCTTCCATATTCAAAAAACTGATAATGCCTGTTGGTACAGTTTAAAGCCTCAGCCATATCAATTTGCCTTAAATTCTTTTTTATTCTTAAAAGTTTTATACGTTCACTAAAATTAGCCATAAAAATTCCTTAAAAATTTATTAAAAACTATTGACACGAAATATAAATAAGTGTATAATAAAATTAGCACTTACTTATATTTCGCATTGTTTGAATTTATCTCCTCTCAGGTTCGTCCGACCGCCCGACAAGATAATCAAGGGATACATCGAAATAATCGGCAAGAGCAATTAACGCTTCATACATAGGTTTTCTGTCGCCCGCTTCATAACGCTGATAATTACGCTCGCTTAAATCTGTATCCAAAGCCACTTGTTTTTGTGAAATACCCTTTGATTTTCTTAAAACCTTTAGACGTTCATGAAACATTATTAACCTCATAAAAAATATTTTTTAAAAACTATTGACACGTCCGCGGAGTCATGATATAATAAACACACGACCCCGAGGGCGTGGAGTTGTAAATACAGCTTGCAATAAAAGTTATACTCTAAAGCGTTTTTACCGCTTGTTTGAATTTATCTCTTCTCAGGCTCGTCCGACCGCCCGACAAGATAATCAAGCGAAACATCATACAAGTCTGCGAGCGCAATCAGAAATTCATAAGACGGCTTCCTTGCGTTTGTTTCATAACGAATATAATTACGTAAGCCGGCGTTAATCATTTCTGCAACCTGCTTTTGCGTTAAGCTCTTATCATTTCTTAAATTTCTTAAATGGTTTCCTAAATCAAACATAATAATCTCCAAAAAATAAATAAAAACTATTGACAAGCCCTATGGGGCATGTTATAATAAAAATGTGACGCGCCCTATAGGGCACAAATAAAATAAAATAAGATAAAGAAAGGTACAAAATCATGAAAAATATCATTGAAGAGTTGTATCACGCTTTTGAGGACGCCTCGCCAATAAATTCCTGCGAACAGCAAAAAGCAAATAAAATCGAAGATAAGCTTTGGAATGTGCTTGGCAAGAAAGAAAAGCGGCTTTTCTCAGATTATCAGGATGCACGGATTATAATAGAAGATGAATATGCTAAAAGGGATTTTTGGTCAGGTTTCTGCTTGGGCTGCAGGTTAATGACGGAGGTGGCTAAATATCCAGATTCGTCACATATCTCGCGTTCTTTTCGATAAATTCCCGCCGCGGTTCGACCTTGTCGCCCATGAGGATTGAAAAAATCTCGTCGGCAATCGCTGCGTCCTCGAGCTCGACCTTAACCATCGTGCGCGTTTCGGGGTTCATCGTCGTTTCCCAGAGCTGGTCGGGGTTCATTTCACCCAGCCCCTTGAACCGCTGCACGTCCACCTTTGCATTGTTCTCGCCCGCAAGCTCGCTGACGGAAGCGTCGCGCTCGGCTTCGTTATAAGCGTAGCGGACGTTTTTCTCGGAGTTGCCGCGGTAGACCTTGAAAAGCGGCGGCTGCGCGATGTATATATGCCCGTTTTCAATAAGCGGGCGCATGAAGCGGAAGAAGAAAGTCAGCAGCAGCGTGCGGATATGCGAGCCGTCAACGTCCGCGTCCGCCATGATTACCACTCGCCCGTAACGCAGTTTCGATAAATCAAAGTCGTCGCCGAGCCCCGTGCCGAGCGCCTTTACCACGGGCAGCAGCTTTTCGTTGCCGAAAACCTTGTCAATGCGCGCCTTTTCAACGTTGAGCATCTTGCCCCAGAGCGGCAGGATAGCCTGAAATTCGCTGTTCCTGCCCTGCTTCGCGCTGCCTCCCGCACTGTCGCCCTCCACGATGTAAACCTCGGTCTTGTCGGGGTCTTTGTTGTGGCAGTCGGCGAGCTTGCCGGGCAGTCCCGCGCCGTCGAGCGCGCTCTTGCGCTTGGCTTCCATCGCTTTGCGCGCCGCGTCCCGCGCCGCCTGTGAGTTGATTGACTTCTGTACGATAATCGCGACTGTTTCGGGGTTTTCCTCGAAGTAGTAGGTCAGCTTCTCTGCGACTATGCGGTACACCGCAGGACCTACTTCCGGATTGCCGAGCTTGGACTTGGTCTGTCCCTCAAACTCGCATTCCGGCAGCTTTACGCTGATTACGGCGTTAATCGCTTCGCGTATAGCCTCGCCCGAAATGGAGGTAAATTCCTTTTCCTCCTCGCCTTTTTTGTTTTTAACTTTCGCCTTGCGCTTGGGCGCGTTTTCCTTGACGTGCTTGAGCACAAAGTCGTTCACGACCTTGTTCAGCGCGCGCTTGAAGCTTGTTTCGTGCGTGCCGCCCTCGACGGTGTGAATATTGTTTGCGAAAGAGCGCACCGCCTCGCTGTTGAAGTCCGTGTTATACTGGAAAGCAACCTCCACCGTTATGTCGTCAATCACGCCGTCAAGATACACCACGTCCTCATGCAGCACGTCCGCGCCGCGCTTCTTCTGCAGCCACTTCACGTAGCTGACGATTCCTCCCTCATACTTAAAAGAGTCGCCTTTTATATCCTCGTCGTCCCGTAAATCCGTGACGTTTATTTTCAGTCCGCCGTTGAGGAACGCCTGCTCCCGCATACGCTCCGAAATCGTGATATAATCGTACTCGAGCGTCGCGAATATTTCGCTGTCCGCAAGGAAGCGTACTGTCGTGTAGGTTTGTCCGGCTTTTGCGGCGGGCTCGATTATTTTCATTTGTTTCTCGTAGCCGCCGCGCTCAAAGCGCTGGAAGTGCACGTTCTCGCCGTCGCAGATGCGCAGCTCGAGCCACTCAGAAAGCGCGTTCACGACTGACGCGCCGACGCCGTGCAGCCCGCCCGCGACCTTATAGCCGCCGCCGCCGAACTTGCCGCCCGCATGAAGCACGGTATATACCACTGTCGCCGCGGAAACGCCCTCTGTAGGATGGATTCCGACAGGAATACCGCGCCCGTTGTCGGTGATTTCTATTATGTTGCCCGGTAGAATCTTCACGTCTATTACATCGCAAAAGCCCGCCAGCGCCTCGTCCACGGCGTTGTCGGTGATTTCGTATACTAAATGGTGCAGGCCCGAAGCACCCGTGCTACCGATGTACATACCGGGGCGCTTGCGCACGGCCTCGAGCCCCTCGAGCACCTGAATGTCGTTCGCGCCGTAGTCGGCAGTGACCTGCGTGAGCTCCTCTTTCTCCTTGATTTCGGGCAGTTCCAATTCCTTTATTTCGTTCACAATGTAAGCCTTTCTTTTGTGCAGACCGGCGGTCTGCCGCCAATCCATATATAATTATTTATAGTATACCATATTTTAGGAGAAATTTCAAGAGAAAAATGAGAAAAAAACGCCGTTTTTACATGAAAAACGGCTGATTTTTATTTATTTCTTTTTAATTCTCCATATCAGAATTATCAAGAGCAAATTCAATACATTTAACAACAAGTTTGTTTAAACTGATATTTTTGTTGTCGCATATCTTGTTCATGCGCTCGACAAGATTTTTAGAAAATCTGAATGTTTTATTTACATGCTCTTCTTTCTCGATATAAAATTTTTTCATAATAACCTCCGCACTTAAATTATATAGCAAACCAGCACAAAATGAAACACCTCAAATACAGTGTTATATACACTTGACATAAAGGTGTATTTATGTTATTATGTGATAAGGGGAGGTGAAAACATGGATTACAAAAAGGCTTATCTTAAACTGTTCAACGAAATAACGCGCGTAACAAGTATGCTTGATTTATCGGTGTTCAGTTTGAAAGCGATTCAAAGCAAGGTCGAGCAGATGGTTATTTCCGACGAATCGAACGAGGAAAAAGAAGAAAGCGGCTGAAAAGCCGCTTTCTTCTTTTTTATCCGAACAAATTTTCACAAAGCAGAAACACATCTAAAATATCTGTTATATACCTTATCTCGCTCCGCTGATATTCGCGCAGGGATTCTATGTTTCCGTGCGCGCTTTTCTTTGGCGAGAGCTTAAACAGATTACGATTATTCTGTACGGCGATGTGAACCTGCCGCCCGCCGAAATATATGCTTGTAGTACCGTTTGCGAGGGTTTTCGCCTGAATGATTCTCTCCATGAAAAGCGGGGTCAGAATCATAAAAGTACCGAGGCCGTCCCTTGATTCTATTTGAAACTTAGCGTTGAACGCCATGTTTTCGGTTTCTATGGTGCTTTTTGCGCTTTTAGCGTGCGCTTTCTGGCGCAGGCGCAGCTCACTTTTAATTTGCCCGGTTGTTTCAAGGATGAGCCACTGCCCCTTAAAACGCTGATGTTCGCTCGTGCTTTGCTTTCCGTCGGCATCTTCTGACACAATTTCTTCAGTCAGCTCTATGTCGGAAAACTCGAAGCTTATTCCCTTATAACGCCCGCGTACCATATTGCTGCCGTAACAGTTGTCCCAGTTTTCAATCAAACCCGTATTCCTGATTACACTATGCGCCGGTCCTTTATTCGGCGCATATTCGGCAAGCTCAAACACCTCCGAGAGTGCGAGCGATGTTACGTTGTCCGTTACAAAGCTTTCGAGTTTCCATTTCTTGCGCACTGCAATAATATGCAGAATTACCGCAGTTATAAAACTGCCCATTGCCGCTATAATCATAAAAATTCGCAGCTCTGTCGGCAGGCTCTCGGTATTCCCTGCATACATTGTGCCGATTATAAGCAGAATCCCTGTAAAAATAAAGAACGCCGCAAATCGCTTTAAGCCTTTAACCGAGCTTTTTAATCTTGAAAATTCATTTTGAAGCTGCATGCTCATTCTAAAAATTCCTCCCAGTTTTCCGGAAACCCCAGTACCGCAAGCTCCGCTACCTCCGCGTACTCCTCGAGCAGCGCCGCGAGGTGTGCCTCGATTTTCTCGCTGCCGGAAAGGTGCTTGTTCATCAGCTTGATTACATAGATGAAGCTGAACAAATCGCCGCCCATTTTGAACGACAGGTCATCAAGGGGCTTCGGCACGGGCTCAAGCCTGCTTGAGTATAGGCGTGCATAATGCGCGCAATGATTGCGCAGCGCAGCCATGCTCTCGAGCCATGATTCAATGTGTCCCGCCGGAAACAACCCCGAGAAGTGCCGCTCCGCGATTTCTTTCTTGTCCTGCCTGTGCAGGCTTTTGAAGAAATGAGCGAGCATACCGAAGCTGAAAAGCTCCATTATTACCCAGAGCGGGAACGCGCCCATGTGCTTGCTGTTGTAGTGCGAAACAAAGTTTATGTCGGTGTTTTTCTCTTTCAGCCTGTCGATTCGCGACATGAAGTGGTGATGATTATGATGATGGTTAAAGGCGGAGTCGCTGAGATAACCGAGCGCGCCGTATTTCAACGCATGAAAGTTTGAAATAGCCGCCCGCATTGATATCTCGATTTCCTCAAGGAAAATCAGCAGATGCCCGCGCAGCTTGCGGTCGAACTCGTACAGCTTCAGCACTTTATTAAAGCTTGTCCCGCCGCGGTAACGCTTGTTGTTTTGCTGATATACCGCGAAGTAATTCGCAAGACGGTAGTAGTTGATTTTCTCAAGTATAAACTTTGCGTAGGTTTTGTCCTCGATGATACAGCCGCGGAACTCCAGCTTCGCGAGCTGCGCGTCGATGGTTGCGGGCTCTTTTGCAAACTGGGCAGCGCGCATATTTATTTTCTCCTTTTACAAAGTTTGACAAACTTTTTCGTTTATGCTATTCTTATTGTGTCGTTGACTCTCTCCGACAGGAGGAGGTGAGCTAATGAGCTACATAATTTCCATCATCACGGCAGTTATGGCGAGGTTGCTTGGCGACCGTTTGAGCAAATGGTTGGACTGCCTCAAGCGCAACGACTAACCAAAATGAATACCCGAGAGCGTCATCTCTCGGGTATTCGCTCGCATGAGCTAATGAACATTAAATTTCCTTCATCATATTTATTATACCATAAAAAATATTTTTGTCAAGAAGTTTTTTTGCTCCGCTGCTCCGGCAGTGTTATTTTTATCCCGTCATAACCCGCCTTGGTTCTCGGGAAAACTTCACGCGCGGAAGCCAAATACTCTTTTGGACTTGCAAGCGCGGGGCTGTAGTGCGTCAGCCAGAGCTTTTTAGCACCCGCAAGAGCGGCAATCTTCGCACTTTCACGGAACATCGAGTGCTTCTTCTCGTGAATCTTGTCCCGCAGCTCCTCGTCGCCGTGCATACCCTCGGCGATGAGCAAATCCACGCCTTTCATAAATCCCGCGATTTCCGTGAATGCCCGCGTGTCGGTGTAATAGCCGACCTGAATGGGCGCGCGCTCGCCGTCGAGTACCATGCCGGGCGTAATCGTCCGCCCCTCATGAGTGACGCTCCCGCCCGCGTGCAGAACTTTGTAAAGCTGCACGGGAATACCAAGCGCGGCGGCTTTTTCGGGGTTGAATACCGGCTTGCGCAGCAGCGTGATTTTATAGCCGAGGCAAATCATTCCGTGGCGAAGCCGGAAAGATTCAATCTGCATATTTTCGATACTGAAAGCTTCCGAGCCGGAGGTTCCGCCGAAAAGCTCCTTAAATTCAATCGGAAACGGCAGGTTCGGCGCTATAATCAACAGCGAGCTCACGACCTTTTCCAGTCCCCTGGGGCCCGCAATCAGCAGCGGAGAGGTTTTGCCGTAGTTGCCGAGCGAAAGCAGCAGCCCCGGAAGCCCCGAGATATGGTCTGCATGGAAGTGCGTAATCAGCAGCACTTCCACGTTGCCGAGCCGTAAATTCTGCTTTTTGAGGGCGATTTGCGTGCCCTCGCCGCAGTCGATAAGTACGGCGCGCCCCTGGCTTTCGAGCCAGCAGCAGGAAAGCCAGCGCGTATCTGACGGGAGCATTCCGCCCGTCCCCGGTAAAATCACATCAAGCATTTTTCATTCCACCGCTTCCGCGCAATGCGAAAGCGGATTATCTTCCTTTAAGCGGCGGGTTTAAACAGCCGCAGATTATTGACGCACCTTATTCGATGGTTTCGCCGTTCTTCACGCCCTCTGCCATTAGCTTCGCGGCGTTATAGGCGGCGGTTTTTTTGTAGCTCTGATTCCAGCGGTTCACTCCTATGCAGTCGAAAATCACAGCCCCTGTATGCTGGCAAAACCGCTCCATCTGCTGCAGGCAGGGAAGCAGCGCGTTGCCTGAGCCGCCCGCAGAGGCCACAAGAAGCGTCTGCTTTCCTTTGAGTGCGCCGTCAATGGTTGAAGCTGCGAATTCACAACGGCGAAGCTTGTCTGTAAACGACTTTAGCCCCTCCGCCATCTCGCCCCAGTAGACAGGCGAAATAATGCAAAACAAATCTGCTTGCTGCATTTTCTTCTGCAAATGGTTGAAGCCGTCGTCGCCGAATTCGCAGATGTTGCTGTTGCGGCAGGTTCCCCAGCCGTCGCTGCAAACGCGGCAGCGCTCGACTTTGCCGCAGGTGGCGACCTCGACCTCGGCGCCGCCCGCTTTTGCTCCGCGCTCGATTTCTTCGGTTATAAGCTTGCATAAGCCGTCGGATTTCGGATTTCCGGTAAGTATAAAGAATTTCATGCCGAACACCTCTTAATCAATATGTAATAAGGAATAATGAATAATTATTCACTACTCCTTATTCATTATTATTTATTCATTGTTGTTTTAATTAAGAACGTGTATTCAATAACTGAAATGTGGCGCAAAATGTGTCAAAATATGAGTGTTGAGCGTTATTGAATACACGTTCTAAGTTTTTTCTTTGCAAAAGAATAATGAAAACTGCGTTTTCGCGGTAAAGCTTGTTTTATTTTAAAACTCACTTGCTTAAATTGCTCGCCCTGTAGCTTGTATGCAATAATTCATGCGCTTTTTTACCGCCCGGCTCGCCCAGGAACTCAGAATAAATCGCTTTCATGTCGGGGCTTTCGTGGCTTTTGCGCGCCTCTCTGCTTTCGTCAAGGCTGTACAGCGCCTTTGCGCGCTCTGCCTGAATGTCCGTGAAATTGCGAACATCGGATTTTACAATCACCTGCCCGCCGCCGTTCACGCAGCCGCCGGGGCACGCCATGATTTCGATGAAGTCGGCTTTTGTCCTGCCGCTTTTCACGTCGTCAAGCAGCTTTCGTGCGTTCGCAAGTCCGCTTGCAACCGCGACTTTTACTTCCCTGCCCGCAACGTTAAAGTCCGCGAATTTAATGCCGGCTACGCCGCGCACTTCCTTAAAGTCCACGGGGCTTTCCGGAGTTTCGCCGGTGAGCTTCCACACGGCGGTTCTGAGAGCGGCCTCCATGACGCCGCCTGTCGCACCGAAGATAACAGCCGCGCCCGTACCTTTGCCGAGGGGTGAGTCGAACTCGCCGTCGGAAAGCTCCGCAAAACGAATCCCCGCCTTGTCAATCATCTTTGCGAGCTCGCGGGTGGTGACTGAATAGTCGACGTCCTGCAGGTCTTTGCCTGCGCCGCTCTGGTCTAAGCGCGAGAGCTCAAACTTCTTCGCCACGCACGGCATAACCGAAACGCTGACGATGTTTTTAGGGTCGATGTTGTTCTTACCCGCAAAGTAGCTTTTAATAATCGCGCCGGTCATCTGCTGCGGAGATTTGCAGGTTGAAAGATTCGGAATAAGCTCGGGGTAATACGCTTCACAGAAACGAACCCAGCCGGGTGAGCAGGAGGTTATCATAGGCAGCGGAGCGCTTCCGCCCGCATTATCGCTGCTTTTATTAATACGTTCTAATAATTCGCTTGCTTCTTCCATTACAGTAAGGTCCGCGCCGAAATTCGTGTCGAACACGTGATTAAAGCCGAGCATACGCAGCGCTGTTGCCATCTTGCCCTCTACGGGCGTGCCCATTTCAATTCCGAAATGCTCGCCGAGCGAAGCGCGCACTGCTGGCGCAGTCTGCACTACTACAACCTTCTCCGGGTCGCTGAGCGCGTCCCAAACCTTGTCGGTGTCGTCTTTTTCAGAGAGCGCGCCTGTAGGGCAGACGGTTATGCACTGCCCGCAGGAAACGCAGCTCGTCTGCGCCAAATCCATGTTGAATGCACAGGCAATCTCGGTTTTAAAGCCGCGGTTATTCCCACCGATTACGCCTATTCCCTGCACGTTATTGCACATGGAAACGCAGCGGCGGCAGTTTATGCACTTGTTGTTGTCGCGGTACAGCGAGCATGAGCTGTCGTCAATGTCGTATTCATTTTTCGCGCCGTCGAACCTGTCCGCGTTCTCAACGCCGAGCTCCTTGCAGAGGTCCTGAAGCTCGCAGTATCCGCTTCTCGAGCAGGAGAGGCACTTCTGGTTATGGTCGGAGAGCAGCAGTTCAAGCGTTGTCTTTCTGCTCTCGAGCACTCTTTTGCTGTGCGTTTTTATTTCACAGCCCTCGTCCGCTTTTGAAATGGGATAAACGCAGGCGGCGACCAAAGACCGCGCCCAGCTCTTCTCGACCACGCAGATTCTGCACGCGCCGATTTCGTTCATTTCCTTAAGCCAGCAGAGAGTGGGGATGCGGATATTATTCATGCGCGCCGCTTCGAGTATGGTTGTGCCCTCCTCGACCTGACAGGCTATACCGTTGATTTTTATGTTTACCATAATTGTTCTCCTTGGTTATTTTTTTTCCTCTATTAAAGACTTAAACCTTACGTTTACGCTTTCAACATCTTCATCGTTCATAGAAGCGGAATATTGTGCGATGACACCTTCAACGCTTTCTACGCCTTGTTTAATTTTCAATAGTTGGAAAAGATAATGCTTGTCATTACGTCTGGTATCATGTTCACTCATGATGATTCCTCCTTGTTTGCATAGTTTTGTTTGGAATAAAAAAGGTCGTTTTTTACTCTTTTACAATAGCGTCGAACTTACACTTGCTTACGCAGGCGTCGCATTTAATGCACTTTACAGGGTCTATGAAGTGCGGCTGCTTCACCGCGCCCGTAATCGCGTCGACGGGGCAGACTTTTATACAAGCCGTGCACATCTTGCACTTTTCGTCTATAATCCTGTAAGTAACCAAATCCTCGCAGACGCCCGCAGGGCATTTCTTGTTCTTTATGTGCGCGATATACTCGTCCCTGAAGTTATGGTACATGGAGAGCACGGGGTTCGGAGCTGAATTCCCGAGCCCGCAGAGTGAATTATCTTTAATATATTTGCATAATTCTTCGATTTTATCTAAATCTTCCATCTCACCGTTGCCGGAGGTGATTTTTTCAAGGAGCTCGTAAAGCCGCTTCGTGCCGATTCTGCAGGGCGTACACTTTCCGCAGGACTCGTCAACCGTAAATTCTAAGAAAAACTTTGCCATGTCGACCATGCAGTTGTCCTCGTCCATGACAATCAGTCCGCCCGAGCCCATCATGGAGCCTATTGCTATAAGGTTGTCATAATCAATAGGAACGTCAATCTGCGACATGGGAATACAGCCGCCCGAGGGTCCGCCGGTCTGAGCTCCCTTGAACTCCTTGCCGTCGGGTATGCCGCCGCCGATTTCGTATATAACTTCGCGCAGCGTAGTGCCCATCGGGACTTCAACAAGCCCGGTGTTGTTTATTTTGCCGCCCAGCGCGAACACTTTCGTGCCCTTGGATTTTTCCGTTCCCATCGAGGCGAACCAGTCCGCGCCTTTTAAGATAATCTGCGGAATATTGGCATAGGTTTCGACGTTGCTGAGAATTGTCGGCTTGCCCCACAGACCTTTTTCAGCGGGGAACGGCGGGCGGGGATTCGGCTCGCCGCGGTGCCCCTCAATCGAAGTCATAAGCGCGGTTTCCTCGCCGCAGACGAACGCGCCCGCGCCAAGCCTGATTTCCAAATCGAAGCAGAAGTCTGTTCCGAATATATTATTCCCCAAAAGCCCGTATTCACGCGCTTGTTTTATTGCAATATTAAGCCGGCTTACGGCAATGGGATACTCGGCTCTGATATAGACATAGCCCATATCCGCGCCGATAGCGTAGCCTGCAATCGCCATGGCTTCAATCAGAACGTGCGGGTCGCCCTCTAAGACACTTCTGTCCATGAACGCGCCCGGGTCGCCCTCGTCGGCGTTGCAGCAGACGTACTTTTGGTCGGCGTCGGGCACTAAGTTCTTCGCCAGCTGCCACTTGCGTCCCGTCGGGAAGCCGCCGCCGCCGCGTCCGCGCAGTCCGGAGTCTGATATGATTTTTATAACATCATCTGGCGTCATTTCCGTAATGCACTTGCCGAGAGCCTCGTAGCCGTCCGAGCCTATATATTCATCGATACATTCGGGGTTGATTACGCCGCAGTTGCGCAGCGCGACGCGCAGCTGCTTCTTATAAAAGCCTGTGTCGTTAAGGGATTTTACCCCGTGCTCAGGGCAGACGGTTTCATGATAGAGCAGGCGGTCAACAACGCGCCCTTTGAGCAGGTGTTCGGCAACTATTTCGGGTATGTCGCTTTCTTTTACGAGCGAGTAGAAAGAGCCCTCGGGATAAACAATCATAATGGGACCCAGGGCGCAAAGCCCGAAGCAGCCGGTTTGCACCACGCCCACTTCCTTTTCAAGGCCGTGCTTTTTCAGCTCGGTTTCAAGCGCCGGAAAAAGAGCCGCGCAGCCCGATGCGTGGCAGCCTGTACCGCCGCAGACCAATACGTGTGAACGAAACATATTTAATATAGTCCTTTCTTTACCGGAGAGAATTACAAACTTTCGTTTTCCCCGATAATGCAGATATAATAGTTCTGTTTTTGCTTGTTTTTTATTTACCGCAAGAAATTGCAAACTTTCGTTTTCCCCGATAATGCAGATATAATAGTTCTGTTTTTGCTTATTTTTTATTTACCGCAGAAAACTGCAAACTTTCGTTTTCCCCGGTAATGCAGATATAATAGTTCTGTTTTTGCTTGTTTTTTATTTACCGCAAGAAAATGCAAACTTTCGTTTTCCCCGGCAATGCAGATATAATAGTTTTATCTTTGCTTATTTTATTCTTTTTAATTATTCATATTTCCGACTAAATATTCTGTTGCAACCTGACCGCGGATTAAATGTCTGTCAACAACTTCGCGGGCCTTTTGCTCGTTCATGTTTATATAGGTTACTTTCTCGCCGTCCTTATTATAGACCTCGACAATCGGCTCATACTGGCAAAGCCCGATGCAGCCCGTCTGTGAAACGGATACGTCCGCGATGTTCTTTTCCTGCACGAGCTGCGATATGACCTGCAGCACGGGGCGCGCTCCCGCCGCGATTCCGCAGGTAGCCATGCCGACGACTACGCGCGTTCCCGCATGGTCGTTGCTTCTGACGCCGACCTGTCCCTGCATTTTCTCCTTGATTGCCTTGAGTTCAGCTAAACTTTTCATATTTTCTATAAGTCCTTTCCGCACAAGTGTGCTTTATACTTTCGTTTTCCCCGTTCATGCGGGTTTAAATTGATAACAGCTTTTTAATAAGCCCTTTGCGCACAAGTGTGCTTTATACTATTCGTTATTTTAAAATATTCTGCCTTTATTGACCTCCATTGAGTTTTCCTTTAAAAACTCGCTGATAAAGTCTTTAACCTCCGGCGCGTCGATGGGCGCGCCTTCAAGCAGCTCCTTGATTTCCCGCGTGTCGAGCGTAAACTCCGCGCCGTCAACCTTATACCGGTACAAAAAATCAATGTGCGTGTTATAAAAGACGAGCATTTCCACCGTTGCGTTCATGTCGCCGAGAGGCACACGGTCTATGTGCGAGAGCCCGAAGACGGCAGAAACCTTTGTTCCCGCGCCGGGAGCCGACGCGATATTGAAAGAGCCGCCCGTGCTCTCAGCCGCGTCCTTGAAAAAAGGCACTCCCAGCCCGACGCTGCGCGTGTCGCGGGTGGTGAAGAACGGGTCGGTGACCTTTTCAAGCTGCTCGTGCGTCATACCGCAGCCGTCGTCGTTAATCAGCACTGTCAGCGTGTCCGAAGCCGTGTTTACTTCCACGGCAACCGCGATAAGCTTTGCCCCGGCTTTAACGCTGTTCTGCGCGATGTCTAATATGTTAAGTGACAGCTCCAACATAATTAATAATTAATAATGAATAAGTAGCAATTACCGTATAGCTGTTTGGTGGACTTTATTCATTATTCCTTGTTACCTTTTTATTATTCCTTGTATTTCGACAGTATTTCCTCGACTTCCTCGCCCGTGGACGAGAGCCGTCCGTAAACGTCCTCGTTGATGGTGATTACCGGGGCAAGACCGCATGCGCCGATACAGCGGCAGTCGTTGATGGAAAAGAGGCCGTCGGGCGTCACTTCGTCGCCCTTTATGTTCAGCAGCTTGCGGAACTTGTCGAGTATTACGCCCGCGCCGCGCACGTAGCAGGCAGTGCCCATGCAGACCCCGATTTGATACTTGCCTTTGGGCTTGAGCGAGAACTGCGAGTAGAACGTCACTACGCCGTAGATTTTCTCGAGCGGTATTGAGAGTTCCCTTGCAATTAGGGTTTGCACTTCGATTGGCAGGTAACCGTAGATTTCCTGCGCCTCCTGTAATACTCGCATGAGCGAACCTTTTTCGTCTTTGATTTCGTGAATGAGCCGGATTAGTTTTGTTTCCTGCTCCGCTGTTCCCGCAAAGGGCGTGGAACATTTTACCATAGCCATAAGCCTGTCCTCCTGAATTATATGATATATTTTTAACAATTAAGCAAAAGGTACATTAATTATAGCATAGTTTTACTGATAAGTCAAAGGCTTTTTTTAATTGACAAAAACTTTATTTTGTGTTAAAATTTAATTATCTTATTAAAAGGCGGTATAACTTATGAACTGGTTCGACAATGCGGTTGTTTACCATATTTATCCTTTCGGGTACGTTGGGCGCAACGATGCCGGCGGCAAGGGCGACGCGCCTGTTCTGAACATAATAAAGCATATTCCCGTCATAAAGAACATGGGCTTCAACACGATTTACTTCGGACCCGTGTTTGATTCGACCCGTCACGGCTACGACACCGCCGACTATACGAAAATAGACCCCCGCCTGGGTACGAACGCCGATTTCGCCGCGGTTTGCAAAGAGCTGAAAGCGGCGGGAATCAGAATAGTTCTTGACGGCGTGTTCAACCACGTCGGGCGGGACTTTTGGGCGTTCAAGGACGTGCGCGAGAAGAAGTTTGCTTCTTCTTATAAAGACTGGTTTCATATCCGCGACGGCAACTCGAATAACAACGACGGGTTTTTCTATGAGGGCTGGGAGGGTCACTACGACCTTGTCAGGCTCAATCAGCACAACCCCGCCGTGAAGCAGCATATATTCGACGCCGTTACAGGCTGGTACAACGAGTTCGGCATCAACGGGCTGCGCCTTGACGTGGCTTACTGCCTTGAGCTTGATTTTCTGCGGGAGCTGCGCCGCCACTGCAAAGGGCTCATGTCCGACTTCTGGCTGATGGGCGAAACGCTGCACGGCGACTATAATAAATGGTTCAATCCCGAAATGCTCGACAGTGTGACGAATTATCAGTGCTACAAAGGGCTCTTCTCGAGCTTTAACGACCTTAACATGTTTGAAATCGCACACTCGATTAACCGTATGGGCAGCCTGTACGGTGACAGGGGAAAACAACTCTATATATTCGCCGACAACCACGATGTAAGCAGGATTGCCAGCGGCTTGAAGAATGAGCAGCATCTTGCGGGAGTATATACGCTGATGTTCACCATGCCGGGCGTTCCGGGGGTTTATTACGGCTCGGAATACGGCTTAAAAGCTGACAAATCGCAAGGCGACGACGCGCTGCGCCCTGAGTTCAGGCTCGGAGAGCACGCGGATACTGCGCTCACCGACACGATTGCGCGGCTCGCCAAGGCTCATGCGTCTTTAAAGCCGCTCTATGCAGGCGGATACAGGCAGGTTGTGCTTAACAACCAGTACTACGCGTTTGCGCGCGAGTGCGGCGGCGAGGCGGTTTATGCGCTGATTAACGCGAGCGGCAGCCCGCAGCGCATGAGCCTCGGCGGAAACGGAAATTACACCGATGTGCTCGGCAGCGGCGTGCACGATGTTTCGCGAGAGGTGGTTGTTCCTGCGTACGGAGCGATGGTGCTTGCGCAATTGACAGCTGACAGCGGGCAGCTGACAGTTAATGAAACACCGAAGCCTGCCGGAGAACAAAAACCTGTCGGAGAACCGAAGCCCGCTTCGCCGTCAAAGGATAACGGTAAAAAATGCGATGTCTGTAAAAAGCTTATTGACGGCAAATCCGCGCAAATAACAGGAAAAGGCATATGCTGCACGAAATGTCTGAATCAGTTTAAACCTGAGGACTGGCTTAAGCTAATGACGGCGGAGGACTGGCTAAGGCTTTTGGGCATAGAGCTGGAAAGTGCTCAGTAAGGGGATTCTATTATAGCAGCTCCGCTTGACATTGATATGAAGTTAATGTAGGCGGTCGCCACCGGTGGCGGCAGACAGCGATTCTTGCTGTTATGGCAATTCCACATTTCACGTAGAATTGCTGTATTATAAACAATACAGGGAGGATAAAAAGGTTGAAACAAGCGGCAATAAACCGGGAAAACGAAACTTTTTTATTCCTCGTTGGTGCAGAAAGGACATGGTGAAAATATGGCAAACTTAAAAGGCACGAAAACTGAGCAGAACCTCATGACCGCTTTCGCGGGGGAATCGCAGGCGCGTAATAAATACACCTATTATGCGGGCAGGGCAAAGAAAGACGGCTTTGAGGACATCGCGAAAGTGTTCCTTGAAACCGCCGACAACGAAAAAGAGCATGCGAAGATTTGGTTCAAGCTGCTCAATGACGGCGACGTACCCGAAACCGCGCAGAACCTCCTTGACGCCGCGAGCGGCGAGAACGAAGAGTGGATGCAGATGTATGCGGGCTTCGCCGCGACGGCAAAGGAGGAGGGCTTCCATGACATCGCCGCGCTGTTCGAGATGGTCGGCAAAATTGAGAAGCACCATGAGGAGCGTTACCGCGCACTGCTCGAAAAAGTGCAGAGCGGGACGGTGTTCACCGCGGACAGCGACGTTACATGGGAGTGCATGAACTGCGGTCACCTGCACTTCGGGAAAGAGGCGGTCGGGGTGTGCCCTGTCTGCCGGCATCCGAAAAGCTATTTCAAAAGGGAATTTAAATGAATCACGTTAAAAAAATAATAATCGGGGTTTTCGGCGGCGTAGGGCTTATATTTTCCATACTCGGTTTGGTTTTCCTGCTTTCACCGCCCGAGGGAGTCCCGCAAAGCGCAAGGATTAACAACCGTCCGGTCACGACAATCGAAGAAGCCCGGCAGCTCTATCGCATATTAGGCATGATTTTCACTTTAATCGGCGTGCCGTTTTTAGGCGTCGGCGCAGGTTTATTCATGCGTACCGTGAAAAAAGCGAACAGACGCAGGGCGCTGATTGCCGCCGGCGACAGCGTTACGGCGAAAATCATCGGCGCGGGGCCGGGGCTGGTAACAATCAACAGCATGCCGACCTATGTCATGAAGTGCGCTTATGAGCAGGACGGGCAGACCTACATATTTGCAAGTGACGCGATAACCTTTTATCCCGAAGAATTCATGGGAAAAGAGGTTCGGGTTTGGGTTAACAGGAATAACCCGAAAAACTATTATGTAGATACGGATAGTTTGTTTGTGATGCTGTAAAATAAGGGAGAATTAAAAGTTTAAAAATAAATGATACCGAGCCGGGGAAAACGAAACTTTTTATTATTCGTTGGTGCAGAAAGGACATGGTGAAAAGTTTAAAAATAAATATAACTAAATCGGGGAAAACGAAACTTTTCATTTCTTGTTGGTAAAGAAAGGGCTTAATGAAAATATGAACCTAATCTACAAGGGCAAAACCAAGGACGTATACGAGCTTGCGGACGGCAACTATCTGCTTCGCTTCAAGGACGATGCCTGCGGCTCTCCCGAAACGGGCGAGTTTGACCCGGGAGAGAACCGGATTATCGGTAAAATCGACGGCAAAGGCAAAGCGGGGCTCAGGCTTTCAGACTATCTGTTCAGCAGAATCAACGCCGCCGGCTATCCTACGCACTTCGTAAGCTGCGACACGGAAAAGGCGGAAATGACCGTGAAGCCTGCGGCAATCTTCGGCAAAGGCGTCGAGGTAATCTGCCGTTATAAAGCTGCGGGCAGCTTCGTGCGGCGTTACGGGGGGTACGCGGCGGAGGGACAGGCGCTCGACGCACTGGTTGAAATTACGCTTAAGGACGACGAACGCGGCGACCCGCTGATTACCCGCGAGGCGCTTGCTGCGCTCGGCATACTTACGGGCGAAGAGCACGATACGCTTGCCCTGCTCGTGAAAAAAATCTCGGGCGTAATAAAAGACGCGCTCGCTGAAAAGGAGCTCGAGCTGATTGATATCAAGCTTGAGTTCGGGCGGGACAGGAGCGGCGGCATTATGCTTATAGACGAGGTGAGCGGCGATATTATGCGGGTAAGGGATAAAAACGGCGTGAGCGTACCGCCGACCCTGCTTGAAAAAATTGTAACGGGATAAAAAGCAAGAGCCGTTCCCGAATGAACCGCACCGGGCTGCACGGACATTAATAAACAAAAACAAAAAGCAAAAAGTCGCCCGTCGCAGGGATAGTTACTTTTTGCTTTAAGCTTTTTCATTTACATTATATAGCCGATTAACTTGAAAAACGTGAAGCGTTTTTAAAAAGCAAGCTTTGCTTACTTTTGCGCCAATGGCGCGTTATCGGTTATGTAATTAAGTTAATTGATTTCAACAATCGTTATATTCTCCGCCGCCACGCTGACCTCAGAGAGCAGCGTGTTTTTTATCGACGCCGCGCCCGCAGCGTCAAGCCCGTCGGACTTGACGATAATATTCACGCCCCTGTCCGAGATGTAAACCAGCGCGTCCGCGAAGCCCTGCGCCTTGAGCAGGTTCTCGACTTTGGTTTCGCTTTCTATGTTGTTTCTGAGCCGCTCGGCGCTGCGCGCCATAACCTCAAGCTCATCGCCCCTCGAGTCGCCGCCGTGGAACATCGCCGCCATGAACTCTTTCGCCTCGTCGCGGCTCTCCTGCAAATCCATGCGCGCCTGTGCAAAATACGCACGCGCCTCGTCCGACATGTTCTGCGAGTTGTTTGTCAGTGAAACAAACGCCGCGTCGCCGTAATATGCGCCCCGCGCCTCGTCCTCGCTCACGGGGATTATAAGATTTTCTGTATCTCTGCTTGCTGCGGCGTAGATGTAGTTGACGTAAATAGCCACGCCGAGCAACAGCGTCAGCCCCGTGACAATTATTTGCTTTTTCCCGATAATCATGTTAATCCGCGGACGTTTCAGTTTGCGTAAAAATTTCGGTTTTCTCATAGCTGTTTCTCCTTAATTGCTGATTGCTGATTATTAATTGCTGATTAATATACCACGCTTACCCTCGCCGTGCTGATTCCGAGAACCTTAGACACGGTTTCAACCACCTTTTGCTTTATTAGCACATCGTCGCCGCCGCCGCACACAACCGCCACGCCGCGCACCTGCCCGCCGGCTTCAAGCGTCACCATAACATTCACGCTGCCAACCCCGCTGATTTTTGATATAATATCTGTCAGCCGCCCCTCAAGCTGCTGCGTGTATTCGCTTTTGCCGGTGATGATTTCCGCCTCGGCTTCCGCTTTCTCCCTGCTCCCGCCGAAGCGGAACAGCTCTGAAAATAAAATCAGCAGAATCAGCGCGAACCCGACGGCGACTATGATTTTTACCGCCTTGTCGTTTTTAACTATAAACGCGGACAGATTTTTTATATCTTTCATTTTTTATTTTCATTAAGTCCTTTCTTCACAAAAGCAGAATGAAAGCAAAACTTCAACCTCGCCGCAAATCGGCATATTGCCTGCGCCTGCCCGGCGCTTTAATCCGTTCTTGGTACCGACCACTCCGGGGGCGGCGGGATTTCGCGCTGCGGTTCGGTGTCTGCTTCTATGGTTACTTTTATGTCCCTGCCCACTGTCTGCTCCGTCAGCGCCGCCGCTCTCGCGAAGTCTGCGCCGGGCGGCAGAACAAGCAGTATTTCATTAATAGATATGCTGTACAAACCTGAAATATTAACAATTACGTAAATTTTGGACGGGTAAATTTCGTCCCTCTCCAAAACCTCGCGAACCCGCGAAGAAAGCTCCTCCGCTATGGCGCGCTTCCGGGCTTGCGTTGTCTGCTCCGAAAAGTCGATAAACCCGCCCCCTGTGCCAAACTCAATATCCGTAAACTCATCGAAATTAATGTTCACTCCCGAAACAAGCGAAATCACCGCAGTGATAAAAAAGCAGGAAATCAAAAAGCCAATCTGCTTCTTAAAGCTGTTCTCGGGCACGAGCATGCGAAACAGGGCGGTCGCCGCCGAAATGAAGCAGATATTTAAAAGTATACTTCCCATATGTCACACTTTAATTGTCAATTGTCAATTGTCAATTGTCAATTGTCATACACCTCCGTTCCAAATCATCAGCATAAGTCCTACAGATATAATTACAATCAACGTAAAGCAGAACAGCAGCGCAAAGATAATCCCCATGACGCTCTCGCCGCTTTTAAGCAGACCCGAAAGCTGCGAAAGCCCGAAGATGCTGCTGATTGCCGCCGCTATGCTGAGCGCAATCTTATGCACAAAAACCGAAATAAGCGTAGGCGCGATTATTACAAGCCCCGCGATTATCCCGAATGTCCCCGTGCTGTTACGCAGCACGTTCATGCTTCCGCGCACGGTGGACAGCGCGTCGCTGACCGCGCCGCCTATAAACGGCACCGAATTTGAAACCGTGAACTTTGCTGCGCGCAGAGCCACTGTATCCGCCGAGCTGCTGACAAAGCTTTGAAGCGACAAGAGCCCCGTAAATATCGCAACGAGCAGTCCGAGAGTCCAGATTACAACTTTCTGAACCGTCCCTGCGAGCGCCTCGATTTTAAGGTCGGGCGTTATTGCCCCCGCCGCCGAAACGCCGAGTATAACGCTCGCGAGCGGCATCAGAATCATCGAGGTTATGTAGGTGAAGACCTGTCCGGCAGTAATAACAGACACCGCGAATACCGAGGCTGTCGTAAGCTGCCCCGCAACAGCCATAACCCCCGCGAACACCGGCACGAACGTGAGCAGGAAAACCCCGCCCGAGTGCAGCGCGGCGCCGGCGCGCAGGGTAATGTCCGACACGTACATAATCATCAGCCCCGCACCCGCAAGCACGCCTACGATTCCGAAGGCGTCGGAGGCTCGTCCCGTGTTCCCCGCCTTGCCCGAGTCTGCGCCGTCGCGCAATGTTTCAACAATCGCCGAGAGCAGAATCACCCCCGTCAGCGCCGCAAGCATCCGCAGCGGACGGGTCAGCTCGTTCATAAGCATATCCCAAATCCCGCGTATAACCGAGAACGGCGACAGCCCGAGCGCGCCCGCATTGTCGGAGGTTATATTGTTGTCGTTCATGAATTCCCGCGCTTCTTCGGGCAGGGCGTTTATAAGCGTCTCCGACCCAAAGTCGGAGGAATCCTGCCCGAAATTATCTTCAAGCGCAGAGGAGGGAACCGGCATGGCAATGAATAGTGAATAATTAATAATTAATAATGTTAAAAGTTTTATAATTCTTTTCATGTGATTAGTCCTGTAATTAATTCCACCAAGCTATTGAAAAGCGGCAGCGACAGTATTACAATCGCAATTTTCCCCGCGAGCTCAAGCTTGCCCGCGATAGCGGTTTCACCCGCGTCCTTGCACGCGTCGGTCGCGAGCTGCGTAAGGTAGCAGACCGCAAGCCCTTTGAGCAGGGTTTGTCCGTAGATGTTGTTCATGCCTGCCGACGACATGAGGTTGTTCACGGTGTCGAGCGCGGGGCGCATGGCGGTAATCACGGCGATGAGTATGATTATTCCGGCGAGAAGCGGTATATAGAGCCCGAACTCGCGGTTATACTGCCGCAGAATAATCGACAGCACCGCGGCAACAAGCCCGAGCCCGACAAGTGCGGTAATGTTCATACGCTCACCACAACCCGAAAATATTTTTTATCGTGTCGAACAATACTGCAATCTCGTTTATAATCATCATCAGCACGACTATAAGCCCTGCGATGTTCGTCATCATCGCCTGCTCGGGCTTTTCCGACTGCTTCAGAAGCTGTCCGAGCACCGCCACGATTATACCGATTGCGGCTATTTTAAAGATTAAATCTATTTCCATAAGCCGCTCCCTTGAACAGTTGACAATTGACAATTGACAATTGTCAATTAATTTTTATTTATACTATAATTATTGCCAGCCCCAGTCCCGACAGAACCCCCACCGAGCGGTACATTGCGCCTTTCCGCGCGGCGGCGTCCGCAGCTTCGGCAAGGCGGGCTGAGAGCAGCTCCTTGTTAAGCTCCAGCATGGCGGCCTGCCCCGCGGCGTCGCTGTTTCCGAGCGAGCTGCCGATTGACATCAGAATTTCGCGTTCCTCTTTTAGCGCGGGAAACTTGTCAGCCGCCGCGCTCCACGCCTCCCGCTTATTAAGGGCTGCGCTTTCTGTGACCGCGTCAAGAAACTCTCCGCCGCACAGCGCCCCGAACAGCTCCCCGAGCGGAAGCGCGCGGTATCTTATCTGTACCGCCATGTTCTCGAGAAGCTGTATAATTTCCGCGAGCAGAACCTCGCGCTTTTTAAGCTCCGCCGAGCGGTATAAGCCGGCGGCTGTGCCCGCGAGCAGGCAGAAGACTGCTAAAATTAATCTCACTTTTTAAACACTCCCTCACATCTCCGTCAGCTGTTGAAAACTCATCTTCCCGGGCGGCAGATTTAATTTTCAAATTCTTTTCATTCTTCCATAGACCTTGAAGCTTCCCTATATTTACGCCCGTGCCGAGCAGCGCTATGTAATTCACATGCCTGATTATCCCTGCAAGCGCGCAGGAATCCATCGCTTCCTCCGGGCTGCCGCAGTGCGCGGTCATGATTACGCCGACGCCCGAGTTCAGGCACTGCGCGATTTCATCTGCGTCGCCGGCGACCTCGTCACAGATTATAAAGTCCGGCGATAAGGCGCGCAGGGCTGTTATAAAGCCCTGTTTCTTCGGGAAGCCGCCGAGCGTGTCGATGTTCGCGCCTTTTACGCAAAGCTCACCCCGCTCGTCTATGACAGCGGCTTTGTAGCCGGCTTCCGACAGGTTCCGTGCAAAGTCGCGCAGAACCGTCGTCTTCGCGCTCATAGGCTTGCCGATGATGAGCAGGCTTTTCATATTTTGCAATTGTCCGTTGTCAACTATTAATTGTAAATTGTTCATCAGCTCGTCCGAGCAGCCGGGAAACTCCCGCGCTATACGCAGATTGATTGATGTTATATCGCGTATTGCGGAAACTCTGTCGCCGTCTAAAACTGCAGTCCCGCAGAATCCCGCCCTGTGCCCTCCGCTGAGCGTGACGAACCCCTGCGCCAGCTGCCGCGCATAGCTGTGCAGCGAATAATCACAAAACAGCTCGATTAAGTTTTTTAAGTCTTCGTGCGTGACCGCGGTGTTTATAAAATGGCGCTTGGCCTGCATGCCGCTTTCGGCGGCGCCGAATTCGACGGCGATAGCCTGTCCGGCGCGCAGGCGGATTTCCCGCGCTGTTTGCTTGATGCCCGGCGGGAGCGCCGACAGCTTGTCTTTATACATGGGTAAAAAATCGACAGCCTGCTCAAAAGCTGTTCGCGTTTTTTTAATAGCTGTAATCATGCTTAATTTTATGCCGCAGGGCGGAAAAAAAGAACCGCCTTGACGGCGGTTCTCAGTGTTTAATCATTTATCGTCTTTATTTACAGGCTTATCCTTGCTTGCCATATCGCGCACTTTTTTGACCGCGCTTTTAACGTCTTTCATATCTTTGCAAGCCTCAAATTTATCCGCAATAAGATTGGCGATAAATTCCATTTGTTTATCAGTCATAACGTTTTCCACTTTTTCACCATGTCCTTTCTACAATAACGAAAAATGAAAAGTTTCGTTTTCCCGATTTAGTATCGTTTATTTTAAATTTAATTCTTTTCCAAGTATAAACGAATCCTATATTATTAATCTACCACATATTCAGCTGAAAGTCAAGCGGGATACCCGATTCTGTTCCCGTGTTTATTACATCGCCGCATGATATTCTGTTTCGTAGTATTCTTCTCCCCAGTAATGACCGCCCTTCTGCTGCTGTTCTATCTGCCATAACCGCTGCGCCTGTTCTGCAAGCTCATGCAGCTCTGCGGCGATATGGTTATACTCGGGCGGAATCACGAAATACCTTCCCAGTCTGCCGGTGTTAATACTGACGATATACCCCTCTCCCTTCACAATGTGCGAGGGCTGCATAACGTCAGCCAGCATAAGGATAAGCTCTGAGGTTCTTTCGTTCATGCTTTCATAAGAATTGAATTCCGCCCATGTGTTCCATTCATATTCTGCAGTGTCCATATCTGCGCCGATATAATGCGCTTTGAGAATTGACATGCCCGCGTGCAGCCAGCTTTCCTCCGCCCCTCCCGACAAGCCGAACCCCTGGCGCTCAAGCTCCGCAATCAGATTCGTGTAGTGCGCGAACACGTATACGTTCAGCCCCGTGCTGTTCACTCTGTAATAATTTCTGTCTTTTGTATCCGGGAAAAGCTGAACCTTTTCGTCAAACCCGAGCGACAGTATCCCGATAACTTTTTCAGAGGAATAAAACCGCTGCTCGAAAGTTTCCGCCAGATAATCGGCTCTCAGCGCTTCATAAATGCTCATCGCGTCCGCGAGCCTGCTTGTGCTGCCTGCCTGCTCGCCCGCAAGCGTGAACAGCTCCGCGGCGGCTTCCACGGCTTCCTTGCCGCTGAACCAGTCGTCAATACTGCCTACCTGCGCAAACTTATAGTCGTCGGTCATAATAAGCGACAGCAGCCTTTCAATTTGTGAGAGGGTCAGACGGACGTTTCTTGTGACCGTGCTGCCGTTATTTAATGTATACGTGACCGGTTGCTGACGGCGGGAGCTTTCATTATGGGAAAAATCGTACCTGTGCTCTTCTCCATAATAAACATACCCGAAGCTGTCGTAATTGCGCTTATTTTCATTGCTCTCAATGTGAATCTGCCGGATAAGCTCGATGGCTTCCCTGTCCTTGAACTCGACGGGCTCCCCGCCGTAGCTGGTGTACCAGCCGCGGCGCTGATGCCCGAACTGCTGACTGTCCAAAAACTGCACTTCAAACGTTACGCTCTCAATGTCGACCGACTGCGGCACATATCTGCCGATACCGAAGCCGTCAGCGGCAAGCAGAACATTCGCGATTATAACAGAGCCCGTGAGCATGCACGCATACTTCAAAAACGCTCTGCCCATCTTCTTGAAGCCGCGCTTGGCTGAAACGTCGAGCACAAGAAACGCAACCGCCGTAGTCATAACAAGCCCGAATACTGTCCCCGCGTTGTGATTCATGTTACCGATGAAAAACAGCGAGGCTATACAGAATACTACAAGGCTCATTATTATTTCCAGCGCGCCCCTGAATACGAATGAATTCCCCGTTTTCTCCGCGCCGCGCCGTTTTGCGAGGTAATAGGCGCCCGCAAGGAACCCGCCGTTTATTAAGATGAAAGGTATAATTATCGCAGGGTTCAGGAACGTCAGATACTCTGATAATGCTGCCTCATTATGAAAGCGGCTCATGAAATGAGCAAGCTCAGATATAGATACAACTAGGAAGCCGCCGGGCGACGTGCCCGCAAGCACTGTTTCGAGCTGCTCATAAATGCTAATCTGCCATACATTATTGAAAATCATTGTCCCGAATAGACCGATAATCGCCGGGATAATAATCATAATCATCGCAGGGTAAACCACGGTTTCATAAACCCTGCCGCAGATTGCCGCACAGAAAACCGAGATGATATAAACCGAGATAATCGTCAGCAGCCCGATGAACATCGCCGCCGCAATCACCGCCATTGCATAGGGGTAATCATAGAACGTATCCGCAGGGAAGCCGAACCGGATAATAAACAGCCCTATAACCGCGCTGATTGTGTAAGTCAGTGCAAGCGGCGCGAGCCCCGAAGCAAAGTCGCCCCAGAATCTGTCGCGGTTTTTAACAGGCAGCGACCATGAGAGGTCGACACGCTCGCGGCGGTTGTAATAGTCGTAGCAGTTGACGCCGCCTGTGTAAACGAGCAGCATGAACACCGTACCCGCCACGATGCAAAGGAACATGCTGACAATAAGGAACGAGGCCGTTCCGTCGTTGTAAACTCCGGTTTTTTCCGCGTTCAGGTCAAGCGAAAGCGCGAATGTAATCAGCGGAAAGCTTAAAATCCCGCATATAATCATGATTGTTATCTGCGACTTCAGGGAATAAACGCGGTAAAGCGCATACTTCAAAAAATCGCTGTTAATCCTGGCTATTCTTGAAATCATAACCGAGCACCTCCAATTCGTAAATAAATATTTCTTCAAGTGACAGCGGAACTATATCGAGGATTTTAGGGTTCTTTGCGGCGATTTTCGCTTTTATATCCTCCGCCTCGCCTTTCGCGATGATGTAAACGACGCTCCTGTTGCGCTCAAAGTGCAGAATGTTTATGCCGGCGTCCCTGAAATCTTCTTTTGTGTACTCCTCGTCGAACGCTGTCTGAATCTTCTGAATGTTGCCTTTCAGGCTGTCGAGCTCGCGGTCGAAGACGATTTTGCCCTTGTGCAGAAGCCCCGCCCTGTCGCAGAACTCATCAATCTCAAACAGGTTATGCGACGATATAATCACCGTCATCTCGTTGTCGAGCATGGCGTCAACAAGCATCTTCTTGACAATAATACGCATGGTCGGGTCGAGCCCGTCGAACGCCTCGTCGAGGTACAGGAACTCCGGCTTGCAGGAAATGCCGCAGATTGCGAACGCCTGCCGCTTCATGCCTTTTGAAAAAGTCGCGAGCTTTCTGTTAGCGGGGAGCTCGAGCGCTGCCCTCATGTTCTCAAAGTTTTCTGCCGAGAACTTTGGGTAAAATGTTTTGAAATAGTCGCGCATTTCGGGCAGCGTGTAGTTGTTCCACTGCACTGTTTCGTCGTTGACGAAGAAGATTCTCTGCTTGATTTCGGGATTGTCGAAGACTGTGTGCCCGTCGACGCTTACGCTGCCTGAATCTATGCGGTAAATCCCCGAAAGTATACGCAGAATCGTGGACTTGCCCGCGCCGTTGCTGCCGATGAGCCCGTAGGCGCTGCCCTTTGGTACTTCGAGACAAACTCCGTCGACAGCCGCGTATCCGTCGAAGGTTTTGACTACGTTACTGAGTTTTATCATTTTTTCAAAAAGTCCTTTCTTCAAAAGTTGTTTTTAAAACGGCGCTTTCCCCGTTTCACAAGAATAGATTTTAAACCTTTATCCTTTATAATCAGCTAAAATGAAAAATGCCTTATTAATTTTCAAGATGCGTCTTGACTTAATTGCACAGTCGATATTGCTTTGCGTTTTTCAAGTTAATTGGCTTTATAAGCTATCGATTGCTTCTATTAAAGACGGTTTTTCAATCCCGCAGGCGAGCGCGTTTTTTACGCTGTCCGTAAAAACTTTCATCGCGCTTTTGCGCAGCGACATGATTCCCTCTTCGGAACCGCTCACATAGCTCCCCTTTGCGGGAACCGAATAAATCAGCCCGCGCTGCTCTAAAATAGTATAGGCTTTCTGCACGGTGTTCGGGTTCACGCCGAGCGACTTCGCCACTTCGCGCACGGCGGGCAGCTTTTCGTCCTTGTTCATCACGCCTGTGGATATGAGCTCGGTTATCCGTCCGCAAAGCTGCTCGTAGATGGGCGTGCCGCCTCTGATAATAATTGAGAACATAGAGTTTTCTCCTTTCTGTATTAATTGTATTAGATGTATTATATGAACTAATACAGATATTATAGCAGGTAAATTTTTACTTGTCAATAGGTTTTATAAAAATATTTTTACAAAATACGCTTGACATGACATGAGAGTTATGATATATTCATATTACAACGGCAGACGTAGTAATATTAAAGCAGCAGCGTTTGTGAATAAAATCGGGAAAAACATTGTTTTATTCCGGTTTCATAAAGAAAGGACTAAACTGAAGCATGAAAACATTGATTCTTTACGCAACCAAGCACGGAGCCGCCCGCGAGGTCGCCGGACGGATTTCAAAGCATTTCGGGGATGCGGTTGTCTGCGACTTAAAGCAGAGCGACATTCCCGACCCTGCGCAGTTCGGCAGTATAATCATCGGAAGCTCCATATACGCCGGCATGATTCGCAAGGAGGCAAAAACATTCATATCGCAGAATAAGGATATGCTGCTGAGTAAAAAGCTCGGCCTGTTCCTGTGCGGTCTGGACAAAAACCACGGACAGGAGGTTTATGACGCAAACTTTCCGCCTGAGCTGCTGCAGGCAGCAAAGATAAAAAGCTCGCTCGGCGGCATCTACGACCCGAAGAAAGCGGGCGCCATGGGACGGTTTATTATGAAGATTGTCACCAAGAACAAGGAATATTCTGATACTATTGACAACCAAAAAATCAAGCAATTTGCAGAGGAAATACAAGTTTGAAAATAACCGGTATAAATCTGGGGAAAACGAAACATTTCATTTACCGCCCTTGAAGAAAGGACTTAATTAAAGTTTGAAAATAACTAATACAAAACCGGGGAAAACGAAACATTTTATTTCCCGCCTTTGAAGAAAGGACTTAATTAAAATTTAAGAATAAAACAATTGAATCGGGGAAAATGTTGTTTTCATGATTCAGTTGTGAAGAAAGGACTTAATGAAAATGAAAAAGAGAACAAAGATATTGCTTATTATAGGCGGGGTGTTCTTAGTGCTTGTCGCCGTGATGTTCCTCGCTGTGACCGACGGGCTCCGCGAGGGCATGGAAATACAGCTTGACGGCATTAACTTGTCGGGGACAGCGGACGGCATCTATACGGGAACCTTCGAGCATAAGCGCTGGACGAACACGGTAAGGGTTTATGTACACAATAATGAAATAATAAAAATAGAAGTCGCGGGCGATGCCGGCGGCATGGAGGCGACGAGCGTTTCTGAGGAGATTTTTGCGCGGGTGATTGCGGCGCAGAACACCGATGTTGACGCTTTTTCCGGCGCGACCGTTACTTCTAACGCGTATTTGAAAGCGATTGAAAACGCCTTGAACGGATAGCGAAAATTCTAAAATCCTCCCGCCTGTCATATAATCAGTACAAGACTGACAAGCCCGGAGGGATTTATTTTGTACACAGGTTTATCAACTGTAAAAGCCGAAGAATTACTGCGCCGCGACGGCGCGAACAAGCTCGCCGAAAGCAAAAAGTCGGGACTCCTTTCTGTGTTCGCAGGGCAGTTCAAGGACGTGATGGTGCTTATTCTGCTCGCCGCCACCGCGTTCAGCCTTATCTTAGGCGAGCTGTGGGACGCCGTCACAATTATTATAATAGTAGTGCTGAACGCCTGCCTGGGCTTCTTCCAGGAATACCGCACGGAGAAAACCCTCGAAGCCCTCAAGAAAATCGCCGCGCCCACCGCCCGGGTCTACCGCGATAAACGGCTTGTGATACTGCCCGCCGACAAACTCGTTAGAGGCGATATAATAAGGCTTGAGGCGGGCTCACGGATTCCTGCGGACTGCAGGATTTTAGAGTGTTCGGCGCTCGAGTGCGACGAATCTATGCTGACGGGCGAGAGCCTGCCTGTATCCAAGCATGCAGACAACGCTTGCTTTATGGGCACGAACGTCACGAAAGGCAACGCCGTTGCGCAGGTTACTGCAATCGGCACAGCTACCGAAATGGGGCGTATTTCCGAAATGCTGACAGACATAGAGCCTGAGAAGACGCCGCTGCAGAAGCGGCTCGCCGAGCTCGGCAAAATCATGGGGATTGCTTGTCTTGCCGTGTGTTTTCTTGTCGCACTCATCGGGGTTTTGCGCGGCTTCGGGCTGTTTGACATGACGCTGACGGGCATTTCGCTCGCCGTCGCGGCGATTCCTGAGGGGCTGCCCGCGACGGTCACTATTTCGCTCGCTTTAGCCGTAAGAAGAATTTATAAACAGAAAGCCCTTGTAAACAAGCTGCACTCGGTGGAAACGCTGGGCTGCACTAACGTAATCTGTACCGATAAAACCGGAACTTTGACACAGAATAAAATGACCGTGACGACACAATGGACAATTGACAATGAACAATTGACAATTAATTTATTAAATTTATGCGGCGCGCTCTGCAACAACGCGCAGAGGCAGCCTGACGGCTCGTTCGTCGGCGACCCGACTGAAACAGCCCTGGCAAAAAAAGCGAATATCGATATAAGCGGGTATACGCGGGTGTCCGAAATACCTTTTGACAATGCCGCGCGCTTCATGGCGGTGACAGTGCAGGACGGCGCGGGGAAAACGCTTGAATTCGTGAAGGGCGCGCCCGATGTCGTGCTTAATATGTGCGGCGGCGCTGACAGGAGAAAGGTTCTTGTCGAGGTTGAGCGCATGTCCGCAAAGGCCCTGCGTACCCTGGGCTTCGCGTATAAGCCGCACGACAGCGCGGATTATATATTTCTCGGGCTTCAGGGACTTCAGGACCCGCTGCGCCCCGAGGTAAAGAGCGCGGTCCGCAAGTGCCGCGCCGCGGGAATCCGCGTGATTATGCTGACGGGCGACCATAAGAATACGGCTCAGGAAATCGCGAAGCAAGCGGGCATAACGGACAATGTACAATTAACAATGAACAATGAACAACTAGCTTATACAGGCAGCGAGATTGCTTTACTATCAGATGAGCGGCTTCATGAAGCGGTAAAAACTGCCGCCGTGTTCGCTCGTGTTTCTCCCGCCGACAAACTCAGAATTGTGCGCGCGGTTAAGGCAGGCGGCAACATTGTCGCGATGACGGGCGACGGCGTAAACGACGCGCCCGCCGTCAAGGAGGCAAATATCGGCGCGGCGATGGGGATTACAGGCACGGACGTCACTAAAGAAGCGGCGCAGATTGTGCTGCTTGACGACAACTTCGCGACGCTCGTGAGCGCGGTCGAGCAGGGGCGCACGATTTATAACAATATCCGCAAGTTTGTGCGGTATATGCTTTCCTGCAACATCGGCGAGATTTTAACAATGCTTTTTGCGCTGCTGCTGGGCATGCCGGTTGCGCTGCTTCCGATTCAGATTCTGCTGATTAATCTTGTGACAGACGGGCTTCCCGCTGTCGCGCTCGGCATGGAGCCGCCCGACGAGGACGTAATGCGGAAGCCCCCGCGAAAAAGCGGCGAAAGCATTTTCGCAGGGAACCTGCTGCTCAAAATATTACTGCGAGGTCTTGGAATCGGCTTCTTCACGCTGCTGACGTTCCATCTCGTGCTGCAAGGCGGCTCGCACGGGGGCGAAACGTCCGGCTCACTCGCCGCCGCACGCACAGCGGCTCTCGCGACTCTCGGGCTTTCGCAGCTTGTCTTCGTTTTTGAATGTAAGGACAGCGAGCACGGACTGTTCAGTGCCCGCTTCAGCAACAATCCGAGATTGATTGGCGCGGTGTTGATTTCATTTGTGATTATACTATGCGTAATGCTGTCGGGGCTGCTGTCGCCGGTATTCCGTACGGTGCCGCTTGAGTTCAGTCAAGTTTTGGCAGTGTTCGGGCTTTCGCTTGGGTATCCGGTTTTGAAAGGTTTTTTGAAAAAACGGTTTTGAACTTGTAAATTATCACCGCGATTACGGGAACCGCAAGCCCCATAATTAGGTTCAGCTTCAAGCCTGTAATCTCGTTAAGCACAGGAAACATTGACGAAACATAAACGCCGAGAAGCAGCGGGCTCTTATAAACCTTGCACGGCTCGCCGCGCTCCCCGCCCGTAAGCAGGCTAATCAGCTTCAGCAGTATATGAAGCAGCATGACAAGAATGGCGAGGTCCGTCACGACCCAGAGCAGCAGAAAAACCGACTCCAGCCGCTCCAGCGCGCCCTGCGCCCCCACGGTCTTGACCGACATCAGAAACGGCTGCTCCATCTCACCGACGAGGTCTTTGCCGAAAACGCCGACCGTCGTCACAAAGATTATAATCCCTGCCGCGAACAGAACCCCTGCACTGAACAAGCCCCGCTTCTTGAAGCGGCGCGGGTTTTTGTCGCTGATTTCATCGCCGAGAAACAGCAGTGGTGTTATATAAACGAAAATCCCGAGCGTAGGCAGAACGCCCTGCATTATATTCGGCAGGTCGTACTGCGTTACGGGAAGAAGATTCGCGGGGCGGATTCGCGGGATTTGCAGCAGAAACACAGCGGCAAGCGCGAGCAGAACCACATAGAAAAACACATTACCCAGCAGCGCGAAGCTTTGAAACTTGCCGCTCAGAATTATAAAAATCAACGCCAGCAGAGTGACGGCGAAGAAGCCCGGCGGAACGCCCGGCATAATCAGCCCTGCGAACTTACGCGTGAACGAGTCGAGGTAAAACCCCGCAAGCATAAGCACCCAGGCTATATACAGCAGAACTAATATTTTTGCGATAACTCTCCCGAACGCCGATTGGTACAATGAGTATAAATCGGCGCTGTTGTTATGTTCAAAGTAAATGCCGAGCAGCGCGACGAGCCCGTAAAAAACCGCGCAGGAAATAATGAGCGAAACCCAGCCCGCCCGCCCGCCGAGGCTTGCGCCGAGGCTCGAAACCGTACGTATCATCGGCGAGAAAGCGGCAAGCATGAATAATACGTATGCCTGTTTGGTTGTGATTTTAGCCATAATAAAAATACCCCGCTGCGCCGAGAGCAATCGCAAAAAGCGTGCAGTACACCGCAATCACGCGCCTGCTTCTTTGTTTTTTAAGTTCAATCAGGTCGCTCAGAATCAATACGGCGGCGACGGCAATGAAAACACCCATCAGCGAACCTCCGAGCTTATGTTTATTTTTACGGGCGTACCCGCGTAAATCTCGTTCCAGCAGCTCTGAAGCCGCTCCCATCTGACCGGATGCCTCATGCGGAGCAGCTCGCCAATCCCGAGAAAGTCGCAGCCGAGCTTTTTTGAGGCGGCGATTACTTTTTGAATCTCCGCATATATAACGCGGTTCTGCTCTTTTTTAAACAGCGAGTCATGACCGGCGCTGTCGATTATCCGGGTGTTAAAGCTCACGTCAATAACTATGCCTTTCAAAAGGTTCTTATCGTCCTCGTTCCACTCGAACCGGATTTGCCGCCTTGCGTTCTCGAGCCGCGCCGCCGCGCCGTCCGCTAATTCGACCGTCGAATACACGGACTTGTTCGTGAGCAAATTATAACCGCGCGCTGCATCGGGTTCCAGGAAGCCCGCAAGCGCACCGCCGCATATGACCGCATACCCGCTCGGCACGACGATGATTTCGCCACTGTGCTCCTTAAACACAAGCGCGGGAACCGTAAAGGCGCTGCCGCCCGCCATCTCAGACAACAGCTCATAAAACTCCATGCTTCTTGAAATCGCGTTAATCCCCGAATACTCGCCGTAATTGCGCAGAATATCGAGCGTCCTTGTTTCGGTGAGGATTCTACATGCTTCAGCCGCCTCGCCGCGGACGATGAATATGGACGAAGTCAGGCGCAGCGTGTTGTTGCGCGCGAGGAAGTCGGTATATTTTTCAAGGTTTTCCCCCGCCGCCTCCTCGCCGATTAAGAAATATTCCGCCGTGCTTACCGCCATCTCCCGCGGGAAACGTTTCTTGAGCGTTTCGAGCGCCGCCGCAGGGGAGCTGCCCTCGGCGAAGTCGGTATACTTCTGATTCACGTCGTCGCCGCCCTCGTCCGCGCCTTCAATTTTCTCGTAAAGAATCGAAACGCGCGAACCCGCTTCTTCGTGCTTATCAATGCCGAGCACGAAAACAGGCTCCGCAAGCGTAATTTCCGTCATGCGAGGGAAGTACCGCGCACTGCTCATAACGCTGATTACGACAAAGACAATGAGGACGGTGATTATTGATTGTTTCAATTTTTATTAAGTCCTTTCTTCACTGGCGGCAAATGAAATGCTTCGTTTTCCCCGGTTTTGTGCCGGTTACCCTCAAACTATAATTAAGCCCTTTCTTCACAGGCGGCAAATGAAATGTTTAATTTCTCCCGGTTTTGTGCCTTCCCCGCGGAAGCCGCAGCAGCCCGTCCCGAATCGCGCTGTCGCCGTCCTTATACGCCGTCATGTACGGCGCGCCGAGCGACGTCGTTTGACACAGGTAATACAGCATGAATATAAGCCCGAGCGAGAGTCCGTAAAGCCCTGCGAAACCCGCGCTGACGAGCAGCAGGATTCTCGTTATTCTAAACGAGTTTGCAAGGTCGCCGTTACTGACGACAAAGCCGCAGATTCCCGTCGTCGCGACTACGACCACTATTGCGGGGGAGATGAGCTTCGCGGAGACCGCCGCGTCCCCGACCACAAGACCGCCGATAATCGACACCGCCTGCCCGATGGACTTAGGCAGCCGTATGCCTGCCTCAATCAATATCTCAAACGCGACAAGCAGCGAAAAGACCTCAAGAAACGTCGTGAACGACACCGCCTGCTTGCTTTTTATTATGGACAGCATTAAGTTCGTGGGGAGCATTTCGTGGTGAAAGGTTGTAATCGCAACATAAAAGGCGGGGATAATAAGCGACAGAAACGCGCCGACATACCGTAAAAGCCGCACATAGGAACCGTGCGCGTAGTTCTGCGAGTAGTCCTCGCCCGACTGGAAAAGCATGTTGAATACCGCCGGCACGACAAACGCGAGCGGGTAGCCGTCCACAAGGATTCCGATTTTACCCTCTGCGATGTTTGCGCAGAGCTTATCGGGGCGCTCGGTGTACATGACCTGCGGGAAAATCGACCAGCGGCTGTCTTTAAGGCTTTCCTCTATGCTGCTGGTGGATTTTATGAACTTTTCGCTTACTTTTTCGAGCCGCTTTAAAACTTCCTGCACCTTCTCGGGCTCGGCTTTGCCGTCAAGGTAGACGACGACTGCATTAGTCTGCGCTTCCTTGCCGAGCTTGACGTCCACAAGCCGCAAACTCGGCGTGTTGAGCCGCCGCCGGATAAGCGCGGTGTTTGTCCGTATCGCCTCTATAAAGGAATCCTTGGGGCCCTTTATGACGTTCTCCTGCCCGGGCTCGGAAATCCCGCGCAGGGAGAAGCCTTTCGAGTCGAAGACCGTGGCTTTTTCCTCGCCGTCAAAAATAAGCGCGGCGTCGCCCGACAGGATACTGCGGACGATTTCGTTCACATTGCTTTCTTCCTTTTGCGCAGCAAACCATGTAATGCCGTGCAAAGTCAGCGGCTCGATGACCTCGACGCCGACGGCGCGCGTGTTTACCAACCCGTCAACGGCGATGATGGTGGCGGCGCGCGGGGAAACCCCGCCGGTCATGAAGTCAAGCTTGATTATATCGCCCGATTCGCCGAGGATTTGTTTGATTTGTTCTAATAACATATTTCCACTCAAGTCCTTTCTTCACGGGCAGGAAATAAAATGCTTCGTTTTCATTTTGCCATAAAAATAGCAGGGTATTTTGAATACCCTACTATTATTTTACATATTAAGTATTTTATTCCTTTAAAACATAATCATTTATATTTTGCGCAGTCCTTGCAAATAATCATGTTGTTCGGATTCATTTGATTGCAGTTTTTGCATGTCCATTTGCTTTGGGAGCCGTTGTTCCCGTTTAATGAGGCGTCGTTTTGACTCGCCCCGCTTTTTGTTTTCATCTTCTTAAATAAACTCATAATAAACTTCCTCCTTTATAAGTTTTTGCTCCTGACCGGAATCCATACCTCCGTTAGCCCGTAATTGAAATCTCCCCTGCCGTAGCCGTAATACATCTCAAAGGTTGTCTCCTCTGCCTGCTCATAACCGGAGGTCGGAAACCATTCGGTATAAATGCGCCTCCAGGTATCGCAAATATGGCCGTCCACGGCAGGAAAAATCGCCCACGTCTGTGCCGGTACGCTAAGCCGCGTGTATTCGGCGGGAATACTGAGCCCCGGCGGCGTAAAGTAGCAAATCATGTACTTAAAATGAGTTTCCGTGTGGTCGAATAAGGCGGCGTGAAACCATGTGTCATGCGGTCTTCCGAGCAGGTCGTTAAATTTATCCCATGTTCCGGCTTCAAGTTCTTTGAGAATAAATTGTCTGACCTCCTCTGCAGTATTCATATCGCTGGAGGTAACATTGCCGTAAATTCCGAACACCTCGAAAGCGTCCCTTTTTTCAATGCGGTAATTCATCTCGATATCTCCTTTAATTGATAAGCAGAAGGTCATTTTAGGATAGGCCTTGAGCATAGTTCCGATGTCATAAGCCGACGACGGCGTTACTCCGTGCAGGTTCTTAAACGCACGGCTGAACGCTTCCGGTGAATCGTAACCGTATTTTAAAGCCGTGTCAATGACTTTCAGATTGTTTGCCTGCAAATCAAACGCCGCCAGCGTCAGCCGTCTGCGCCTTATATATTCTGACAGCGTTACACCGGTAATAAACGAAAACATTCTTTGAAAATGATATGTCGAGCAGCAGGCAATCTGCGCGGCTTTATCATACGATATTTCATCTGCCAGATTCGCTTCGATATAATCGACAGCGCCGTTCATTCTAAGCAGCCAGTCCATAAAACCCCCTCCTTTCAATATAAATTATATCGCATTATTATATAATTTTCCTTGCATTTCATGCACTAAATTATTAGGTTTCCCTAAGAGCCTGTTTAGTATCGCGCCGGCGGCAGCTTTGCGGTATATTTTCTGCTCACTCGGAGATACTGAACAGGCTCTAAAAATGCAGTAAGCCAGAAAGAATTCCGGCTTACTCATAATACTTCGCAGTATGTACGTTTTATGCCGCGTTAAACAGCTCCAGCGCCTTTTTATACAGCGGGTCCATTTCGCAGCCGCAGCTTCCGCAGTCTGCGTCCGCCTGTTTAATTGCGGCGATGAGCTCCTTGTCGGTGTCCGCGCAGTCCGTTACGGACAGCCACTTCTTCGCCGGCGCGTCAATCGCGTCCCAGCCGCACTCCGCGAATTTTGTTACGATTGCCCTAAGTTCCTGATTGTTTGACATTTTTGTGTCCTCCATGTTTTTATGATACATTAATTATAAAGCATTTAAGTGGACAGGTGTGTGTCATATTAATTAAATTTTTCTGACGGTATTTACCTCCCCCGACGAAAGCGCGAAAGTTCCGCCGCTTGTTTTAACAAGCAGCCGCCCTGTATCGTCTACGTCTATTGCCGTCCCGAAGTGCTTTTCATTATTTTGCATATATGAAATCTTCTCGCCGATAAGGCAGGACAGTGCTCTGTATTCGTTCATGAAGCCGGGCTTCCCGCACAGGCTTATAAGCCCGCTGATTACGCTTTCAGCGAGCTCCTCGCGGGAGCAGGACGGCGTTTCGCCGCGCCCGAATACAGAGGCTGCATTTAATTCCGGGAACTGCGAAAAGTCTGTTGTGAAGTTAATGCCGATGCCGACGACTATGCTGCCGGCGGAAGCCTCGGCTAAGATTCCGCAGATTTTTCCGCCGTCAAGCAGAATATCGTTCACCCACTTGATTTGCGGGCTCTTGTCCGTATGCTTCTTTACAGCGCGGCAGACGGCAACAGCGGCGGCAGGCGTGATGAGCGCCTTATCCGGAACATCGTGCAGAATCACGCTGAAGTAGATTCCCGTACCCGGCGGCGAGTGAAAAGAGCGCGAAAAGCGTCCGCGCCCCGCGGTTTGTTCCTCGGCGAAGACGGCGCTGCCGTGCGGCAGGCTTGCCGCCTTTTCTTTTGCGATAATGTTGGTGGATTCGGTTTTTTCGAGATAGATATTCATGTTTTTATTAAGTCCTTTCTTCACGGGCAGGAAATAAAATGCTTCGTTTTCCCCGGTTTTGTATCATTTGTTTTATAATTTTAATTAAGTCCTTTCTGCACAGACGGGAATAAAATAGTTTCTCTTTTTCCGATTTTGTATCGTTTGTTTTAAAATTTTAATTAAGCCCTTTCTGCACGAACGGGAATGAAAAAGTTTCGTTTTCCCGATTTTGTATCATTTGTTTAAAACATGACTGCACTTTCTTGGAAAAAAGTAGTTGACAATTTAATTTTTATATGTTACAATAATCTTCGTAACTTAAAATTTACGGGCAAGGAGGGAAGAAAATGCCTAACATTAAATCGGCTATGAAAAGAGTTTTGGTTTCAAAAAAAGCCAATACAAGCAATAAATCGCATAAGTCTGAGCTGAAAACGCTGCTCAAAAAAGCAAACGCGGAAACCGCGGACAGCGCGGCTGTTCTGGCGGCAGTCAAAAAGGTTGACAAAGTAGCGGGCAAGGGTCTGATTCACAAGAACAAGGCGGCGAGAATCAAAAGCCGTCTGGCAAAAAAAGAAGCTTCTGCATAATGATTGGCGCGCTTTTTTGAAAACAGCGCGCCAATTTTTTTATCTTATAATCGTTTAAGTAATTGCCGATAAATAAAGTTGACAGGTTTGCCGCCGTATTTTTGTCGGCAGGCAAGGCAAATTTTCCGCGAATATCCGTCGATATTTAAGGAAAATTTAACGCAGCATGGCGGCAAAAATCCAAGGCAAACGTCAAGTTTATTTATTGGCGATTACTATCTTAAGAAACAGCAAAGCTGTTTCTTACATTCGCCCGTTGGGCGAATACCGCGCCACAGGCGCATAATCGGCTATGCAATCGAATTAAGCCGCTTCGCAGCTTACGCGGCAAATGCCTTTTCTTCAAAAACGTTTAAGCATTTTTGAAGTTAATTGATTATATAACCTGCACTACAGGCTCTGTTATCAGCTTTCTTATAATCTGGTTTGAAACTAAAAAGCCCTCGCGCGTAATTGCAATGCCCTTGTCGGTAATTTGCAGATAATCCGGCGGCACCAGCCTGCACCTTTTCATCATCGCCTCTCTACGGAGCCCGAACCGCTCACATTCCGCAAAGGTGAGCCCCTCGGAGAGCCGCAGCTTCAGCATCGCATAGCTCTCAAAATTAACCTCTTCCCTTTCGGTTATAATCACAGTTTGAACCCGCTGCTTTATAAACTCCCTGATGTCGTTCATCACGAAGAATCGCTGGGGACAGCCGCTTCCCTCGCCGTCATAGAACGAGTGCGCCGCCGTACCGATTCCGAGATATTCGCGGCTTGTCCAGTATTTTAAGTTATGTCTACATTCATAGGAAGCAGGCCCTGCCGCAGGCGTACTGTCACCCGCGGCCCGCCGGAAGTTGCTGATTTCATACTGCGTGAAGCCGCGCTTCTCAAGCTCCTCGCCGCACGCGAGATAAATCTGCGCCGTAGTATTCTCGTCGGGGAGCTTGTGCGCCATGCCCGCAAAAGGCGTGCGCTCCTCGATTTTAAGCATATATGCGGAAACGTGGTGAACGCCGAGCATTGCAGCCACCTTTACGCTGCGCCGCGCGCTGTCCGGCGTCTGCCCGGGAATCCCGAGCATCAAATCAACCGAAACATTATTAAAGCCGCACTCAAGCGCAAGTTTTATCGAGTTCGACGCGTCCTCCGACGTATGCGTACGCCCGAGGACGCGCAGCTCCGCGTTCGAGAACGACTGTACGCCGACGGAAAGCCTGTTCACGCCGCTGTTTTTAAGCGACGAGAGTGATTCGCGGGTGAGCGTGTTCGGGTTCGCCTCGACCGTGATTTCCGCGTCGTCCGTGAATCTCAGCCTGCCCATAATGCGGCAGACGTCCCACCACGCCGCCGAGGGCGTCCCGCCCCCGAAGTAAACCGTGTCAAAGCGCTCCCTGTAATGCTCGGCGTTGCGGATTACCGCGTCGGCGTAGGAGTAGGAGGTACGGCTGTCGTAGGCGACGGAGAAAAAGTCGCAGTAGGGGCATTTTCCCGGGCAGAAAGGAATGTGAACGTAAAGTCCGAGTGACATAGGCTCTTTCTCCTTTCCGCTATTGCTTGCACGTTATATTATTGGCTTATAGGTTTGCTGTTATAATAAAGCTCGTCAGGACAAATATCCTGTCCGTGAAGCCATTCAATGCTTAATCCTGCCGGCTTCACGGTTTTAAAAAGAGTGGGGCTTCTTAACTCGTTAAACGGCTTAAAATCAAGATAAGGCTTAACGTCAAACAGTCGTTTTTCATTATTATTAAACGTTACAAGCAACGAATAATTATCCCGCGGCTCTACTTCAACAGCCTTAGGGCGAAGCATAAAATCACCTCAATCCGTCAATTTTTATTATTTCGCCGCTTTCGTTCCATGCTGTCCAGGCGGCGTTTAACTCATCTTCATGAAGAACAGCCCAAGCTTCAACAAGTTTACTCTGCTTACGGGGTAAATCACCTTTTATCAGATTTCCTTTAAAGTCATAAACACCCTCAAACTCAGCATACTTTGCGTGAAAATGCGGCATATGATGTTTCCCGCCTATTTCCTTATAAATGTAGATTAACACACCGTAAAAACTTGATAATAAAGGCATGATTATTTCCATTAAGTCCTTTCTTCACAAATGAACAATGAAAACAACGTTTTCCCCGGGTCAGTTGTGTTTATTTTCAAACTTATTCCTCCTACTTTTTCGGCTCGTCCGACCGCCCCACCAGATAGTCAATGCTCACGTCAAAATAATCGGCGAGCAGCCACAGCTTTTCAATAGTTGTGGTTGTTTTTGCGTTTTCAAGGTCACTGATTTGCGAGGGCGTAACTTTTAACAAAGTAGCAATATCATATTGCCTTGTCTTTTTTATTGCACGTAAAACCCTTAAACGTTCAGCAAATTTTTCTCTTAAAAACATAAAAAACCTCTTGACACATTAGATACAATGTGTTATAATAGATTTAATCTTTGATAATAGATTTTAACCAAGAAAGGAAATGTTAAAATGAAAGATACGCTTCAAAATCTTTTTATAAAATCCATACGGACTGAAAAGATAAGCGACACATTCAGACCACGTCTTATGGAGACAGAAAAAGAGCTCAAAAAATCCTTAAGCGGGAAACAGCTAAAGCTTTTCATTGATTACGCCAATGAACATAATCGGTTCAAAGAGCGGGTTACAACCGAAAATTTCAAGCGCGGCTTTTGGATTGGGTCATACCTTGCGCGAGAGATAACGGATTAGGTATCCAGCTTCAGCACCGCCATGAACGCCTCGGGCGGCACTTCAACGCTGCCGAGCTGCCGCATCCTCTTCTTGCCCTCTTTCTGCTTCTCGAGCAGCTTTTTCTTCCTCGTGATGTCCCCGCCGTAGCACTTGGCGAGCACGTCCTTGCGCATAGCCTTGACGGTTTCGCGGGCGATTATTTTCCCGCCGATAGCCGCCTGAATAGGCACCTCGAACAGCTGGCGCGGTATATTGTCTTTCAGCTTCTCGGCGATTCTTCTGCCCCGCGCATAAGCCTTTTCCGCGTGCACGATAAACGAAAGCGCGTCCACGACCTCGGCGTTAAGCAGAATATCAAGCTTAATCAGCTTGCTCGGCACAAAGCCGCTGATTTCATAGTCGAAGCTCGCGTAGCCGCGCGTCTTGGACTTTAAGAGGTCAAAAAAGTCGTAAACTATTTCGTTAAGCGGCAGGTCGAAGTGCATATCTACGCGCTTTTCGTCAAGGTATTTCATGTCCTTGAATACCCCGCGCCGCTCAATGCTGATTTCCATGATTGCTCCGATATACTCAGCCGGCGCAATTATGTGCGAATCGGTCATCGGCTCGAACGCTTGCGCGATTTCGGTCGGGTTCGGGTAATTTGCGGGGTTGTCTATTTTCACTACCTCGCCGCTGGTGAGCTCAATCTCGTAGATAACGGACGGCGCGGTGGTGATTAGGTCTAAGTTATACTCGCGCTCGAGCCGTTCCTGAATAATTTCCATATGCAAAAGACCCAAGAATCCGCAGCGAAAGCCGAAGCCGAGCGCGTTACTCGTTTCCGCCTCGAAAGTCAGCGCGGCGTCGTTGAGCCGAAGCTTCTCGAGCGCGTCCTTGAGGTCGTTGTACTTTGCGCCGTCCACAGGGTATATCCCGCTGAACACCATCGGCAGCACAGGGCGGTAGCCGGGGAGCGGGTCTGCGGCAGGGTTTACGACGCTTGTGACTGTATCGCCCACTTGAGTATCGCTGATTTGCTTGATTGAAGCCGAGATGAAGCCGACTTCGCCGGCTCTCAGTTCATCAGCGGCGACGTTGCCTGTCGCGCCCATGTAGCCGAGCTCGACGATTTGAAACTCCGCACCGGTCGCCATCATGCGGATTTTATCGCCTGCGGCAACCCTGCCCTCTTTTACGCGGATATATATGATTACGCCCTTATAGGTATCGTAATAGCTGTCGAAAATAAGCGCCTTGAACGGCTTGCTGTCCAAATCCTCGCCCCTCGGCGGCGGGACAAGCTTTATTACCTGCTCGAGCACCTCGCGGATATTAACGCCGTTCTTTGCGCTGATTTCCGGCGCGTCAAGCGCCGGTATACCGATAACGCTTTCGATTTCCTCTTTAGCCGCCTTGGGGTCTGCGGCGGGGAGGTCTATTTTGTTTATAACGGGTACAATTTCGAGGTCCGCTTCGACGGCAAGATAAGCGTTCGCGAGCGTCTGCGCCTCGATTCCCTGCGAAGCGTCCACAATAAGAACAGCACCCTCGCATGCGTTTAAGCTTCGGCTGACCTCATAGCTGAAGTCAACGTGCCCGGGTGTGTCGATTAGGTTCAGAATATATTCCGCGCCGTCCTCGCCTTTGTAATTCATGCGGACGGCGCGGGCTTTTATTGTTATGCCCCGCTCGCGCTCCAGGTCCATGTTGTCAAGAAGCTGAGCTTCCATGTCACGGAGCGCGACGGTCTGTGTGAGTTCTAACAGCCTGTCGGCAAGTGTGGACTTGCCGTGGTCTATGTGCGCGATTATGCAGAAATTGCGAATGTTTTTCGGGTAGTCCAAAGTTTATTTATTCCTCCGGTTGATTCTTTTCGTATTTATATGCGCTTTTTTCCCTCGCTTCAAGCAATACATCTTCAATAACCTCTTCTGCCTGCATAGAAGCTTGCGTTTTAACAATAAGCCTGTCTAAATACTTAACGTTATCATTGCTATCTTCATTCAGCATATCTTTTTTAAGCATCAATAAATCAAACAGTTTTTCTTTTTGCATAATTTGTATTTCCATTCCGCTTGTCATATTTTCATTAAGTTCTTTCTTCACAAACGAATCATGAAAACAACGTTTTCCCTGATTCAGCTGTGTTTATTTTCAAACTTTTAAATCCTAACTTTAAAACGCAAATCCGCCCTCTCTGAGCAGCTGCCGGTAAAAGCTTTCCCACCGTGCGTCGTTCCATTCATAAAACACAAACCAGTCGTCGTCGTCGAAATAATTATCCCAGTCGGCAGAGTATATAATGTCTGTAACTTCATAATAAATGTCGAACAGGTCATAGCCGTAATCGCTGTACGCCTCAAGCCATCCCATCCATGTATAAGCCACGCAGTCGCCGAAGTCTGCGACAATCGTGTTCCATAACGTTTCGCTCCAGTCGCTGTCGAGCAGAATTTTATAAAGCGCTTTATTGCTGTTGATTGCATATGCGGTGTATTCTTCGTCTGCGCCCCAGTGATAACCGCCGCAGTTTTCACAGTCATCCCAGTCCCAGTCGTAGTCGTCGTCCCAGTCGTAGTCCCAGGTGTAGCAGTTGTCACACCAGCAGTACTCGTCGCCGGTACACCAGTCGTAGTTTTCCCAGTAAGAGTCCCAGTCCCACAAGTCGTGGCAATCATCGCACCAACAGTATTCTTCGCCTGTGCACCAGTTATACTCCCAGTCGTTACTAAAACCTCTCGAACCGTAGAGCAGAGAGTCAAGACCGGATGAGTAGAACAGGTCTTCAAGGAAGCTCAGGTCGCCCAGCCCTTCCGCCCATTGCTCCAAGTCGGCAAGGAAAACAAACGAATCCTCCCAGTTGTTGATGTCTAAGGTATTATCGGTGTTCAAGGCAGGTCTGCTTATGCTTTTGCCGGTGTTTACATTGGTATTTATTTCAATATCCACAATCCTCATGCCGAACACGGAAAGCGAGCCCGTCGCTTTGGCGCTGTCGCCCGTGACATTGGATTTGAAGCTGACATCGACGCTTACGCCGTCTTCAACCGGCACGTTGATTTTAATATCGCCGCCGAACAAGCCGTTATCATAAAGCTTTACGTCTTCGTATTTGACGGTCAGCGAATATGTATCATAAGCGTCCGAATAGGAGGCTCTGACTTGACCCGTTTTATAGCCTTTGTCCTCCGTGCCCTCGTCGCGGAGGGTTATCGTGGTGGTGTCGCCCCACCAGTCAGTGTAAGAAAGTCTAGCGCTGCACGCGTACTGCCCGTTTCTCTCCGTGATGGACGAGAAGCTGATTGTCCCGCCGTCAATGATAATATCGCGCTTGACCACATCCTTGCCGCTGATGAAAACTCTCATGGTTATTAGCTCTTCGTCGCTTAAATCCCAGGGCTCAACGTCGTATATTTCATCAATAATTTCGTTAAGCGCTTCCTCAAACGTCTGATACCACGGATATTCGATGTAGTAGTCGTTTTCCATGTTGTAAATGTCACGCGCAAAATTCATCAGCAGGTCGCTGTCGATGAACGCCTCAAGACCGGTCTTCGCGATTTCATACAGGAACACCTCGTCGATGATTATTTCAAAAACGTCCGCGTTTCTGCTGAGCTCGCCCACGCTCACCTCTTCGCTCCACTTAGAGCTTACGTCCGCGGTGAGCTCGAAGTATGTATCCAGAACTTTATTGCCAATCACTTTGATTTCGTTAAGCAGCTCCTCGTAGTCAATATTGAAATCAAAGCCGGACAGGTCGCCCATGCCCATCAGGTCGCCGAGAAGTATGTAGTAATCGGAAATGCCGGGCAGCTGCATGAATATATCCTGCCCGAGCTGCCAGTAAGCGAGAGAAGCGTTAATTCCCAGTACGTCCGCGCTCAGCAGCGCGTATAAGTCCGTGCTGTTTTCAATAATCGCTTCGTAGCTGAGCGTCAGGCTGCCTATGTCCGCCAAAAACGGCGCAATGAAGAGCGCCTCGCTCGAGGGCGTAATCGTAATGCTTCCCGACTCCGACGCATAGGAGGGGATACTGAGGAACGGCTCAAAGCCCGCGAAGAGCGCGTCTATCGAGTTGCGCTCCGCTTTTTCGTAGGAAGACGCGCTGCTTGAGAGGAAGAACAGCAGCCCCGCCGTTATAGCCCCTGCCAAAAACATACACACCAATGTGATTACAACGGGTGCGCGGCTTCTGCGCATTACTGCGGTTTGCGTAAAGTTATTATTTTCCATAAGTACCTCCATGTATTAATTAAATTTTAATGTACTGCAGTTAAGTATAACATGATTCCAATCGCCCGCAGCGATTGCGGCGGTAAAACCGCCGACGGCGCGCCCGCACCGAATCATTGTTGAAATAAAAATGCTGTTTCGGCATTGCCGAAACCCGCCCGTTTGCGGGCGGCAAGCGTAAACGCCTGCATTGGCATTTTTATTATAACATATTTGTTTAATTTTAGCAAGTGTTTTTACCTTTTTGTAATTAGTTTGTAATATGGAAAATTTTTCCGGCAATATCAACTGCGCTTTTTGCGTCTTTCCCGTAGAAATCCGCGCCCGCTTTCTTCGCCCAGTCCTCGGTCACGACCGCGCCGCCGACCATGATTCTGCAGTCGGTTGAAGACTTTATGAGCCGCGCGGTTTGCTCCATCGCGGGGAGCGTCGGGGTCATAAGCGCGGACAAACCCACAAGCTTCACGTTCTGCCGCCTCACTTCCTCTAAAATCACCGAAGACTCCACGTCCCTGCCGAGGTCGATTACGTTATAGCCGTAGCTTTCCAGCAGCGTACGGACGATGTTCTTACCGATGTCGTGAATGTCGCCTTTTACGGTTGCGAGGATTATTTTATTATCGTTTCGGGCTTCGTTATCGCCGAAAGCGGTTTTCAGTATTTCAAAGCAGGCGCTTGCGGTTTCTGCCGAGAGCATAAGCTGCGGCAGGAAAATTTTCCCGCTCTCGAACAGTGCGCCGGTTTTATCAAGCGCGGGGATTAGCTGCATGTTAATTATTTCAAGCGGCGGAGTATCGGCAAGCAGCTTTTTCGTAATGCCGGCAGCTTCGGTTTTCAAGCCGTTCAGAATTGCATATTCCAATGTGATGTCCGCGGTTTGCGCGGGTTTTTCGACCCCGGCCGCAGAAGCAACATACTCCGCGGCGTTTTTGTCATATCCCGAAAGCACGCTGAAAGCGCGGACGGTATCGCGCATTTCCTTTTCGTTCGGGTTCATAATGGGCAGGTCAAGCCCGCTCTGCAGCGCGAGCGCAAGGAACGTCCGGTTAATCACCCCGCGCTCCGGCAAGCCGAACGAAATGTTCGATACGCCGAGCACTGTTATAAGCCCGAGCTTTTCCTTTACAAGGCGCACGGCTTTCAGTGTTTCAGCCGCGCCCTCCTGCTCGGCGCCGGCGGTAAGCGTTAGGCAGTCGATGAAGACGTCTTCGCGCTTTATACCCAGCCTGAGCGCGTGGTTTAAAATCTTCTCCGCCAGGACGAGCCGCTGCTCTGCCTTTTTCGGGATTCCGGCTTTGTCGAGCGTCAACCCGACCACTGCCGCGCCGTATTTCTTAACGAGGGGTAAAACAGCGTCAAGGCTCTCGTTCTCGGCGTTCACGGAGTTCACAATCGGCTTGCCGTTGGTTACGCGCAGCGCGGCTTCGAGAGCGGCGGGATTCGCGCTGTCAAGCTGCAGCGGTATTCCCGTGATTCCCTGTACGGCTTTCACGACTTTCGGCAGCATTGTAACCTCGTCAATTCCCGCCGCGCCGACGTTGACGTCGAGAATGTCTGCGCCTGCACTTAATTGCTCGGCGGCTTGCTTTAGGATATAGCCCATGTCGCCCGCGAGAAGCGCTTGTTTCATAAGCTTTTTGCCGGTGGGGTTAATGCGCTCGCCGATTATGCGTGGACGCGAGATGTCGACGGCGCCGGAATAACCGCAAAGGACGGGCAATTGACAATTGACAATTGACAATTGATAATTAATTTCACGCTTACGAAGTTCTTTAATAAATTCCGGGGTTGTTCCGCAGCAGCCGCCCATGATTTTTATCGGCGAGATGCCGGGCGCGGCATCGGCTAAAGCCGACATGGCATCTGCAAACTCCTCCGCCGACAGCTTGAACTCGCCTGTTTCGGGGTCGGGTAGTCCCGCGTTGGGTTTAACCATAACCGGAAGATTGGTACAGCTCAGCAGTTCGCGCACGAGGGAGCTGAGCTCCGCGGGCCCGAGCGAGCAGTTGATTCCGAGTACATCTGCGCCGAGCCCCTCGAGCGTCGCCGCCATGCAGGGCACAGGCGTGCCTGTGAAAGTCCGTCCGTTCTGCTCGAACGTCATGCTGCAAATCACAGGCAGATTAGTATTCTCTTTCAGCGCGAGCAGCGCGGCTTTGGTTTCATACAGGTCGGTCATGGTTTCGATAATAACAAGGTCTGCGCCGTGTTTTTCGCCCGCAATCATTATTTCCCTGTAAATATCATACGCCTGCTCGAACGTCAGCGTTCCTGCGGGTTCAAGCAGCTGCCCGAGCGTGGTCACGTCAAGTGCGGTCAGCGCGCCTGTTCCCGCAAGTGCCTCTTTCGTAACCGCGAGCGCCTGTTTTATTTCCGCGTCCACATCAGCAACATTAAAGCGGTTAATACTGAACGTGTTCGCGCAGACGAAGTCAGAACCCGCATCGGCGTAGCTCCGCGCAACCTGCGCGACTATTTCGGGGTTTGAGAAGTTTAGCAGGTGCGGCGATTCGACAGCATCACAGCCCGCTGAAGCAAGCAGCCGCCGCAGCTCCGTGCCCTGTGCGCCGTCTGCGAATATGATTTTATTTAATTTTAACAGTTCAATGAATTTCAATGTTTTCACCATGTCCTTTCTGCACCAACAAAGAATAAAAAGTTTCGCTTCCCCCGATTAAGAGCCATTCGTTTTCAACCTTTATTCTCCTTGATAATTATTCGCGTTTTGCAGGGAGCGCCGGGGGCTTCACGACCTGCGTTTTCACTCCAATCACCGCCGTAACTGATTTACGCGGGATTAATAAGTTGTTCTCGTTTGCATACAGCCCGATTCTTTTTTTTGCGCCGAGAAAAAGCAGAAGCCCGCCCTGCACTTCAAGCGGGAAGTCGCCGTAGCCGGGGCTGAAGCGGGCGGTAATCTTTTTATACTTGGCGCGAATTTCAACCTCGGCTTCATCGCAGGCTTTCTCGATTAACTCGCTTGCCAGCGCGTCCAAAACGACAGCCCCCGCCATATCGTACGCTTCGGTCCGGCGAATCAGTTCGTCAGCCTGAAACCCGAGCGTCGCGGCGAAGATAATGATTTCGCCGCAGCCTTTTACGTGGGTTTTGATGTCCTCGCCCTGCAATAATGCGCAGTTAATATCCGCTGTTTTATAAACATACCGCGGTGTGTTTATACTTTGTAAAATCGGCTTGTACTTTTCGCGGAAGTCATTGCCGTTTATCACAGCAGCGACCTTACGCTCTCCGTGATTTTCCTTGCGACGGCGGGCTTGTTCATCGTATAGAGATGAATACCGTCGACGCCGTTGCTGATTAAATCTATAATCTGGTCGATTGCATAAGCGATTCCCGCGTCTGCGAGCGCCTCGGGGCGGTCTTCAAACCGCGAGAAGGTCTGCGTGAACTTAGCGGGGAGAGAAGCTCCCGAAAGCATAATCATCCGCTCGAACTGCCGCTTGTTCGTCACGGGCATTATCCCCGCCGAAACCGGCACGGCAATATCCGCAAGGCGCAGCCGTTCCCTGAATTCGTAGAACTTCGTATTGTCGAAGAACATCTGAGAAGTCAGAAAATCCACGCCAGCGTCTACTTTTTTCTTCAGATTGCGCACGTCCCCGATTATATCCGGCGACTCGGGGTGACCCTCGGGGCAGCACGCGCCCGACACGCAGAAGCCCAGTCCTTGTACGTTTATGAAACGCACTAAGTCGGAGGCGTAATGAAACTCATCGGCTGCGGGCACGTCCGGGTTTTTGTCGCCGCGCAGCGCAAGAATGTTTTCTATGTTGTGCCCGTTTAAATCTTTCAAAATCGCGCGGACATCGGCGGCGGTTGAATTGAGGCAGGTGAGATGCGCGCAGGTTTCAATCCCGAGCTTGTTCTTGACATAAGAGGCGAGCTCTATTGTCGACTCCTTCGCGCCGCCCGTGCCGCCCGCGCTGTAAGTTATGCTGATGAAAGCGGGGTTCAGCTCCGCCATTTCAGCAAGCGCACTGTAAATCGTTTCAACGGGGCTGTCTTTTTTTGGCGGGAAGACCTCAAACGAGAAAACCGTCTTGCCTTTATTAAATAATTCCGATATTTTCATGAATTTACCACCTTATAATTAATTTACTTCTGCAAATAATTTTAAAAAACACACCGAAAGGATTTTTTATATTATGAATCACAATCATGACGCTAACGCAAGCTTACCCATGCGCGCAATGCGCGAAGTCCCGCAGGCGAAAGCGGGCGCGGAGCGGATTACAGGGCTCGTCAAAGAGCGCGGGCGCGTATCCGGCTATCAGCTCTCAAACGGCAGCATCCTGAACAAGCAGGACGCGATTAACCTCGCTCGTGGCGGCGGTATACAGGGCGTGGGTATTTCCTCGCGCAAAGGAAACGAGTACCTCAAATCCCTGCCCGACGACAGCGGCACAAACAACCTTAACGCGCTGCCGACTGTATCAGCGCAGTCGTAATAAATTCTCTACGGAAGACTCGTCCTCTTCACCGGATATAATTCGGGCGAGCTCACGTTTTCTGCCCTCTAAATCCAAATCCGAAACACGGGTGTATGTCCGTGTTTCGTCGCTTGTTTTGTCAATAAGCAGGTGTTTGTCGGCTTTCGCTGCGATTGAGGCGAGGTGCGTAACGCAGAGAACCTGCCGCTTTTTCGCGATGTCGGCGAGCTTGGCCCCTACTTTCTGTGCGGCGCGCCCGCTGATTCCCGTGTCGATTTCATCGAAAATCATCGTCGGCATGCTGTCACTTTCTGCGAGAACCGCCTTAATCGCCAGCATAATCCTCGAAAGCTCACCGCCCGACGCTATTTTCCCGAGCGGCTTCGGCTCCTCGCCCTTGTTGACGGAAATCATGATTTCAACGCCGTCCATGCCGCTCACAGTCACCTTTTCCTGTCTTATGTCGAAGAAAAGCCGCACGCCGGGCATATCGAGCTCAACGAGCTGCTCTGTTATTCTCACCGCCAGTTCATCGGCTGTGTTTTTACGTTTTTCAGTAATTATTCCTGCCAACCTCTTTAGATTGTCACCTGTGTTTTTTCGCTCTGCGATTAGCTTCTCCGTCATGTCCTCGGAATATTCAAGCTCAGCAAGCTCATCTCGCCACTTCTCGTGCTCACTGATTAATTCGTTTATGTCCAGCCTGTACTTACGCTTTAGGCGCAACAGGTCGCTCATGCGCTCCTCGAGCCGAGCGGTCAGCTCTGAGTCGAAGCCGTCGCCGTCCAGAGCCGCGATGTCGCCGCGTATGTCGTCAAGCTCGATTTCCGCGCTTCTGAGGCGCTTCAAAAGCTCGTCGGAGCCGGGCAGAAACTCTGCGATTTCCTGCAGGCTCGCACGGCACTGTCCAAGCAAGTCCGCCGCGCCGAAGCTGTCGCTGCTTCCGGAAAGGCAGCTTCTCGCTGTTGTGAGGTTCTGCTTAACCTCCTTAGAATTACGGGCGGCTGCGAGCTTCACGGCGACTTCGTCTTCCTCACCAAGTGTCAACTTGTATGAATTTACATCATCTATTTTTTCTTTTAGCAGTAAGGCTCTTTCAGATTTAATATTCTCGTCGGTCTGCAGCTTTTTTATTCTTCGCGAAAGCTCCGAGAAGCTTTTGAACACAGCCGCATATTCTTCCAAATCATTTGTCAACCTGCCGAAGTTGTCAAGCAAATTACGCTGATGAATGTTATCGGTGAGCGTGCGGCTGTCGTGCTGCCCGTGAATGTCTATTAGCTGTGCCGCCGCTTCCCTTAAATCAGCGGCAGTCACAGGCTTGCCGCCTATCCGGGCTGTTGAAGAACCTGTGCTGTTTATTTCACGCGTAAGGAGCAGCTCGGCTCCGTCAGTTTCAAAAAGCGCGGTTATAACTGCTTTTTCCGCGCCGCTTCTGACTAAATCCTTTGAAACCCGCCCGCCCAGAATCGCCTTGATTCCGCCAATAAGTATGCTTTTCCCCGCGCCGGTTTCGCCCGTAAAAGCGGTCAGCCCTGCGTCAAAGCTCATGGAAGTCTTTTCTATAACTGCTAAATTTTCAATGTAGAGTTCTTTTAACACTTTTATTAATCCCTTTTTAGGCACATAAAAATTATAATATAATTGTTAATTGTAAATTATTATTTATAACATTCCTGCAATTTTTTCAAATAATTCCTTTGCGTCTTTTTCAGTGCGCACTAATATAAAGACCGTGTTTTCGCCCGCGATTGTACCCACAATCCGCGGGAAATTCATGCGGTCGAACGCCTCGCACGCTGCGCCCGCCCAGCCCGCATGACACTTGAACACCACGGTGTTTCCGGCGAAATCGACACTTATTACCGCCTGCTTGAAAATATCGGCGGACACCGGAGTTTTCGCTGTGTTCTCACGGACATAGCGGCTTATTCCGTCCTCGGTTACTTTTTCAAGACGCAGATGCTTTATATCGCGTGAAATCGTTGCCTGCGCAGCTTCAAAACCCAGTTTGCGAAGCTCGGCGAGCAGCATTTCCTGGTTCTCGATTTCGTTCTCGCGGATAACCGAAAGAATCGCGGAAAGCCTCTTTTTACGCATGATTGTACAAGTCCAGCTTCTTGGCTTCGGCGACTAAAATCTCGCTTTCGGCAGCTTCGATTTTCGCGTCAATCAGCGCAGCCTCGTCCTGCAGCCCCGCCTTGGACGATTTGCCGAGTATGCTTCTACGGTTGATTTTCGTCCGGAGGTCGTTTTTCTCGGCTTCAAGCTTTTTTATGTCGCCGTTCAGCGCCGCGATTTTCTCGTCATACTTTTTAATCAGCTCGGCTTTGAGCATGGCTTCGTCCGCCATTTCGCTGTTGAAAGTCGTCCTTTCAAACACAAAGGGCGCATTGCAGGCCGAGCATACCGCTTCTTTCTGGGTCGGGTCGATTCGCAGACTTTCACTGCATTTGCCGCATTTTGCCAAAAACGTCATGATTTTACTCTCCTTTTTTATTTTAATGGTTTCATTAATTTTTTATTAACCGCTCCGTGGAAGCTGTTGCCGCCGAGGTCAATGAGATTCAGACGCAGAGCGGATTTGCGTATGACCGCTTTTTCACCCGCCGTGAATTCCGGCCCCTGCTCGCCGTCAACGGAGGCGTAGACCCTGTGGGCTTCAGCGCTGCCGTCGAAGCTGACGGTGAGCGGGTTTTCCGACGACAATATCATCGGACGCCCGAACAGCGAATGTGCGCAGAGCGGCGACAGCTCCATGCAGTCCAGCCACGGCTCGATAATCGGCCCGCCCGCGGACAGCGCGTACGCCGTCGAACCTGTGGGCGTACTTATAATCAAGCCGTCCGCCCTTATTTCCGATATAATATTATCGCCTGCGAAAACCTTGAATTCAGGCAGCTTTGAGTTCAGGCACTTAAGAAATACCACGTCGTTGAGCGCGAGAAACGTATTCCCTCCGATTATTACATCAAGCATCATGCGTGAACATGTCCGCCACTGCCCGCCGCCGAGCAGCTCAAGCTTATCAAGCTCATCAAGCTCAAGCGTGGTCATGAAGCCGAGCCGCCCCGTGTTAATGCCGAGCAGCGGTAAACCCAGCCGTGCTGCGGCTTTCCCGTGGTGCAGAATCGTGCCGTCGCCCCCGATTGTAATGACCAAGTCGCAGCCGGCGCTGACACCGTCCCTGAACTCCGCCTCTATTCCCGCGGCACGAAGCCTTTCCATAACCACCGAAACGCTGTCGTCGCCGGGTTTTTTCATGTTTTTGCAGATAATAGCTTTCATGGTTTTTATCATACCCTTTCTTCACAAAAGCGGCATAAAGGCAACGTTTTCCCGATTTAACTCTACCTTTTAAGCTTTCGCTTTAAAATAACACAAGAATTCGTTGTTCCTGCCTTTTTCATTCAACTTTGACGGTACCGTACCGATAAGTTCATATCCTGATTCCGATATGAACGATTCTGTATCGCGAACCACATCATTAATAAGTTTCCGGTCTGTAATAACGCCGTTTTTAATATGCCGCTTTCCAATCTCAAACTGAGGTTTAATCAATACCACGCATCTCCCGCCGGGTTTAAGAAACCTTCCGAAGCCCGGTATAATCAGCTTCAGCGATATAAAAGACAAATCCGCTGTTATGAAGTCAATATTTTCATATAGTTCATTCGATATGAACGTCCTTATATCCTGCTTTTCAAAGACAATAACACGTGAATTCGCCCGCAGACTATCGTGAAGCTGATTTTCGCCGACATCGACGGCATAGACCTTCCTTGCGCCTTTTTGCAGCATTAAGTCCGTGAAGCCGCCGGCAGCCGCCCCTGCGTCAAGGCAGACAAGCCCCGTAAAGTCAATACCGAACGCTTCTGCCGCTGTTTCAAGCTTATATCCCGCGCGCCCCACATACTTTAAAGCTGAAACTATTTCTATCCGCGCTTCTTCGGAGAAAAGCGCCGACGGTTTAGTTATAACTTTGCCGTCTGCTGTGACATTACCGCTTAAAATCAAGCTTTGCGCTTTGTTGCGGCTTTCGGCGGGAACAAGCATATCGAGCCTTTTCATAGCTTTCATAAGCCGGCGAACTCTTTCATGCTCTGTTCGTCAAACCCGCACATCTCCATCTGCCGCTCCAAGTCGGCAACCGGCACGAAGCCTTCAATAGCGCGTGTTTTGCATTTAAACATCCTTGAAATGCACGGCGCGCCCTCCTCAAAGAAAATAATATTTTTATAACCGTCCGCAATCGCGAAAACCTCGTCGGGCAGCGGGTGCAGCCGCACAAGACGAAGAACGTCTGCGCCGCACTTCAGCAGCTTCAGCGCGGGCTTAATGGGTCTGCCGTAGGTGATGATGAGCGTGCCTGAGTTATTATTATAAGAGTCGCACGCCGTTTGCGGCGGCAGGGCGGGCATTGAAGCTGCGCTGTAATACTTAAAATCTGCGCAGGGCTCTTCGTTTTGCGGGTTAAAAGCGATTCCGCGCGGATAACGCACGGCAGCGATTCCCGTATCCTCATACAGGGCTTTATTCAAGCACAGCCGCAGCTCACCGGCTGTGAAAGGCGCATAAACTGTCGTTCCCGGAATCATAGACAGCAGCCCCACATCGAAAGTCCCCTGGTGCGTTGCGCCGTCCTCGCCCGAGAGCCCCGCCCGGTCAATCGCAAGCACAAGACGAAGCCGCTCAATCGCCGCGTCGTGCAGAAGCTGGTCGAAAGCCCGCTGCATAAACGTGCTGTAAACTGCAAAAACAGGCAGCTTTTTTGAATCCCTGCCGCTCGCGAGCCCCGCTGCAAAGGTCATAGCGTGCCCCTCGGCAATTCCCGCGTCAAAGAAGCGTCCGGGGAACTTTTTCGCGAAATAGTTGCAGCCCGTCGCGTACTTCATCGCGGCTGTAATGAGGCAGATTTTATTATCTCTCTTGCCAAGCCGTGCGATTTCTTTGCCGAAAACCTCGGAGTATGTATCGGCGTGCTGAGGGGTGTTAGGCGTATTGAGCCCGTGATAATGCCCCGCGTTTTCCTCGGCGGGAACATAACCCTTGCCTTTCTTGGTCATAACGTGAACAAGGCAGGGCTTGTTTATTGTTTTCACGTGCTCGAGTATGAATATAAGCTCCTCCAGGTTGTGCCCGTCCACGGGCCCGAAGTATTTAAAGCCGAGGTTCTCAAACAGGTTTTCAGGAATCAGCGCACCTTTTACAAAGCGTTTTGTTTCGCCCACCACGCCGGAAACCCCTTTGCCGAGCGCGCTGCGGGCAAGTATTTTCTTAACGCGGCTTTTAGCCTCATAGTAGCCTTTTGTACGAAGCCCCGAAAGGTACGACGCAAGCGCGCCCGAGCTCTTTGAAATGCACATGCCGTTGTCATTGAGTATAACCGTGAAGCCTTGTTTAAGCTTTCCCGCGTTATTGAGCCCCTCGTAAATCCCTCCGCCCGTGAAGCTTCCGTCCCCCGCGACAACCACTACGCTGCCGCTCTCATTGCTCAGCGACTTCGCCGCGGCAATGCCGAGCCCCGCCGACACCGCGATGCTTGCGTGCCCGCCGATAAATGCGTCGTGCTCCGACTCTGAGGGTTTCGGGAAGCCCGAGAGCCCGCCCTCCTGCCGAAGCCTGCCGAAAGCGGCGAGCCTGCCTGTCAGGATTTTGTGCGTGTACGCCTGGTGTCCGACGTCGAAAACAAAGCTGTCGTGCGGCGTTGTATAGACCGAGTGCATGGCGACTATGAGCTCAACGGTGCCGAGATTGGACGCCAAGTGCCCGCCGTTCTTTGAAACGACAGAAATCAGACGGCTTCGTATCTCCTCGCAGAGCAGGGTTTTCTCCGCCGGGGTAAACGTTTTTAGCTTTGCGGGACTTATATTGTCATTAAGAAGCAAATTGAATTTCCTCCATAACTGCCAATTATCAATTATCAATTATCAATTGTAAATTGTCAATTGTCAATTGTAAATTGTAAAAAGTATCCCCATTCCCATGCCGAAAATTGCGCCGATGAAAACCTCAAACGGCGAGTGACCCAGCCATTCTTTTAAATATTGCTTTTTTTCCTCAACGTTTCTTTTCATTATGATGTCGCTGATTGCGTCTTTGATATTATTGATTTCCTTTGCGTGTATACCGGCGGCGCGACGAACCCCCGACGCGTCGTACATTACGATAAACGCCAGAATAAACGCCAGCGCAAACACGGGCGAGTCCGGCCCCTCGCTGACGCCGAGCCCCGCCGCCAGCGCGCAGACCGCCGCCGAGTGTGACGAGGGCATGCCGCCCGCCCCCCAAAACCGCGAAAGGCTTACTTTCCCGTTCTTAAAAATATTAGTCAAAACCTTAATCAGCTGTGCAATAAACCAGCTTAGTACCGCCGCCGCGAGCGGCGCATTATAGATATTTTCCATTTTCAATTCTTTCTGTGTAATAATTTTTTTGTCAGTTCGGTCAGGAACTCATTATTTGGAACCGCCTCAAGCAGCTTCAAGGCTTCCCGCGTATATTTTTCAGCGTCAAGGGCGGCGCTTTCGTGTCCCTCGCCGTCAAGAATATCGTCAATGAGCTGAAAAGCAAGCCCCAGATTATAGCCGTAATCATGAGCGTTTTTAATTGCGCTGTTACTGCCGCCGCCGGCAATCACGCCGGTTACGCACGCCGCCTGAATCAGCGCGCAGGTCTTAAGCTCATAAACCCGCAGTGTGTCCGGCGAGCCGCCGAGGTCTAACTTCTGCCCGTCATAAACTTTACCCATATAGCCGCAGACGGCTTTAATTATGCGCGGGTCTTCAAGCATATAAATTGCGCGGTACGCCATGCTGCTTGCCGCGAGCAGCGCGTCGCTTTCCGAAAACGCCTTATGGCAGGCGGGTTTTCCGCGCCGCATATCGTCGTCGTCCATGCAGGGCAGGTCGTCCTGGATAAGCGTTGATGTGTGAAGCAGCTCTATTGCCGCCGCCGCGGGTGCATGTTTTCGTACATCGCCGCCGTAAGCCTCACAAAACGCCAAAGTCAAAACAGGTCTGATTCGCTTCCCGCCCGCATTTAAACTGTACTGAACAGCTTCCTTGAGCGGCGAATCCCCGTTTATAGCCAGCGCTTCCTCAATTAATTTCAGGTAATTATCCATTGTGAGCTGTTTATTGTCCATTGTCCGCCGCTCCCGTGAATATTTCTTTCAGGGCGATTTGCGCGGCTTCCATGTCCGCCTTGCAGTGCGTCGCGAGCTCCTGCGCCTCCGCATAAAGGTCCAGCGCCGCTTCAAGCGACAGGGTTTCGTCGTTCATCAGCACGGATATTTCGTGCAGGCGGTTCATCGAGGTTTCAATTTCTCTCTTCATATTTTCATTAAGTCCTTTCTTAACAAGTGCATTTTAAAACGACATTTTCCCCGGTTCACGAAGATTTGGTTTTATTAGTGTTTTCATTAAGTCCTTTCTTCACCAATGCGATATAAAAGCACCATTTTCCCCGGTTCAGTTCTGCTTGTTTTCAACCTTTTTCTCCTTTACGGCGACTGTTAATTCGCCGTCTGCAAGCTTTATTTTAAGCTCGTCGTTTATATTTATATTTTCTGAGCTTCTGACAGCTCTGCCGTTCCTGCCGAACACCGCCGCGTACCCCCGCGCGAACGTCTTTGCGGGGGACAGCGCGTCTATTATTCTCTCTAAGTTTTCGAGCTTGTTTTTCTTCCGTTCGAGGATTCTGTAAATCTTCTGCTGCAAGCTTAAAAGCAGGTTGTTAATCGCTTCGGGCAGCTCCGACAGGTCCGGCGTGACAATCTCCGCCGCCGCCGAGGGCGTGGGCGCGCGCAAGTCCGCCGCGAAGTCCGCGATTGTGAAGTCTGTTTCATGCCCGACGGCACTGACCACAGGTATACAGGAAGCGTAAATCTCCCGCGCCAGAAGCTCGTCATTGAACGCCCATAAGTCCTCCGCAGAGCCCCCTCCGCGCGCAAGGATTATTAAATCCGCCTGTTCCTTGTTCGCCGCACAAAGCGCGTTTATAAGCGACTTCGGTGCCCCCGCCCCCTGCACAAGCGCGGGAATGAGCAGTATTTCAAGTACGGGATACCGCCGCCCGAACGTGATAAGCATATCCTGCAAAGCCGCGCCGTCCCGCGCTGTAATAAGGCAGATTTTTTTCGGGTAGGCAGGGAGCGGTCTGCTGTTTGAGAAGACGCCGTCTTTGTCTAATTTTTCCTTGAGCTTCAGGAACTGCTCGTAAATGCTTTCTTCTTTTTTCTCCTCTTCGGGCAGCTCGAGTGTGTTTGCATAAAGCTGATATGCGCCGTCCCGCTCGTAGAGCCCGATTCTGCCGCCTGCTATTACTGTCTGCCCGTTTTCGGGCTCGAAATCCAGCTTCCCCGCTTCGAGGCTGAACATCACGCACTTTAATGCGCTTTCGCTGTCTTTAAGTGTAAAGTAGATGTGCCCCGACTTATAATGATGAACAAAGTTGCTTATTTCGCCCCTTACATTAATATCGGCAAGCGCGGCGTCATTGTTCAGCGTCAGTGCGGCGCGGCGGTTGACCTGCGAAACGGTAACGATAAGTTTAGTCTTGCTCATTCTTATATTTGTCCTTGTAATGCGAACCTAAAAGCCCGCTAATCAGTTTGCTGTCCGGCTCGTATGCGTATTCCTTCGACAGCTCAATCGCCTCGTTCATTGCAACCTTATCCGGAATCCCGGGCATGAAATCCATCTCGTACAAGCCCATGCGCATAATAGTAAGGTTGATTTTCGGAATCCGCTCAATCCTGCGCGTCCGGCTGTGTTTTTCGATAATCGCGTCAAGCGCTTCCTTATTATCAAGCACGCCCTCCGCAAGCCGCACGGAAGCCGAGTTCAGCACCAGCCCGAATGTTTCCACGCAATCGAGCGTAATCACCGACAAATCCGCTTTGCCGCCGCCTGTTATTTCCGCCTGATAAAGCAGAATAAAAGCGGCTTCGCGCATTTCATGGCGGGTTAATTTTTGTTCTTTTTCTTTAGACATTTTTCGTTAAACCTGTCCTCTTTAATTTATCTTCTTATTAAATCTGCTCTAAAATCTTGTCATTATTTATCTGCTTATCAGATTCGTTTTGAAAACCTGTCATCATTTGTTTGCTTATTGGATTTGTTCTGAAAACCTGTCATCATTTGTCTGCTTATTGGATTTGTTCTGAAAACCTGTCATCACTTATCTGCTTATTGGGTTTGTTCTGAAAACCTGTCATCATTTGTCTGCTTATTGGGTTTGTTCTGAAAACCTGTCATCATTTGTCTGCTTATTAGGTTTGTTCTGAAAGTTTGATTCCTGCAATTTTTACGTTTATTTTAGAAACGGCGATTCCTGTCATGTTCTGCACGGCGGTTTTAATCGCCTGCTGAAGATTTAAGCCGACCACCGCGGCCTTGTGCCCTGCGCGGACAATCACGGATATGTCAATCTCTGCGGTTTCCTTTGACAGCTTCGCTTTCACGGGCGAGGGGCGCAGAACCTTACCGGCAAGGCTGCGCGTCTTCACGCGTGAGAGCCGCTTCCCGTCCGCCTCAAGAGCGACGCCCTCGACCTCGCTTGCCGCAAGCATCGCTATTTTCGCTACAACTTCCTCGGAAACTCTGAGGCTTCCCGTATTATTAGTTTGTTTCGTTTCCATGCCGTCTCCTCCGCAATTTATATATACATCAATAAGTATAACATAATTTTCTTGCATTTGCAAGAAAATTATGTTATACTAAGACTAATGTAAAATATAAAGGATATAAGTTTGAAAATATAAACTGTTGAACCGGGGAAAACGGAGCATTTCATTTCCCGCCCGTGAAGAAAGGACTTAATGAAAGTTTGAAAACAAC